>Ga0208872_1001634_pt1 | contig 13569 bp, 7 predicted proteins | sample CryBogCBH12Aug08_FD_185508 | JGI IMG/M metagenome (GOLD analysis project Ga0208872, IMG submission 185508) | Freshwater microbial communities from Crystal Bog, Wisconsin, USA - CBH12Aug08 (SPAdes) | ecosystem: Environmental > Aquatic > Freshwater > Lake | place: Crystal Bog, Wisconsin, USA...
GGAGCATGGCTGCGAGAATCGCGATGATGGCGATGACGACGAGAAGCTCGATGAGCGTAAATGCTTTTGTTGCCTGTTTTTTCATAATCATTGTCCTGCTGTTCGATTTCATTCCGGTGAATATGCCTGCAACATAAAACACCATTTCATTTCATGATAGTCGCATAAAACGCTGACGCCGGTGTTTCACAGATTTGGCAAGAAGATTTCCAGAAGTTGCCGAGGAAGTTCTTTGAATGCTTTGCCACCAATTAAATTGCACCGACTCATTTGTTCAGCGGTTGATTGCCATCCCGTTTGGCACTTCTTTCTGGTTGCGCATTTCTAAATTGGTCGTCGAAGTCTCCCGTTGAATGGTAAAGCTGGAGGAGTTATTTACTTGTTCTACGATTCTTGAGTGGCGTAGGTTAAAGCTTCCGCAAACGTCGTTTCTAATCCACAGGCCATGTCGGTTTTCGGCACCGATGCCGTAATTGGGAATGTTCACGTTGGCGAGAATGGCATTGGTAAGCATATTCTGGCTTTGGTCTTTGCCCGGCCCGACAATGCTCATGCCATCGGAAATGCTGTCCTTGATGTTTAGATCACGGATATCCACGCCAGAAATGTTCCGGCCATCCAGACAAAGTTGCAGGGCAGCCCGCCAAGTCCGCCACGGATCGAATCCACCGCTGCGAATCAGGTCGCAACCCTGCACAACGGTCGTGCCGCTAAAATTATTATCAATGCCCCTGTTCGTATTCGCCGTCGGGAAAGTCGTGCTAAGTAAAATGGCGCAGCCGGTGGAGATGTCAGTGATTAGACAATCCTCAATGTGGTTGCTCTTGCCGCCGTAGATGGCGGCACCGTTCGCAAGGAATGGCGATTGGGCGGTGCAATGGCGAATGGTGTTAAAGCCTGGCTCAAAGTTCTGCGGTGCGTGCGTTGCGGGCCAGATGGCGAAACAATCGTCGCCGGTGCCGCGCGCGGTGCAATTGGTGATGGTCGAGTGGCTCATGCCCACACAGAAGTTCACGCCGTCGGCAATGGTATTGCGAAAGCGGCAGCCTTCGACAACCAGATTACTGGAGTTGTTGACCCATACACCGGTTTTGGTGTGTTCAATCCAGATCCGCGAGATGGTTGAATTCACGCCAAAGGTGTTGCCGATGCCGTCATTTGGCTCGTTGTCATTCCGATAATTTAGTTTTCCGTTAATGGCAAAATCTGAAATGTGAATGTTGCTGCCCTGGCCATTGAACCGGACACGCCCACTGACCCCGACATATTGCGCGGCATCGCCGACAAGGGTGGTATGCCACATGCCCGCGCCTTGAATCGTCATGTCAGATGGCACGTCAATGTCACCAGTAATCTTAAATGTGCCGGCGGGCAGCCAGACAGTTTTTGCCTCGCTTCTCGCGGCCTGAATACATTTTATCAAGGCGGTGGTATCGTCAGTTTCACCGTTGCCAACGGCACCAAAGCGGGCGTCAGTGATAGCGAGCGAATTCGTCGGAGCCATAAGCGGGGGGGCGATTGTTTCCAAGTCCACAAGATCAATGATGCAAGATGAAGCGGTGTCGCCTGTGTCCTTCTGCAATCGTAGAACGTCGCCCTTGGCGATGGACAAACCTTTTAATCGCACTTCATCAAAAAAATTTCTTGGATTTCCTGCCCTGGGATCGTTGCTGAAGGGATAATGACCGTAGAGCCACGAATACCGAGATGTGATTGGAACCGATTGAATTAATTTGCCATTTTGATAGAGGCTGATGGTTGAATCAATTCCGCCTCCATCCGGCGAGTCTGGCAGGCTGTAGCGCAAAATGAATGAATTCGCTGACTCCTTGGCCGAAAATTCCGCATACTGGCCGGTGGCTGCGAGTTTTACACATTTCTGGCCAGAGGACTCGGTTTCGACCAAGCTGGGATCATACTTTGGCCCCATTTTTTCGCCGGTGGTCGCCATATCTTCGGCCTCATAAGTTATCCATGGAATTGTTGCACCACGAAATACCGGGGCCGCGTGCAGCGATGAAACCAGTAAAATGATAATAAAAATCCGGAGAATCATGGTCACAGTTTATATTGTATTTCCAATTCTGTAACGTCGCCGATTCATGCGACAATAAAACGGATTGGCTGGCAACAGAAATACCAATGACGACCCACGATAATTATGGACGGTTCGACTCATTACTACCGGTGGACTGTTCCAGATTTAATGAAATCCACAATGGCCATGTGAACTGGATCGTTTGAGTGCTTGATATTTTCAGCGATGCTGATGTGGTCACGGTCATGAACGAGATGCGCACTGTAATTTGTGTTGCCGGCGGCGGCAAGCGCCGCCACGAGCAGTTGGTTCTCCTCGACGCGCATGGGAAAATCATGCTCGGCAAAGAAAATCAGCAATGGCGGTGTTTCCTTGTCGGCGTAATAGATCGGTGCCGCTTCGTCGGCTATTATTCTGTTTCGATTCAGTCCGCGCTCGGCGCGAATGGTGGAGTGTGTCGTGGTTTGACCGCTCACGGGAATCAGGCCGGCAATGGCCGATTTTGCGAACCCTTTTTGCTGAAGATACTGGCTATCCAATCCCAACATGAGCGTCAGATAGCCGCCGGCGGAATGACCGCCAATAAACACCCGGTTGGTGTCTCCGCCTTGAGCGGCGATATTGGTAATCACAAACGCAACCGCAGCGGCCGCATCGTCAAGGTAAGCCGGAAATTTTGCCTTCGGGCTGAGGCGATAGTTTGGCACTGCGACGGCGATGCCGGATTGCGCCAAGCTGTGCGCGATGTTCACCGTAAATTCCTCGTCTTTTGAACCGATTTCCAACCCTCCTCCGTGAAACCATACCAATGTGGGGAAGCTCTTTCGCACCGCCGGCAAATACAAATCTAACTTGCACCGTTCAATTTCGTAATCGCTCAGGGCATTGCTGGTTTTGTAAGCAAGATTCGTTTGAACGGTGATTGTTTGCAACACCGGTTCATCGGTAGAACCAATAGATAAACCCCCTCCGACGATTGTAAAAATGATCACCCACAGTGAAAGGAGGCGGCAGGGGCTGATGCCGGTCATAAACGCCAATATCGGTGACGAAAAGCATACTTGAATCGGGATATTTTTCTGACTCATACAAAACGCTTGGATTTGCCAAATCTTATGCCCGACACATTACCCCTGAAAGTCGCATGAAGCGGTGACAAATCCGCAATTTGACCATGGCAAAGCGAATATTATTTCGTTGGCCGACAAACGCAGAAATCAGAGGTGTCGCCTATTCATGCGACTGTGGCAAATCCCGCAAAGAGTCTAGCCTTTCACAAATCGCATTATGCTGAACTTTGACGCAGTCATTTTTGATATGGATGGCGTGATAACCCAGACCGCCTCTGTCCATTCGCTTGCTTGGAAGAAAATGTTCGATGAATACCTTCGCCACCGCGAACAAATCCACGGCGAACCGTTCCGCGAATTCACCCACGCTTACGATTATTTGGCATTTGTGGATGGTCGCCCCAGATACAAGGGTGTGGAGGCATTTTTGAATTCTAGATGCATCAATATTCCCTTTGGTTCCCCGGAAGACGAACCAAAAAAGGAAACGGTTTGCGGTTTGGGCAATCGGAAGAACGAATTTTTCAACCAAGTCGTAGAGGAGGATGGCGTGGGGCTGTATGACTCCACCCTGAAGCTGATCAACGAACTGCTCGCCAAAGGCATCAGGGTGGGGCTCGCCACTTCCAGCAAGAATGGCGACTTTGTGCTGAACAAGGCTGGTATCCTGCATCTCTTTGCAACTCGCGTGGACGGCATTGTCTCCGCGCAGCAAGGACTGAAAGGCAAGCCGGAGCCGGACATTTTCACCACCGCGTGCGGCAATCTTGGCGCAACGCCCGCACGAGCCATCGTGGTGGAGGACGCCGTTTCGGGCGTGCAAGCCGGAGCGAAAGGTAAATTTGCTCTAGTCATCGGCATCGCCCGCGAAAACAACGCGCACGAATTGAAAATAAACGGCGCGGACGTGGTTGTGGCAGACCTCGCTGAGACCAGTTTGGAAATAATCAATCAATGGGTCGCCGCCAAACAAGCGAAGTCGGTGCTGGCGGCTGCCTGAAGAAAACCAAAATGAAACTAAAACCACAATTAAGCTTCTGGCAGCTCTGGAACATGAGCTTCGGCTACGTTGGCATTCAATTTGGCTTTGCGCTGCAAAATGCAAACGTCAGTCGTATTTTTGAAACTCTCGGCGCGAAAGTTGATAACATACCTATTTTGTGGATTGCTGCTCCGGTGTCTGGTCTGATCATTCAGCCCATCATTGGCCACATGAGCGACAAGACGTGGAACCGACTTGGCCGACGCAAACCCTATTTTCTCGTGGGCGCAATTTTGTCATCCCTTGCGCTGCTCGTAATGCCCAATTCGCCCGCGCTCTGGGTTGCGGCGGGAACCCTCTGGCTGATGGACGGCTCTATCAACGTCACGATGCAGCCCTTCCGCGCATTCATCGGCGACATGCTGCCGGACGAACAGCGAACCAAGGGATTTGCCGTGCAAACTTTCTTCATCGGCGCCAGTTCCGTCATCGCCTCGCTGTTGCCATACGCATTTACAAATTGGCTGCACATTACCAACACCGCGCCGGAAGGTCAGATTCCGCCGTCGGTAAAATGGTCATTCTACATCGGCGGGGCGGTTTTCCTTGCGGCGGTGTTGTGGACAATTTTTTCGGTGAAGGAATACACGCCGGCGGAACAGGAGGAATTCAACGCGCACGAAACTGATGCCGCCGCGAAGGAGGGTTCCGCGATTCAAATGAACACCAAAACTTACTACATCGAGGGCGCGGTGTTGGTGCTGGCTGGCTTGATTCTTACTTATCTTGTAAAAAGCCTCGGCTGGTATCAGGGGCTTTATATTTTGTCTTTTGGCTTGGCATTATATGGCGCGCTGCAAATCGCCGCCGCCAAGCAATACTCACAGGGCAAAGTGAACGCGATGGTGGAGATCATCTACGACTTGCAAAACATGCCCACCACGATGAAACAACTGGCGCTTGTGACCGTGTTCACCTGGTTCGCACTGTTCGCGATGTTCATCTACACCACCACGGCGGTGACGAGCTACCACTTCGGCAGCACGGATCCGAAATCCGACCTCTACAACAACGGCGCTGATTGGGTGGGCGTGCTCTTTGCGGTTTGGAACGCTACGGCGGCGGTGGTCGCATTCATGCTACCGGTTCTTGCAAGAAAAGTTGGCCGTGTGACCACGCACGTCGTCTGTTTGTTCATCGGAGGACTCGGCTTGATTTCCATGATGCTTTTTAAGGAACCAAAATTGTTGATTATTTCCATGATCGCTTCGGGAATCGCGTGGGCGAGCCTGTTGACGATGCCTTACGCCATTTTGAGCAGTGCTGTGCCGCACCGGAAAATGGGCGTTTACATGGGCATGTTCAATCTGTTCGTCGTCATCCCGCAAATTCTTGCCTCAGCCATCCTCGGCCTGCTCGTGCGCACCGTTTTTCACGGCCAGACCATCTACGCACTCGTCCTCGGCGGCGTCACGATGATTATCTCCGGCGTGTTGATGATGTTCGTCAAAGATTCCAAGAGCGAAAAGAATTCCTATGAAAAACCTGTGGCTGGTTCGCACTGACAAGTTCACCAATGAAAAAGAAGCCATCATGCGGTCTGGAAATGTTTTCCAGATCGCCAATGGCTATATGGGCTACCGGGGCACGCTCGACGAATTCGGGCCGGACGAATTAGTCGGCATCACGCTCGCAGGCCTCTTTGACCGCGTTGGTGATTCTTGGCGCGAACCGGTGAATGCGCCCAATGGCGGCTTCACGCAGGTCATACTTGACGGCAAAGTGATTTCGGCACGAACCACAAAAATCAAGAAACACAACCAGCGATTGAATCTCGAAAATGCGCTGTTTGAACGGGAAACAATTTTTTCGTCTCGGGAAAAAAATCTCACCATCAAGTCATCGCGCTTTTTGAGCGCCGCCAACCCTCATCTTGGCGTCGTCAAGTTCAGCCTTACATGCGACAAGGCGTCGAAAGTTGTTATCCACACGGGAATAGATTTCAACATCTGGGACTTGAACGGCCCGCATCTGTTGAAGCTCGTGCCTAAGGAAAAAAGCGGCGTTCTGTCCATTTCTGGCGTCACAAGCGAAAGCGGCAAGCGAGTCGCGGCGGCTGAAGCCGTCGAACTAGATTTCGGGAAAGAAGCGCACGCGGTGCTGGATAAAAAAAATCTTCGCGTCATCACATTGATTGCCGAAGCCGGGAATACTTACACCTTTCAAAAGTTTTTTGCCGTCGTGACGGATAACGACCTTGTGAAGTCACCTAGCGAGGCCGCAAACAATTGCGTTGGCGAAGCAAAGACTCTCGGCTATGAAACCTGCCTTGCGCGGCACAACGCCGAGTGGTCAAAAAAATGGGAGGCGTGCGATGTGAAAATTGACGGCGATGACGAGGCCCAGCTTGCTTTGCGTTTCAGTATTTTCCAGCTGTTAATTGTCGCGCCGGTGAACGGTAGTGCCAATTCCATTCCCGCCCGCGCGTTGTCCGGCCAAGTTTACAAGGGCGCAATTTTTTGGGACACGGAAATGTTCATGTTCCCATTCTTCCTGCACACTTATCCAGAGAAGGCGGTCGAACTCATGCGCTACCGCATCAGGACGCTGCCCGGCGCGCGGCGCAAGGCACAGACCGAAAGCGTCGGCTTTCGCGGCGCGTTCTATGCGTGGGAAAGTCAGGAAACCGGCGACGAAGCCTGCACTTATTTTAACATCGGCGACCCGATCACCGGCCGCGCTCTGCGCACTTATTTTCGCGACAAGCAGGCTCACATCAGCGGCGACATCGCCATCGCCATGTGGGAATACTTCAAGCTGACCGGCGACGACTCACTGTTGCTGGATGGCGGCGCGGAGGTGATTCTTGAATGTGCGCGGTTTTATTTTTCATACGCTTATTTCAAGCCAGAGAAGAACCGCTACGAAATCCTGGATGTCACCGGCCCGGACGAATACCACGAGCGCGTCAACAATAACGCCTTCACCAGCATGGTGGCCAAAGCGACGTTTGAAATCGCCAACGCCACGGTGGCATATCTCAAGCGGAAGCATCCGTCGGCGTTGGCATCGCTCGTTAAGAAAATCAAAATTGCCGATGAACTTCCCCAATTCATCGAAGCGGCCAAGCGGCTTTATGTTCCGCAACCGGATAAGAAAACTGGCATCATTGAACAGTTCGATGATTACTTCCGACTGGAAGATGCGACGGTCGAGGCGGTGAAAGCGCGGAAGATTCATCCCAACGAATACCTTGGCGGCGGTCAGGGCGTGGCTGTCCAAACTCGCGTCATCAAACAGGCTGACGTGGTGATGATGTTAAATTTGTTCAAGGATCGGTTTTCCACGGCCGTCAAGAAAGCCAATTGGGAATACTACGAGCCGCGCACGGAACATGGTTCCAGCTTGAGCGCCTGCGCCTACGCGATGGTCGCGGCGGAATTTGGCAAGCTGGATTTTGCCTACGACTATTTTCTCAAGACGGCAAAAATTGATTTGGAGGCGAAATACAAAGTTTATGTCGGAACCATTTTCATGGGCGGCTCGCATCCGGCGGCCAACGGCGGCGCGTGGATGACGGCGGTATTTGGTTTCGGCGGCGTGCAGGCCGGTGAGAATCAGGTCGTCATCAATCCGCGCCTCTACAAGAAATGGCGCAAGCTGGAGTTCCACCTGATTCATCGCGGCGACGAGTTTCAAATCAGAATTTCCGAGGACCGCGTGGAAATAAAGGCCAAGGCGGACAACCGATTGAAACGCAAATTTGTGGTCGCCGGCAAAACGCAAACCATTGCGCCCGGCGCTTCGCTGGCGGTGAAATATTGATTGGCAAAACCAGCGACGCCAAAAGTTATGAACACGCACTTCATCCGGTTCGCATTATTGATTTCAATGGCGATCTCTCCGTCCTCCGTCCGCGCCAGCGTCGGCGCGGCGGTGCCGTGGACGACCTACGAAGCCGAGAACATGAAGACCACCGGCACGGTTTTTGGACCGAAGTATGAGCCGTTTCTCGTCGAAACCGAATCCTCCGGCCAGAAATGCGTGAAGCTGAATGCTGCCGGCGAGCTCGTCGAGTTCGCTGCCAGCCAGCCAGCCAATGCGATGGTGGTGCGTTACAGTTTGCCGGATTCACCGAATGGCGGCGGCTTGAATTCCGCCATCAGTCTTTTTCAAAACGGCAAGTTCGTGCGGGACATCCCGCTCACCTCGCACTACTCGTGGATTTACGGGAATTATCCATTCAACAACGACCCCAAAAGCGGCAAGCCGCGAAATTTTTACGACGAAGCGCGGGTAAAGGATTTGAAGATTTCCAAAGGCGACGTGATTCGGCTACAAAAAACTTTCAACGATTCCAATTATTGCATCGTGGATTTGGTGGACTTAGAGAGCATGGCCAAGCCGCTGAAAGCGCCGGCAAATTCGCTTTCCGTTTTGGATTTTGGCGCGAGCGGCACTGGCGAGTCCGACGACACCGAGGCGTTACGAAATTGCCTTGTGGCGGCCAAGAACCAAGGAAAAATTGTCTGGGTTCCCGCCGGCACTTACAAACTGGCCGGCGACATTATCTGTGAATCCGGCGTGACGATTCAGGGTGCCGGCTTTTGGCATACGACATTTGTCGGCGACGCCGAACTTTACGACCAGGCGGACAAGCGCGTGCGCTTCAAACTCAAGGGCAGCAACATTCACCTCGCCGATTTTGCCATCGTCGGGAAATTGAATTATCGCAACGACAACGAACCAAACGATGGCATACACGGCGCCGGCTGCGACAACTGCACCGTGTCGCGGATCTGGGTGGAACATACCAAAGTCGGCATGTGGTTTTATAACGGCACGAAGGTGGTCGTGGATGGCTGTCGCTTCCGAAATACTTTGGCCGACGGCATTAACTTGTGTGTTGGCTGTCGCGAATTTTTGGTTGAAAATTGTGCGGCACGCGGCACCGGCGACGACTGTTTTGCCATCTGGCCAACACCGTCAGACCAAGGTTACACCGAGCAAACGCCGCAGCCGGGTTTCAATGTCATCCGGCATTGCACTGGGCAAGTGCCGTTCCTTGCGAACGGCGGCGCGATTTACGGCGGCAGAGACAACCACATCGAGGATTCCCTTTTTCAGGACATCGCGCCGGGGTGCGGAATTTTGTTGAGCACGACTTTTCCGACCTCTGACGACGGCTTAAAAATTAACAACAATTTCAGCGGCACAACGGTCGTGCGGAACTGCGATATCATTCGCGCAGGCGGCTTTGATCACGGCTGGGGCTGGCGCGCGGCGTTTCAACTTTGCTTGCACAAGCACAGTATTTCCGGCTTGGACATTAGCAACGTGAACATCAAGGACAGCTTGTCCGACGGCTTCGGTTTGGTGGCACCTGGCAGCGCTCAAGGTGACGGCACCTTGTCGAATGTCCGGCTCGAAAACGTGAACATTCCGAACTTCGGCATCGCGACGACCGGACGGCACGGATTGGCGATTCGCGAGGATGCTAAAGGCGGGCTAACCATCAGCCACTCTGCCATATCGGACATTCAAAACAGCTCCACCAACTTCACAATCATTCGAGAACTGTGACGGCAGAAAAGATTTACGGGCGTAAATATTTTGCGACGGCTTCGGTGCGCGACTGGACGTGAAGCTTTTCGTAGATTCGCCGAATGTAGGTGCGGATGGTGTCAATGCTGATATCCAACTCACTTGCGAGCTGCTTGTAAGTCCAGCCTTTCGCCAAACCGTCGAGCACTGCTTGTTCGCGTGGGGAAAGCTGTCCGTGTGCCTCGCCTTTGCCAACAGAATCTTTTGCCCCGGCAGTTTTCTGGAACGAAGCCACCACTTTGCGCGCGATGGAACTGGTCATGGGCGACCCGCCACCATGCACCTCACGAATGGCGGCCAGCAATTTTGTCGGAGTGGAGCGTTTTAAGAGGTAGCCATTCGCACCGGCGGCAAGCGCGCGGAAAATTTTTTCCGTATCCTCATAGACCGTGAGCATGAGGATTTGCATTTCGGGAAATTGCGCCTTCAACTTCTCCACACACTCGATGCCGCTCATGCCACCCATGTTGATGTCCATGAGCACCACGTCCGGCTTTTCGGCGGGCAAATCTTTCAGTGCGGCCTCAGCGGAGCCGTAGCTGCTCACACACTTGAAACCGGGCGCTCCGTTCACGAATGTCTCAATGGACTGGCGAAGTTTGACTTCGTCATCAACGATGGAAACAGTGATCATAAATTATCTTTGCTTCGCCAGCGGTTTCAGCGTCAGGATAAATTTCACGGTCGTGCCTGATCCCGGCTTCGATTCAAACTGACAATTCCCGCCCATTTTGGACAGGCGCCGGGACATGTTAATCAGCCCGTTGCCAGAATCGCTGTCCGACGAATCAATGTTCACCTGGGCTGCCGCCAAGTCAAAGCCTTTGCCGTTGTCTTCAATGGTGATTTGAAATTGCGAATCGTCGCCGGCTAGCGAAACTTTGACCTTCGTTGCAGCGGAATGTTTCAGGATATTTGTCAGTGCCTCGCGCACCGAAAGGAATAAATTATGCCGCATTTGCGACGATACGGGATAAGGCGGCAACAGGGTGGCCATGTCCACTTCGCACTCGATACCAGTCACTTGAAAGTAATCTTGAGCGTATTGACCGAGGTAGGAGGCCACATGTTCCAGCGTGTCGTTTTGCGGGTTGACCGCCCAGACAATTTCATCAAGCGAATGCAACACCTCGCGCGAGTCGTCAGAGATGGAGGTTATCTGCTCCTGCAAATCAGTTGGCGTGATGCCTCCGCGCCGGGCGTGCTCGCTTAAAAACAGGATCCGGCACAGCTTCGCGCCCATCTCATCGTGCAAATCCTGGGCAATGCGCGTCCGCTCTTGTTCCAACGCGCGTTCCTGCTCCAGCCGTTTCAAGCGGTTTTTTATTTTCTGCTTTGTCACTAACCGGACCGTGACTCCGGCCACGATCAAAATTCCCAAACCCGCCGGCCCGATGAACCACCACGACTGCCAGAAATACTGCTGGAATACCAATGTCCGTTCAGCTCCGCTTGCCGGCCAGATGCCGTCACTGTTGCACGCGATAACCCGGAAGCGATATTTGCCTGGCGGAACAAAATTGTAAATGGCGGTGCGGCTGGTTCCCGCGTCCACCCAGTCGGCATCCCAGCCTTCGAGCTTGTAACGAAACCGGATTGCCTCCGGCGCATCAAAAAACAATCCGGTGTAACGAAATTCCACCCGGTGTTTTCCTGGTGCGATGCGCAAAGGCGAAATCCCTTCGGCGACGCGATTGGCCACATCAGGAACACCATCCACAAATATTTCTTCCAGCTTCACGCCTGGCATGGTCGTCTCAGCCGTCAACGTGTTCGGGGCGACCACCACCGTGCCTTTGGTGGTGGGAAACCAGAGCAGCCCGGATTTAGTCTTCAAACCGGCCGGGCAAAATCCACCGGTGCATTCTACCGCCAGATCGAAAACCTTCGGATAAACCAGAGCAGTTTTGCCCGCCGTCAATTTTTCCAGTTGGCTCTTGCTCACGCAGACAATGCCCCGACTGGTGCCTAGCCAGAGCCGGCTGGAATCATCTTCCAAGATTTGCAAAATGGAGTTGTCCGGCAATCCTTCCCGTGAGGTGAATGTCGAAATGCGATTTTCGCGCCAGCGGCTTAATCCTCCGCCAGAGGTGCCAATCCATAGTGTTCCCTGTGCGTCCAGATGCAGCGCGCGAATAGAAACGCTTGCCAATCCCTCATGCTTGCCCAACTGTTCCAGAGTCCGCCCCGTGGATCGAAACAATCCAGCCCCATCAGTGCCAATCCAAACCGAACCGTCAGCGAACGGCAGAATGACAGTGATTGCATTCGTCAAAGATAAATTTGTTTGTTCAATCCACTTTCCTTCGTGCAGCCACCAGATATTTCCTTTTTTTGTGCCCGCCCACAAGTTGCCGCTATGATCTTCGGCCAGCGCAAGAATATTTTCACCGGGCAACTCAAATAATTTTGCCTCGTCAGCGGCGGCGACGGGGTCTTTGTAACGCAACAACCCGTTTTCACCCGCCACCCAACAGATGCCGTCATGCGCCAAGAGCAACGTGTTGATCTGAGATTCATGCAACGACAAACCCGCTGCATTCAAGCGGCTAAAACTCCGACCATCCCAGCGGTAGATGCCATCGCTCGACTTCACCGCCCAGACGACGCCGGGCGACACTTCGGCCAAACCCTGCACCGCGCCGAAACCAAGTCCATCATTTTGACCTAGCGAGAAAAGGCTTTTGCGTTGCAAGCGGTTCAAGCCTTCGTCTGTGCCTACCCAAAGTTTCCCTTCCTGATCCAAAAGCAGGGATTCAACAGATTTGCCAACCAACCCGGCGCTGGTGGGAACGGCGGTAAATTTGCCTTCCGAAAACTGAAACAACCCGCCGCCCGCTGAACCGGCCCAGATGGTGCCATCCGGTTCCTCGGCCAGCGTGGTTACAAACGGGTTGACCTGATGCTGCGGAATCCGGTAGCGATGCCAGCGGTCATTTTCGCGACAAAGCACAGAGTCATTGCCTGCACCAACCCAAAGCCTTCCAGCTTGATCCACCAACAGGCAATGCGAGTCTTCCAGCAATGTTTTTTCAGTGACATCAGTGACCGGCAAAAGTTTTTCACCGGCTTTCTTAAAAACGCCTGCGTCCTTCACGCCCAGCCACATATTTCCTTGCCGGTCTTTGAACAACGTGGTGATGGCGCGATGCTTGATTTCTTCGGCGTTGTTTAAGGGCAGAAGCCGTTCGTCTTGCCAAATAATGAGGCCAGCCTCCGTGCCAATCCAGATTCGCCCTTCGTTATCTTCGCCCAAAGCGGTAATTAAACTGGATGGCAAGCCGGAGTTTGTTGTCAGACTGGTAATTTTGCCGTCCTGCCAACGCTCAAGTCCGCCACTCGCGCTGCCAATCCAGATCGCGCCGTGGCTGTCGCCGAACAATGTCCGCACCGGATGATTAGTCAAACCGGCCTCGCTATCCAAGGTAACGAACCGTAAGCCGTCGAAGCGCGTCAATCCGGAAGCGCCGCCGATCCAGAGGTAGCCATCGTGCGTCTGCGCCATGGCTTGAACAGGAATTTCCGGCAAACCCTGTTCCTTCGACCAGGCATGAAAATGCAGCGACTGTGCGCCATGAGTGAAATCCACTTCTTCCCCGGCTGGTTTGGTGCCGCTGGCATCAACAAAGTCGTTAAACGAAGTCGCAATCGCGAGGTCGCTGAACGTCCAACCATCGCCATTGCCATCGTGCCGCAGCCGGATTTCATCAAAAGTCGCTTTGGCAATAAAGCGGGTGATGAGGGTTTCTGGCTGATTGACCTCGTTCGCGCCGGGCCCCAAGTCGGGATTCAGCCAGACGGTCACGAGGTCGTCCCCACCGGGAACGAATTGGATTTTGAAAACAATGGTGACGCCGACGCCGCGCTGCGGCAGT
>Ga0208872_1001636_pt1 | contig 13558 bp, 12 predicted proteins | sample CryBogCBH12Aug08_FD_185508 | JGI IMG/M metagenome (GOLD analysis project Ga0208872, IMG submission 185508) | Freshwater microbial communities from Crystal Bog, Wisconsin, USA - CBH12Aug08 (SPAdes) | ecosystem: Environmental > Aquatic > Freshwater > Lake | place: Crystal Bog, Wisconsin, USA...
TACGAACGAGACACTGCGGAACGGTGGCGACTCCCAAGCTGCGTAGTGCTCCATTGAATTTCTCGCTGCCCTCGCCGTTGTTCAGAAACCAGATGTCACGTGACGTCACGACGGGGTCCCAGCCGTAACCTTCGCCCTCGCGTCGATACGGAATCACGAAATGGTCGTCGCGCTCGGCGTGCTGGTGTGCTGCGTCCCAATGCACTCGCCACAGATTGTCAACACCGACGACGTAGACGTCATCATCCGTGGCACTCAGGCGAGCAATCGACGCTTCGGGAAGCACGACGGTCGCCAAAATGGACAGGTCTTCGGGAGACAGAAACAACATCTCGGTGTCCTTGGGACGTTCGTCTGGGTCGTGACCTGGTAACACTCCACCGAAATTCTTGGTGGCCAGTGTGCCGTCACCGAGCAGTACGAAAGAGTTGTAGGGCACGGGACGAGGCAGTTCTCGCGAGGCTTCGATTTCCAAGGTTGCCGACAACTTGTGAACGTGTCTACCGAAGACGACGTACAGAGATCCGTTGGCGTGAGCCGCCAGTCCGCCCGGCCAGGTGGGACCGGCGGGTAAGTCCTCCGAGCGGCGAATGACCTCCAGAGTCTGCGGGTGAATCTGCTCAACCCAGCTGACAGCAGCGTCGCCTCCGGTGTGGCACAGCAAATAGACCTCGCCCGGGTCACGCAGAATGGCCATCGTGCCGACCATGAGTTCACGACTCGTCACCGTCGGCTCTCCCCGAACGACGGGCTCAGGGCCCCGTCGCACCGTCTGCGTGCGGCGCGGTCCGCCGTCTTCGGCGGGCCAGAGGCTCGGCCAGTAAGGATCATTGGTCATGGCAGGTGACCCTATCCCCCGCATCATCCTTACGGAATCCTTACGGTGATTTACGACTTCTCGTGAAGAAATAGGACAGGCTCGAGGAAGCGCGAACAGACAGGACTCCCGTTGTGAATGCCATTACTCGAGGTGTGAAGAACACGTTCCGGAATTCGATTCGAACCGTGGGGATCATCGCGATCTTGACGGTCGCCATCGCCCTTTCGATTTCCATGCTCGTGGCGCGGGACGCGGTGAACACCAAGATCAGCTCCGTTCGCGCCACGACTGGCAACACGATCTCGGTCTCGCCAGCCGGCTTTTTTGGCTTTTCTGGTGGCGGCACCGCGCTCACGACTGCCGACATCGACAAGATCTCCTCGATCGCTCACGTCACGTCCGTGCGCAGCGCCTTTACTCAGCGCCTCACGTCAACCGACACGTCGTTGACCGCGCCAACTCCGAGTGGAACTCTCGGTAACCAGTTCGGCGGCGGATTCGGCGGTGGTGGTGGCGGTGGCGGATTCGGCGGTGGTGGAACCTTCACCCCTCCCGTACGCGTGGTGGGTACCAATTCCCCGGGCACCGCTCTCGTCGGTGGTGCGAACGGTGGTGGCACGGAAAAGTTGACCGCGGGCACCGCATTTGCCGCGAACTCGTCTGCCGACGTCGCCGTCATCGGCACCAATCTGGCGTCGACGAACTCACTGAAAGTGGGGAGCACCTTTACGGCGTGGGGCAAAACCATCACCGTCGTCGGCATCTATAGCGCACAGTCCACCTTCGCCGATAGCGAAGTCTTGATGCCCCTGGCGACAGTGCAAACTTTGTCCGGCAATCCCCACAGCATCGACAGCGCCACTGTCTACGTGGACTCGGTCGACAACGTGTCGGCCGTCCAAAGGCAGATCAAGGCGCAGCTCGGCACCGCCGCCGACGTCACTAACGTGCAACAACAGGCAGAAGCGCAGTTGGCGCCACTCAATTCAGTGAAGACAATCACGACCTACACGTTGATTGGCACCGTCATTGGTGCGGGCATCATTCTGCTCCTCTCGATGCTCATGATTGTTCGCGAGCGACGTCGCGAGATCGGCGTCTTGAAGGCTCTCGGCGCCCCCAATGGCAGCGTCATTCGACAGTTCATTGCGGAAGCGACCACCTTTACGGTCCTCGGTTCACTGTTCGGCTTTATCGCCGGCATCCTCTTGGCAAACCCCATCACCACCACGCTGGTGAATAACTCGTCGAACTCTGCGACGACGGGCGGAGGTCGATTTGGTTTTGGTGGCGGGGGCTTCGGAGGCGGCGGTGGTGGTGGCGGTTTCCACTTCGGGGGATTTCGCTCATTCGGTAACGCCCTCACCAGCGTTCACACTTCCGTTGGTTGGTCGACCCTGGCCTTCGCGTTCGTCATCGCCCTCCTGGTAGCCGTCATTGGTTCGTCCGTTGCGGTCGCCACCATCGCTCGAGTTCGTCCCGCCGAAGTCTTAAGGAGTGAATAGTGCTAACCATTGCCAATCTCAAGAAGTCGTTTTCGACCTCAGCCGGTGACGTCCCGGCTGTGAACGATGTCTCGTTCGCGGCCAAGCCGGGCGAGATGGTCGCCATCATCGGTCCGTCGGGTAGTGGCAAGTCAACCTTGCTTTCTATGCTCGGCCTCTTGGATTCTCCCGACAGCGGCAGTTTGACGCTCGATGGACGCGAACTCGCGAGCTTGTCGCCCGCCGAGCGCACCCATTTTCGAGCCAAGCAAGTGGGCTTTGTCTTCCAGCAGTTCAATCTCATCCCGAATCTCACGGCCCGGGAGAACATCATGCTGTCCCTCGAATTCGCTGAATTCCCAAAGTCGCAACGCCGGGCCCGTGCCGACGAGATGTTGACCATGGTGGGCCTCACGAGTGATAAGGGTGACCGTCGTCCGGCGAAATTGTCGGGTGGTGAGCAGCAACGAGTGGCTATCGCCCGAGCATTCGCCAACCGCCCGCCGCTGATCCTCGCCGACGAACCGACGGGTTCGCTCGACCGCGCCACCGGGAAGAAAATCGTGGCGCTCTTACGTGAAGCCGCGAGCGCGCAAGACGCCACCGTCCTCGTCGTGACTCACGACGAAGCAGTGGCCCAGCAAGCCGACCGGCGTCTCGAGATTGAAGACGGCGTCCTCACCGAGATCGCCTAACGATCGCGCAGCCGGCGCCGAACCTGACGCGGCGCCGGCTGCGCTCCTCCTTCGTTACGCAAACGTTCGGTAGCGCTCGCGGAGCAGTCTCACAAAGCGTGCGTTGTCCACGCTGACCCCAACTCTCACACTGCTGTTCCCATGACGGTGGCTGCGGTGAAACCATGTCGCGCCGCGTGAGTGGTCTCCACCCGTCTCCACAGTCACGAGAGCCCCCTCTTTTTCGATGGCGGTGGGGTCGATCACCTCGTAGACGGCGAGCGCGTCATGCATAATCAGATCACGGTCGCCGCGCCATTCCTCGTGAAACTGCGCGTAGGGCTCCAACATGTCCGCGCTGCGTCGTCCCACTTCGTGCCCGAGTGACCGAAAGTACGCGAGATCGTCGTCATTGATGGTCGCTTGGTGTGTCACGTCCAGCGGAAGAATCGTGAGTGGCCACCCGGCGGCGAAGGTGATCGCGGCGGCCTCCGGGTCGGCCCAGACGTTGAACTCGGCCGCGGGCGTCACGTTGCCGTGATACGACGCTCCGCCCATCACGACGACACGTTCGACCTTGGTCACGACGTCGGGATGCTGAGTTACCAAGTGCGCCAGATTCGTGAGCGGGCCGATCGCCACGATGGTGAGTGGACCCTCGCTCACCAGTCGGTAGATCAGCGACACCGCTTTCTCGGGAGCTTCCGGCACGGTGGGTTCGGGCCACGTCAGTTCGCCCAGACCATCGTCGCCGTGAACTTCGCTCGCGTCGTTGCCCGGGACCCCCGTCAGCGACACGGCGGCGCCTCGCGCAATGGGAATATCTGAACGCCCGGCCACTTCCAAAATTCGCCGGGCGTTCAGCGTCGTCTTGTCGACGTTGACGTTTCCGGACACGGTCGTCACACCGACCACGTCTAGTTCGGGACTAGCCACCGCGAGGAAGAGGGCAATGGCGTCGTCCACGCCGGGATCAGTGTCGATGACAACGCGAGTTACATCCATGAGCGAACCTCCTCATCCGTGGGCATCGAGCCCTGTGCCCCGGCGCCCCGTGTCGCGAGGGCACCGGCGGTTACCGCGTATCTGAGGGCCTCCGCCGGGCCATCCCCGCGCGCACAACACACGGCGTACGCGGCCGAGAACACGTCACCCGCCCCAACGGTGTCCACCACCGGCACGCGAGGGGGCTGCTGTGCGGCCACGAGCGTGCCGTGTTCGAAGTACTGAGCACCTTCGGCACCGAGAGTGACGACACATTGGGCCAATTGGGTGAGATCCAGTGCGAGCGATTCCGATTCGTTCACAATCACCACGTCGCACAAATCCAGCAGTTCACGAGGCACGTCCCGACGTGGTGCGGCGTTCAACACGAACCGCCGCGATCGTCGAGCGGCCTCAAGGACCACGGTGATTGGTGTTTCGAGTTGGCAGAGCACGACGTCGAACTCTTCGAGAGGAACGAGGTCCAACGAGATCTCTTCATTCGAACCCGGAATCACGATGATCAGGTTCTCACCGCGTTTATCGACCGGAATGAGAGCGAGTCCCGACGGCGTCGAGCTGCGTTGCACCCAGGTCGTGTGCACGCCAGCGCCCTGCAGGTGACGGAGCAGCCATTCGCCGTTCTCGTCGGTCCCCAGACACCCCACCAAGGAGGTGTCGGCGCCAAGGCGTGCTGCGGCGACGGCCTGGTTGGCACCTTTACCGCCCGGAAGTCGAACGAAATCATGTCCGAGGATCGTCTCGCCCGGCCGCGGAAGATCGTTACAGCGAACGACGAGATCGACGTTGGCACCACCGACCACCCCGACGCGGGTGGCCCCAGAGGTCACGAGGTCGGCTGGAAGGCGTTGGTGTAGATCGACGACGGAGTCGGCACCGTCGCGATTTCTTTGACGGCCTTCATCGCGCTCGTGAGCTGCGACCACTGGGTGTCCGACTCAACGAAATACTGTCCCTTGGCGTTCGTGAGCAACGGCACCGTCAACTTCCACGCACTCAAGTTGTACGCGTTGGTATACCCACTCGCCGGATAGGCCTTGTCGAACAACGTGGCGGCGGCCGTCGGATTCGCGACCGCCCACTTCGTGGCCTGCTTGACGGCGCTCAAGAACGCCTTGAGGTACGTGCCGTTCTTGCCCGCAAAGGACGTGCTCGTGGCGTAGTCCCAAATGGGAATGTTCGGCACGCCGAGCGCCGAACCCGTGAGCACTTCGCCGGGCTGCTTGCCCTTGTCGGCGGCTTCGATTCCCGGAATCTCGTAGTTGGTGGTGTTGGTCGAGAAATTGACGCGTCCGTTCAACAGCAGAGGGACGTCGTTACTCGCGGAGACGACGTGGACCTGTTGGGCCGTCACGCCAGCCTTCTTCAAGACGAAGGGCAGCATGGTGTTGGTCCAGTTGTCGTCGTAGGAGAAAATGGTCTTCCCCTTGAGCTGGCTCAAAGGAATGGTGGTGCCGGGCTTGGTGAATAGTCCCCAGTTGTTGCTCATCGAGTAGTTCGCGATGGACTTGAGCGGTACCTTCGCCACAACCGCAGAAACCATATCGGCGGTCGTCACGAGACCCACGTCCGCGGATCCCGTCGAGAGCATTTTGATCGTCGTCGACGTATTCGGCGGGAACTTGATCGATACGTTGAGGCCAGCCTTCGTGAAGTAGCCGTTCTCCTTGGCGACGAGCACCGGAATGAGCTCCATGTCGGGCACCGGCCAGTCGTACGCGAAGGTCATGGCGTGCAGGGACGTCGCGCTCGCGGGTGCGGCGTCATTGGCGATGACGGCGAGTGGCGCGGCCACCAGACTCGCGGCCAGGACAACTTTGCTGAAACGACGATTCACGACGGCTCCTTACTCGTTTTGCAACGAAGGTGTGGAAGCCGTTTTACCACGATCACGCCACCGGCGAGAGGTCGGTCGATGCTTCCAGGGCGTCGCGAGATGGTCAAGTCCGACAATCAGTACAAACCAGAGAAGACCAATGGCCATCATGACGATCGTGAGGCCGTACACGAGGTCGGTGCGCGAGGAGTTATTCGCGGCGAATTGATACTGAAAGAGCGACGATCCGCTGGAGTCCGCCTGCTCCCCAATAATCGCCCCAGTCACCGCGTACGCCGCGCCAATCTTGAGTCCGCTGAACAAGGGCGTCACGGCCCCCGGGAGTTCGACGAACCAGAAGCGGCGCCAACGTCGAGCACCGAGAACACGGGTCAAATTCAGCAGATCAGCGTCCAGATTGAGAAAGCCGTCGAGCGTATTGATCGTGACGGGAAAGAACACAATCCAGGCCACAATGATGATCGTCGGATAGATGTTGAACCCAATCACCAGGACGAGGATCGGCGCGATCGCGATGATGGGAATCGCTTGGGACGCGATGATGAACGGGTAGCTCAGCGAGCGGAAAATGCGTACTTTGTACATCGCTACCGCGAGAAAAAAACCGAGCGCCGCTCCGGCGGCAAATCCATACAAAGTTTCGCGAAAAGTGCCTACCGCCAAGGGCCAAATCGACGACCAGTTTTGGGTCACGGCGAAGTACGTGTCGTGTGGAGTCGGAATCACGTAAGGAGCCGGATGGAAGATGGCGATCACGGCCTGCCACGCCGCGATGAAGACGACCAACGACGTCACCGACCACAACACGAGTGCGCCCACACGTCGCCAGCGTCGTTGCCGTGACAACTCGTTCCCTTCGCCGGCGGTCACGTCGAACTCCGATGCAGGAGACGGAGAACTTCTCGCTTGAAATCGACGAAAGCGGGATCCGTCAATGTCTCCAGCGTCCGCGGGCGCGGGAGATCCACCACGATGTCCGCGACCACGCGACCCGGTCGTGGCGACATGACCACTACTCGGTCCGACAAGAAGATTGCTTCGTCCACGTCGTGCGTGACGAAGATCACCGTCTTCTTGAGATCGGCCCAAATCTGTAACAGCCATTGCTGCATGTCCAGACGCGTCTGAGAATCAAGTGCACCAAAGGGCTCGTCCAACAGCAGCAGGGACTGATTTGTAGCCAATGTACGCATGAGGGCCACACGTTGGCGCATACCCCCCGACAGTGCCCCCGGGTAATGGTGTAGAAACTCGCCTAATCCGTATCGTCGGGCGTTCTCTTCGGCCTCTCGTCGATCCTGCGCGGTGACCTTTCGCGTCAGCGCGGCCGCGAGCGTGATATTCCCGAGCACGGTGCGCCAGGGCACGAGCAAGTCCTTTTGCAGCATGTACCCGACGTGGCCCGTTGAGTTCGTGATGTCACGATCGCCGAGGACGACAGATCCCGTATCCGGTCTCAGTAGTCCGGAAATCACGTTAAACAGCGTGGACTTCCCGCACCCCGAAGGTCCGACGAGCGAGGTGAAGGATCCCGCCGTCAACTCGAGAGACGTCTCGGCGAGCGCGACATTGTTCGCAAAGGTTTTTCTGACCCCGTTGATCCGCAGGACAGTCGACGTGGACACACCCACAATCTAGGAGCCGTGAGCCAAGTAGCCTCGACTGCGCTATGGGACTCTCAATCGGTATCGTCGGACTGCCCAACGTCGGCAAGTCCACCCTCTTTAACGCCTTGACAAAAAATAATGTCCTGGCAGCCAACTACCCCTTCGCCACGATCGAGCCCAACGTCGGCATCGTTTCGGTCCCGGACCCCCGCCTCCACACGTTGGCCGAGATTTTTGGATCCGAACGAGAACTTCCCGCGGTCGTCACCTTCGTGGATATCGCGGGCATCGTGAAGGGTGCCAGCGAAGGCGAAGGACTCGGAAACCAGTTTCTGGCCGCCATTCGTGAGTCGGACGCCATCTGCGAAGTCGTGCGAGCATTCGTGGACGATGACGTCGTCCACGTCGACGGGCGCGTCGATCCCGCGAGCGACGTGAGCACCATCGAAACCGAATTGATCTTGGCGGACCTCCAGACCGTCGACAAGGCGGCCGCTCATCTGGAGCGTGACGCCAAGCGCGGCGTGGGCGACGCCGCCGCGCGTCTGGCGGAAATGAACAAAGCTCGCGAGATTCTCAATGACGGTCGCGTCATATCCACCGTGGGCAAAGAACTCGACCGATCCCTCCTCAGCGAACTGCACCTCTTGACCGACAAGCCCTTTATCTACGTGTTCAACGTGGACGAAGACACGCTGGCCGACGACGCCAAGCGTGAGGCCTTAGCGACCTCCGTCGCCCCGGCGCCGGCGATCGTCCTGTGCGCCAAATTGGAAGCCGAGCTCGCGTCGCTGCCCGATGACGAGGCGTTGGAACTCCTCGAGTCCTTCGGACAAACAGAACCAGGACTGGATCAATTGTCACGGGTGGGTTTTCGCACCCTGGGTCTCCAGACATTTCTCACGGCGGGTCCCAAAGAAGCCCGCGCGTGGACCATCCATCAAGGCGACACCGCGCCGGAGGCGGCGGGCGTCATCCACACGGATTTTCAGAAGCACTTCATTAAGGCCGAAGTCGTCGCTTTTGATGATCTCGTGGCCTCCGGCTCGATGGCCGCCGTGCGCGCCGCCGGAAAAGCGCGAATCGAAGGTAAGGAATACGTCATGCGTGACGGGGACGTTGTGGAGTTCCGCGTCGGCGTGTAAGGCACTACGATTGTTGTAGGCGTTCATACGACAGAGGTCGGCGCCGACGTAATTTGACACCTTCACGTTCCCTTAGGAGAACCATGACCTCTGCATCATTGGACTACAAAGTCGCCGACCTTTCGCTCGCCGGATTTGGTCGCGCCGAAATCACTTTGGCCGAACACGAAATGCCGGGCCTGATGGCCATGCGTCGTGAATTCGGCGAATCGAAGCCGCTCGCCGGAGCGCGCATCATGGGCTCACTGCACATGACGATTCAAACCGCCGTTCTCATTGAGACGCTCGTGGCCCTCGGCGCCGACGTGCGTTGGGTGAGCTGCAATATCTTCTCCACTCAGGACCACGCCGCCGCGGCTGTCGTCGTCGGCCCCAACGGAACCGTCGACAACCCGCAGGGTGTCTCCGTCTACGCCTGGAAGGGCGAGACGCTAGAGGAGTACTGGTGGTGCACCGAGCAAGCCCTTCGTTGGCCGGGTCACGACGGCCCGACGATGATTCTGGACGACGGCGGCGATGCCACTCTGCTCATTCACAAGGGTCTCGAATTTGAAAAGGCGGGTTTCGTGCCCGCGCCGGAGACGGCCGAGTCCGAAGAGTACGCCATCATCCTGCAGCTACTCGCGCGCATTGTGAGTGAAGGTTCCTCGTTGTTCACCAAGATGGCTCCCGGCATCATCGGCGTCTCTGAGGAAACCACGACCGGCGTGCACCGTCTCTACGAGATGGAGCGAGACGGATCGCTACTCTTCCCCGCCATCAACGTGAACGACGCGGTGACGAAGTCCAAGTTCGACAACAAGTACGGGTGCCGTCACTCGCTGATCGACGGCATTAACCGTGCCACCGACACCCTGATTGGTGGCAAGGTCGCATTGGTCTGCGGCTACGGCGACGTGGGCAAGGGATCTGCGGAATCGTTGCGAGGCCAAGGGGCGCGCGTCATCGTGACCGAAATCGACCCGATCTGCGCGCTGCAGGCCGCCATGGACGGCTACCAGGTCGCGACGTTGGACGACGTGATTGAACAGGCCGACATCATCATCACCGCCACAGGTAACAAGGGAATTGTCTCCGTCGCCGACATGCAGCGCATGAAGCACCAGGCCATCCTCGGGAACATTGGGCACTTCGACAACGAGATCGACATGGCGGGACTCGCCAGTCTCCCGGGCGTGCGTCGCGAGACCATCAAGCCCCAGGTGGACAAGTGGATCTTCCCGAACGGGAAGTGCATCATCGTGCTGTCGGAGGGCCGCCTCTTGAACCTCGGCAACGCGACCGGTCACCCGAGCTTCGTGATGTCGAATTCGTTCACCAATCAGACGATGGCGCAGATCGAGCTCTACACGAACAACGCTTCCTACGAGAAGAAGGTCTACGTGTTGCCGAAGCACCTGGACGAGAAAGTGGCTCGACTCCACCTGGACGCTCTGGGCGTACGCCTGACGACTCTGACCAAGGAACAAGCCGAATACATCGGCGTTCCGGTCGAAGGTCCTTTCAAGCCGGACTCGTACCGCTACTAGAGAGACGCCAAAGAAAAACCCCGGTCCCCTCGCGGGGACCGGGGTTTTTTTACGTACTACCGGTAGTCCACGAACAAGTCGTCAACCAAACCTTCGCGACCGTGCGGGTCTTTCACTCGCTGGAACCATTCGGTGCGCATCGTTTCGCGAAAGCGCTCCCGGCCCATCTTCATCCAGAAGGATTCGGCGATCTGTGAGTGGTGCGCGGCGAGCGCGTCGAACTTCGCGTCCGCGGCCGAACTCACGTCAATCGCGGCACCGATCTCATCGTCGGGCGTTCCCATCTCGAAGGGTTCGCCTTCATCGTCCACGGGTGGTCCATCATTCGGTTCGGGTTCGCGACCTTCCGCAATAGCGGCCTCTCGCTGCTCACGCGCTTCGTCTTCCCAACGCTTGCGATACTGCGCCATGACCGAGAGAGGAATGGCGTTGTAATAGAGGGTTGGTTCGTAATCGATGAGTTCGAGGGCCGCCAAGGTGATGCGGTTCGCCTGAATGTGGTCAGGGTGCCCGTAAAACCCGTTCTCGTTGTACGTCATGATCACTTGCGGCCGCTCTTCGCGAAGAATCTCCGCCAATCGTGCAGCGGCGTCAGCGACGGGGGTGGCCCAGAAGGAACGCGGGTCGTCGTTTTGCGGCCAGCCCTTCATTCCGGAATCTCGATAGTCGAGTGAGATGAAGCGATCGATGCCGAGAATGCTCACCGCCGCGGCGAGCTCGCCCTTGCGAAATTCGGCGACTTCGTCAGGATCGTGTCCATCCTGATCCGGCTTGACACCGCCCACGGCGTCGCCGTACTCACCGCGCGTGCACGTCACGAGCACCGTGCGCACTCCTTGATCCTTGAGGACCCGGAACGTGCCGCCGGTGGAACTCGCCTCATCATCCGGGTGCGCGTGCACCGCGAGAAAAGTCAATCCGCTCACGCCAACCCCGCAAAGAGATCGTCACCGCGAACTCTCATCCCATTTTTCTCGTACGCCAGCACGTAAAACTCCTTCCCGAAGAGCATCTCAAAAAGATCAGCATCCATTGACGTTAAGTCCGCGTTGTCGACTTGTGACGCGTGCGCGCGAATGGACGCCTGTTTGACCGCTGCGTCCCGTCGGGCGTCGATAGTGACGTCAACGTGTTCGTCCGCGTATCCATCCCCCGCGTCATGCACCCACAACGGCAAGAACACCTTGCGTGCCGTGGCCGCGGGAATGAATTCGTCCAACACGCTGCGCGGTGTGACGGGATAGAAGAGCCGCTCGGCACTGGTGGACAACTCCATCGCTCGGCGCGTGACGACGTTGGCGCGGATGTGATCGGGGTGGCCGTAGTAGCCATTTTCGTCGTAGGTCACAATGACGCGAGCATCCTCCTCGTCCATGATCGACGCGAGCACACGGGCGGCGGCCTCGACGTTGGCGTTGACGAAACTGTTGCGATGATCATTCTGCGGCCAACCCGGCAGACCCGAGTCGTCGTACCCGAGATTGACCGTCCGGTCAATGCCGATGAGCTGCGTCGAGGCCACTAGTTCGCTCGCGCGCACGCGACGGACCCAGTCGCTGTGATGCGACGGATCATCTCCGCCTAGCCATTGATCATCGATACCGAGACGTCCATTCGTACACGTCACGAGAACGACCCGGTAACCAGCGTGGGCGTAATGAAGTGACGTCCCCGCCGTGAACAACGCCTCGTCATCAGGGTGGGCGTGGACGAACAGGAGGGTTCCTCGTGAGTTCATGCGGACACGTTAGGAGACAGCCAATTGAATAAAACGCACGACGAGCAAGACTCCCGCGATCGCGAGATAGGACGCCACAAAGCGAAGTAACCACCGTCGCGGTCGACTGGTAATCGGGGCTGCGACGAGGGAAAGACGCGGGGTTCGCCAATCACGACGATCACCGGTAAAGACGGGGGCGGGGGCCGACAACCGGAGGCCGATCGGGATGCCCACTACAAGTGCCACGACGGCGATCGGCGCGAGCACCTCGAGAAGCTGCACCACGTTGATGTTCGGGAACACCGTCGACACCATCATGACGGCCGATAGGACGACCAGAATCGTGACGATTACGGTGGCGAGAACATTGAGCCACCGGGCGTTCACCCACGGACCGAGGATCGCACGGTCATTGCTCAACAGCAGGACGAAGATGGTCGTACTCGGCAGCATCAGTCCACACATGGCTTGCACCATCAAGGTAATCAGCGACAACAGATGATTGGGCGAAATGAGTGTGACCGTGCCCGCCACGATCAAGAGTCCCGCGAATCCGCCGTAAAAGCCCTTGGCCTCGCGCACTCGGAGGTCCAATCCTTGACGTAGTCCGGAAACGTCCCCCAGCGCGTAACTACTCGCCAGCGTCACCGCCGCCGCACCGATGATGGAAGCGTTCAACAAGATGATGGCGAAAAACACTCCGGATCCATGGCCCACGTGCGCAGCGAGTCCTTGGGCTACGTGGAGAGTGTCCACGTAGGCCGACGTGCCGCCGTAGGGTGACAGGCCCGCCGCGGTCGCAGCAATCAGTGCGGATGCTCCAATGACCACGATGATGGAGCCCAAGATGGTGTCGACGCGTTCATAGTTCAACCAGCGCGGTGAGATGCGCTTGTCGACGATGTTGCTTTGTTGGAAATACAACTGCCACGGCGCCACGGTGGTGCCAATGATCGAGATGATGAGAAGCACCGAAGCCGACGACGCCCCACCCCTGATGCCTGGCACCACCGCGTGATGAATGACTTGAGAGAAACTGGGATGCGTCACCAAGACGAGCGGAACAACGAAGAAATTGATAGCGACAAAGAGCATCATGAATCGCTCCCACCGCTGGAATGATCCCGAGGCCGTGACCGCGAACAGAGCCAGCACCGCGATGGGTACGGAGTAGAAGCGAGATACCCCGAGGTACTGCATGGAGAGGGATACGCCGATGAACTCCGTGATGATGATCAGGAAGTTGAGCACCAAAATGGATCCGACGGACACGTTGCCCCAACGACGTCCAATGCGCTCACGAATGAGTCGACCATGGCCAATGCCCGTCACCGCGCCGAGACGTGCCACCATCTCCTGGTTGACAATCAGTACCGGAATGAGCAGGGGCAACGTCCACAAGAGGGTGTAGCCGAAGTCCTGTCCGGCTTGGGCGTACGTCGACACGCCACCGGCATCGTTATCGCCCACCATCACAATGAGCCCGGGACCAATAATCGCTAGGAGCGTGAGGAAACGTGCCCGTAGGCCTTGGCGTTCGCCGGCGTCATGGGCTTTGATAGTGCCAAAGGCGCCCGCGATTTCGTTTTGTTCGTCTGAGTGCTTCACGTTTCCTCCTTTCGGGCGTTACAGGTCGAGCACGAAGGCGCGACCGACGACCGGCGGAGGTGGCTTCTCAGCTACTCCGACGCGCTCCTCAACGACGCCCCCGTGTGGGGGGTGTTCTGCGGGGTACTT
>Ga0208872_1001637_pt1 | contig 13557 bp, 11 predicted proteins | sample CryBogCBH12Aug08_FD_185508 | JGI IMG/M metagenome (GOLD analysis project Ga0208872, IMG submission 185508) | Freshwater microbial communities from Crystal Bog, Wisconsin, USA - CBH12Aug08 (SPAdes) | ecosystem: Environmental > Aquatic > Freshwater > Lake | place: Crystal Bog, Wisconsin, USA...
CGCCAGCGATTGCACCTCAAGCCTGCCACCCAGACGTTCGAAGCCGAGCGCGTCAAGCTGCGGCGAAAGTTTCAGCATGACGTCGCGCATCGACAAATCAGCGCTGGCGCTGGTAACGCGCTGTTGGTCCAGATCGACCCATAGGCGCAGCGCTCCAGCACCCTGTCGCACCTCGGCGGCAGCGTCTACATAGGCATGCAGCGCGTCCAGATTGATCTGCGCGGCCTCCGCAAACGCGTGACCACGCCAATTTTTCCAGTCACCCTTGCGGGTTGAGAACAGCGGCTGCAGGAAGTTTCCCATCAACGTGACGCGGCTGCCCCACTCGGGCGGCGGGTCGGCGTCAACGCGCAGTGAATGCGCGCGCCCACGGTTGCGAATCACCAGATCGACGTCGGCCAGATCGAGCGGCAGTGCACCGCGCAGTTCGTCAACCCAGCGCAGACTGCCGTGGCGTACCGCAAGTTCGCCCTGCGAAAACAACCAGTCCATGCCAGCACCGCTGTCCGGTGCGTTGTCGGCCAGCAGCAGCCCGGCGACCCAGATGCGGCCATCGGCACTGCGGCGCACCTCCAGCGCGGGCTGCTCCAGATAAAGCTGCTCAAACCCGGCCCCCAACAGGGAGCGCGGAGAAAGCGCCGCAAGGATACGGGGAAGGTGCAGGGACTCGTGACCGGTGGCGTCAAAAATCCGCAAATCCCTTACCTCTACGGACGGAATAAGTCCGTTGGAGCGAGCAACAATGGCACCAATGCTTACCGGCGTCTTAAGACGCTGTGTGGCCAGCTGTTCGAGCCACGGGCGGAAATCGCCAATTCGCGGCACAATCAGAAAATGCAAGCCACCCCACACCAACGCCAGAAGCAGCCACGACACGGCGAGCGCATACAACGTCCAGCGCGCGGCGGTTGCGAGTGCCTTGATGCTTCGAGGGGTCATAGATAAGATGTTTGCAATCTTGCAAAGTTCGGCATGGCAGGAATTATGACCGGCAACGCGACCGAATCCGCCGAAACGGGGACATCCGGCTATACGCGTGTTGCGCAACGTCTGCGACGGCGATATGCAGATTCTTTAGCCCTGCTGCCAGAGGGGGTTCCGACGCGCGCCAGCATGCAAGTGGTGTTCGACGCCCTGCGTGCGCAGCAAATGGACGTCGGGGACGCGCTGCGGTGCGTGCGCCAACTCGTGCTGGAGCGGCTTCTGCGGCTAGACTGCGATACCAACTGCGGGCTTGGGGCGGTTACCTCGGCGATGAGCGATCTGGCGGAGGTCTCGCTCGACCTGGCCTTTGACGAAAGCCAGCGCGTGCTGCACGATTTGCATGGAACACCGCTCGCACCCGATGGCAAGCCGGCCCAGTTGTGCATTGTCGGCATGGGCAAACTCGGTGCGCGCGAGCTCAATGTGTCCAGCGACATTGACCTGATCTACCTGTTTGACCACGACGGCGAGACGTCGGGCAATGCGCAGGGCCGCAACAGGATTTCGAATCAGGAATTCTTTGCCAAACAGGTGCGCGCCATTTACACCCTGATCGGAGAAACCACCGCCCACGGCTTCGTGTTCCGGGTCGATCTGGCGCTGCGGCCCAATGGGAACTCCGGCCCGCCGGCCGTATCGATGGCCGCTCTGGACGAATATTTTCAGGTTCAGGGGCGCGAATGGGAACGCTTTGCCTGGCTCAAAAGCCGCATCGTCGCACCGCGCGCGGCAATATCGAGCAGCGCCGCATTGTCGTTGCGCAGCAGCGTGGTGCCGTTTGTTTTTCGGCGCTATCTCGATTACAACGTCTTTGACGCCCTGCGCGTGCTGCACCGCCAGATCCGCGACCACGCGACCAAGCGTAGCGCCGGTCACCCCGAGCGCAGCAACGACGTCAAACTGTCGCGCGGCGGCATTCGGGAAATCGAATTTGCCGTGCAACTGCTGCAGGTGGTGCGGGGCGGGCAGTTTCCCGAACTGCGCACCCGCCCCACGCTCAACGCACTGCAACGCATTGCCGATGCCGGACTGATGCCCGCCGCCACCGCGCAGATGCTGCAAGGCGCGTACCGGTTTTTGCGTCGCATCGAGCATTGCATCCAGTATCTCGACGACCAGCAAACCCACACTCTGCCCACGCAGGACGCGGATCTGCTCTGGATTGCGCACACCATGGGCTTTGCCGACAGCCCCGCATTTTTAAGCGAACTCGACCGTCAGCGCGAAATAGTGGCGCAGGAATTTGACGCCTTGCTCGGCGGCCCTCCCAGCGGCTGCAAGGGCTGCACGGGCGTGCGTCCCAATCCGGAAACGACGGATTTTGAGATGCTTCTGGCCCGCACGCAGGGTGCAATGCAAGACCGCCTGAAACTGTGGCACAACCATCCCCGGGTGCTTGCCTTGCGTGAGCAATCCCGCCTGCGCCTGATGCAGCTGATCGGGCGCACCGCAGAATGGGTGACGCAGGGCAGCGTTTCGCAGGACGCTGCGGTTGCACTTCTGGACTGGATGGAAACCCTGCTGCGGCGCGAAAGTTATCTGGCTTTGCTGCTGGAGCGTCCGGTGGTGCACCAGCGTCTGCTGCGGGTGCTGGGCTCGGCGCGCTGGCCGGCACGTTATCTGTCCCGGCATCCCGGTGTCATCGATGAGCTGGCCAGCGACTGCATGCTCGACGAACGCTTTGACGGCCCCAATTTTGAGGCTGAACTCGAAGCCCGCCGGCAAGCCCTGCAAGCCAATGCCGAGGACGACGACGAGTCGCTGCTGAATTTGCTGCGACGCGCCCACCACGCCGAGGTATTTCGAACTCTGGCGCGCGATGTCGAGGGCCGGCTCTCGGTCGAACAGGTGGCCGACGACCTCAGCGCGCTGGCATGCAGTATTCTGCGCATAACGCTGAAATGGTGTTGGGAACGCCTGCGCACGCGCCACCGCGACTCGCCCCGACTGGGCATCATTGCGTACGGCAAACTGGGCGGGCTGGAACTGGGCTATGGCAGCGATCTGGATCTGGTTTTTGTCTACGACGACGACGATGAGCGTGCCGCCGAAATTTACGGCACGCTGATTCGCAAGACCATCCACTGGCTGACCATCAAGACGGGCGAAAACGACCTCTACGAGATCGACACCGCTTTGCGGCCCAACGGCAATTCCGGCCTGCTGATCACGAGTTTCAACGCCTACGCCGATTACCAGCAACAGCGTGGCAGCAATACCGCCTGGACCTGGGAACACCAGGCCATCACCCGTGCCCGCTGGGTGCTGGGAGACGCCGATCTGGGTCGCCGTTTCGACGCCATTCGCGAAGCCGTTATCTGTTCGCCACGCGACGCAGTTGCACTGCGTCAGGAAATACGTGACATGCGCCAGAAAGTCGAGAGCGCGCACGCCGTAAAAGACCACGAATTCGATCTGAAATACAGCCCCGGCGGCATGGTTGATATCGAATTTTCAGTGCAATATCTGGTGTTATCTGGCAGCGCCGATCACCCGGAGTTGCGCGCAAACGCCGGAAATATCGCGCTGCTGCAAAGAGCCCAGGCCTGTGGTGTTTTGCCCGCCCCGGTCGGGGAAAACGCCGCGCAGGCCTACCGTGCCTTACGCCAGTTGCAGCACCACGCCCGCCTCAACGAATCGCCAACCCAGATTGCACTGGACAAAGTCATCCATGAGCGCGACGCTGGCCTGGCCCTTTGGCAAGCCATCTTTAAACTCTAGCTGCCGGCGCGTATTTTTTTCACCAGTGCAGTGGTCGAATAACCCTGCACAAATGGCAGCGCCAGCGCGTACCCGCCCCAGCTTTCCACCAGCGCCGTCTCGGGCAAAACGGACATGTCGTAATCGCCGCCCTTCACCAGAATATCGGGCCGGATCTGCTCGATGATCTGCATCGGCGTGTCCTCTTCAAACCAACTCACCAGACTGACCGATTCCTGCGCCGCCATGACAACGGCACGGTCTTCTTCCCGGTTCAAAGGGCGGTCGTCACCCTTGCCGAGACGCCTCACCGACGCATCGGTATTCAACGCCACGATCAGGCTCGCACCGAGCTCGCGCGCCTGCGCCAGATAGACCACGTGCCCGCGGTGCATGACGTCAAACACCCCATTGGTAAAAACCCATGGCCGGGGCAGTTTGGCCAGCGCACGGGGCAGATCGGAGCGCGCGCAAATCTTGTTCAACATGCGGGGCAGAGCGACGGATTGGGCGGAATTTTCAGACATGGCGCAATGCTAGCAGGCCTTTCTAACCCGTGAAGAGGCTATTTATCCGGCTATCAAACAGTGCGGCACAGGCATAATTGTGCAAGTCATGAACCTGATACCCGTCAACATCGATTCCATCCGCATCGGACAGCCGCTGCCTTTCCACCTGGTGGACAAGGACGGCGTGCTGCTGGCCAGAAAATCGTTTGTGATTGCGTCCCGCGCCGACCTGCTAGTCATTTCCCAGCGGGGAGGTGGTCTGTTTATCGACGGCGTGGACGGTGAAGCGCTGCACCGCGCCTATGTGGACCAACTCCAGGTACTGATGCGCGCCGAAAAATCGATTGGCGAAATAGCTGGCTCCAAGCTCGATGCCGCCGCCGCCATCAAGCGAACCGCCCTCGAAAACGATCAGCTCGACTGGCTCGACCTGCAAGTGCAGGCGCACCATTTGATGCGCGATCCGCAAAGCCCGGCATTTTTCGACCGGCTTGACAACCTGCACCAGATTCTGGGCAACGAAATGGCGCGCGGGCCCGACGGATGCCTGTTTGCACTGATTTATCTGGCGGCGTCGGAGCTCAAAATGTACAGCGCCACCCACAGCATGCTGGTGTGTGTAATGTGTGCGCTGGCCTCGCGCGACGTCCTCAACTGGCCCGAAGCCACCGAGGTGCTGTTGCGCAAGGTCACGCTGACCATGAACCTGTCGATTTCCGAACTGCAGGACAAACTGGCCTCGCAGGGAGGCGATCTCGACGACTCTCAACGCGCACAAATAGCCGCACATTCCAACCGCTCGGCGCAGTTGCTGCAGAACATTGGCGTAACCGACCCGGTCTGGCTGGAAGCGGTGCGCGCCCACCACACGCCGCTGCCCGGCCCGTTGCAGCCCAAAGCGCCCGAGCACCGGATTGCCCGCCTGGTGGAACGCGCCGACATGTTTGCCGCCCGCCTGTCACCTCGCCTGGTGCGCCCTGCGGTGTCGCCGGCGGTGGCCATGCAGGCTTGTTATTTCGATGAAAACAAGCAGGTTGATGAAGCCGGGGCCGCACTCATCAAGGCCATCGGAATCTATCCGCCGGGAACGTTTGTGCGCCTTGCGACGAATGAGATTGCCATTGTGGTGCGGCGTGGCAGCAATACCAGCACGCCGCGTGTGGCAGTGGTCATTAACCGCACTGGCATTCCAACCGTAGAACCCACCGTGCGTGATACGGCGCTCAAAGAATACAGGGTGGTGGCCAGCGTGGCACATCGCGAAATCAAGGTGCAGATCAAGCTCGACCGGATGCTCGCCCTGACCCACTCCCAGCCGACCGACCGACCCTGGTAACCAATCAAATCAGGTCAAACCAAACCAAAGTTCGGCTCCGGGCCCGGGCTTGATTTCAGTTCGGCCTTCGCCTGATTTCAGCTTGGAATCGTGTCGGCAAAACTCGCGCGCTGGACCAACTTGTCATACAGGCGGACCAGATTGGGATGCGGGGTGCGCCAGTCGAGTTGCGGGAACCGGAAGTCCAAATAACACAGCGCACAGCCCACCGCCACGTCCGCCAGGCTGAAATGAATTCCGGTACAAAATGGCTTTTCACCCAGTCCGTGACTCATGGCCTTGAGCGCATTGTTCACTTTGCCCATCTGACGATCTATCCAGGCCTGGCTGCGTTGCGCTTTGGTCCGACCACCCCATGTGGCCTCCAAACGGGACAACACGGCGGCATCGAGCAAACCATCGGCCAGCGCCTCCCAGGTTTTAACCTCGGCGCGCTCACGCCCCACGGCCGGTATCAGTTTGCCAACCGGCGACAGCGTGTCCAGATATTCCACAATCACCCGAGAATCAAACAGCGCATCAGCGCCCTCCATGACCAGACACGGAACCTTGCCCAGCGGATTGGCATCCGATACCGTGGACTCGCTGCTCCAGACGTCATCCAGGATAAACGTGTAGTCAAGCTTTTTCTCCGCCATGACAATGCGCACCTTGCGCACGTAGGGGCTGGAAAGGGATCCGATTAGTTTCATGGTTTTTCAGTAATGCTCAAGTCTGATTCTATACACGGAAGACAATCGTGTGCTGCCCGGCCGCGATCTGCAGCATACAACCTACAATCGGCAGCATGACATTCTCTGCCATTTCTGCACTCTCCCCCCTCGATGGCCGCTATGCCGCCAAGCTTGCCACCCTGCGCCCGCTGACCAGCGAACTTGGCTATATGCACCGCCGGGTGCAGGTCGAAGTGGCGTGGTTCATTACTCTGAGCGATGCCGGTTTTGCCGAATTCAAACCGCTGTCGCCGGGTGCCCGCACTTATCTGCTGGGTCTGGTGAAAAATTTTTCGGTCGCCGACGGCGAGGCCATCAAGGCTATCGAAAAAACCACCAACCACGATGTGAAGGCGGTTGAATACTGGCTCAAATCAAAGTTTGAAGCGCGCCCGGAACTCGAACACGTGGCCGAATTTGTGCACTTTGCCTGCACCAGCGAGGACATCAACAACACCAGTCACGCGCTGCAAATGCGCACTGCGCGCGACCTCGTGGTGTTGCCCCAACTAGACAAAATAGGCCTCAAGCTGCGCGACATGGCCTACGTCTACGCCGATGTGGCCATGCTCAGCCGCACCCACGGCCAGACCGCGAGTCCGACCACCGTTGGCAAAGAACTGGCCAATGTGGCGGTGCGCCTGCAGACCGCCTGCGACCGCATTGCCGGCGTGCGTATTCTGGCCAAGATGAATGGTGCGGTGGGCAACTACAACGCGCACCTGTCGGCCTGGCCCGATTTCGACTGGGAAGCCTTCAGCCGCAAAGTGGTCGAAACACCCGAGCCGCTGGGCCTGGGCCTGCACTTCCAGCCGTACAGCATTCAAATCGAACCGCACGATTACATGGCCGAAATGTTCGATGCCGTTGCGCGTGCCAACACCATCCTGATCGATCTTTCGCGCGATATCTGGGGCTATGTGTCGCTGGGTTATTTCAAGCAAAAGTTGCGCGCCGGCGAAGTGGGTTCGTCCACCATGCCGCACAAGGTCAACCCGATCGACTTTGAAAATGCCGAAGGTAATCTCGGCCTTTCCAACGCGCTGCTGCGCCACCTGTCGGAAAAGCTGCCCATTTCACGCTGGCAGCGCGACCTGACCGACTCCACCGTGCTGCGCAATATCGGCGTCGCACTGGGTTATGCGGTGCTTGCCTACCAGTCGCTGCAGACTGGCCTGGACAAGCTCGAACTCAATCAGACCGCCATCAGCGCCGACCTCGACAACGCCTGGGAAGTGCTGGCCGAGCCCATACAAACCGTGATGCGACGCTTTGGATTACCGCAGCCCTATGAGCAGCTGAAAAAATTTACGCGTGGCGAATCAATGACCCGCGAACTGATGCAGGGCTTTATTCAGGCGCTCGAGATTCCCGAAGCCGAAAAGCAGCGCTTGCTGGCCATGACTCCCGCCAGCTACACCGGCAAGGCCAGCGAACTCGCCCGTCGCGCCGGTGGTTGATTGCGCGGCATGGCACTGAAATCCACCGTTTTCAAGGCGTTTCTGCAAATTGCAGACATCGACCACAATTACTACGCCGACCACACGTTGACGCTGGCGCGCCATCCCAGCGAAACCGATGAGCGCATGATGATCCGGCTGGTGGCGCTGGCACTTCAGGCCCACGAGTTGCAAGACCTTTGCAACGGAGATGCCACGCTGGGCTTCGGGGCCGGACTGAGCGACCCCGACGAACCCGATGTCTGGCTGCGCGACTTTACCGGACGCACCCGTTTATGGATTGAAGTCGGCCAGCCCGAAGAAAAGCCCCTGATCAAGGCCTGCAGCAAGGCCGATTCAGTGGTGCTTTACTGCTTCAGCCATTCGGCCGACATCTGGTGGAAAGGCATCGAAAACAAGCTGTCGCGGGCGCAGAATCTGAGCGTTTTTCGCATTCCGTCGGCCCTCAGTCAGTCGCTAATCCCGCTGGCCCAGCGAGGCATGCAGTTGCAGGCCACGGTTCAGGAAGGCGCGCTGACGCTGAGCAACAGTACCCATACGGTCGAAATAGAGCCGTTGCGCTGGAAATAAAAATCGGTTCTGGATCAGCTTGCGGATCTGGTTCCCGATTCGGCTTGCGGATTTTGGGCCCGTTCCACATACTTATTAAACCGCCATGCGGTGGCGTCCAGCGTAATGCGGCGCCATGTGGCGCGCTTTTGAGCCGGGTGCATTTCGGTCCACAACTGCACCTCCTCAAACGTGCGTCCGCATCCCTTGCACACCGCATCGCCCTGACTGGTCGAACAGATTGCAATGCACGGCGTATCGGGCGTGCTGCGATACCATTGCAGCCACGCATCCAACGCCTTTTGCGACAACTCGGCCACCGGCACCTCGCTGGCGTGCTGATACACCATCAGCGCATAAACCTCGGCCAGCGCACGGGTCGGGGCCGGCAAAGTCACCCCATCGGGCGAGGGCAATTGCTGGCGCCAGTAGTTGATGGCCGATTCAATATCGGTGATGTGAATGGCAGGTTCGGACACGGGTCTCAGCGCTCGAGCGCCTGTTCTTTCAAGAGTAATTCGATCTGGTGCACGCGCGTGTCGATGATCGAGCCGTCGATATAGTCGCTGGTGGGTCCGCCCTTTCGCAAGAGGTCCTGCGCAGCCTTGAGTCGTGCCAGCGCGCCCGCATAGTCAAAGTGCGCAAAATGGGCCTCGGCATCGGCGCGCACACCGGCCACCACCATTCCCTGCGCGTTATAGGCAGCCGCCAGCAATTGCCAGGCAGTCGCATCGCGCGGATGGTCGGTCACCCAGCTTTGCAGCAACTGCGCCGCGGCGTCAGCCTGCCCACCCTGCACCCGCGCCTGAGAAGTAAGCAGCAAACCTGCGCGCTGACTGACATCGAGGCCCTGCGCAAGTTCTATGGCACGTTGCGGCGCACCATTTTGTGTCGCCTCTGCCAAAGCCGTTTCCAGCTCCAACAGGCGCACCAGCCGCTGTGCCGCCGGCTCCAGCGCTGCAAATAACGGGCCCTTCAGGAGGCGCGCCAGCGTGGCATGCACCAGCGCATAGTCTCGCAATTGCAGCGCGGCAAGACTGGCGCCATAAAGGGTGGCAATCTGGGCCGAAACCGATACGTGTGACAGATTTTCCGGCGCTGCCTGCTGTCGCCACAGACGCAAGGCATCAACGTCCATATTGGACAATACGCGGGCGCGCGCAGCAATCATCAGCGGTTCCTGCTTGGCGGGGTTCTGTAGGGTGGCACCGGGCAACTGCTGAACACGGGTCTGCATATCTGCAATGCGCTCGGTGGTCAGCGGGTGGGTTCGCAAATAGGGAAAACCACCGGCATCGTTGAGGCGGCTGGAGAGCTGCAGTTTTTCAAACATGCTGACAAAGCCCTGCGGCGCATAACCGGCCTGCGTCGACACATTGAAGCCGATGCGGTCGGCCTCGCGCTCCATACCGCGCGAATAATTGAGCTGACTTTGCGCCGCCGTCGCCTGTCCGCCCACCACCACAGCCTGTGCAGTATTGGCATCCCTGCTGGCGGCGATCATGCCCAGAATCATCGCTCCGAGCAACCACGGCGCCTGGGCGCTTTGACGGGCCATGGAGCGCGATATATGACGCTGCGTGACGTGACTTAGTTCGTGCGCCAGCACCGAAGCCAGTTCATCCCGCGTTTCCACCAATCCGACCAGCCCCAGGTGCAAACCAAAGTAACCGCCCGGCAGCGCAAAGGCATTGACCGTGCGGTCGCGTCCGGCCAGAATTTCCCACGCATAGGCATCGTAAAGGGCATCGGGCATTTCACCGCGGGCGCGTGAGGCGGCGATCAGGGAAAGCCATATGCCCTGCACATAATCCATGATGACCGGATCGTCCAGGTAATCGGGGTCGCGGTACAGTTCGCGCGCGATTCGATCGCCCAGACGCCGCTCTGCGACCGGGGCCATATCACTGCCATCGCCCAAGTCGGGTAATACCGCAGCATTGTTTAACGCAGGCTGGTTCAATGCGCCGGGCTCAGCCACCAAAGGGCAGCCCAGGACGAAAGAAAGCGCGCAGGCCTTACCAAAGACGCGCATGATCCTGCTGGCCCTGCCGGCGGGGTTTAATATCAGAAAAGTCAGCATTTCATCGAATAAGAACAGTGTCCAGCATGCCAGCCCCATGCAAACCTCAGGTCAAGCTCATGTAAAGTCTGCATTATGCGCACGCTCACCCACTTCGATCAGCAGGGCCAGGCCCACATGGTGGACATCGCCACCAAAAACCCCAGTCATCGCATCGCGATTGCCGAAGGCTGTATTCACATGCAAGCCGCCACCCTGGCCCTGATCGAGAGCGGAACGGCCAAAAAGGGCGACGTGCTGGGCATTGCCCGCATTGCCGGCATTCAAGGTGCCAAACAAACTAGCACCCTGATTCCGTTGTGCCATCCCTTGGCCCTGACGCACCTCGCAGTGCAATTGAAATGTGTAGGCGCCACCGTACATCAATCGGCGCACGTTGTCTGCCGGGTTACGGCAGAAACTGTGGGCGCCACCGGTGTTGAAATGGAAGCGCTGACCGCCGTCCAGGTCGCCCTGCTCACCATCTACGATATGTGCAAAGCGGCAGACCGTGGCATGGTGATCACGGGCGTGCGACTGCTCGAGAAGCATGGCGGCAAAAGCGGGAGCTTTGTGGCGGGGGCGTGAGTGTTGGTCAGAGCGAATGCCCCCACTCCGCAACATTTACCTGCGCCATGCGGCAATTGAAAGTCTGAAATACAACTTGGTGGCCCAAGCATGATCCTCCTGAATGAAGAAGATACTATCGGGATAGCCCTCAACCAGGCCGCCAGAATTTACGCCGACATGCCTCTGATTGCAGTACCGGCAAATATCAACCGGGAATACTATCCTGCTGGCGTGGAGTTTTCTTATTCCGAAGTTCAGGCAAAAGTTGAATATATTGCCGAGTCATATCGCATTGCAGGATATGGCTTGGGACACCGGGTCGCGCTCTTTTTGGAAAATCGACCGGAGCATATTCTTCACAAACTGGCCTTGAATACGATTGGTGCCTGCTGCGTACCCATAAATGCTGATTACCGAACGGCTGAGTTGGTCTATCTTATTGATCACTCAAAAGTAGACTTGATCGTCTCACTGCATTCGAAAATTCCTGACGTTGAAGTGGCACTAAAGCAATCACACCACGCGCCCACGGTGGTTTCGGTTGATGAATTTCCGCGTCAATTAATTCGCTCGAAGCGAACTTCCTCACCGGGACTTCCCGCCGCTGATACGCCCGCCAGCATTCTTTATACATCCGGAACCACCGGTCGCCCCAAGGGGTGTGTTTTATCCCATCGCTATGAATTGGCTTCGGGCATGTGGTACGCAACTCGGGGCGGATTGACTGCCTTTACTGAAGGGAATGAAAGACTTTACAACCCGCTTCCCCTGTATCACGTTAATGCTTCCGTATTATCTTTTTTCGGAATGTTGGCGTGTGGAGGATGCCAGATTCAGTCAGACAGATTCCACCCGATGCGCTGGTGGAACGAGGTGCGAGAATCACGAGCCACCATAGTTCATTATCTGGGCGTCATTATTCCGATGCTGCTGAATGCGCCGCAAACTATAAGTGATCAACAACACCAGGTTCGTTTTGGCATTGGGGCGGGTGTGGAGCCACAGTTACACAAGATTTTTGAACAGCGTTTTGGATTCCCTCTGATTGAAATTTGGGGAATGACCGAGATTGTCAGGGTGTTAATTGACAACGAGTCATCAAGAACACCGGGAACACGTGCTTTTGGTCGATCTGTTCCCGGCCTTGAGGTTCGTGTTGCAGACAGTACCGGTAATGAACTCCCCCGGCACACCCCGGGTGAAATGCTGGTTCGACACTCCATGGAAACACCCAGGAAAGATTTTTTCACTGCCTATCTGGACGATCCACAAGCAACCGAAGCCGCGTGGAAAGGCGGGTGGTTTCACACCGGGGATATTGTGCTTGCCGACGACGACGGCATGCTGCATTTTGTCGATCGGCAAAAAAACATTATTCGCCGGTCTGGTGAAAATATTGCTGCTGCCGAAATCGAGGCACTGCTGCTATCCCATCCCAATGTACTCAACGCAGCGGTGCTTGCTGTTCAAGATGAAGTACGCGAAGAAGAGGTGATGGCTGTGGTAGTTCTTAATCAGACAGACGTCAATTTGCCAGATGAAGAAAAAACCCGCTTAGCCCAGAGCATTTTTGATTATTGCCTTGTTAATCTTTCCTACTATAAGGCTCCGGGCTGGTTGCTATTTGTCAACGAAATTCCCACCACAGGCACGCAGAAAATACAAAAGCATAAGTTGTTCGAGAATGTGCAGGATCCCCGCAAATCAAAAGGCATCTTTGATTTCAGAAGTAAGAAGAAGAGATAGGAAAGATGGTTCTCGCTTGGCTCACCGTCTACGTCAGTTGCAAGGCGGTAGAGCGCGGCGTGGAGATCACGGGCCTGTTGCTGCTGCAGTGGTGTGGAGGCAGGAACGGGAGTTTTGTGGCTTAGGCGGGAGAGTTTTAAAAGCCTTATAAGCATCAGGATACGCGGCCCTGAAACGCGCGCTGTAATACGCGAAGTCAGCCGTGCAGCCCAGCGCACCGGCACTCTCCAGCACTTTCTGCACCACCATCGGTTCGGGTGAAAAGTGCAGCAGGTCGGTGGCCAGTTCTAGCTGCGTGGCCGCGGCCTGCTCAGATTGTGGGCTGTCAGCGTCCAGCGGGGTTACCGACAGACGGGCAAACCGGACCTGCGTTCCAAACAGCCACGAGTTCTCAATTTTCTGCAGTGTGTCGTCGCGGTACATCGGCGCGCGTGAGTCGGCCGACAGATAAATCTGGCTGATGCGCCAATAGTCCCACGCCCCATAGGCACAACAAACAAATACCAGCCCTGCCACCATCTGCGTGCCCTGCGCCATCAGCCACTTCTGGCGTCGCTCAACGCCGCACCACAACAGCACTACGCACAGCGCAGCGAGTTGAAACGGCGCGTACCAGAGCGGATATTCCAGCAGACTGTGGACACCAATAACCATGCACGCCGACCAGGCCAGTTGCTGCTGGGGATTCATGCTGCGCCAGGGCCGGGCTCTCACCATTGCGACGATGGCTGCAATGCACGCCAGCAAGGCCGCGGGCACGCCGAACGTCACGGCGATGTGCAACGGCAGGTTGTGTGCGTTATCGAGTATTTCGCAAAACCGGGGGCCGTCGTACAGCGTGTCGAAATGCGCAAACGACAACTCACCCAGCCCCCAACCGGTCAGGGGCTTGAGGGCAATCAGGTGCAGCACGTTGGACCACAACAGC
>Ga0208872_1001640_pt1 | contig 13546 bp, 13 predicted proteins | sample CryBogCBH12Aug08_FD_185508 | JGI IMG/M metagenome (GOLD analysis project Ga0208872, IMG submission 185508) | Freshwater microbial communities from Crystal Bog, Wisconsin, USA - CBH12Aug08 (SPAdes) | ecosystem: Environmental > Aquatic > Freshwater > Lake | place: Crystal Bog, Wisconsin, USA...
GCCCATTTATTAAGCTACATTATTACTTCTTAGCGCCCTTAGTTGCATCTTCAGCATTCAAGAACTCAACTCGACCATTTTCTACAACACCCATCACCACATCTTTTGTAGCAATTGCTTCGTGATTGGTTTTGCTAAATGGCTTGTTATAAGTCATCACAACGCCGTTAATAGGAGCATTTAAGTTCTCTAAAGCACCCAAGATCTTTGGTCCTTCTGTTCCACCAGCCTGTTTAATCGCTGCGGCCAAGATGTAAACAGAATCGTAACCTTGAGCTGCGGAAACTGGCGAAGCAATAACACCATTCTTAGGCTTGAACTCTTTGAGGTAAGCATCCACAAATGCCTTACGCTTTGGAGTAGTTGCAGGCTGCTGAATAAATGTTTCTGGCATTGTTGCGCCGTTACCATTTTTACCGGATGTATCAATAAAGCTAGCCATAGACAATGTCCAGCTACCAATCATTGGTTTTTTCCAACCCAATTTACCCATACCGTTCGCAATTTGCGCCAACTCAGGTCCGATGGCATAAGTCAAGACCACATCTGCACCGGCATTTTTTGCTTTGAGCAACTGTGATGTCATATCAACGTCACCGATGTTAAATTTCTCAACAGCTACAGGCGTTACGCCGTAAGTTTTCAACGCCTTTTCCATGTCTTCACGGCCCAATTGACCGTAGTTAGTGGAGTCAGCCAAAATCGCTACCTTTTTCAGGCCACGTTTTTCAACAGCCTCTTTGGCAATCATTGGGGCTTGGATGTTGTCAGCAGCTGAAGTACGAACGATATAGTTCTCAGGCGCATTGGGGAATTGGTTAGTAATCAAAGATCCAGTTGCAACGTTATTAATCACAGGAATTTTTGCATCCTGGAAAAAACGCTGGGAAGCCAAAGCAACGCCGGTGTTGATGTAACCGAGAGCAGCAATAACTTTTTCGTTGTTAATCAACTCTTGTGAAATTTGTACGCCGCGCTCGTTTTTAGCTTCGTCGTCACGCTCTACTAAAACAATCTTGTTGCCGTTGATACCGCCAGCAGCATTAATTTCTTGAGTAGCAAGACGCACGCCATCACGCATACTCACACCCATTGAGGATGAGCCGCCTGTGAATGGGCCAATAACACCAACTTTGATATCGGCAGCATAAGCGCCGGTTGTTAACATTGCAGCAGCAGCTACCGCAAAAATGTGATGACGAATATTCATAAAGTCTCCATGACTATAGTTACTAATTAAATAAATACTTTTTTATTGATAAAGCGAATAACGAACAGTTATCTTACTGTTAATGCAGGGGTAAAAAAAGGGTTTTGTATTAGGGTTTTACATTAGCCCTTAGGTCTCAGAAAATTGTTTTCTGATTTGACCTTTGATCGTTGGCCAGAATAAATTCACTAGTAAACCGGCAATGACCAAACCTGCAGCCAACATCTTCCAAGCGGGCAATGGCTCACTTAAGAAAAAGGCAGATGCCCCCATTCCAAAAATGGGTACCAATAAAGGGGCGGGCGCTACCAACGCTGCAGGGTGCTTCGAGAGCAACCATCCCCAAGCAGCATAGCCAAAAAGAGTATTACCCCAAGACTGCCAAAGGACTCCAACCCAAGCCCCTACTGGTGCAGAAGCCATTGAGGCGCTGAGAGTATCCCAGCCCCCTTCAAAGAAGAAGGAGATTAGAAACAAAGGAGGAATGGCAAACGCACTGGCCCAGACCACGTACGAGAACATATTGATAGACCCAGCACGTCGACTGGTTGTATTTGCAATACCCCAGCAAAAGCCAGCTAACACTACTAAGGCCAGACCAAAGACTGTTGTAGAAGCATCTGTGTGCACTGCAATAATTACTAGACCGATCATCGCGACACTGACCGCCACTATTTGGTAAAGCCGCAGTCTCTCCTTGGCAAAAAACATGGCAAAGCCAATTGTGAAAAATACTTGGGTCTGAATCACCAAGGAAGCCAAGCCTGGAGAAATATGCCCGTTGATAGCGTAATAGAGGACCCCGAACTGCCCCACTCCCACCGCCACTCCGTATACGCAAAGATTCCCCCAAGAGACTTTGGGCCTAGGGACAAAGAAGACTATGGGCAAAAAAGCAAAGGTATAGCGAAGTGCGGCAAATAGAAATGGGGGGAAGCTTGCCAAACAAAGCTTAATCACCACGAAATTGGTACCCCATACCGCAACGATTGCCAGAGCCAGCAACAAATGGCTCAAAGGTAAATGGGTGCTTCTATGAGAACTATTCACCAGTCAGTAATTCAGCAGCACGCTGCGCAATCATCATCGTCGGTGCTGCAGTATTGCCGGAGGTAATCGTGGGCATGGCAGAAGCATCCACCACGCGCAGGTGGTGAACCCCTCTGACTCGCAACTCAGAATCTAGCACTGCCATCGGATCTTCGGCACGACCCATCTTGCAAGTCCCGACTGGGTGAAAGATTGTTGTACCAATATCGCCGGCTGCTTTGATGAGCTCTGCATCACTTTGATATTGTTTTCCAGGTTTGTATTCATCGGGCATGTATGACTTGAGTGCTGCACTCTCAACAATCTTGCGAGTGAGTCGTAAAGACTCGGCAGCAATTTTTCGATCTTCATCTGTAGATAAATAATTGGGACTAATCACTGGTGGCGCTTCAGCATCAACAGAATGGATGTGAACGCTGCCACGAGAGGTCGGACGCACATTACAGACGCTCGCAGTAAAGGCATTAAAGGAATGTAAATCCTCGCCAAACTTTTCTAGCGACAAAGGTTGCACGTGATATTCCACATTGGCACTTTTTTGTTCTGGTGAGCTGTAAGCGAATGCGCCTAACTGTGATGGTGCCATCGACATAGGACCAGAGCGCTTTAATACATACTCTAGGCCAATCATCATCTTGCCAAATAAGCTATTGGCTTTGGTATTCAGTGTCTGAATGCCATTGACTTTGTAGATCATGCGCAGTTGCAAGTGGTCTTGTAAATTTTCGCCAACGCCAGGTACGTCACTGATCACCGGTATGCCCAGGCTTGCTAAATGCGTGGCTGCTCCAACACCAGAGCGCTCCAAAATCTGCACGCTCCCAATAGAGCCAGCAGCCAACAAGACTTCACCGCCCTGATCGATTGCACAGATTGCCTCAGCCGCAATGCCATTGCGCAGATACTCAACGCCGTAGCAATTTTTACTCACTGGATCGATCTTGAGCTTAGTGACCATTGCTTCAGTAATCACGGTGAGATTGCTACGCTTAGCAGCATCGCGTAGGAAAGCTTTGGCTGTATTGAGGCGCCAGCCAGCGCGCTGACTCACATCAAAGTAACCCACACCGAAGTTATCACCACGATTGAAGTCATCTGATGCCGGAATGCCAGCCTGTACTGCAGCCTGCCTAAATACATCCATGATGGGCCAACGCAAGCGTTGTTTAGAAACGGTCCACTCGCCGCCCTTACCATGCCACTCATTGGCGTCACTGTGATAATCCTCGATTTGCTTATAGCGCTTGAGTGCGTTTTTCCAAGACCAGGATTCATCACCGGTTGCAGCCACCCAAGATTCATAATCGCCAGATTGGCCGCGCATATAAATCATGCCGTTAATCGAAGAGCACCCACCTAGGACTCTACCGCGGGGATATATTAAAGATCGCCCGTTTAAGCCGGCCTCATTACTAGTGCGAAAACGCCAATCAGCACGCGGGTTATCAATGCAATACAAGTAACCCACTGGAATATGAATCCAAATATAGTTATCGTTTTTGCCAGCCTCAATCAATAAAACCCGCTTATTGGGATTTTCTGTCAAGCGTTTAGCCAACAAGCAGCCTGCGCTGCCGGCCCCAATGATGATGTAGTCGTAGGTATTGTTATGGCTTGTTTGAGTCATGTCTCTGTTTTTATCAATGCCGATATCTTGCTCTCTATTATTACCAACTTTTTTCCTTACGAAGAAATTTGCATATTGGGCTAGAAACTGTCAATACCCGTCTAAAATAGCCCCATGCACGTTAATGAAAAGAACCGTACCCCCAAGAAGGAAGATCCTGATGCGGGACCAAGCAAATCTGAGCTAAAGCGCCAAATGACCGAGCGCCAAAAGCTTGCCGAGGTTCTGGCAGCGCTCAGTAGCGATGCATTGAAGTCCATCCCCATGGATGAGCTCATTAAGACTGCTATTGCTGAAACGCCCAAGATCAAGAGTTTTGAGGCGATTCGTCGCCATAAACAGTATCTTGGCAAACTCATGCGCTTTTTAAATGAAGAAGAGCTCGAGACGATTCAGAAACGCTTGGATGCCATCCAGGGAGTTAGCAAGGCAGAAACTGCCAAACTGCACTTTCTAGAAAACTATCGCGACAAACTCATCACCTATGATGAGACATTCACTGCCCTCATTGAGAAGTTCCCCGACATGGATATTCAGAATATGCGTACGCTGATTCGCAATGCCCGTCGAGAAAAAGAGCAAAACAAACCGCCTAAAGCCTATCGAGAAATTTTTCGCGTCTTAAAAGATTTGGGGCTGTAACACTTACAGTTTGAAGTGCCGTGATGGTACTTCCACAAAGCGGTATAAATAATTTGCCGCAACCCAGCTTGCCACCAAAGCAAGAAACATCATTGCTAGCGCCATCGCGCCATCATGGCGTTGGTCCATACCCCAGGCGATATAGAGAGTATTGGCTAGTAAGATAAATGAAAAGTGCAGCAAGAAAGCGCAATAGGATCTGCGGCTTCCCCACAAAATAGAAAACACTAAATTGTGCATCTTGGCATGCTTCTCATCCTTGTAGGCGCGGCCGCCCCAAACGATTAATACAATGGCTACACAGTAAGCCAAAATATTTCTGATCCACAGATGATCAAAACTCGTCACTAAAATAACAAGGCCAATGATGATGATCAAAATCCTGGCTAAACGATTGACCGCTGGATCGGCATCATTTTTCGCTAGCTGAGCCAATACCCCTAAGCCATAAGAGCCAATGAAGTAGATGAAGTAATTTTCGTAATCGCTCAAGCGATTGAAATACAGCAAAGAGGCTAGGATTAAAATCGTCGAGACCCAAATCAGCGATCGAAAGCCCGGAAACATTCCGAGCATGATGGCAAGGACCGCATACAACTGCCAATCAATCGCAACATACCAAGCACCAGCCGAAATCGAATCTAAACCCAAGATACCTTGCAAGAAGAATAGGTGCGCTAAAAATTGTCCGAGGGTTTCTGATTCACCAACGAATTCATCTTGTACCCAGAACCGTGCTACCCATGCACACAGGATTGTGATTAGCAATGCAACTACATACGGAGCAAAGAGGCGTAGATAACGGTTAAAAATCAGTTTGAGTGCCGTGCGGGGATTTCGAATATCCCTTGTACGCGTTAAAGATTGCGCAGCTAAGTAACCGCCCATCACTAAGAAAATTTGTACTGCATAGCGCCCATACTCAAATAACCAAGTCATCACGCCAGGCAAAAATTGCCGTGCATCTTCAGCCATCTGCCCATAACTAGAGAGATGGTGAAGAATGATTAATAAGGCGGCAAAGACCTTTAAGAAATCAATGAGTAAGAAGTGGTTTTTAGACTGCAATGCGCTCTGAAGGTGTGATGAGAGAAGTCACTAGTTTAACGAAGCTGCATAGCTAGCCAGAGCTTCTATATCCTCATCACTCAAACCACGCGCCGCACTGCCCATCGTGCCATCCATATCGATACGTGCACCAGAACGGATATTTTTCAATTGGGTCGTGAGGTATTCTGGAGATTGCCCAGCTAAACGTGCAATATGCTTTTGGCCCTGCAATTGCGGCCCATGACAAGAATTGCAATACTGAGCTCCTGCAATTTGCTGCCCCTTGGCAATCTTGTCAGCATTACCTGACTTTGCTGGTGGTGCAGGTAACTCAGCATAATAAGCGGCAATATCCCGTATGTCTTGATCACTCAAGATCATGGTGATCGCTTCCATTCCCCCGCCCTTACGTTGTTGACCTCGGAACTGAATCAATTGATAGGTAATGGATAGTGGGGGCTGGGCTGCTAGATTCGGAATATCTGGCGAGATAGAGATGCCGTTCTCACTATGGCAAGCAAAACATGTTTGCGCTTTTGCTTTGCCGGCAACGGGATCAGGTGGAGCGGCATTGACAACCGCGCTGACTAAAAGGGCATTAAAAAAGGCCACCACGAGGATGGCCTTAGTTTTAAACATCAACTTCATTTTGCGTAAGACACGCGGAAGATGGCGCCAGTTTCATCATCGGATACCAACATGGATCCGTCTTTGAGCATCTGCACATCCACTGGGCGACCCCAGAATTTGTCACCGTCCAGCCAACCTGTAATAAATGGTTCGGACTTCACAACATTGTTCTTAGAGTCAAGCACTACGCGTACCACTTGATAACCAACGCGCTGTGTTTTATTCCAAGAGCCGTGCTCTGCAATAAAGATATTGCCTTTGTACTCAGCGGGGAATTGTTTACCGTTATAAAAACGCATACCCAATGCCGCAACGTGAGCGCCTAGGTTGTAAACAGGCTTATCAAACTCATCACATGAGCGGCCTTTGCCAAACTCTGGATCCAAGAAGTCGCCTTGATGGCAGAACGGATAACCGAAGTTCATGCCTTTAGGACGAACCAAGCGGTTCAAAGTGTCGCCTGGCTTATCTTCAGCCGCCCAGTCACGACCATTGTTGGTAAACCAAAGCTCTTTGCTGCCTGGCTGGAAGTCCATACCCACACTGTTACGAACCCCAGTTGCAACCACCTCCATCACATTCGTCTTCAGATTTAAGCGATTGAGCGTTGCATGGGTAGCCGGTGGAACCACGATATTAGCTGGAGTACCAATTTGGAAATACAAATACTGGCCATCCGGACTCAACTTCATATATTTCCAGCCGTGTGGCTCGTCTTTAGGAAGTGCGTCAAATACCACTACAGGAGCTGGTGGATTATCTAAGTTCTGTTCGATATTGTCGTAACGAATAATACGTGAGAGCTCAGCTACATAGAGTGAACCATTTGCAAACGCTACACCATTAGGGCGGTGCAAACCTTTGGCAATGGTTTTGACTTCACGCTTGCCATCTTTTGTGACTACGGCATAAACGTTACCGGTAAAGCGGGTACCAACGAACACGGTGCCACTTGGTGCCTCAGTCATGGAGCGGCCATTGGGCATGCCAGATGCCCAGAGTTCAACTTTGAATCCTGCTGGAACCTTTAGCTTGCTAACTGGAATCTCATCAGCTGGCAAAGCAGAAATGCCAGGAGGATTGGGAGACAAGGCGGGATTCATACCATCGGCTGTTCGGCCTTGCGCCCAAGTAGCTGGAATCGCTGGAGTAGCAGCTGGCGCTTGGGCGGTCGCTAATGTAGCAACAGCCATGCCGGCAGCAAACATCAGCGCATGAATAGTTTTCAACTTCATTGGTAAGTCTCCCTGTGTTTTTTGTTTTCTTATTAATGATGGATGCAGCATTATTTCTGCTTTTTCATCCTTGGCACAATCCTAAAGCATTTTTATTAACTTAGCACGATGCAATTTTTGTGATGCACTGCATCAAAATTGAATGCGGGCACCCACCGTAATCGCTTGAGGCATGCCTGCTTGATAGGAGCTTGCTTGCGATGCGATATTAAATGTGACGTACTGGCGATTGAACAAGTTCACTACCGATGCAAAAACAGCTGCCTGTGGGGTCACTTGATAGTTAGCCTTAAGGCCAACGACTGCATAAGCCGGAACAGGTAGAGAGCCGGTTGCCATCCAAGAGTTACCAACATATCGCACTGTGGTTGTCAGACTTGCTTGTGGAACAGGGTAATAAGTCAAGCCAGCATTGGCCATATTCCTAGGAACGCCTCCCACTTGGGTATTAATCGGATCGCTAGTTGCACTCCAGGTCAAAGTAGTTTTGGTATAGCTATAACCGCCATCTAAACCCCAGTGAGGATTGATATCGTGGTGATACTGCAACTCCAAACCTTGGCTCAGAAGGTTTTGTTGATTGGTGTAATAACTCACGTTGGTGTAGCCAGGGCTAGTGCTGGTTTGACTACAACCTGAGATACCTGAGGAGGTACAAAGACTATTTGCAAAAGCCCAATTGGCACTCGTAATTTTGTAGCTAGTAATAGCATTAGTAATGTAATTATTAAAAGCCGTCAGCTGTGCAAACCCACTCTTCCACCGATAGTCTGTTCCGACTTCATAGCCGGTCATTGTCTCGGGCGTCAAGTTAGGATTAGCCAAGGAGTATCCACTGACAGAGTTGCCATAACTGCGCAAAGTGTTATTCATGCTCGGAGCATGAAACGCTTGGTATGCAGCAGATCGCAAATCCCAATCGGAGCTAACGTTGTAGAGCAAACCCAAGGATGGACTCAGCTGAGTCTTACTTTGGTTAGGCACACTGCTATAGGTGGGGATACCAGTATTACCCGTTCCATAATTTGTATTCGAGTAAGTAGGAGTTTGACTATTCCACGCATCGACGCGCGCACCCAATGTAGCCTCCAGTGGAATCGCACCTGCCTTCGATTTGATTTGCCCTAAAAGTCCATAAAAGTTCTGTTGTCCCTGGGCGTAATTAACGGAATTTACTGCCCCTGTGGAGGCCAGGTTATTGGTCTGGTTAGATGCGGAAATATTTCTGGCATCAACCGCCAAGATGTATTGATCGATCCCAGCAAGCTTGAGATCATGGGTATATTGTGCGGAGGCCCCTACTGTGGAATATGGATCCGTATAGTTGGCATTGATGTAGGGCTTATATGGTGCAGCCGTTAAATTATTCGCCGTCTGCTTATAAAAATTAGTGTTTTGGTAATACACATTGACTTGCGCTTTTTTATCGACATCTATCTTCGTTGTAGATCCCGCCGCCACATCAGCCGTCTGTATGAGATTGGGTGCAATCGCATAGTTATTACTCAAGTCAGCCATGGTGCTGTAACCCATTCTCAAAAAAGCATTGGTATCTTGAGTTGGCTTAAAGTAATTTTGCAAACGGACGTTGGAATTTTTCACTGCATCGGTGCCCATGCCGTTTTTAATATAGCTTGGCGACCCAGGTGCAATCGTGGCGTAGTTCTGAAAGCCTTCGCTAGAAAAGTAATCAGCAGAAAAACGCATCTGCATGGCATCAGATACGATTAAATCTTTTGAAGCCGCCACATTGCCAGTGCCAAATGAGCCATAACTTGCCGATACTTCTTGAGAGCTATTTTTGGGTGTCTTGGTGTTGATATTGATGACACCACCCATACCGTAGTTGCCGTAAAGGCTCGATACTCCGCCGCGCACAAACTCTACCGATTCAATTGAGGACATAGGAACTAAGTTCCACTGCACCGTTCCATAGAAAGCATCGTTTGCTGGCAGACCATCAATCAATACTAGTGTGCGCCCATAGCCTAAGCCGCGCACGTTAATGCTTTGCCCTGTGGGATCTTTTTGGTAATAAGGCACATCGTTTAAAAAGACACCGGGTACATTCTTGAGTACCTGATCAATCGTTTGGTCAGGTGATGACTCGAGCACCTCTTTTGTCAGAATGGTGGTATTGAGTGGCATCTGATCTAAAGGCGTATCTGAGCGCGTCGCGTTCACAACCACATCGCTGAGCTTTTGATCGTAGTTTGGTGGTGGCGCAATCTGCGCCCAAGACATGACCGATGGCACAATCAGCAAAAGAGCAAAGCGATGGCTACGCATTTTTACTGAAATCCATTTACCGAAATAAATGCTGCTACTACTTAGACTTGGCTTTACCCATCAAAGAAGCGAGCAAGGGATTTGCATTGGCCAGTTCTTTTTTGGTTTTAGCTTTATCAGTACCGCCAGGCTTAGCAAGCTTCGTAGCATTTTTCATGCGTTGGGCTGTCGCTAAGCCTAGATTTTTATATAAGTCTGTTTTTTTCATTGCTATCTATTCATCTGCAGTGCAGTGATGCTTGCTGAGCTTCTTCACTATTTTATTTACTCTTAATCAGGTTGCGCGCAGCCAAGCCCAAGAACAGCATTGACCAACCTTGCAAAAGAAGCTCAATCGCAATCAATAACCCTGGCAGCCACAAGCTCGATGCTGGGTAGCTATTCATAATCATCACGCCCATCAAGATGGAGATGGCCGATGACAACACCAGCCAGAACCATTCACCAAAGTGGCGATGCTGGAATGCAGAGACTAGACGCAAGAAACCTGTGACAAAGAATATGGCAGCGAGCCATAAAGTGATTCCCTCTAACGCAGGAATTGGAAATGCCCAAGTAAAGAGGCCGGCAGCAATATACAAAACTGCCAACACTATTTGAATACCAACGCTCTTCCATCCATGGGATTTAATCGCGTGAGCAAACTGTAAGCCGCCGCCAATGATTAAAAATGCACCGAGCACATTAATCGTCACAAAGGAGAACATCACTTGGCCAGCTACACCAATCATGCCCAAAATAATAAATAAAATACCGAGCCCAATGAGGGCTCCAGGGGCCTTGGCAGCCGCGCCTAAAACAGCCGTACGAATCTCTTGAAGCTGAGCTACGGATAATTGTGAATTGTTCTCGGTCATGTCTACCCCTTATAAAGTGTTATCTACTGTATCAATAAATGCTCGAACAGTACGATTAAATGCTTCTGGCTGCTCAATATTGGATAAATGAGCGGCCTCCTCCAGAATCACCATCTTGGATCCATCAATCATACGATTGAGCACAATCGCTTGATCAACCGTACAGGCAGGATCTTGGCGCCCTGTCAAAATCAAGGTTGGTGCCTTAATTTTCAATAGCATGGTGGTTTGAGCCATATCGCGCACTGCGCTAGCGCAACCGATATAACCCTCGACCCCCGTACCCAAAATCATCTGACGCACTTTTGCAATGTCTTGCGGAGCACGTTCAATAAAGGGGGCGGTAAACCAACGCTTAATGGTCCCATCAACCAAGCCTGGAATACCATCCTTGCGCGCAATCTCGAAACGCTCCTCCCATAAATTGCGTGGGGGCATCTCGCTCGCGGTATCACATAAAGAAAGTGAATAAACGCGCTCTGGGTAACGCGCGCCCAATTGCTGACCAATCATGCCGCCCATAGATAGGCCAATGAAATGCACCTTATCAATCTTCAAAGCATCTAATAGTGCTACAGCATCATCTGCCAATTGCGGGATGCTGTAAGGAGCAGGGGTAGTTTGTGATCCACCATGGCCACGCTTGTCATAGCGCAGAACACGATAGCGATCAGCTAAAGCAGGCACATTCCAATCCCACATACTGAAATCAGACATAAGGCTATTAGCAATCAAAATCACATGGCCATTCTCTGGACCGTCAAAACGATAGGCCACATCCAAGCCATTCACTTTGATTGTGTTCTCAGCTTGTTTGCTACTTGTCTGGTTCATCTGTCTCTACCTTGCATTTTTGGTTTATTTTTAGTTTTAGCTTTATTGAATACGCTGCTTTTGCCTCATTAGGTGTTTGTCTAATAGCTACAAACCCCAAGGGCATGTTAGATTATCCAACGAATCTATAAAAAATATTAAGGAGACATCATGAACCAGCAAAAGAATACCCCTCGCCTGCTTATGGCGCTTGTGCTAACGAGCCTATCGATCTTGACTGGTCTAGCTAGCGCCCAAAGCTATCCTAATCACACCGTCAGAATGATCGTGCCCCTCACTACAGGCTCCGGTGCTGATATTGCTGGTCGCGTGCTGGCAAAAAGCCTTACGGAATCCTGGAAGCAACCGGTCATTATTGAAAATCGGCCTGGTGCTGGCGGCCTCATTGGCACAGGCGTGGTAGTGAACTCTGATCCAGATGGCTATACCCTATTAGTGCAATCAGCCTCGTATGCAGCAAATCCTGCGATTTATAAGAAACTGCCTTACGACCCGCTCAAGAGCTTGATTGACGTCGCTATTTTGGGACAGACTCCTTATGTCATGGTGACCGCTGCTGATGGCCCTTATCAATCTATTCGCGACCTCATCATTGCCGCCAAATCCAAGCCCGGAGAAATTCCTTTTGCCTCTGCCGGCGTCGGTAGCTCAGCACACTTAGCGGCGGAGTACTTCAATAACATGATGGGTATTAAATTGGTTCACGTTCCCTATAAAGGATCTCCAGAAGCCATTCAAGACACGATGTCTGGGCGCACTGCTTTTTATATGGCCCCATTAGATACTGCAATTGGTCAACTCAAAGGTGGAAAAGTGCGCGCACTGGGCGTTACTGGCAAAACACGTAATGCTGCAGTTCCAGATATCCCAACGATTGCAGAACAGGGTTATCCCAACTTTGATATTTCATTATGGTTTGGCATGTGGGCGCCTGCAGGCACCCCAGCAGCTATCGTGAATAAAATTAATAAAGATTTAACTCAAGCCATGCAGGATCCAGAAGTCAAAAGTGCTTACGAAACCAAAGGCATTAAAGCAACGCCAATGAGTCCAACAGAGTTCGGTAAATTTGTGCGCGATGAAATGGCGAAGTATCAAAAGATTGCTAGAGACGCCAATATCGAACCGCAGTAAATTGCTTTCGCGTTCATGACCCCTTCTTTCGCGCCACCCTGTCAAGCTCCAGACCCAGAAATCCGTTCACCCAAGATCGTCTTTCCGGCTGGGGCAGTAGATTGTCACGCGCATGTTTGTGGGCCTGCATCAGTCTTCCCTTATGCACATGAACGCATCTACACGCCACCTGATGCAACGCTCACGCAATATAACGCTCTGCTAGCCATGCTGGGTATTGGCCGCGCCGTCTTGGTTCAGCCTAGTGTTTATGGCAGCGATAACCGCGCCATGCTTGCCGCACTCAACTCCAACCCAAAAAAATTTCGGGGGGTTGGAGTGCTTGATATTGATCCACAGAAAATCAGCGATACTCAACTAGAGCAACTTCATGCAGCAGGAGTGAGAGGACTACGTTGCAATATTGTGGATGTAGCAGATACATCAGCTGACCTACCTATTAAAGCGCTCACTGCATTAGCCCAGCGTATTGCGCCCTTTGGCTGGCATCTCGAGTTACTCATGCATGTCAATGAATATCCCGATCTGGATAAAACGTTTGCGAACTTTCCAGTAGATTTGGTGTTTGGGCACTTTGGTTATTCGCATGCAAAGCATGGCATCAGTGATCAGGGATTTATCGGATTGCTCAATTTAATGAAAGATCAAAAGGCGTGGGTCAAGATGACGGGACCGTATCGCATTTGTGATGGCGATCTGCCTTATGCCGATATGCGCCCATTCAATGATGCAGTTATTGCAGCAAACCCAAAACAACTTATCTGGGGCAGTGATTGGCCACATGTGATGGTCAAAAAACATATGCCCCATGATGCTGACCTGTGTGAGCTGCTTGGATCGTGGGTTTCTGACGAATCGCTCAGAAAAGCCATCTTGGTGGACAACCCCTGTATGCTTTACGACTTCCCCACCTAGAAATTAGCACACTCAGATGAATACAACCCTTACCGTTGTTCTTGGCATTGTTGCCATCCTTTTACCGCTCTTC
>Ga0208872_1001644_pt1 | contig 13531 bp, 17 predicted proteins | sample CryBogCBH12Aug08_FD_185508 | JGI IMG/M metagenome (GOLD analysis project Ga0208872, IMG submission 185508) | Freshwater microbial communities from Crystal Bog, Wisconsin, USA - CBH12Aug08 (SPAdes) | ecosystem: Environmental > Aquatic > Freshwater > Lake | place: Crystal Bog, Wisconsin, USA...
CTTCGAGCTTGGCGATGAAAGCTTTCGGCCCCCCTTCAGAATAACCCACTTGCCGGCCAATTTCCTTGCCCGTGCCATCCAGCACCAGCAGCGTCGGAAAACCTTTCACTTCGTATTGTTTCTTGAGCGCGGCGTTGGCGGCTTTCAAATCATCGGGCTGGGCTTTTTTATGCGGAAAATCCAGTTCCACCAACACCACGTTTTTACCGGCGTATTCCTGAAACTCCGGCGTGTCCAAAACTTCTTTGCGGAACTTGATGCACCAGCCGCACCAGTCCGATCCGGTGAAATCCACCAGCACGATTTTGTGGTCCGCCTTGGCCTGCGCCTCGGCTTTCGGCAAGTCGGTGAGCCAAGTTGCTTCCGTCGCGTTTGCCTGCCAGAACACCGTCACTGCGAGGGCTGCGATGAGTAGTTTTTTCATTGTTTTGTATCGTGGTTAGTTGTGTTGACGAAAATTAGACCGCCGGAAAAGTGGACCGTTCAAGAAAAACTGCTTTGCCCGCGACGATGGTGGCCACCGGCCGGCCCTTAAGCTTCCAACCGAAAAATGGATTATTCTTCGATTTGCTGACGGAATCGGCGCGGTTGAAAATCCATTCCGCCGTTTCATCAAACACCGTCACATCCGCATCTGCACCCACGCTCAGCGTGCCTTTGTTGAGATTTAACAATCGCGCGGGATGCACCGTGAACTTGGCGATCAAATCCGCCAGCGACAGGCGACCGGTGTGAACCAGTTGCATCAGCGACAGCGCCAGTTCGGTTTCCAAGCCGGTGATGCCAAACGGCGCGTAATCGAACTCGACTTCTTTTTCATAATCGCAGTGCGGCGCATGATCGCTGCATAGAATTTCGATGGTGCCATCGGCCAGCCCCGTGAGAATCGCGTCGCGGTCCTTGGCGGTGCGCAGCGGCGGATTCATCTTGAAATGCGTGTCGTATTTCGGCCATTGCGGCAATACGCTGCCCTGCGTGCCGGCCAATTCGCGGCCATCCGCGCTCCAGAAATTTTCGCTGCCCGCAATCGCCGCATCGGTCAACGTGAAATGGTGCGGACACGCCTCACCCGAAACCGGCACGCCGCGTTTTTTCGCCTCGCGCAGCAAGGTCACGCTGCCGGCCGCGCTCAAATGCTGACAGTGAATTTTCGCGCCGGTAAGTTCCGCGAGCAAAATATTGCGCGCCACAATCATTTCCTCGCCCGCCGCCGGCCAGCCGCGCAAACCGAGCGAGGTGCTCCAGTAACCTTCGTGCATCACGCCGTCGGTCACGAGCGAATAATCCTGACAATGATCAAACAACGGCAAGTCAAACATCTTGGCGTATTCACAGGCGCGGCGCATGAGGTCGTTATTTTGCACACAATGGCCGTCGTCGGTGATGGCGACGACGCCGGCTTTTTTCAGGCCGCCGATGGGCGCGAGTTCTTCGCCGGCGAGATTTTTGCTGATGGCGCCGGTGACAAAAACATTCACCACGCCTTCCCGGGCGGCGCGTTCGCGAATGAGCGCGACCGTGCCCGCATTGTCAATCGCCGGTGCGGTGTTGGGCATACAGACGACCGAGGTGAAGCCGCCGCGCGCCGCCGCCGCCGTGCCGCTGGCGATATTTTCTTTGGCGGTCTGGCCGGGCTCGCGCAGATGAACATGCAGGTCAATCAAACCGGGCGAAACGATTTTGCCGGTGACATCCAGCGTCGCCACGCCGGCGGGCGGAGAAATGTTTTTGCCGATGGCGGCGATTTTGCCAGCGAGAATGAGCACGTCGGCAACGGAATCAAACTGGTTGGCGGGATCAACCACGCGGCCGCCGGTGAGAAACAGCGAATTCATCACGGGAGTTTAACGGCGCGGATGCGCCGACGCAAGCGCGTCAGAAATGAATGGAGTTGGCCAACCGATCGGCATCGCTCACGGCCCAGAGGTTGAGCGGATTGAACGCGGTGCCGTATTTGTAAAACCGCGTGCTGCCGTCGGCGAAGGTGTTGTTGGAACCGCCGGTGCCCGTGCCAGCGCCGCGGCCATCGTGCCGGTCCTGAGCGACCGCACCGGCAAAGTCATCACCATTGCCGGCCAGCATATCCATATAAAAATCGCCGCGAAATGCCTCCTTTTCGCCGAGGACAATGGTGTCGCTGGGATGCAAAATAGCATTTTCTTTCAAGCCGATGGGGTAAATTCCCCGCATGTACAGCGTGGTATAATCTGCCGCGCTAAGGTGGTTGAAAAAATAATCGTTCCAGCCATTGATAAAATAACTCCGCGCCGTGCCATCGGCAATGTTGTTGGACGGGCCAATAGTGGCGGGGAAATTGGTGACTTCGCTCGGGCACAAGAGCAATTTGATATTTTTGCCGTAATATTCAAAAAACTTGTCCGGCCAGCGCGAACTGACGATATGCGGCGGGAGCGTATCATGATTGTCGTCTACATACATGCGCATGGCGAGACCAAGCTGGCGGAGGTTGCTGGTGCAAGCGATACGCCGCCCCGACTCCTTCGCGCGGGCCAAGGCGGGCAACAACATCGCCGCGAGGATGCCAATAATGGCGATCACCACGAGCAATTCGATCAAGGTAAACGCCCGCCGGGGTGGCGGGAAAGTTCGGCGGACGGCAATCATAGGCTGCTTCCTGAGACGAACGCCGCCGACCGATGGTTAAAAGATTTTGGCGAGATTGACTAGCGACGAGTTGACAAGCGGGCGGATGGCGATAGGATTTCCCCGTTGCGGGTGTAGTTCAATGGTAGAACGGCAGCCTTCCAAGCTGCATACGTGGGTTCGATTCCCATCACCCGCTCCAACTCAATGAAATCAAGGGTTTCGTGAGTTTTAGCGCCATCCCCCAACAACATTACACACAATTTTACACACAATTCCACCCATTTCAGCTATGTTTGCCTTTGGTCCTAGGGCGAATTTTTTACTGCTACCGGATCGATTATTTGCCGAATTTTTGAAAAAATCACCCTGGCAAATAACATTTCTAACTGAGGCCACACCAACGCAGCGGACGTTGTTACAGCGTCCCGCAAGTAGCAGGGAATCAGTTTGCGGACTGACACATGCCCCCTTGGACCACTAACCAAAGCCGGGGGGAGAGGTTTAGCGGGGCGCTGGCTAGAGACCTACGTTACCAGCCACAATGCACTGACTGAAGACAACTCCCTCGCCAGCCACATTGACCATAGGTTTGCTGGCATTAATGCAACCTCTGTTATTCCAAATAAAAAGGAAACGAAAGTCATGTCGCGTACTACAAGAAAACCTCTTCGTTTCCCAAACTCGTTTCCCGCCTGTTTCCCATTATACGATAATTCGCCAGCAAATAGGCCATGCCGCCCGTTGGAAACGGTTTGGTTTCCTAATTCATTGCCCTTCGTTTCCTATTTCCACGCTGGGAATGCTTCCAAAGAAACGAGTCTCAAGCATGGCCAGTTCGCTCATAATCACGGCCATTTTTTTTCAGCCAGCCATCGGCAAACGCCTTGGTTGCTAACTTTGAAACTTGCCCCTTGGTGATACCCATTTCTTCTGCTATATCTTTGCAATTTGTCAGGCCGTCTTCAATCAATTCACGGAATATTTGTGTGGTGGAAATTTTTTTCCAGTTCACGCGACATAGCGTTTCACCTTTGGGAAGGTTGAAATGCCATTCTAAGGGCGGACAATCCGCTTCCGTAGCATTGCGGTTTTTGACAAACCGGGCCACAAACCGCGCCCCACTTTGCATCTCACCGTCATCCTTGGCTGCGGTTAGTTGAATGATCCAAAAAGCAGCGTCTTCCCGACGCGATGTGCCACGCATGTAACCATTACGACCGGCGTGAGCGATGAAGACGACGGCAATCCGATTCCGCCGTAGGTCCAAAAGCCACGGCAAAACCAACTCCCATGCGTCTGCGTCGTTTTCCCTAATGCCAGTGAATAGGCACGAAAGGTTGTCGAGGATCAGTACTTCAATTTTATCCTCTTGGCATTTTTCCAGCAAAGCGCCTTGCACGATTGGATTGGAAAGATTCAAGACTTGGCCAGTGAGGTGAAACAACACTTCATGTTGAAGATAAAATATTCCATCTGCTGGTTTGGTGGAAAATGACACATCCCGCTCGCGGATTGAATCCAACGACATCTCACCATCAACATAAAGCACACGACACGACTTATGTACCGGCCAATCTCCTACATTGCCGCCTTGTGCGCATTGCCGGCCAAGGTATAACGAAAGCCAGGTCTTTCCCAGGCCACGCGGGCCAAAGATAAATCCCAAGTCTCCTTGCATAAACCATTCACCCAGTATCTTTTCACGTTTGGGCACGGTTAGATTTACCAGCCCGGATGCAGGGCAAGTAGCCTTGCCAAGATATTCAAGCCATTGCGGTTTCAAATCCATCGTTTCCGCGACCGACTGGGGCGACTCGGGAATATAAATGTTGTTTTGTGGATTCATGGCAGGATTTTCTCCACACGGGTAAAGCTCTTCACGTCCATCAAAAGCGAATCATTCAAATCCTTCACGGGCTTGCCATCCTCTTGCTGAAGCCCCGCGAAACTAAAGGCGTCTACATTTGCACCCACGGTTGCCAGTTGCGCCGCCCATCGTAACACAGCGCCACGACCAGCAACATCATCATGGCCAAAGATGCGAACACGCTTCCGGGTGGATCACAAACCTAGCTTCAGTGTAAATGAGGCTGGAACTTTATTTCACGACTTCGCATCCGGTGACGCCGGCGACACGATGGATTTTTTCCAGAGGGCTTCGCAACTGCCACTGAAAGATGCCTGTCGAAAGTTCATGGAATTGGCGGGAAAACGCACCACCTCATCGCCGCATTTAAAATTGTACCAAACTCCGCCGGCTGAAATTAAGCCTAAACCCTCTTTGCCTGAGTTTTGGGTCGGGACGGCGGACGAAATTCGACGTCTAGCAATCCTGCGCAATATAGGGCGCGAAGGGTTGATGGCGGCAAGTGAACGGGGTTTGCTGCGATTCGCCAAGCTCAGGGATACAACCGCTTGGATCGTCACCGATGCGTCGCGTTTGAATGCCCAAGCTCGCCGGCTCGACGGGCAACTATGGGAACATATTGGGGCGAAGGCATGGACCCTCCCAACTTCGTGGGCATCATGGCCAATTGGTATTATGGAAGCTCAAACCAGTCGGATCATTGCCCTTTGCGAAGGGGCACCAGATTTCTTGGCGGCGCATTATCTGATGCTGTGGGAGGGGGTGCAGTGTTCGCCTGTAGCGATGCTTGGCGCAAGCCAAAGGATTCACGCGGAAGCATTGCCTTTGTTTGCCGGCAAGGGGGACAAGCAGGGGTTAAGTCTGGAATCGCCCGGGTAGTTGAAATAAATCCACAGGCGGTGAATGTTCAACTGGACCTTGGCGTCCGCTAGCGTTACCCGGCTCGACTGGTATCTATAAATGGAATTCATAATATTTTGTCTCGGGTCGGTTAGGCTGCATTCGCCATTCCACGTTGTTCGCATTTGGCAATGAAGTCCAAGATGGATTGAAGATTGAAGAGCCGCGTGCCTTTTACTTGCCCTGGTTCGCGGATGGATACGCTGCGGAAGTACCCCTTGCCGGCACCTTCATAAAGCTTCGCGCGGCTGAAGCCGGTATAAAATTCCACCCCGAACTTGGGGGGGCGTATCCAGACGGGAAGCCCGTTGGATTGATCTTGCAGTAGCTCCCGTAGCTTGGCTGATACGGGTCTGGTGGTTTCTGAAGCCCATGCGCTGGGGACTCATCCCGCCTTGGGCCAAGGATGAAACCATCGGCGACAAGTTGACCAACGCCCGCGCCGACACCATCACCAAGAAACCGAGCTACCGCCGGCCGTTTGAGAAACAGCGTTGTTTGATCCCCGCCGACGGATTTTACGAATGGCAGGCGACGCCCGCCGGCAAGCAGCCATTCCGGTTCACGCGGAAGGATGGCGGCTTTTTCTGCATGGCCGGCATCTGGGAAAAATGGATTCGCCCGCACCGAGAAGGCGAACTTGGCCTGGACGACACCGGCCCAAGCATCGACCAGACCGTCGAAACATTCACCATCATCACCACCGAACCCAACCCAATGGTCGCCGCAGTTCACAACCGGATGCCGGTCATTTTGAGTGCGGAACATTATCAATGGTGGCTGGAACCAAAACGCTTTGAGCCGGAGTTTCTAAAAACCCTGTTGCGTCCCTATCCCGCCGAAGACATGGCCTGCGTCCGCGTTTCAAAACTGGTGAACAACGCCAACAATGACGGACCGGAATGTTTGATACCAGGGTGAGCTAACAGGGATATGTTTGAGGGGCAGTGATGGAGAGATGCGTGTATGAAAATTCTTGTCAGCCGTTTTTGTTTGCACCTGTGCGCCAATCACATAAAACTCATCGCGACAAATGCCACGGATCTTCGACAACATCGCCTTGGAACTCTTGCCTGCGCTGCGGGAAACGCTAGATATTTCCCAGCGAGCGGATTTCTGCGTCGGTTATTTCAATTTACGTGGATGGAAGGCAATTGACGGGATTATCGAAAAATGGCCGGGCGGCGAGGGCCAGCAATGCCGATTGCTCGTCGGAATGCAGCGGCTCGCCCAGGAAGAATTGCGCGCGGCTTACAGCCTATTGCCGCAGGAAAATGAAATCAGCCAGCAGGCCGTCATCCGGTTGAAGCGCCGGCTCGCCGAAGAATTTCGCGCCCAACTCACCTTCGGCGCACCCAACGACGAGGACGAAGCCGGACTGCGTCGGCTCTCGGCCCAACTCAAGGCGGGCAAGGTGGTAGTGAAATTGTTTCTGCGTCATACGCTCCACGCCAAACTGTATCTCTGCTTCCGCCCCGACCCGAATAATCCCATCACCGGCTTCGTCGGCTCCAGCAACCTGACGCTGTCCGGCCTGTCGTATCAGGGCGAACTCAACGTGGACGTCCTTGACCACGACGCCACGCAAAAACTGTCGCGCTGGTTTGAGGACCGCTGGAAAGACCGCTGGTGCATTGATATCACCAAGGAGTTGATCCAGGTGATTGACGAAAGTTGGGCGCGGCCGGAATGTCCACCGCCCTATCATATCTACGTCAAGATGGCTTACCGACGCTCGTCACGTCTATCCATCCGATATCGCGATGTTGCCCATTGCGCTTCCACTTGGAAAAGAACATCTCGAAGAAATCAAACAACTCGGAACCGAGCTAATGTCCGCTTTCAAAAAAAATCGGAAACGAATTGTCTATGGTAGTGCGGAGGTTGACCAATTCTCCATAGCTCCGACCAAACCCATCCTCGACAAAATAGATACCGTGCTGGCTGCACACTACGGTTTCACACCCGAGGAATTGGATTTCATTCTGAATTACGACATCAAATACCGCCTCGGCCGCGACACCGAAACTGAGGAAGAATGAGCCATCCCCAGCCCGTTTCACCAAAAATCAGGGTTGCAAAGCCCGGGGTTGGCGGTAAGCTATGGGCAGAGATAAACCTCGGCCGAACTGGTTCGTCCAGGCGGCAAATCCTGTGGCCATCCCGCGCAAGCGTGGTGGCCGCAGTTGTTTTCACCCCATGCCATGAAGGTTTTCTACGTTGATGAAGCCGGTTGCACCGGCATGTTGCCCACGGCCACCGCGCCCATCCAGCCGGTGTTCGCGCTGGGCGGCGTGATTCTGGACCAGGTTCACCTGCGCGATTTCACCCTCGATTGGTTGCATCTCAAAGATCGTTTCTTCCCCGGCCTCAAAGCGCCCAACGCGGATTTTCTGGACTGGATCGCCGTGGAGATCAAGGGCGCGGATTTGCGCCGCCGCATCCGCGAAGGCAAACGCGACCCGCGCCGGCAGTCGCTGGGCTTCATGGACAAGTTTTTGGACCTGATGGAAAAGTATGACGCGCGGTTGCTCGCCCGGCTGTATGTCAAACCCATCGGCGTGGCCTTCAATGGCCAGTCGGTTTACACCTCGGCCATCCAGATTCTCGCCGCCGAGTTCCAGCGGTATCTCGACGTGACTCACTCGGCGGGCCTGATGATTCTGGACAGCCGGAACAAGCCCAAGAACACCAATGTCTCGCACTCGGTGTTCACCCAAAAATTCCGTGCAGCGGGCGACGCCTATGCCGGACTGATGGAGATGCCCGTCTTCGGCCACAGCGACAACCACGCCGGGATTCAGGCGGCGGATATGATTTGCTCGGCGTTCCTGTTTCCGATGGCGGCGTATGTGTATTGCCAGGGCCATGTGAACAACATCCACGTTCATTTGCAGTATTATCGGATTCGCGACCGCTACGGCGCGCGGCTCAAGCAATTGCAGTTTCGTTATCAAGATGAAAACAAATGGTGGCGCGGCGGCATCACCGTCAGCGACGGCATCGGCCACCAAAACGGTGGCGTGCTGTTTGCGCCGTAGCACGAGGGAACGAACACATGAAAATCGCCGTCCTCGGCTGGGGTTCGCTCATCAAAGAGCCACGAGACTTGCCTGTCGTGGGCCAGTGGTTGCCGGATGGACCAAAGCTCTGGATTGAATTTTCCCGCATTTCGCGCAAAGGGGATCGCAAAGATTGCCTCACCCTCGTAATAGATGAACGCAACGGTTCGGAAGTCACCACCTTTCACGTGCTGAGCCAGCGCACCGAGTTGGCTCCGGCCATCGCCGATTTGCTGTCTCGCGAAGGAACCTCGCCGGATGACATAGGCTTTTGCGAAGTCGGCGTCAGGCGTTTTGCAACCAATGCAATGACTCGCCACCCCAAGTCTTGCGATCGGATCATTGCTTGGGCGCAGGCCAAAGGTTTCGACGCCGTGATCTGGACCGCGCTGCCACGCCGGTTCCAAGACGCGATTGGTGTTCCTTTCAGTCCCCAAGCCGCCCTGTATTATTTGAATAGTCTGCCCGAGCCAACCAGGGAAAAGGCCCTCGCTTACATCCACAATGCCCCGCCGCAAACGATGACGCCATTTCGATGTTTGCTATTGGCACAACCAGCCGCCCAGGCCGGGCAACCCGAATAGTGAATCCGCAAGCTGCCAGCATATCGCGTAATGAATCCCGCTATCCCGTGCGCTTGACAGAGCGCTTGGGCGCGGATGCACCACCCGCATTGACCGCGCTCGGCAACCTCGACTTGCTCACCCTACCCAAGACCGCTTTGTTTTGTTCCGCCAAATGTCCCGGCAGCGTCATCCTCCCCACCTACGACCAAGCCGCCAAGTGGCGTGACACCGGGCGCTGCGTCATCAGCGGTTTCCATTCGCCGGTGGAAAAAGAGTGTCTGCAAATTCTCCTGCGCGGCGATGCTCCGGTCATTCTCTGTCCCGCCCGTGCGATGCTGGAACGGCTACCCGCCCAATGGGCCATCGCCGTCGCCAGCGGTCGGATGTTGATCCTGTCGGCGTTCGCCGCCACGGCCACGCGCATCACCGCCGAACTCGCCACCCGCCGCAACGAGTTCGTCGCCGCGCTGGCCGACGAGATTTACATCGCCCACGCCACCGCCGGCGGTCATATGGCAAGCCTTGCTCGACGGATCCAAGACCGGGGCATACCCATTTGCTCGCCATAATCAATTTCATAAAGGCAAACCCCTATGTCACGACGATGATTTTAAGCCGTGTCCATTTTGCAAAGAGAGCATCCGCGTCAAAGCGGTGAAGTGACGCATTTGCGGGCAATGGCTCGAACAATCGGTATTGGTGCACCCCCTGAACGGTCGGCAACACCATTGCCGAAGCGGTGGCGGAATCAGCAAGGCTCCCGGCGAACGAGAGGGATTAAAATGGAATTTTAATATGAGGAAGTAAAAATAGATAAATAGTGCATTAAACCCTATAGTTCAAGAGCTCTTCTGTTCTAACTCGAAGAACTCTCATCAGCTCAGGCTCTGTTGTATCCTGAGTAAGAATACTTCCATCGCCTTCTTTCAGTTCCAAAGAAAAATGTGGTTGCGGGTTCTGCTTTCTTTGTTTGTTCTCTCCATAAAGAATCAGATATCTCTCCCAAGCTCCCATCGGCTTTATATAATGTCCATGAATATTGGTCAAACTCTTCGCTTTCTTTAATGTAAAATTTTTCACCCCATGATAACAAGGATTGTCCTCCATATAGCACCGTTCCAACGTCATCCAATAATCGTGCAACCATTGGCCATACATTCCTCACCTCTTTAGCAAATAATACCCTCCTCCTTTTTTTATCTTTCTCAGCATCACGATGCATTTTGTCTGCTTTAGCTGCAATGTCCTTTAACCAGTTCATGCTTTTAGATCTCTAAAATAATGCTTTGGATTGCTAGGTAAAAGCCTCAATTTCAAACCTTCCCCTCAAATCTTCAGAAAGTAGAGAAAGAGGACTTATGTAGTTCCAGGGGTCCCGTGCGCGTCCCCACCCCCACCGCCACCCAGTAGTTAATGGTCGCGCCCGCGACCAACTCCAATCGTCACCCTATTCCACATGGGTGACGCCTTGCCCGTTACCTATTGCCAAACCAGGTGTTAGGCGGTGAGTGCCGCATCTGATCTGTGGAAAACATACTGTCCGGGGCAGGTAAATCCCGGTTGGCTAACGAACGGGTGGCGTTTGTTACTTCTCGCAAAGTCTGAAACTTTGACAGTGCCGGCAGCGGCCTGAAAACAAAGCAGCGCGATTGGTGACGGGTTCCTACCGGTGGTTGGCAAGCGGCAAGACGGTCTGCGGGAGCAGGCTGACGATAAACCGCCTCAGTAAAACGCAGGGTGGAAAGGGTTGGAAAACGTCGTAGCTAGAAGTCATCCCATAATTTCGATGGCGGCGGGCGTGAGTAGCAATCCGGTAAAACCCCGTTGCAATTCCGGCGGCTAATGCGCGGTTCAAGTGGAATCATCCACAGCCGGATAGGTAATCGGTGCGCCTACGTTCAAGGCACCATAACCCTCAAATGTCCTGCATTTGAGTTGTTTGCTTTCGAGCCGTCAGCGGCCGTGATCTTTGTCCTGCAAAGGGAGTCGCTGACGGTTCTCAGCAGATAATTCAGTCTGCGCCAACGAAAGGTTCCCCGATGAAACTAGTGCAAATGACCAATCCCCAAGTCCAATCCAACATCAACGCATTGCCGGCGGGCTTCCTGTGTACCCGGGTGGCGGCATCCGGGCGGGAAGTGTTAAAGCCGATGCCGCGCTCCGTGTTCCGCCAGCAGCACGGGCTGGGCAATGCCGAGGCCAAGCGCCTGTATAGTGCGCACCTGCAAAAGTTCACTGCGGCGATCTCAGCGGACTTCGCGGCCCAAGTGGCAATGGGCAAGGTGGCGAAAGAGATCAGTGTCGGCAAATCCGGCATCCGCACCTACAAAGTCGGCGATCACCAAGCCGCTCCGCCGGCCAGGCCACTGCCGACCACGCAGCCGGAGCTCGAAGCGGCACTGGCGACCAAACTGGGTCTGCCGGTCGAAGATTTGCGGGCCATGATCGCGCTCGCCAAGTAGCCCCATTTTGACCGGCGGGTAAATCCACGAGCCTGACGGGGTGAACCGATTTATCTGTCCCCACGACGCTGTCCGTGTGCCGCCGGTCATACGTTCCCTCCCGCCGCGCTGGATGGCATCGGTCGCGTATGCCTCCACCAGTACCCTACCACCAAGGCTGCCTCGTTGGGAAGCCGCCCTTACCACGCGACTCTTTTCCCGAACGCAGACGTTAAACCCCCTGCGTTCGGCAAAGGAAATACCATGACCATCTGGCGCACCAAATTACGCGGTTCCGAGTTCAAAGTGACCCGACTCAGTGATGCGCTGCCGTCAGCGGCAGTGTTGGACAATCCCGAACGGCTGGTGGATTTGCGCCCGCTTGGACATTCGGGGCCGGTCGTTCCACAGTCTGCGGCACGCGGTGGCCAGCCAGCAGTATCACGCGATTGACAAGGACGCACTGGCCAAACGCTTGGCGGAAAACTTGTCCCTGACCCAGATCACCCAGTTGCTCGGGCATTCCAATCCGCGCACCGCTAAGGGGTATGTGCATTGAGGCTGGGAAACTATCGTTGGCAACTTGTTCCCTTATCCCGCAATAAAACCATCTGGCATGACGGATCCCCAACAATCGTCGGGAACAAATGAGGCCGACCCGAAGCTCGCGTGCTCGTAAGCAACACCTCCCACAAACTCGGCAAGCCGGGCGCAGTCAGTGCTGGCGGCAATAACGACATCGTGGCATTCATAGTCCTCATTTCTTAATGTAATAACCACAGCTTTTCTAAAAAAGCCCTTAACAACCGCCTTTTCAACCACGAAAACTCCGCCGCCCTTTTGTTGGGCCATTGTTGCTCTTGTTTGGGTGGCTGGGATTATCCCTCATCAACTTGGCGCAGCGAAAGAGTGTATCCCAATCAAAAATTTCAGTTATGTGCTTCATTATAGTTTTAAGATTTAATCAAATTAAAAGAGAATGCTACGTTCACTTGCACAAGGAATTAGAGCCATCAGTTTGAAGGTTGATTGAGATAGCTGCCACAACGGCAACCGAACCGAGTTTTGTATATTTTATGATCATAACCATATGTACCCTGTGAATGAATAGGTAACTGCCGAGAAGAAGGAGCAACTGACCACTAACAGAAGGGGCGCGAACCCAACGCACCCTCACCAGAGGCACCAGGAAGCGCCTAAGCAAAGAAATGCATCAAGCCGCGCCCGATGGGGCGCGTGCTCGACACGGTCTCTTTGCTTTGAAAATTCCTGGTTTTCTGGTGAGACCCCGCAGCCGAAGCTACGCAAATTGATTATTTGTGTGGTTCTGTCGTTTGTAAATTCTGTCGGGCAAAGTGTGCGCCTGATGCCTCGCATCGTCAACTTGCTTCAGGCGAGGCTTGGAGATTTGTTGCGCGACTCAACTTTTTGCCACTGTTCCACTGGCGCAACTCCTCACCTCGCCCCCAGAACATTACGTCCACGGCTGTCTTCAACGCCTTGGGGCGGAAAGCCAATTGCGTCAGCAGCCAGATCAAGCGGCGGGCGGCGCCGTTCGGATTGCGTTGGCCAGTCTCCCAGCGACGCACTACGTCATGGCTGACACCCATGTAGGCCGCCAACATCGACCGCGACCAACGCAACTTCTGCCGCATGTCGATCAACATCAAACGGATCTCCGCGCCCGTCGGTGCCACCGAGTCGCCGACGATGGCGTAGTTCTTACCCGGGAAACAGGCGATGGGCATGTCCTGGTCTACAGTGCCCAGATAATACGGCGGAAAGCTGTAACGCATCGCTCGGTTTGGGGTGGATTGGGGCGCTTCTCCTTCGATACTCATAGCCACAATGTGCCACATGTAGCGACCCAGTGCGAGTAGAGATAAATAGCCCGTTCGCCCAGTGTTCACAGGGCAATAGTGACATCAACCACGCCCCAATTTTAACCCGCCATCAACCCTCGATTAACTCAAAATGCTTGACACACCCCCTATGCTAAAAACGATGCTACTTGACGTTATCTTCCTCGACATTGACGGCGTGCTCAACCCCGGCAAAGACAAACATCCGCACGTCTTCGCCCCGGAC
>Ga0208872_1001647_pt1 | contig 13512 bp, 5 predicted proteins | sample CryBogCBH12Aug08_FD_185508 | JGI IMG/M metagenome (GOLD analysis project Ga0208872, IMG submission 185508) | Freshwater microbial communities from Crystal Bog, Wisconsin, USA - CBH12Aug08 (SPAdes) | ecosystem: Environmental > Aquatic > Freshwater > Lake | place: Crystal Bog, Wisconsin, USA...
TTCTGTCCATTTAATAGCTTCCCGTTTCCAGTCCGGATCATTGGAGTACTCGTAAATAAACCAAAGACAACCTGGCCAGAATCCACCTGTCCAATCCTTAATACTGGTAAAACTTGTATTTCCCGTTCCATTAATACTTTTCGGGTATTGCTGCAGGTCAGTGGCAATTTTGCGCATTCTTTGATAATGTGCACTTGCAATTGAAAAATTTTCAGCAACAATATCAGATTTGTCTGTACTGAATATCATTGATGAAAACAAAATAACAATAATATTAACTAGTCGCATAAATGATGTGAAATATTAAAGGTGAATGGCATGGTCAGCTTTGATTTTTTTTCCTGCCCATATTTTTTTAGAAGTCCAGTCTGCTGCGGGATTATTCCAGAATGGGGCATCAGCTGGCAAGCCCAATGCTAAAAAACCTTGAAGGCAATTATACAAACTTCCTGTTGAGGTATAAATGTCTGCTGCTTCTGGCTGATGGCCGCATATTCCTAACTGAAGCCATCCATTTTCATCAAATGTTCCTTCAAACTCAAATATTCTTTTCATCACAGCAGTCATGGCACATCTGACTTGTGCCGGAGATAACTCTTCGGGAAGTTTATTTTCATAGGCTAGTTGAGCCAAAGGCTGAAAAGCACCTGTTCTGTATGTCATAGATCGCCCCAAAGCCGGATAAGTTCCGTCGGGTGCGATCATTCTTTCAAGTATAATCGCATAGCGTTTCATTCTTAATATTGCCTGCTCATACTCTTTTAATTCAAAAATTTTTTTATCTGTACAAATTTTTAAGATATCCACAAGCATGGGTTGTATAACATAACTGTTATAATAATCCATTGTAAAATCATTCCCGTCTGAATACCATCCATCCCCCTTATACCATTCCTGTATCTTTTTAACTCCAATCAAAATTCGTAAAACCTCATACTCTTCGCCAACAAATAGTAGAAAGGTTTCGATCATGGAAGCAAACAAAAGCCAGTTATTATAGGCAGGCCTTATGCTCCTTAAGTGAATTAATTCACTGATAAACCGATCTTTCGTTTTTTTATCCAGAGGATCCCATAAAACTTTGGGCGCCCTTAAAATTCCTTGGCATAAATGAGCTGAATCAACCAAAGGCTGAGACAGGGAACGAAAATTTAAATAATCTGGTGAAGAGGGATCTACGGCATTAGCTATCCCTTTATAATAATATTCCTTAAGAATTTTCCTTTTTTGCCCCTCAGGCGTATCATCATCTGCCAGGCTTAGCCACGGAGAAATTCCACAAACTGTTCTGCCAAAAGCTTCTAAGTAACTTACTTTCGCTGCAACTAGATTATAATTAGGTGCAATCTCCAATGGCATCCTTTTTTTCAACTTACCCTCACTTATTGATTGTAAAACAGGCTCGGAAATTCTGAATAAAAGATCAGAACAATAAATTCTGTCAGAAACGGAATTCTTATCTGTTGTTACCTTTTTATCGGCCATATTTTCCATCGGTCGTTCAAAAGTGGAGATAGGGGCAATTCCAGCTATTGATAATATGGAAACAAATTTTCGCCTTTCCATTTTGGTTATTTTGATAAATAAAATTTAGTCTCAAAACTTCCATTCAAAGTGTTGATTTTTGAAACGAGGCTTATCCGGGTTAAAGTAGCCCCCCACTCTTTTATTAAACTTTTATCATCTATAATTTTAGTTTCGATTTTTACTTCAAAAAGGCTTGGATTATACTGCAGAATAAGAGTTGAATCGGAATTTGCTTGCTTAAGTTCGATAGTTCCATTCTTTTTATCTTGTACACTTGCATAACAAAGAAAATTGATAATGAATGGGGCTTTCCAGCTCTTTAATTCATAATGCTCTGATATGGAAAAGGTTCCTTGTAATGGTTGAAATAAAAATTTTCTCTTCCAACTTTTCACTGCTGCTTCAGGTGGATAAGCTGATGCCAGATTCATTAACAATTCAATATTATTTTTTTTCTCAGTAAAAAGGATATCACTTGCTTTAAACTGAGATCCGCCGGACTGAGGCACTCCATTGATCTCTGGGCAATTGTGCCATTGGCTCTGCATGGTCCATATAGAATATCGTTCTGAACTGAATGTTTTACTGGTATAGGTTCCAACACCTGCATCAATGATAAAAGGGTCACCATTTACGTAAAGTATAAAATTTCCAACATCATTATGGTTATGGCTTTCGCCGTTGTTACCACCCTGTACGGCCAAAAACAAACCTTCAGAACTTCCTGCTTTTGTTCTGGCTGAAAGTAATTCTCTATTAGGTAGCCAGGAAACAGCAGGTAATGGTGCCGCCGGATGTAGGCTCACCAAATGTTCATAAATCGAAGCCGTTTCTAAAAAATCTGGTATATTAACAGCATCCAGCCTATTTTTCTGAAGTTTAAAAAGATAAGCTGCAAAATTTTTTAAGGATTCATCATGGCAAATTTCACCAAACCTATATACACTTACGGGGTTGGGTATCGTTTTCCGATGTGCATCAGCGAAGTTTACAAAATTATCATCTTTAATATGAAACTTACAGATATAGGTTCCCATGTTATGAATGAGCGTATCTGATCCCAAATCAATGGCTCCATGTGTAAAAGAACTCAGCAGATGAATAAGTTTGATGATGGCTCCCCCTGCTTCGCTCCAATAACTTGAACCTTCATCACATCCACCGTCATCTGGGTATTGATTGATAAAATTATCTGCACATCTGATTACTTTTTCTACGATCATTGTCACACTATCAGCCCTGAGATTGGAAAGCAATGTGGCATATAACACATTTCTATTAATCCAGGCATTCCAGTTATTAACTGGCTGTTTGTTAAATCCCATCCACCAGTAATCATTTCTTGCTAAATAAGGATTGAAAACTCTCTTTTTGAGTTCTGCATCGATGCGCTTATTAACGACTGTAGAATATTCGTCAAAATCCTTTCGCAACATAAACTGAGTTGCCTGAATTTCAGAGGAAACTATACCATCTCCAAGATCAATAATTTCTTCTGTCGGATCTGGCAGCCCACTCTTATCCCTTTGTAAATTACTGTGAGCAGGCAAAACCCAGGTACTTTGTTCCAGAAGTGCCCATAATCCATTCACTATTTGTGGAATATATTTTTTATTCCGGCTAATCAGTTCTGCAGCTACCAGTTGATTGAATGCTTTTAGCCTTTCATTGTTTTTTTGCTCATAATTTGATCTTGCCCCCGTAATTCTGTAGTCTAAATACAATGAAGCTGAAAGGGATGGCCATTCATAGGTCATAAGCTTTTCCGCATCCTCAATTATTTTATTTTTTACAGAATCTGGCAGTGCATCTATTTTTTTAAGATAATTCAACTTTTGTGCTTCCTGCCATTGAGAAAGATTGCCTGCATACTGGTTTAGCAACTGAATAGAAGACTTATTTTCCAACAAATTCCTTTGCGCTTTGATATCGGTAAAAAATATAAGTAAACAGGCAATATATATATACTTATTCATTTTTGATTATTTTACAGCTAAATACCCTATGTCTAAATGATCATCTGTAAGTTATTTAATATTTACTGCTTATTGGATGTACTATAAACGAATCCATATATTTATCGCAAAAGAACAGATCTGAAGCACATTACAGGTTTCAGTACATCAGATCTGTTTCCCACTTTTTTTTTTAATTAGACCAACCCGGATTTTGTACTAAGTTTGGATTACGTGCAATCTCTACCTGAGGGATAGCCCATAAATACATAAAATCACCAGTCCAATTATACGTATAGGCATTTTGTCCCCAAATTTGAGAAGAACCACTGCCTGGAAAGAAAACTTTATCCTTCCATGTTTTCCACCGGATTTCATCATAGTAGTTAATCCCTTCATTTACAAATTCAACCCTACGCTCATTTCTGATACGTTCCCTTAAATCAGCTTGACTCGATACATACGTTGGTTTTGTAGGATCAGAAGATTGTAAAGCTGGCATGCCAACCCTGGCTCTAACTTGATTCACTAAACCAATTGCACTTTGACTAAAAGCTTGTTCGTTGATTGCTTCAGCCCACATTAACAGTACATCTGCATATCGGATTAATGGAAAATCAACCGGGCCATAATTTCTACCCAAAGATTCATTGCTGTTCTCATCAACAAATTTTCTGTATAAATAAAAATAAAAAGTGGTAGCGTCAGTTTGCAGGTCTGCAGTTGGTAAAGCACTCGTTCTATAGGGGAACCTGTAAGTCGATGTTACATTTGCAGCTCCTACTACCCCATTATAATTTGAATAGGGTGTAATTACATTTAATGCTAATCTTGGGTCCCGATTTGCATATACCTGTTTAATTCTTGCTTCATTGCCAACAGGAAGATATTTGGTCATATCTGCTCCCCGCGAAACAGCAGCATTTATTTCAGATGCAGTAAGCCCATCTCTTAAAAAATAGACTTGCCTGGCCAGGGGGCTCATTGATGTATATCCCGGAATGATATTTTCCCAATTAAATTTAGACCCATCGCTGTTTTCATATAAATCTACTACAACTGGTGAAACATAAAAGCTATTCCAGCAGGATCCAAATGATGAACGCGTGCCGCAAAAGAAATCAATAGTTGACCCTAATCCTAGCACACTGATATTTTGTATAGAAAAGATCATTTCAGGGGATTGTTCATTAGCCTCCTTGAAAAGCAAGTGGTAATCAGAAAACAAAGAGAAACCAGCCATTTGAACTTGAGCGAAATCAGCTGCAGCCAAAGCCCAGTTCTGCTGATATAAATAAGCTTTCCCTCTGAGTGCATAGGCTGCCCCCTTTGTAATTCTTCCATAATTGGCATCCCCCTTTGCATATTTTATTGGCAGATTGGGTTCATTAATGCAATCTGTAAGATCATTAATGATCACTTTCCATACAGAATCTTCTGTAGCCCTTGGCTTAGTGGCATCAGCAATACCAAATGGTTCAAGATATACCGGAACTCCCCTCCAACCCTGATTAAGTTTAGTGTAAAAATAAGCTCTGAGAAATTTGCACTCTGCAATCAGTCTTAATTTCTTTGTAGCAATGGAAGGAGATATAGTAGCTATATTTTTAATAGCCGTATTTGCACGTTGAATGCCTTCATAAAAATTTTGCCAGTTACTGCTAAAAAAACCATCCGAAGGGGTAATAGTCCCCATCATAAAGTTATCAGCAGAACGATTGGTCCCTGTCATACCTAAGCGATCATATTGATAAGGTTCCAAATAAGAAGGTCCCCCGGTATTTTGGCCCAATCTAAGTGCTGCATATACCCCATTAACGCCCAAATCAGTCAAATTATCAGTAGTCCACATGGTTGTAGAAGAAAGTGCATTGGTGGGTGCCGTATCCAACAAATCTTTTTTACATCCTTCAAGCAGAAATATAACTGCGATGATTGCGATAATATTTTTCATATTAATAAATTGCTAGTTACTAATTTTAAAAAGTTACATTTAATCCAACAGATAATTGTCGCATAGTTGGGTAATTCACATTGGGTCCCATTTCAGGATCCAATCCTGGAAACTTGGTAATCGTTAATAGATTCTCCCCGGATGCAAAAACTCTTGCTTTTGTTATGAGGGCCTTTTGAATCAGCTTCGCAGGTAAATTATAACCAATTTGTAAATTTTTAAGTTTAATATAGGACCCGTCATACAAATAAAAAGTACTGGCGGCATGGTCCTGAGGGTCACTTGATCTTAGCCTTAACTTAGATCCGTTTATATTATTCTTGGGATCGGATGGGTTAAGATCATTATAATAGTATCGATTATCCACGGACAATTTTGACAGGGCAAATCCATTTCTAACATTGTTATCATTATACCCGGTTGCATCCCAATAATATTCCATACCTGCAGCTCCGGACCATATCATATAAAGGTCGAATCCCTTCCAGGTAATATCAGCAGTGAACCCATATATATATTTAGGGAGATTTGATTTACCAGTAAAATGACTATCATACGAATTACCATATGAACCATCTCCATTTTTATCCGCATAAACAATATCGCCATACCAAATAGTGGATTTAGTTACAGTACCCCCTGGCAGTAATTTATAACCGGCTGCCAACATTGCCTGTGCCCATGCCAAATCATTAGGAGTCCGAATCATCCCATCTTTTGGCCCACCATTGATTCTGACAGAGCCATCTGCATTCTTATAAGTGGCATCTCCTTTATAAACATCTAAAACATAATCTTCACCTATCTTATGGCCTTCAAGAATCCTTGTAGTACTTCCTGAGGAAACTTGGCCAAGATTGGATTGATAAACTTTATTCCCGTTGGCATCTGTTGTATAACCTTCTATCAATGGTCCTTTATAAGTTTTTACAACATTTGTATTATATGCAACATTACCATTTAAGTTAAATTGAATACCATTTAAATGACCATGGTATCCTAATGATAACTCTAACCCCCTTGTTTGTACAGCCGCAGCATTTATCACAGGGGCAGAAGCAGTACCAACAGTCAAAGGGATAGGCACAGTAGTTAAAATTCCATCGGTATACCTGTTATAAGCATCAATTACAAAAGAAACTTTGTTTTTAAACAATGTTCCATCCAGGCCAAAATTTGTAACATAGGTAGTTTCCCATTTTAAGTTTGGATTGGCTAAACTGGTTTGGGCAAGTCCAGGAACTTGAACATTGTTAAATGAATAATTGGACGCTCCATAAACACTTTGCCAATCATAGTTTCCAGATGCATTATTTCCCAAAACTCCATAGGAAGCCCTGATTTTAAGACTGCTTAACCAACCATCAAATTGCTTCATGAATTGCTCATCAGAGATCTTCCAACCGGCAGAAAGGGAAGGAAATAAACCCCACCTGCTGGAAGGTCCAAAACGGGAAACCCCATCATATCTTAAATTTCCTTCTAACAGGTATTTGTTTTTAAATGCATAGTTAATCCTTCCAAACCAGGAACGGTTTGAAAAATCTGTTTGATACCCTGAAGTGGTTTGAGGTGTCGTAACAGTATTGAAATCTGCTAAAGAAAAATCCGTCATGCCCACTTTTGAAGCGGAAAAAGTATAATAATTATAATATCGTTCATTATAACCTGCTAACAACCCTATATCATGATGTTTACTGATAATTGTATTATATCTTAATACATTATCAATTACTATTGCATAATCTTTAGACATACTCTGAGTTACTGCAGCTGTTGAAAGAGAGGGCAGGGCTAGTCCAATGGTCATGGTATTGAAGTTATATCGGGCAGCTGGAGTTGAATGGCTGGCTTGCTCATTAAACCAGGTCTGGTAATTAGCTTTACTTTCAAAAACTAATCCTTTAAATATATTTAGATTGGCATAAACGGTGGTATTAAATCTTGATGTCTGATTTTTACCTGCATAAGAATGCAAATAAAATAGAATGTTATTGGCAGTTGAAGATTCTTCAGGAGCAGAGGGGAATCCATATTTTCCATTATAATAAGGATATACCCCGGGAGTGGTTTGAAAAAGATAATTAAAAGCAGTACCCACATCACCCAATCCTATATATTCAGTGGAAGCAAAAGTCTGAGTTCCAACAGTGATCACTTTATTGATTTTACTTTCAATATTTAACCGGATCTGATATCTGTTATCACCTGTGTTATCCATTACACCGGGGTTTTGCAAATAGTTTACAGACATTAAATACCTTGTCATATCATTTCCACCGCTTAAAGAAATATTATTACTGGATAAAAGCTTATGTTGAAACATTGTTTTAGACCAATCTGTATTGGGGTAGGCAACATAATTAGGAACACCAATTGGATTCAATTGGTTGGGAATCTTTGAAGTGGAATCCCAGGCATTAATAGTAAGTGTACTAAAAATAGGAGATTGATTAACATTGGTATATCCTTCATTCATCAGCCTCATAAAATCAGCGTAATTTGTAATAAAGTGAGGTACATTTATTGGGCTGGTAGTAGAGAACATAGAATTAAAGCTTACCGTAGTCTTATTCTTGGAACCTTTTTTCGTAGTTACCAGTATAACACCATTAGCCGCTAATGAACCATAAATGGCAGCAGATGCATCTTTAAGTATGGAAATGCTTTCAATATCTTGTGGATTTACTGCATCAAGTGAGGTTTCCTGAATTCCATCTACTAAAATCAAAACACTGCTGCTGCTAAGTGTTCCTACTCCACGAATTTGAATACTGGCAGCATCATTGCCGGGTTGGCCGGATGACTGATTAATTCTTACTCCGGCACTGAGGCCAGCAAGTGCAGAACTCACATTTGTAACAGTTCTATTATCAAGCGCCTTTGCAGAAATAGTAGATACAGATCCTGTTAGATTTACTTTTTTCTGTACGGCATATCCTACAACTACTACAGTATCTAAATTTCCCAGCACAGGATCAACTGCAATTTGTAATAGGGTTTGGCCTTTTGAAACAAGAATAATTTTATCTCCAAAACCAATATTGGAGATCTTCAGGTGATTGCCTTCCTTAACAGAAATAGTGAAGGCTCCATTTTCGTCTGTCTGAGCCCCGGTTTTAGACTCCAAAACTTGGATGGAAGCACCAAATAAGGGTTGATTATCTTTAGAAGATGTTACCCAACCTTTAATGACTTGCGTCTGGGATAAGGCTTCGTGAGCGAAAAATGTTGCAAAGAAAATGAGCAACAACAATCGGTAGTTAAATAGTCGCATAAGCTTTCGTTTTTTTTTATAAAATTCACTCTTTTATATCAGAGTATTTTCAGGGATAAAATTGATTGTTTATTCAGGGAACTTAGGGGTAATATTCAAGTTATATAGGGGTAAAATATATTTTTTGTCAATCCTGAAGGCTCCCTGAAAATTATTTTCAGGCCAAAAAACATAATTTAGTAACTAATTGCAAAACGTTTCTTTGAAACTGACTACTAAGTAAACGCAAAAAGATGAAAAGCCATATAATATTGTTTTTTGATAAGGGGTTAAATTGTAAATCCTTAATACTCCTCCTATTTTTAATTTTAAAAAATAATGTATTTTCTCAAAATCTAATTTTCAATAACCTGAATATCCAGGACGGCCTTTCGCATACATCTGTACTTTGTATGGCACAGGACCAACAAGGATTTATTTGGATGGGATCGGGTTCTGGGCTCAACAGATATGATTCTAAAACTTTTAGGGTATATAAAAAGGAACAGGATAAATCAGCTGGTATTTCCGGGAACTTTATAAGTTGTATGTTAAATGACAGTAAAAACAATTTATGGGTAGGTACACTAACCGGATTAAATAAGTATAATTCAGAAAAAGATAATTTTACAAATTATCTGCATGATGATAGAACAGAAAGTATTAGTAGCAATTTCATAAAATGCATTTACGAAGATAAGAAAGGGAAAATATGGGTTGGAACAAAAAAAGGTTTAAACATCATTGAAAATGCACAAAAAACTACCTTCACAAAATTATATCTGAAAAATCAGGAGCTTGATTTGTTGGCAGAAGAAATAAATGCCATAAAACAGGATTATAAAGGCAATATGTGGGTAAGTTCCAACGATCACCTCACCAGAATTTCATTGAATTTTGGTAAAATAATCTCAAAAACATTTAAAATACCAAATAAAAAAGGTGAGCCTGGCAATTATTGCACAATTACAGCCATAGAAGAAGACGAAAACAGGCAATTATGGTTGGGTACTAAGGAGTCAGGGCTGTTTAAGTTTGAGGAATCAAATGAAACCTTCCTTTCAATTGCAAGCACCCTACATCCAAAAAACGTGCTTATTCACGACTATATAAGAAAAATACTGGCCGATAAAAATGGGAAGCTTTGGATAGGAACACAGGAGGGGCTGGTTTCTATGGACTTAAAAACACTGGAATTAAAAAAATTTCAAAATGATCCGGAAAATAAAAAAAGCATATCTCAGAACTCAATTTATGAATTATTTTTTGATAAAGACAGAAATCTATGGATAGGCACTTATTTTGGAGGTGTAAACATTATATATTCCAGAAATACGCCTTTCAACCTAATTCAGTCAAAAGGTGAAAAGAAAAATGTGGTAAACAATAATGTCATTAGCTCAATAATCGAATTCAAAAAAGACAACTTAGTCATTGGAACGGAAGGTGGCGGACTAAACTTCATTGATAGGGTAAAAGGAAAAATTGAATACCTGAAAGTCAGCTATTTAAATAAAAACTCAATAAAATCTAATCTGATTAAAAAAATTTACAGGGATAAAGAGGGTTTTATCTGGGTAGGTACACACGACGGTGGATTGAGCATGTTTGATAAAGACATGAGGCTGATCAAACAATTTGAAAATATTCAAAATTCAAAAAATACAATTTGTAGTAATAATGTAATAGAAGTATTTGAAGATAATATGGGTAAAATCTGGATTGGCACTGAAGGCAATGGACTGAACTCCTTTGATAAAAAAAAGAATATATTCACGCATTTTCACCCGGATTCCATTGGGAATAAAAAATTGAATGCACTGTATATCAGATCAATTATTCAGGACGAAATTCAAACCCTCTGGTTGGGAACTGATAAGGGTCTTTTCATCAAACCACAGGATGAGCCTGGATTTAAAAAATATGATCATATTTTCAACGGAAATATGAGGATTGCAGACAGTGTTGACATTAGTTGTATTTATAGGGATTCTAAAAATCAGATTTGGCTTGGAACACTTGCTGATGGAATTTATTTAATTAAACCCAAAGATGACCAATTGATCAATTACAGAACAAAAAATGGGATACCTAGTAACCAAATCAAAAGGCTGATAGAAGATAAAGAAGGTAATATTTGGATAAGCACTGACAATGGCCTTTCTAAATTTGATGAAATAAAAAAAACTTTTTCAAATTATACCATTAGTGATGGCCTTCCTGGTAATGAATTTAATTTTAATTCTGCTTTCATTAATTCGAATGGGGAATTGTTCATTGGTGGGCTAGAAGGTTTGGTTTATTTTACACCTACAGCTATTGAAAAAAATAGTTTCAAAAATAATATTGTTTTTACATCACTTAAAATTGGGAATAAAGTAATAGAACCTTACGACGAACAAAATGTTTTGACCCAATCAATTTGGCAGACCAAAAAAATCACCCTCCAATACAGTCAAAACGAATTAAGTATTGAGTTTAGGCTATTAAATTATATAAAACCTGATAAGAATATATATACGTATTACTTGGAAGGCTTTGAAAAAGATTGGAATACAACTTCACTCGGAATTGCCACTTATACTAATCTGCCTTCAGGAAATTATCGTTTAGTGGTTAAGGCTGCTAATAATGACGGAAATTGGGATAATAAAGAAGCAGTCTTGCTGATAAAAGTATTACCACCAATCTGGGCAACATGGTGGGCCTATATTATTTATATTATTTCCATTATAGCAATAGTTATAATAATTTTCCGATTTTTCTGGATGAGAACTCACTTAAAACACGAAAAAGAGTTACAGCAATATAAATTTGATTTTTTCACGAATGTATCACACGAAATAAAAACGCACTTAACACTAATAGTCGGGCCACTCGACTCATTGGAAGATGAGTCCAGATCGAGAGAATTCATAAATAAACAATTGCATCAAATTAAAAAACATACAAAAAAACTTTCAACACTTGTCAGTGAATTATTAGATTTCAGAAAAGCTGAAACAGGCAATTTAAAATTAAACTATACAAAAGAAAATCTCGTTGAATTTATTGAGGAAATAAATCTTAATTTTCAAGAACATGCCTATGATAAACATATCAAACTTTCTTTCAATTATTCAACTGATCAAATTTTTGTTTACATCGATAAATTGCAATTTGAAAAAGTAATTACAAATTTAATTTTAAATTCGTTAAAGTTTACAACTATTGGAGGATACATAAAAATAACCGTTGAAAAAAAGAATAATTCTGCTTATATAAAAATACAAGATAATGGGATAGGAATATCACCAAAATACTTCAAAAAGCTTTTCAGTAATTACTTTCAAATCAATAATTACAAACAGGAAAATACAGGCTATGGAATTGGTCTTGCCCTTTCTAAAAGCATTATTGAGCTGCATAACGGCACTATTGAAGTGGAAAGTATACCGCAAAAAGAAAATCAAAGTGGTCAAACAATTTTTACTTTAAAACTCCCACTTTATAATAATGGTCAGGAAGCAAAAATCTCACAGTCAAAAAACGAAATTCTGGGATTTGAAAACCTCGTAGAAAATGAATCAGAAAATTATGGAATTAAAGATGGCTTTCCCACACTACTTATTGTTGAAGATAATGATGAACTAAGGGAGTTTTTAAAAGATGCTCTTTCAATACATTACAGTATATATGAAGCTAATAATGGATCTACTGGATTAACTACCGCAGAAAACGTCATTCCCGATATTATAATATCAGATATAATGATGCCCGGAATTGATGGAATTGAGCTTTGTAAGAAAATAAAAGCTAATCATAAAACAAATCATATTCCAATCATCATACTCACGGCTAAAGCTACTATCAATGATCAAATACTAGGGCTAGAAACACATGCAGATGCTTATATTGCAAAGCCATTTAATTTAAAGTTACTGGAAACCCAGATCAGTAATCTAATCGAAAACAGAAAAGCGCTTCAGGAAAAATTTAAAGCACAATATTTTCATAACAAAACTTCTATCGAAACCGAACCCATTGAAGACACATTTATGCTGTCAATTATTGAGATAATAGAAACCAATCTGGATAATGCTGATTTTAAAGTGGCTGCCATGGCACGAGAAATGGCAATGAGTCAGTCTGTTCTATATAAAAAATTGAAAGCCATTTCCGGTATGTCAGTAAATGAGTTTGTAAAATCTGTAAGGTTAAAAAGAGCTGCAGAATTATTAAAAAACAAAAAATACACAATTTATGAAGTAGCATATATGGTAGGATTTACTGATCGTAAATATTTTAGTAAAGAATTCAAAAAAATTTATGGGAAAAATCCAACAGAATTTGATTAGCCTTATTACTTCATTAACGATATTAAAAATAAATTTACCTTATGACCTGGCTCAAAATAAAATCATTAATTTCTATTTCCATTTTATTTACTTGTTCATTTTCACTTTCCCAGAAAAACCAAAATCTTCAAATAACACCCAATTTATCAGATAGCATTAAAATAACCTATCCAGATAGTAATCCGTTGAGACAGCTTCTAAAACCTGTTCCCAAAAATGCCATTTTCAAACTTGAAGGATATAATATATGGGATCCTTCTGTGATTAAAGTTGGAAACACGTATCATCTGTTTGTTTCAAGATGGCCCGAAAAAAATGGAATGGAGGGCTGGAAAAAAAGTGAAGTAATAAGGGCAACATCCCAATCGCTTTTTGGTCCTTATATTTTTCAGGAAATTGTATTATCACCTTCAACCCATCCTTGGGCCACTCAGGGTGTGCACAATCCTAAAATTTTAAAAGTTTTCAATAAATTTCTATTAT
>Ga0208872_1001648_pt1 | contig 13509 bp, 12 predicted proteins | sample CryBogCBH12Aug08_FD_185508 | JGI IMG/M metagenome (GOLD analysis project Ga0208872, IMG submission 185508) | Freshwater microbial communities from Crystal Bog, Wisconsin, USA - CBH12Aug08 (SPAdes) | ecosystem: Environmental > Aquatic > Freshwater > Lake | place: Crystal Bog, Wisconsin, USA...
CGGCGGCTTTTCGATCGACACACCGTGGAACAAGCTGAAGGCCAAGGACCGCAAGCTGGTGCTGTACGGCGTCGGCGAACAGACGGTGCCAGTCAAGTATCGAAATCGCTACGGCAAAGTTCGTACCTATGACGCGAGTTACGGCGGCATCGTGAGCTGGCTGGAGCGCAAGCGCAGCGAAGCCGAGGGCGACTGGACTCGGGAACAGGCCGAGCAATACATGCGTGAGGTCGAGTGTCACTCCTGCGGTGGCCAGCGGCTCAAGCCTGAGGTGCTCGCGGTCAAAGTCGACGGCAGGTCGATCGCGGACGTGTGTAATGACACAATTGACGAGGCAGTCGCCTTCTTCGATTCGTTGACGTTGAATGCTCGCGACACCAAGATCGCGGTGCAAGTGATCAAGGAAATCGTCGAGCGTTTGTCGTTTCTGCTCGATGTTGGTCTCGACTATCTCACCCTGTCACGTGCGTCGGCCACTCTCTCGGGCGGCGAAGCGCAACGTATTCGACTCGCCAGTCAGATCGGGAGTCATTTGGTGGGCGTTCTCTACGTCCTGGACGAACCTTCCATCGGACTGCATCAGCGGGACAATCGACGACTCATCGGAACTCTCGAGCGCCTCCGGGACCTCGGTAACTCTGTCATTGTCGTGGAGCACGACGAAGAAACGGTCCGCGAAGCGGATTACATCGTGGACATCGGACCTGGTGCGGGCGAACACGGTGGCCACGTCGTTCACGCGGGCGACTTCGCGTCGCTTCTCACGAACGAGGAGTCCATCACGGGTGCCTATCTTTCGGGGCGACGACGCATTGAGGTGCCGACAACGCGCCGATCGCTAACGGGCGAACAGCTCGTTATCCGCAATGCTCGCGCCAACAACTTGCGCGGCATAGACGTCACGATTCCCCTGGGTGGATTCGTTGCGGTCACCGGCGTATCGGGATCAGGTAAATCGTCACTGATCAACGGCATTCTGTTGGCCAGCTTGCAGCGTTCGCTCTACGGCGCCAAGGTGGTGCCCGCCGAGCATGATCGGATCGACGGTGTCAAGAACGTCGACAAAGTAGTCGCTGTCGACCAGCAACCCATTGGGCGCACACCTCGTTCGAATCCGGCGACGTATACCGGCGTGTTCGACAAGATTCGAAAGCTCTTCGCGGAAACCCAAGAAGCGAAAATCCGTGGCTATCAACAAGGACGCTTCTCATTCAACGTGAAGGGTGGTCGATGCGAAGCGTGTTCGGGCGACGGCACGTTGAAGATTGAGATGCACTTCTTGCCCGACGTCTACGTGAATTGCGAGACCTGTCAAGGTTCTCGGTACAACCGTGAGACCCTCGAAGTTCTCTATCGCGGCAAGTCGATCGCGGACGTGTTGAATATGCCCGTCAGCGAAGCTCTCGAATTCTTTGAGCGCCAGCCGTCAATCTTGCGACACATCCAATCTTTGGACGATGTCGGGCTCGGATACGTCCGACTCGGGCAGCCGGCCCCCACATTGTCCGGAGGCGAGGCGCAGCGCGTCAAACTCGCGACGGAACTGGCGCGTCGACCAACGGGCCACACGCTCTACGTTCTCGACGAACCTACGACGGGCCTGCACTTCGAGGATGTCCGGCGTCTGCTCGAAGTGCTCCACCGGCTCGTCGACCAAGGAAACACCGTTCTTGTTATCGAGCACAACCTGGACGTCATCAAGACGGCCGACTGGTTGGTGGACATGGGTCCCGAAGGTGGACGTCGAGGTGGCCTCGTGGTTGCGGAGGGCACTCCGGAGCATGTCGCGACGACGGGCACGGCGACGGGTGACGTTCTCGCCGATGTTCTCGGAGTGAAGCGGTCCCGACGGCGCAAGTGATGCTCGAGCGTCCGTCCGGGATACCCCACGAAAGTGGCTGTTACATCTACCGCAATGACCGCGGCGTCGTCATCTACGTCGGCAAGGCTCGTTCCTTAGCGCAACGACTGAGCAATTACTTCCAACGTCCCGATGCGCTGGACCCCAAGACCCGCACACTCATGAGCGAGGCAGCCAGTCTCGAGTGGATCGTCACCAATTCAGAGGTCGATGCACTAATCCTGGAGAACGAACTCATCAAAACCCATCAGCCGCGGTACAACATGCGGCTCAAGGATGACAAGAGCTTTCCGTTTCTCGCCCTGGATCGCCGCACGACGTGGGCGCAACCGACGATCACTCGGGGCAAGCACGTCAAGGGAGTGCGCTACTTCGGTCCCTTCGCCCACGTGGGGGCTCTGCGACGAACACTCGACGAGGTTCTCTCGGCGTACCCTCTTCGCACGTGTTCGAACGCGAAGTTTCGGCTCCACGAACGACAATCACGACCCTGCCTGCTATTTGATCTCGGGAAGTGTGCCGGACCCTGCATCGGCGCGGTCACACCGGAGGCATACGCGGAGATCGAAGAAGGCTTCGAACGCTTTTTCGAAGGTGACGTCGTCGAGTTGAGGACGCGACTCCGCTCGCGGATGGACGACGCTGCCGCTGCGCAGCGATACGAAGATGCGGCTCGCGCACGCGACGGTCTCACTGCTCTCGAACGAGCGGCGGAGGGTCAACGAGTCGTGTTGGACGACCGGAGTGAACTTGATTGTTTCGCGGTCTCGATCGCGGGAACACGCGCCGCGGTCACCATGTTCCGCGTTCGCGGTGGTCGGGTGGTCGGACGAAACGCACTACTTCTGGACCTGGCCTTCGACGAGACGCCTTCAATGATTCTCCAGCGCGCGTTCGCCGAGGTCTATGCCGATGGGACCCTGGTGCCGCGCACCGTTCTGGTGCCCGAAGGTGTTGACGAGGACGACCTCACGACCTCGTTCCTCGCCCGCCTGCGAGGGAGTCCGGTGCACGTCACCGCCCCACAACGAGGGAGGCGGCGACACCTCATGGACATGGTGCGCGATGACGGCACTGAGGTATTGCGAACCGACTCGCTGCGACGCGAGCACGACCACAACACTCGTTCTCGCGCCTTGCAAGAATTAGGCAGCGCTCTCGGGCTCGCTCGGCCGCCGTACCGGATCGAGTGTTTCGACATGTCGCACCTGCAAGGAACGAACTATGTCGGATCCATGGTCGTCTTTGAGGATGGACTGCCCAAGAAGTCCGAATACCGACGATTCAACGTTCGCTCTGTTCTCGGTAATGACGACGCCGGCGCGATGCGCGAAGTGGTGGCTCGACGACTCACTCACTGGGGCCAGAAAGACGGCGGTGAGAAGTTTCGGGACGCTGATCTATTGATCATCGACGGCGGACTGCCACAGTTGGGTGCAGCCCAACTGGCGTGCGAGGACGCCGGTGTCGCCGGCCAAGTTGAGCTCGTGGCCCTCGCCAAGCGTGAGGAGTTGCTCTACCGCCCAGGTTCGTCTCTCCCCATTGCGCTCGAGCGGGGTTCCGAGTCGCTCTACCTCGTCCAACGACTTCGTGACGAAGCGCACCGTTTCGCAATCACCTTCCATAGATCGAAGCGCGGCAAATCAATGGTTCGCGAGGCGCTAGAAGGAATTCCTGGCCTTGGTCCGTCACGACGAGACGCTTTGACCGCGCACTTCGGCTCGTTGTCCGCAGTGCGCGCTGCCACCTGGGATGAGCTGCGCGCCACGCCGGGACTACCGGAGAATGTGGCGCGAACGCTCTACGATCATTTGCACGGCGTTCCGAGTGTGCGCCTATCGAAGGACGGTGCGGGTGATGAATGAAATCCTCTTAGTCGCCGGTATGTCGGGAGCAGGTCGTTCTACGGTGTCGGCCGCGCTGGAAGATCTGGGGTGGTTTGTCATTGACAATCTGCCACTTGATCTGATTGCTCGAGTGAGCGACCTTGCGGCATCAGGATCGCCCGAATTTGTGGGTGTGGCCTTCGTGGTGGGTCGTAGCGGACGCGTGCAGCCCGATCACCTTCTCGCGGTGTTGCACGACCTTCGCACGCAACAAATGGACGCCAAGATCTTGTTCATGGACGCGCCCGATGAGGTGCTGATTCGTCGGTTCGAAGGGAATCGCCGTCGACACCCCTTTCCCGCGCCGTCCCTCGCGGACGCGATCGCCGGCGAGCGAGCGCAATTTCAAACGATTCGCGACAGTGCGGACCTGGTCATCGATACGGGTGTTTTGAACTCGAATCAGTTGCGCCACCGCATCGCTGAGGTATTTCTGCGTCCCGAAGGTGACAGCGGGATGCGGATCTCGCTGATTTCCTTCGGCTATTCCAACGGGATTCCGCGCGACGTGGATCTCGTCTTCGACTGTCGTTTTCTACCCAACCCGCACTGGGTGGAGGCCCTTCGGCCGTTTTCTGGACTCGATGAGTCGGTGTCCTCCTACGTCCTCGAACAAGACGACGCGCAGCGTTTTCTTGAGGATGTTGTGCACCTGCTCTCGTGGCAAATTCCGGCTTTCGCAAAAGAGGGCAAGTCGTATCTCTCCATCGCGATCGGCTGCACTGGTGGACGACACCGTTCAGTCGCCATCACCGAGGAAATTGGTCGGCGTTTGCCGTTTCGCACCGCGGTCTTCCATCGGGACGTGGACCGATGAGGGCTGTGGCAATTGGTGGCGGACACGGGACCGCCGTCAGTTTGCGCGCGCTGCGGCGGATCACTGATGACGTGATCGGCATTGTTTCGGTCGCCGACAATGGTGGCTCCAGCGGCCGTCTTCGCGAGGATCTCGATATGGCAGCAGTGGGGGACATTCGAAAGTGTCTCGCCGCATTGGCGGATCCGGCCGGACCGCTGACCCCGCACCTCGAACACCGATTCGCCTCGGGTGACTTGGCGGGACACGCGTTTGGCAACCTCCTGCTCGCGGGCTTAATCGACGCCACTGGTGATCTCGAGGGATCGGTGCGCGCGGTCGCCAAGGTGCTGGCCATCACAGGTGAGGTGATTCCGGCGTCCGAAGAGGGCGTCGTACTGGTCGCGAAGACCAACGAAGGTCGAACCGAGGGCCAAACCGAGGTGGCGGCCTCTGCGTCTATTCAGTCCCTGAGTACGGAGCCCGCCCACGTAGGTGCGCCGGACGCGGCCCGAAAGGCCATCGCGGCGGCGGATCTCGTGGTTATTGGACCCGGATCCCTCTACACGTCAGTGCTCGCGGCGTGTGTCGTTCCAGGCATTACCGACTCTCTCGCTCAGTGCACCGCTCGTCGCGTTTTTGTTGCCAATCTCCACGAACAAAGCCCCGAAACCCACGGATATTCGATTGCCGATCACGTGGACGCTCTGCTTCGCCACGGCGTGGTGATCGATCACGTGGTGATTGATCCTCGGTCGTCGCTGGTGCGGGGAGTTATTGATCTTCCCGTCACCGAAGCCGATATCACCGGCGCCAATGGCAAGGTCCATGATGCGTCCAAATTGGCACGGTGTCTGTCTGATTTGGTGGCATGATTAACCGGCTCTAGTTAGAGGGGTAGTCATGACAGTTCGGGTCGGTATCAACGGATTTGGTCGTATTGGACGGGGATTTCTTCGCGCGTCGCTCGGTAGCGACATCGAAGTCGTCGCCATCAATGACCTCACGTCAGTTGAAACAAATGCGCACCTGCTCAAGTACGACTCGACACAGGGTCGACTCGCGGCGGATGTCTCACACACAGCGGACGCTTTGACCATTGACGGAAGGTCCATTCGAGTTCTCGCCGAGCGCGAGCCGGCGAACTTGCCGTGGGGTGAGCTCAACGTCGACGTCGTCATTGAGTCCACGGGACGCTTCACCGACCGCGACAGTGCCGCAGCGCACCTGACCGCCGGCGCCAAGCGCGTGATCGTGTCGGCCCCGGCTACCGATGTTGACGCGACGTTCGTGGTCGGCGTCAATGACGATACTTTCGACCCGGCGAACCACTTTGTGGTGTCGAACGCCTCCTGCACCACGAACTGCTTCGTACCCATGGTCAAGGTCCTCGATGACGCATTCGGCGTCGAGACAGGCCTTATGACCACGGTGCACGCCTACACCAATGACCAGAATCTCCTCGACCTGCCCCACAAGGACCTCCGTCGAGCCCGTGCCGCCGCCGTGAACATCGTGCCGTCGTCCACGGGCGCGGCGCGTGCGACAGGCCTCGTGCTGTCCGCCATGAAGGGTCGCCTTGACGGTACGTCGCTGCGCGTGCCGATCCCGGACGGTTCGATTACCGACTTCACCGCGATTGTCGGCACAACGACCGTCGAAGAGGTCAACGCAGCTTTCGCGAAGGCTGCGGCGGGACCCCTCAAGGGTGTGTTGGTCTACACCGAGGACCCGATCGTCTCGAGCGACATCGTCGGCCAACCCGCTTCGTGCACCTTTGACTCGCAGATGACGATGGTCCAGAAGATCAACGATTCGCAGAGCCTCGTAAAGATCTTCGGCTGGTACGACAATGAGTGGGGCTACTCCAACCGCCTCGTTGACTTGGCCGGCATCATGGGGAGCCGCTCTTGAGTTTGTCGCTACCGACCATTGACCAGTGGGGCTCGCTCGCGGGCGCCAACGTTCTCGTGCGCGTGGACTTCAACACGCCGCTCAAGGAAGTGAACGGTCAATGGGAGGTGGTGGACGATTTCCGCATTCGAGCTGCCGTCCCGCTCTTTCAAGAATTGATCGCTCGAGGCGCGAACGTGGTGGCGTGTACGCACCTGGGTCGACCCGATGGTCACGTGGTGGAGAAGTACTCGGTGGCGCCCGTGCGGCGTCGCCTGGAGGAACTGTGTCCCGGCGTCGAACTGATGGAAAACCTGCGCTTTGAGGCCGGCGAGGAAGCCAATGACGAAGAATTCGGTCGACTTCTCATTAAGGGTTTCGACTACTACGTGAATGAGGCCTTCGGTGTCTCCCACCGGGCTCACGCCTCCATCGTGGGACCCCCGCAGTATGTTCCGAGCGCGGCCGGCCCAAATTTGGCCAAGGAAGTCTCCACGTTGCTCGGTGTCTTTGACGCGCCGACTCGACCCTTCGTGGCCATTGTCGGTGGCGCCAAGGTGGCGGACAAGTTACGCATTACCGAAAAGCTGGTGGACAAGGCCGACACGGTGATCATTGGCGGCGGCATGGCCTTCTCCTTCTGGCGCGCGCTCGGTCACTCCATTGGTAATTCGCTCGTCGACGAGTCGAAGTTGGATGCGTGCCGTGAACTATTGGCGACGGGACGGGTGGTCCTGCCGGTCGACGCACTCGGACTTCCGACCGGAACGTCCTTTGGATCGGGTGGCGACGTCGAAGCATCCTTGTTCGGCAACGACGTGCCAGAGGGCTTCATGGGACTCGACATTGGTCCGGCGTCGGCAGATCACTTCAGCGAGATCATCGCCAACGCCGGAACGGTGCTGTGGAACGGTCCGATGGGTGTCTTTGAGGATCCGCGTCTCGAGGAAGGCACTCGTGCCGTGGCGCAGGCCGTCGCGGAAAGCGAGGCCGTCTCCATCATTGGCGGAGGCGACTCCGCCTCCGCGGTGTCGAAGTTCGGCCTCGAGGACCAAGTGACCTTCGTATCCACCGGCGGCGGGGCCTCGTTGGAACTTCTCGAGTTGGGGACTCTCCCGGGTCTTGACGCCTTGATGGCGTGTTCGTGGAACAAGAAGGCCTGACGTGATTCGTAGTGAGGTCATTGGAAACTGGAAGATGAACCTCGATCACGTCGAGGGCATCCACCTCACCCAGCAGATTGGCGTGCTGTTGCGCGCGAATCCACACGATCACGTAGACGTCATTGTGGCCCCACCGGCGATTGATCTTCGATCGGTCTCCTCCGTCGTTGAGGCCGATCGCCTGCCGATCCTGTTAGCGGGTCAGCACGTGTCGGAGTTTGACCGTGGGGCCTACACGGGTGAGATCAGCGTGTCGATGTACAAGCGACTCGGCGTCACCTCCATCCTCGTCGGCCACTCCGAACGTCGGTCTTTGTTCGCCATGACCGACGAGGTCGTCGCTGCAACGGCCCAGACCGTGCTGCGGGGAGGACTGCGACCGGTGATCTGCGTGGGGGAGAGCCTTGACGTGCGCACCGCGGAGCAGCACGAGGAGTTCGTCGCCGAGCAGGTGGCAATTGCGACCGCCAACATCGCACAGCAGTCTTTTGCTCTCGCCTACGAGCCCGTGTGGGCCATCGGCACCGGCGAGACCGCGACGGTGGAACAAGTAGCCCGCATGGCTGCGGTGATCCGAGAGGCCCTGCCCGAATCGGCACGGTCGACGACGCCGATTCTCTACGGCGGTTCGGTGAAACCCGAAAATAGCCACGAGTTGGCCTCCGGCGGAAATGTCAATGGTTTCCTGGTCGGTGGGGCCAGTTTGGTTGCCGAACAGTTCGTTGAGATCGTCACTACCGCTAGCGACTGCTACGGTAGGACCCGTTGAATCGGAGGTTTTGGCCGTGCTTACGTGGCTAATCATCATTGTGGAGATCATCAGCGCGATTGCGTTGATCTTTCTCATCCTCATGCACTCCGGTCGCGGTGGCGGAATTTCGGACCTGGCCGGTGGATCCTTGGGCTCCATGGCGCAGGGTTCGACGGTGGTCGAGCAGAATCTCGACCGGATTACCGTCGCGGTCGCACTGGTGTTTGCGTTCGCCACGCTGACACTTGATCTCCGTCTCCAGTAAGGCCTCGGCGCTCGTTGGCGCCCTGCTGATTGGCACGCTCGTGCTCGCGGCGACGCCCGCGTTCTCTGCTCCCACAACGACCACGGTGGCGGCGCCCACCACGGTGACGGTGTCGGTACCGGGAACTTTCGCGGGTTGTGGCTACTACGACACGGCAACGAGCCCACTCACGCGAGCGGTTCTTGATCTCATTCGACCGTCGGCGTTCACGTCGAACGTGGCGGGAATCCCCGTGGGCGCAAGCGGGCCGATTGGGCAAGCCGAACTCACCTCACTCGACCCTCAGACCGTGCAGTACACCGTCAATCCGGGATTTACCTGGAGCAATGGTCAACCATTCACCGCCGACGACCTCGTGGCGTGGTTTACGAAAGTGCGCAATGTTCCCTCCGCCCGCACCGACGGGTACCGCGACATTTCGACTTTCACGGAGAGCGTGGACAAGTCAACGGTGACTGCGATCTTCAAGACACCTTTTGCGGACTGGAACACGCTGTTTCGCGATATTGACTTCCGAGGCGTTCCGTTGCATTGCTCATTTTCGAGCTTTGTGGAGCGACCCAGTCTCGGGCCCTACGAAGTGCTGTCTGTCTCGCACGACGCCATGACATTGACCGTGAATCCTCGGTGGACGGGACCAGCACCAGGATTCACCTACGTCATTCTTCGTTCGTCACTTTCGACTTTGCCGTCCACGTCGGCCGTCGATTTTCGCAATCTCGCAAGTACGTCGTATCTCACTCACGTGTCCTCGCGGTCCAACACCGTGGGGCGGATTGGTCCTTCCGATCAGATTGTGTCGCTCGGATTCTCGGCGACGCGACCCACGACCAGTTCTCTCGCAGTACGGCAATTTCTTGGTTGGGCCCTCAATCGTCAAACATTGATCAATGACCAATGGGGGAATGTGACGTACGTTCCGGCGCTCAGCGGCAGTTCGGTCTTCCCGCAGAACAGTCCGTACCGCCAGGCACCCGTTGGTCTCGGCCCCTTTCAACAGTCGTCGACATCTCCCTTGACGACAACGCCGACCAGCACGAATCAGGACTGCACTGAATGTGCGGGCGACGTCCTGCGATCAGCCGGGTATTCGCTGCGACACGGCCGCTGGTTCACGCCTGCGGGTTCACCGCTCCATGTCTCACTCGTCGTGGGACCAGGTGCCGTCAACGCGACCGCCGCCGACCTGGTCGTGAAGCAGTGGCGCGAGGCCGGCGTAAACGTACACGTGAGCCGGGTGGCCAGTGATCAGTTGGCGGCGGGAGCCCTCAAGAAGGGTCATGCGGACACGGGCATCTTTACGATCGTCGCCAGCGGTCCTCCGGGACAAGTAGTGCGCTCGTGGACGGGGACGGATTACTACGACGGGTACGACACCGGCTGGCGATCCACCCAGATCGATCAGTGGTACGCCGCAGCGGAGGATACGTACAACCCCCTCGACGCAGCAACGACGTATGGCCTCATTGACCAGTACATCAACACGCAGGCGTGGCAACGACCCCTCTTTACGCCTCCGGTCTTTATGACGTCAACGAATGATGTCGGAGGAGTTTTGCTCACCTCGTCGCTATCCGGTTTTGTTGATCAGATTCCAACGTGGCTCGCAGTGACGAACGGATCGGCGACTTCGTAAGTTCGGGCTAATATGGAACCCCACGTCGAAGTGGCGGAATAGGCAGACGCGCCAGCTTGAGGGGCTGGTGCTCTTAGGAGCGTGCGGGTTCAAGTCCCGCCTTCGACACCAAATTTTCACGTTGTGGCTTGAGACGGCCTTCTCCCGTACTCCAACTGAGTTCTATAGTCCTGTCGATGTCGACGCGAGTGACTGGGCACCTACGGACCTCGTTACTGATTTTGATCGCGTTGGTCCTTGGAATTTCTCTCGTCGCAGCAGTTTTCTCACTAATTGGAACCAAACCGGTGAACGAAATGTCGTCGACGCAGGTTGTTTTGGTGTCCCCAGTCAATGCACACGGAGTTCCTAAGTCAGGATTGCGCGTCCTTTCGTCTCTGACAGGCACCTGTGACTTTGGTTCACTGATTGTCGAAGTACCGGCGTATAGATGCTTCAGCAAGAATCAGATCTTCGATCCTTGCTGGGCGGTCGACAATGGTCATGGACTTTCAACCGAGGTGATGTGTCGCTTGTTTCCATGGAGTCCCGAAGTTGAAATTCTGCGCGCTTCCGGGTTGTCACTCGTCACCGCGAGTCGTACCAAACCGAACCTGGATGACCCCTTTGGAGTCCAGCTTGCAGGTGGTCAGAATTGCTACCGGGTCGAAGGAGCTGTTCCGAGTCTTGCTGGTCGGCCATTGGCGTTTGAATGTTTGAACTCGAATGTGTCGCTGTTCGGCTCTCCGAATCGCGCTCAAACGATCTGGACCATCCACGCTGCCGTATTGAAAAGATCTGGCCTTGGTTACGAGTCCCCTACGACGGTGCGAGTGACGAGAGCGTGGATCGCGTGGCCGTAGAGATATGTCTCGTATGCGCGCACGAAATTTCTTACTGAAACTTGGCCCTGAGATTCGTGCCCCTCTTGTGGGAATTAACGTTTCGTGATAACTGCATCCGATATCTGAGGCGTTTTGGGTCATACTTCTTCGATGCCTCAGTCCTGGTTTATTCGGCACTTCTCACAGGCCAATCCCGCAGGGGAGCACCAGGCAAGTGTCAGCGCCCTCCTGCGAAGAGTTGCCGACACTCTTGATGAATTTGACGACATCGAGGTTCAGCACCTCGTCATGGAAACAGAGATCACGTCCGAAGGCCCCTGGCCCAGCATCACCGTCTATTTCTCGCTGCCAGGCGACGATGAGCACGGAGGCTCGGAGACCCAGAAATGATTATTGGCGACGAATGGAACAAGGCGTTGGATGCGGTGATTCGTTGGTTTCCCGACGTTGAGCCACGTGCCGACGAGTTCCGTCCGGAGACGGTCACTCAGCGGAACAGGTCGAAGAGCGACGTCGTCGGTGAGATTTGGGTGCTGTTCTACATGTGGTGGTGGGACGTCCACGACTGGAACATGGTCTGCCCCGATTCACCAGCAGAGCAAAGAGAGATGGCTCGACCGTACGCCGGACTGTCTAACGATCTTCACGCGATCGGTGAACGACACGCCGACAACTTTCTCAAGGTGGAGATCTTCGAGGTCGTTGACTCGATGGAATACCTCCGACATTACGTCGCAGCGTTGGATCTCCCTACTGTGCGCCTCTTCGCCGAATGGCAGAAAGAGTGGCGAGCGCCGAGTCGGGCTGTGCGGTGGAGTGCGCCGGATCATCCTCGAGATCGCTAGAAGAAGTCACGAGCAACAGCGTCGATTTCGAGTTGCGCCAATCAGAAGGAGTCAGCGCAAACTCACGCCACGCGCGTCATCTTCAGTTTCCTGAGTCGAGCGCGTCCAGGTAATAACGGATCTGAATCGCGGCGGCCGCTCCTTCGCCAACAGCCGACGCGAGTTGCTTGGTGGAACCCGAACGCACGTCGCCCGCGGCAAATACGCCAGGCACGCTGGTAATGAACGTGTGGTCCGTCGTGAGAAAACCGCGTTCATCGACCGCGAGCGCTTTCCGCAGGAATTCTGTATTGGGATCGAGACCAATGAAGACAAAGGCACCGTTCGTTGTGTGTTCTTGGCCCACGGAGTCAACATCAATCGAAAGAGACCGGAGCTTTCCCGATTCGTCCGCGTTAAAGGACGTGACTTTGGCGTTAAGCAGAACAGACATCTTGGGGTGGGCCAAGACCTTTTCCTGCAGGAGCTTGCTTGCCGTGAGCGTTGGTAGGGCCTGGATGACGGTGACGTGGTCGGCGAACTGGGTGAGGAAGAGTCCTTCTTCGAGCCCGCTATTGCCACCCCCAATCACCGAGAGGTCCGCAGCGCCGCGATAGAAGGGACCGTCGCAGGTGGCGCAGAAGTGCACACCGGCGCCAATGAGGTCGGCCTCACCCTCGGCTTCAGTACGTCGGTAGGTGGAGCCACTCGCGATGAGTACTGCGCCGGCGAGCACATGTTCTCCGGTCGACAGATCGACGCGAACGAGGGGCTCCTCGCGCTCAATCCCCGTAACACCAACTGCTTGCAAGATCTCAACGCCGTACCGTTCGGCCTGTCGTGTCATGCGTTCGGCCAATTCGGCGCCACCGACACCTTCGGGGAAACCGGGATAGTTGTCAAAACGCTCGGTGACGCCGGCTTGGCCGCCTGGGGCCGAGCGTTCCACGATGAGAACGGACTGATTCTCTCGGGCGGCGTAGATCGCGGTCGTGAGCCCCGTGGGTCCACCGCCGACGATGACCACGTCGTACGTCGTCATGGCGGCCACTCGCGGAAGGTTGAGCTTGTCCGCCAGCTCATCGTTCGATGGTTCGGTGAGGAAACTGTCGTCGGGGAACACGATCGTTGGAATAATGCGCTTGCCGTCGTTGCGCGACTCCACTTCACTGACGGCCTCGGGTTGGGTTTCTAGGTCGACCCAGTGAAAAGGAATGCGGTGCGTGGTCAGGAACTGCTTGGCGCGGCGACAGTCAGGACACCAGTTGGCCCCGTAGACAGTGATGGTCGAGGTCGTATCGATAGGCATGTCAGTGAATCTAGGAGCCACGAGCACCCCCGTGTCGACAATGGGCGAAGATCAAGGCTGAAGGGCGTCGTGGGATCGTTCGCACGCATCGGACGGTCGGTACGATGGCGCAGGAGGTGCCGCGATGCGCGACGTTCTGCTCGTCACATATCAATCACGTGAAGACGCCCTGGCGTTGGCGGACGCGGTCACGGCCGATTTATCGGCGGAAGGCATTTCGGTCCGTCGTACTTTGGCGGATCTCGACGATCACGTGGAGCGCCCTGACGCGGACACATTGGTGGTGAGTCTCGGCGGAGAC
>Ga0208872_1001653_pt1 | contig 13488 bp, 14 predicted proteins | sample CryBogCBH12Aug08_FD_185508 | JGI IMG/M metagenome (GOLD analysis project Ga0208872, IMG submission 185508) | Freshwater microbial communities from Crystal Bog, Wisconsin, USA - CBH12Aug08 (SPAdes) | ecosystem: Environmental > Aquatic > Freshwater > Lake | place: Crystal Bog, Wisconsin, USA...
ATGTTGATCTTGAACTTGCGGAACGCGGCGATGGCCTCGTGCAGCGCGCCAGCCTTATCAGCCACGCTCAACATCAGGCTCGTGCGGTCGTCGCCGGTGGGTGGACTGCAAGTGCGGCCGAGGACGATGAAGCGCGTGACGTTGACGGAATTGTCCTGAATGTCCTGCGCCAGAATTTTAAGACCGTATTTTTCCGCCGCCAGCATCCCGCCGAGCGCGGCGGAGAATTTTTCCTTCGCCGCCAGTTCGGCGGAACGCGCATTGGACGAAGTCTCCACGATTTCTACGCGCGGCAGATTTTTTGCCAGCCAGCCGCGGCACTGCGCCAGCGATTGCGGATGGACGTAAAGCTTTTTGATTTTCGTGCGCGGCGAATTGCTCATCAAGCATTGCTGAATTTTCAGCAGCACCTGCGAAACGATTTTCAAATCACTGTCCACGAACATATCGAGCGTGTGCGTGACGACGCCTTCGGTGGAATTTTCCACCGGCACCACGCCGTAATCGGCGGTTTTCTTGGAAACTTCGGTGAACACGTCGCCTATGGTTTTCTGCGCAGCGTAATTTAGGCTCGCGCCGAATTTTTGGATGGCCGCCTGGTGTGTGAACGTCGCCTCCGGACCGAAATACGCGATGGTCATGGTCTTTTCGAGCGCAAGCGCGCTGGACATGATTTCGCGGTAAATGGAGCGGAGCTGCTCGTCGGTAATTGGGCCGGCATTCTGGGCGCAGACGCGGTCGAACACGGCGCGCTCGCGGTGCGGCGCGTAAATCTCCTCGCCGGCCGCGAGTTTGATTTCGCCGATGGCGAGTACGTGGCGCGTGCGCTCGTTGAGCAGCTTGACGATTTGGGCGTCGAGCTGGTCAATCGCCTGACGATGTTCGGAAAGGCTCATTTTTGAACGAAGAATGATGAATTGCTAAGGAAGAAGCAAACCTGTTTCATGTAGGTGGCTCCCTTCTAAATCAAATTGCTGCCGAAATTATTGTTTGAACGGAATCAAGTCGCTCCACTTGGACGGCTTGGCAAGCGTGGTAAAAGGCAATTCCAAAAACAGCCCGCCGGTCAGGATGTCGCGATGACTGGTATCGAGATGGTTCCAGGTTCCGCGCACAACGTAGCGCACCTCGCCGTCACGGCTGACGCTCAGCGGCAGTTCGGCGGTGATTTGCTGGCGGTTGCCGGAAAGGCCGTCCGTGCGGCCCAATGTGTATTCGATGAAGGCGTCGCGGTTCAGGTTCAGGCGGGCACCTGCATAACCGATCATCCGGCCGGTGCCGTCGTCGAGTTTTTCAAACCCGCCGCTGGCGACTGGGCCGAGCGTGAGCGTGAGCGGTCGGGCCAACGGGCAGGGCGAATTATTGTGGGACATCTCATGCAAGCTCCACTTCAGCCACGGCCAATAAAGGCTGGCGTTGACGCTGACCCCTTGCCCGGTGCCGGATGGAAGCTTGGCGTCGGGTTTGGCGAGGAGATGATGCGCCAATTCAACGTCGGCATCGGGCACCAGCCAGTCGTTTTTATCGGCCTGTGCGCGGAGATCGTCGTTATGCGCGTAAAATTTTACACCGACATAGGAGGCGTCATTGTTGTTGCGGTAGTTGATGTGCTCGTAGCCGGCGCGGAAGCGCAAATAATAGGAGGGTTGCCCGGCAAAGCCGGCGGGATAAAAATTAGTCGGCATCGTCGGCGCGGTTTCGGGCATCTCAACGTGTTTGATGACTGGCGCGGGAGCGGGTGCCGGCGCGGGCGCCGCATGAGTGCCGGCAATGGTGGGGCTGGTGTCCACTGCTGGCGTGGCCGGTTTGGCGTTCGTGGTCGTGGTGGCAATATCAGTATCGGGGACATTGCCATTATGAACAGCCACCGGGTTGCTAGCAATGGTCGCGGAACTTGCCGCTGCACTGGCCGGGGTCGGTTCCGTCGCCGAGGCTGGAGCTGGTGGCGGCGAGCTGGCGGGCGGCTGCGGTTTGGGCGAATTTTTTTCGCAGCTCATGACGGTGGCAGCCAGACACGCAAGCGTGGTGAGGGTCAAAACGGGGCGGTTTAGGATTTTATGGTTCATGAGCGAACGGTGTTTACCGATGGCAACCGACAGATGATGTTTGCTGGCGGGAAAATTTCAAGCCAAACCGGCGGCTGCTGATTCGGTTTATCTGATACACAGCATAACAAGTTTGACTCGTCCGCGCGGTGAAAGTAAAATCGCGGCGATGCTGGCTGCTGCAACCAAAGTGGGCGACTCCCATTCCGAACACGCTTCAGACCCCGCCCGTTCCTGGAAAAAAATAGTGGAACCGGTGGAGCCGTTTCTTGACGCCGTGACCCGGCAACTCATCGAGCAGTCGCGGAATTTCGACCCGCAAATCGTGCCTTACGCCGAGCACGCGTTGAACAACGCCGGCAAACACCTGCGCCCCACGCTCGTCGCGCTGGCGGCGGGCTGCTTCGAAAAACCGAGGGAATCTCACGTCACGGCGGCGGTCATCATCGAAATGGTCCACCTTGCCACGCTCGTTCACGACGACGTGATGGACGAGGCGGAAATCCGGCGCGGCAGCCCGACGGTCGCTGCGAAATGGGGCAACGAAATCGCCGTGCTTTTTGGCGACTGTCTTTTCGCGCAGGCGTTGAAACTGGCTTCAGATTTTCCGACGACGGATATCTGCCGCGCGGTTTCGCTAGCGACAAACACGGTTTGTTCCGGTGAAATTTTGCAGACGCAGCAGCGGCGGAATTTTCCGGCGGCGCGGGCGGATTATTTCCGCGTCATCGGCATGAAGACCGGCGAATTGTTCACGCTGTCGTGCGACCTCGCGGCATTTTTGAGCGGTGCTCAGCCGGCGCAGCGCACGGCGTTGAAGGAATTCGGCGCGGCGGTGGGCACGGCTTATCAAATTTACGATGATTGTGTGGATTTGTTTGGCATCGAAGCCGAGGCCGGCAAATCGCTCGGCACGGATTTGGCGAAGGGCAAATTGACCTGGCCGCTGCTGCTTGCGTGGGAGCGCGCCACGGCGGTGGAGCGGACGGCGCTGGAAAATTCCATTTTGAAATGGCAGCCCGCAAATTTCCCGGCAGTTAAGGCCTTGCTGGAAAAATATGAAACCTTCGCGCCATCTGTCGCGGAGATTGAGCGCTATCTGAACATCGCGCGCGGGGCGTTGCGGACGTTGCCGGCGTCGCCGGGGCAGGCGGGTTTGCTGGCATTGACCGATTATCTCGCGCAACAAACCGCGACTTTGGCGGTTCAATGAGCATGATTATGTCCGAAACCGCCCCTATTCAAGATTCCAATACTCCAGCTGGGATGCTGGAAGGGGATTTAGTCAAGCGCGCCCGCAAAGGTGATCTCGACGCCTACGACGAACTGGTGAAGCGCTATCAGGAGCGGATTTACGCGACGGTTTACCACATGACGTCCAACCATGAGGACGCCAACGACATCGCGCAGGAGGCGTTCATCAAGGCATTTCAGGCGTTAAAATCGTTCCGGGGCGGTTCCAGCTTTTACACCTGGCTTTACCGAATTGCGGTCAACAAGACCATCAATTTTCTCAAGCAACGCAGGAATAAAAACCACTTCAGCCTGAATGACCTTGATTTCAACGCCGAGCACGACCCCGATCTGGTGGCGCTGATTTCGGACAAAACGCCGCATCGAGAAATCGGGCTGTCGGAATTGCAAAAAAAATTGAACGAAGCCTTGATGCAATTGTCAGAACCTCACAGAATGGTAGTGGTGTTGCATGACGTGCAGGGGCAGTCGCATGAGGAAATAGCGGAAATCATGGATTGCAACATCGGGACAGTGCGGTCGCGGCTCTTTTATGCGCGCCAGCAACTGCAGGGCTACCTAGCCGAATACGCCAAGCCAGCATGAACGAAAAACAAAAACAAAATAATTTTGAAGATTTGAAGCAGTTGCTGAAACTCAAGCGGCATGAAATTCCGCCGCCCGGTTACTTCAACAATTTCTCCGGCCAGGTCGTCTCGCGCATCCGCGCCGGCGAAGCCGGTGGTGCGCGAACTTTCATGGAGCGGCTCGAAGTTGAAGCGCCGTGGGCGGTTTCATTCCTGCGCATTTTCGAGACCCGCCCCGGTGTGATTGGTGCTTTCGCCACCAGCGTTTGCCTTCTGCTTGTTTCCGTGGTGGTGTTTTCAGAGCGTGCTGACAAGGCCGCCAAAGCCCAACTGGCCATTTCTGAAGCGACCGCACCGGTCGGCAGCCCGATGGCTTCCATGACCTCGCCCACTTTCGTCGCGGCTTCGGATTCGACCGGCATCGTGGCCAGCACAAATCCCGTGACGAGCCTGCAGCCGGTGGCCACTTTGTTTGGCCAGCCGGGGTCATCTTCGTTGTTCCAGCAGGCGAATTTTGCTCCCGCGAGCCATTAAGTCTCCGATAAAAAATGTTTTTTGTGCGGTGTGCGCTTGAAACGCCACCGCACTTTTCATTTAATGCGTCAGTGCCAACCAAAGTCATAGCTGTTGCCAACCAGAAAGGTGGCGTGGGCAAGACCACCACCGCCGTGAACCTTGCGGCTTGTCTTGCGGCGGTCGGCAAGAAAATCCTGCTGCTGGACCTCGACCCGCAGGCCAACGCCACTAGCGGTGTCGGCGTGGAAAAAGTCGAGGGCGCGAGTGTGTATCAGGTTTTGCTCGGCGATGGCAGCCTGCTCGAAAAAATCAAGCCTACGCCGTTCGCGGGACTTGAACTGGTGCCCAGCGAAGTGGACTTGTGCGCCGCAGACTTGGAACTGGCGCGGTTGGAAAATCACCTGCACCGGTTGGCACAGGTAGTCAAACCAGTGCGCGAATGTGCCCGCTATGATGTAATTCTCATAGATTGCCCGCCGTCGCTTGGCATCCTTTCGCTCAACGCTTTTGCCGCGAGCGATGGGATTTTGATTCCCTTGCAATGCGAGTATTACGCGCTGGAAGGCATCTCGATGATGAATCGCATTCTTGACCAGCTCCGGTCGGCGGGCGTCAATCCCGGTCTCGAAATCTTCGGCGTGGTGATGACCATGTTCGATGGCCGCACGAAGTTATCCAACGAGGTCGTCACGGAAGTCCGCCGTCTGCTCGGCGCGAAAGTTTTCGAGACAGAGATACCGCGCACCACACGTCTGGCCGAGGCGCCGAGCCACGGCAAGCCCATCATTCATTACGATCCCTACAGCACCGGTTCGGCGGCGTATCAGCTTCTGACGCAGGAGGTGCTCGCGCGGCTCGGCCTTTGAATATTTTGTCGCCGGGCTTTTATCCGCCGCCGTGCCTTTTCGCTTTTATCCGCCGCCAAAAAAGTGTTCCCTTGCAGTCATACATTTATGTTGAAACGCACTCCGCTGTTCACTGCGCACCAGACCAGCAACGCCAAGCTCATCGACTTTGGTGGCTGGGAAATGCCCGTCCAATACACCAGCATCACCGATGAACATCTCGCCGTGCGTCGTGCCGCCGGTTTGTTTGACATTTCTCACATGGGCGAAGTCACCGTCAGCGGACCCGGTGCCGCCGCCTTTCTAAATCACACCCTCACCAATGACATCCGGAAGCTTGCTTCCGGCCAGGGGCAATACACTTTGATGTGCAACGCTGGCGGCGGCGTCATTGATGACCTCTATGCTTACCGCCTTTCCGTGGATGTGTATTTGCTCATCATCAACGCCTCGCGTATTGCCGAGGACGTCGCGTGGCTCCAAGCCGAGGCGGCAAAGTTCACCGGCGGCGCGGTGGCACTGACTGACGCCTCGCATCATTACGCAGCCATCGCTGTGCAGGGGCCGCGCGTGAAGGAATTCATCACCAATGTCATACCCGGACCATCCGCCAGCGTGTTCCCCATAAACGCCGTCACGGACTTGAAGAAGAACGAAATCGCCGGTTTTCATTTCGCTCACAACAATCTCTTTGTTGCTCGCACCGGCTACACGGGCGAAGATGGTTTTGAAATCGTCGCCCCGGAAACGACCGCTGGCGCGTTGTGGGAAAAGTTGCTTGCCGCCGGCGTGCCCTTCGGCCTTAAACCATGCGGGCTGGGCGCGCGCGACACATTGCGCACGGAAGTCTGCTATCCGCTTTACGGACACGAACTTGACGAGCAGACGACGCCCATCGAAGCCGGCGTGGGATTTTTCGTGGCGCTGGACAAAGGCGATTTCAATGGCCGCGCCGTGCTCGCGGAGCAAAAAGCCAATGGCACCAAGAAAAAACTCGTCGCCTTCAAAATGACCGACAAATCCGCGCCGCCGCGTCCGCATTATCCGATTTGGGTGAACGGCGCGAACGTCGGAATCGTTACCAGCGGCACGCAAAGCCCGTCGCTAAATCTGGGCATCGGCATGGGCTATGTTCCGCCAGAATTTGCGAAGCCGGACACAAAGATTGAGATTGAGATTCGCAGCAAGCGTTTCGCCGCCATCATTGTTCCCAAGCCGATCTTCAAAAAGCATTGATTCTGCCGGGTCGGTCGGTCGGTTTCAGGAGGCGCTTGACTTCTGGCATCTGCCCGTTAGTGTCCGACTGGCTTCAAATCCAGCCTTACTCTTCTTTTGTTAAGTAAATGACAATTTTTGCGAAGCGAGCCGGGCTGCCTTCGGTGCAGAATAGAAGCGTTGAAGATGGAACCGAATCCAAATCCTTATCTTGTCCTGATGCTGCTGGCGGGCGCCGCCGTGGTGTTCGCGCTGACGCCGCTGGCGGCCGCGTGGGCTTGGGCACACTTTTTCTCGCCCCAGAAACCGGGCAAGGACAAGAACGACACCTATGAATGCGGCCTCGCCTCCAAAGGCGATGCCTGGATCCATTTCCGTTCGGAATACTACCTTTACGGCATCATTTTTCTCGTGTTTGACGTGGAGACGATTTTTCTGCTGCCGTTCGCGGTTTCCTTCACCGGCCTGACGGTCGGCGCGTTCGTGGCGATGATCGTTTTTCTGGTGTTGCTGGTGGAAGGCTTGGTCTGGGCTTGGCGGAAAGGGTTTTTGACCTGGCGCTGACGCCGGAAAGTTTTGCCATGATTGACGAAGGTCTGAAAAGTGAATTGCAGAAGCAGGGCGTCTATGTCACGTCGTTGCAGGAGTTGTATAATTGGGGCCGCGCGAATTCCGTGTGGCCGCTGACGTTCGGCCTTGCCTGCTGCGCCATCGAGATGATGGCGGCGTCCATGTCGCGCTTCGACCTCGCGCGGTTTGGCGCAGAAGTGTTTCGGCCCTCGCCGCGCCAGGCGGATTTAATGATCGTGGCCGGCACCGTCACCAAGAAAATGGCGCCGCTCGTCGTGCGCCTTTACAACCAGATGCCGGAACCCAAATACGTCATCGCGATGGGCGCGTGCGCCATTTCCGGCGGGCCGTTCAAGCAGGGCTACAACGTGCTCAAGGGCATTGACCGTTATCTGCCGGTGGACGTGGCAATTCCCGGCTGTCCGCCGCGACCGGAGGCGCTGATCCACGCCATCATGACTTTGCAGGAAAAAATCCGGAACCAAAAGCTCACCGGGCCGGATCGTCCACGTCATTTGAACGCCGAGATTGAAGGCGAATATCCGGTGCCGGCCTACGGCAAACACGATCTCGAACCGCCCAAAAATTCCGACCTCTGGCAGCCGCCAGCCATTCAGCGCTGAACCGTGGAAACTCCCGAACAAATCAAGGCCCGCCTCGAAGCCGCTGCGCCGTCCGCGAAAGTTGAAATTCTCGCGAACGAATGCGCTGCGGGAGAGCGCTCGCTGCTCGTGGATGCCGCGAGCGGATTTGCCGTGTCGAAGTTTCTCCGCGACGACGCGCAGTTGAAACTGGATTACTGTTCGAACGTCACCGGCGTGGACTGGCCGGACAAGGATCTCACCGAGAAAATCAAGGTGAAGCAAGTCGTGGACGGTGTGGAAAAAGAAGTCGAGGAAGTGAAAAAAACTTTGCGCCCCGGGTATCTTGAAGTGGTTTATCACCTTTATTCAATGGAATTGAAGCACGGTCCGATCGTGTTGCGGCTCCGCACGGCGAATCGCACGGATCAAACGCATTTGCCATCGCTCACGCCGGTCTGGCGTGGCGCGGAATTTCAGGAGCGCGAGATTTATGACTTGTATGGCGTCATTTTCGACGGTCATCCCGACCTGCGCCGCATTCTGATGTGGGACGAATTTGTGGGTTTTCCCATGCGCCGCGATTATGTCGAGCCGGACGATTTTGAATACGAGCCGACGCCGCACGACGAAGTTTTGGACGCGGCGAAAAAACATTATCCGGTGGAAGTGAAAGCGGAAGTGAAGCCGGAGGTGAAAGCGTGAACGCCTTTGCCGCCATGCCGCCCAAAAGTTTTGAAGTGAAGCCGAAGCTCGACGAGAGCGGCTCATCCATCGGCGAGCTGCTGGAGATTTCGATGGGACCGCATCACCCTTCCACGCACGGCGTGTTCCGGATGGACGTGGTGCTGGACGGCGAAAAAGTGGTGAAGCTCAAGCCGGTGTGCGGCTATCTCCACCGCAACCACGAGAAAATTGGCGAGAATATTTCCTATCTCGCCTCGATGCCTTACACGGACCGGCTGGATTATTTTTGTTCGATGACGAACAACTGGGCTTACGCGCTGACCATCGAGAAACTCGCGGGCTTGGCGGTTCCCGAACGCGCTGAATACATCCGCGTCATCATGGCGGAGCTCACGCGGCTCCAGAATCACACCAGTCTCATCGGCTTTTTCGTGCATGACATGGGCGCGCTCGGCACGCCGTTGATGTATGCCTTCCGCGAACGCGAGAAGATTCTCGATCTGTTCGAGGAGGTTAGCGGCGCGCGGATGATGTGCAATTACATGCGCTTTGGCGGCGTGCGCGTGGACGTGAACGACGAATGGCTGGCGCGCACCAAACAGCTCGTGGCCAATTACGGCAGGTTCCTCGACGAATTTGAAACCTTCCTGAACCAAAACGAAATTCTCCTCGCCCGCACCCAGGGCGTTTCGCCGCTGACGAAAGAACAAGCCGTCAATGCCTCGCTCACCGGCCCGCTCCTCCGCGCCGCCGGCGTGAATTACGACGTGCGCAAGGTGGACAAATATGGAATTTATAGCCGTTTCGACTTCAAGGTGCCGCTGGGCGAGCACGGCGATCTTTATGACCGCTACATGATGCGCGTGCTGGAAATGCGCGAGAGCATTAAGATCTTAAACCAGGCGCTGCGCGACATTCCCGGCGGACCGGTCATGGATCCGAAGGCGAAGTTGCGCGGTTTCCGTCCGAAGCCGGGCGAAGTTTACGGGCGCATCGAATCGCCGAAGGGCGAGCTGGGCTTTTACATCATCAGCGACGGCGGGCCGAATCCGTATCGCTACCGCGTGCGGCCGCCGAGCTTTATTAACATCACGATTTTGGAAGACATGTGTCTTGGCCACCGCGTCGCGGACGTCATCGTGATTCTCGGCAGCGTGGACATTGTGCTCGGCGAGGTGGACCGATGAAAACCAATTTGAGGCGGCAAAAATGTTAGGCGAGCAGATCATCAAAGGCATGGCGGTCACCGCCAAGAATTTCTTCGGGAGTTACGTCTCGAAGGATCGCCTGACCACCGTGCAATATCCCGAAGAGCACTTGGCGCAAAAAGAAAACACGCGGCAGTTTCCGTTCCTCGTCTATGACGGCGAGGATTGGGAAAAGGGTTTGCGCTGCGTGGCCTGCCAGATTTGCGAGAAGGAATGTCCGCCCAAGTGCATTTACATCGTCAAGAGCAAGGACAAGAAGCCTGATTACAAAGGCCAGTTGCAGGTTTATCCTGCCACCTTTGACATTGATATTTCCGTCTGCATGAGCTGCCAGATTTGCGTTGAGGTTTGCCCGTTCGAGTCCATCAAGATGGACACCAAGTTTGAGTTGAGCACCGACGACCGCTTCGGCGGACTCTTGCTGACCAAGGACAAGCTGGCCAAGCCCAACAGCTATTACCAAGAGATGCATCCACACGATGCGGCAGAATCCGACGCCGTGATCGCCGCCGAAAAAGCCAAGGCCGAGGCCAAAGCCAAAGCCGCTGCGGAAGCCAAAATAAAAGCCGACGCCGAAGCGAAGGCGAAAGCTGCGGCCGCTGCCGCCACGGCACCTCTTGCGGCTCCGGCTCCAACGACACCGCCGCCGCCGAAATAATTTGAAACACTGACACAAAATGTTCGATAAGCTTGATCAAATTTTTGTGACCGCCCTGCACTGGCTGGTGAGCTTTTTGCCGGAAGGGTTGCGTCCGTTCGTGTCGGCATTGGTTTGCATCGCATTCGTCATGTCGGTGTTTCCCGGCGTGTTTGCGCTCACCACCGTTTTGGAACGCAAAATTCTCGGCCGCATCCAGAACCGCTACGGTCCCAACCGCGTCGGCATTCCGTTCACCAAAATCAGGCTGTGCGGGTTCGGCCAGTTTATTCCCGACGGCATCAAATCGCTGACCAAGGAGGACATCGTGCCGCGTGCGGCGGACAAAGTCGTCCATTTCCTCGCGCCGGTGGTGATGCTGATGCCCGTGCTGCTGGCGTATGCGGTCCTGCCGTTCGGCCGCAACATGACCATTACCGACTACGACGCCGGCCTGCTGTTTTTTTTCGCCGTCGGCGGCGCGGTGGAAGTTTCCGTCTTCATGGCCGGCTGGTCGAGCCGCAACAAATACTCGCTGCTCGGCGCGATGCGCGCGATCGCGCAGATGGTCAGCTACGAAATTCCGCTCATCCTTTCCGCCGTGACCGTGGTGATGATTGTCGGCTCCCTCAACCTGTCCGAAATCGTCCAACACCAGAACAATTATACCTTCGGCATCGCGCACTGGCATGTCTTCACACCGTGGGGATTGGTTGGATTTGTTTTGTTCTTCATCGCGTCGCTCGCCGAATCCAACCGCACGCCGTTCGACTTGCCGGAAGCCGAATCCGAAATCATCGCCGGCTATTTCACTGAATACTCCGGTTTCAAATTCGCGCTGTTTTTCCTCGGTGAATACCTCGGCATGTTTGCCATCATCGGTCTCGGTATCACGCTGTTCCTTGGCGGCTGGACTTCGCCGGTTTCGTTCCTGACGTGGATTCCGTCCTACGTCTGGTTCTTGTCAAAGCTGATGGCCATTGTCTTCGTTTTCATCTGGATTCGTGGGACGCTGCCGCGCTTACGCATGGATCAACTAATGAACTTCGCCTGGAAATTCATGCTGCCACTCGCGCTCATCAACATCCTCGTCGCCGGCATCTGGCATTACATGGCCGCCGACTGGCCGCGCTGGCTGGTCTGCTCCGCGATCATTTTCGGCGCGTATGCCATTCTCGGCCGGGGCCTGATGCAAAACCAAAACTTCGGCAAACGCATTTATCGCTACGCGGAATGAAAAATTTAAACCATCACATTGCCAAACGTGTAGCTGCGACGCCTCGTCGCAGTCAGTGTGGTGGCGACGCCTCGTCGCTAATTTCTTCTTTCTTGAAACATGCGACGGTGGCGTCGCAGCCACGTTAACCATGTCACCTTTTTTTGTCATCACTGGAATCGTGACGCTGCTGGGCGCGGCGTTCGCCATGAGCCTGCGCAATCTCGTGCATTGCGCGCTGGCGATGGCGGTCGCATTTTCCGGCATCGCAGCGCTGTATTTGCAGCTCGACGCGCAGTTTGTCGGTTTCGCGGAAATTTTGGTTTACGTCGGTGCCATCGCCATCCTCATCGTGTTCGCGATTTTGTTGACGCGCAGCGGCGAAGCTCCCGAAAAGAGCGTGCTGACTTCCGGCTGGATGGCCGGCATCGCCGTTTCCGCCCTGGTCTTCACGATGCTAGGTTGGGCGGTGTTGGACAGTTCGGCGATTCCAAAAGAAACTCCGCCCGCGCCCGTGGCCACCGTCAAAAACGTCGGCGACGCGCTGATGACAAAATTTGTTTTGCCGCTCGAAATCATCGGCCTGGTGCTGACCGCCGCAATGATCGGAGCCGTCATCATCGCTTTGAAAGAGGAAACCAAAACCGAAAACCCTGGGAGAAAATCATGACGGCGCTCCAAGGATGTCTTTTAATTTCCGCGCTGCTTTTCGCCATCGGTTTCGCCGGCGCAGTCACGCGGCGGCACGCTATTCTCGTGCTGATCGGCATCGAACTTATGCTCAACGCCGCGAATCTGAATTTGATCGCCTTCTGGCATTTTGGCCCGCATCCCGAAGCGCTGACCGGTTTTATCTTTGTGCTTTTTTCCATGGCGATGGCGGGCGCGGAAGCGGCTGTCGGCCTCGCGCTCATCATCGCAATTTACCGCCACAAAAAAACCTCCAATTTGGATGAAGTGAAGGAGCTGAAGGGATGATCTGGATCGTCAAAAATCTCTGGCTAATTCCGGCGCTGCCTTTGTTTGCGGCCGGCATCATCGCCGTCAACAAGCAGCCCGCGCGCAAGCTCGCGGCGACGCTCGCCATCGGCTCGATGGCGCTGGGATTCCTGCTTTCACTCTGCGCGTTCGCCGCCACGCTCGGCCATCACGGCGACGGCGTGTTTCGCGAAGTGTTCAGCTTCAACTGGATTCAATTCGGCGGCCAGTGGATGGACATCGGCTGGGTGCTCGATCCGCTGACGGCCATCATGCTGATGATGGTGACGTTTGTCGGCATGTTGATTTTCATTTTCAGCGTCGGCTACATGGCGCACGACGAAAATTTCATGCGCTTCTTCTGCTTCCTCGCGCTGTTCGCGTCGGGAATGCTCGGCGTGGTTATTGCGAACAACCTGTTTCTCTTTTTCGTCTCGTGGGAAATCGTCGGTCTGACCAGCTATCTGCTCATCGGTTTCTGGTATCACAAGCCGAGCGCGGCGGCGGCGGCTAAAAAAGCCTTCATCACCACGCGCATCGGCGACCTCGGCCTGCTGCTTGGCATGGTCTGGCTTTACGCGCAAACCGGCACGCTGAATTTCTACACGCCAGAACACACCGGCTGTCTTGAAGCCATAAAACTTAACGCGATGCTTGCGGCTCCGCCAGTTGCGGGATTCGCGGTGGTGACGGCGATTGGCCTTTTGATTTTCCTCGGTGCCGTCGGCAAATCCGGCCAGGTGCCGCTGCATGTCTGGCTGCCGGACGCAATGGAAGGCCCAACGCCGGTTTCCGCTTTGATTCACGCCGCAACGATGGTGGCTGCCGGCGTGTTTCTGGTCGCCCGCGTTTATCCGCTGATGTCCGTTGGTGGCATTATCGGCGCGCACGGTGTTCCCGTCACGACTTCGCTGACGGTCATCACTTGGGTTGGCGCAATCACCGCGATTTTCGCTGCGAGCATCGCCGTCGCGCAGAATGACATCAAGCGCATCCTCGCTTACTCCACCGTTTCACAGCTTGGCTATATGATGATGGGCCTTGGCGTCGGCGGTGTGGCCGTCGGCATATTTCATCTCATCACGCACGCGTTTTTCAAGGCGCTGCTGTTCCTCGGTTCCGGCTCGGTCATCCACGGCTGCCACGAGGAACAGGACGTGCGCAAAATGG
>Ga0208872_1001654_pt1 | contig 13485 bp, 10 predicted proteins | sample CryBogCBH12Aug08_FD_185508 | JGI IMG/M metagenome (GOLD analysis project Ga0208872, IMG submission 185508) | Freshwater microbial communities from Crystal Bog, Wisconsin, USA - CBH12Aug08 (SPAdes) | ecosystem: Environmental > Aquatic > Freshwater > Lake | place: Crystal Bog, Wisconsin, USA...
AGTTCTGCTGGCTGAGCGCGAGGCTCTTGCCCTAGATCTCCTAGATCTGGTTGGCCACTATGGCTATTGGGGAGATCTCTTCACCCTGGGGCAGAAGCACAAGGATGTTGTCTGGAAGCGCCTTGTAGAGATTGTGCGAAAGCAGTTGGCGAAGGATAAGACTGCTGCCGCTTTCAACCAGATTATGGACCCCACTTCTCCAAAGCAGAAGCTCTCCCTTCTGGCCAAGTGGATGCCTCGCGAGGGTAAGCCTCTTGCGACAGAACTTGCTCTGGCTCTTTGGCAAGGATCAAAGGACGTTGTCCACTCTGCGAAGTCACGCCAGTATCGCAAGACCGTTGCGGATCTCAACAAGGCTCTCCAGACCACTGAGATCGCAATGTGTGCCGGCGACTGGGAGGAGATCAAGCCTTCCTCTGTGCCTGGTCGCTGCCTCAAGCAGAACCGGCTCGCATTCCTAAATGAGGTTGCTCCTACGAAGAAGGATCAGCGTGTGGAGAAGGGCAAGCTACGTCATCCAGATGATGAGGTACGTATGGCTTGCCGCGAGCACTTCCAAGAGCACTTCAAGAAGACTGCTTCTGGAGAGGTAGTGAGCAAGGGGGCAGACACCATCTTCCCTCACGAGGTCATTCGCCAGGTGTCCGGTTTTAGGGGATCTACAGATGAGAAGAATTCCCTTACAGGGATGTGGAAGGCGTTCGTTGCGAAGGCTGTGGAGGGTGGTGGCCTGGGTCGCAGTATCGCTATGTGCGACTTCAGCGGCTCCATGCAGAGCGGAGGTCTACGAAGTGACGGAAGTGGAGTGACCCCTCTGGAGGTATCGCGTGCTATGGGACTCCTCATTAGCGAAGTGACTACTGAGGAGTTCCGTGGTCGCATGCTCACCTTTGACTCAGTGCCTCAATGGCTGGAGTTCCGTGCGGATGATGACATCTTCGCACGTGTAGAGAAGGTGAATCGTGGTGGATATGGCCAGGGTCTCAGCACGGACTTCCAAAAGGCGATGGATCTTGTCCTAGGGGAGTTGAAGCGGAAGCGCGTTGTTCCTGGGCGTGAGCCTGAGAACCTCATTGTCCTGACAGATATGGCATGGGATGCTGCATGCGGCTCTGCTACGCAGGGCTACTACACAAGCAACTCCTACCGCAACGTAGTGAAGACTGCGCCCTGGCAGACCCACATCCAGATGATCCGCGAGTCCTTCAAGCGCGCTGGCGAGGACATGTTCGGTGAGGGGAATGGCTACACACCTCCTCGCATTGTCATCTGGAATATCAGCGCAGCCTGCCAGGACATGCATGCCAAGGCCTCAGAGGAGGGTGTAGTCATGCTGAGTGGCTGGTCGCCTTCACTCTTCAAGGTGCTGATGGCTCGTGGTGTGGAGGTTCAGACGCCTGAGCAAGCCCTCCGTGTCCAGTTGGCAGATCCCCTGTACGATCTGGTGCGTCAGCGGATTGCAGCCTTCTACGCAGTTGGTGTAACAGTGTAGACTCTTAGACTTTACAAAAATAATAGACGACAAAAAGAAGCAAATAGAGGCAAAAAATTGAAAAATATTAAAAAGGTTTTTTATTGGCGAACAAAATGACAATCAAGAGCCTTCTCCAACTCCCTCGCGATACCCTTACAGTGGTTACTTCCTTTCTGGACAGATATGATGCTAACAATCTTCGCATGGTGAGCAAGGCCATGTGTGAAGAAGTTACTGCTATTCAGAATGTACAAGGGACTTTTCACAAACCAGTTTATACAGAAAATGAATATGGAAGAGCTCGCATTTACACAAGCGCGCAGAGACAAATAACAATTGAGATTGGTGAAACATTGGGTTGGAAAATAGATAAATCACCAAGGCGCAAAGAAAATAAATATATTATTTATATTTATGACGACTATGGTGGATGGCCACATTTCTTCAGTGATAAGACTGAATGGATATCTATAATAACATCCTATAAGGCTTGTAAAGAAGGGCGTAAGTTTCAGCGAAAATTCCTAGAAGAGAAGGAGGAGCGGCGAAAGGAGGAAGCAAAGAAAATCTTTGTGCTCAAGGGTTCAGCGGCTCCAACAAATCCTTGGAAAAAGTTTATTAGTAAGGTCTAGGCATGCTTTACTAGGAAAAGGGGGCTTAAAAAATTGATCCGATTTTTGCCCTGAGGAATCTGTGTGAGTTTATTATATAGTTAGAAAAATGTAGCATTAGGCTTATAATTTAATATTTCTAAGGTTCTACACAGCAAATCACCCTATTAATGGTATTTCTGGAACCTGCTTGTTACTTTCGGAACCTGAATAGGCTCCTCACAGCAATAACACCCCCCCTTATGACTTGTTCACTGGTTCACTGGTTATTCTAAGGTTCTACACAGCAAATCACCCTATTAATGGTATTTCTGGAACCTGCTTGTTACTTTCGGAACCTGAATAGGCTCCTCACAGCAATAACACACCCTTATTAATTGTTCACTGGTTCACTGGTTTCTGGTTACTTTGGCTCTTTTTCCCTTACAGAGGTCATTCTGAAGAGGGTTTAAAGACCATTCACTTTGTTATATTGTGGAGGATAGAAAGATGATTTGACGTCTTAAATGAAACCGATGAGGCCTCTCGGACATTTAATTATACTCGGTTCGCGCTGCTAGTTGTCAAATTATATTTCTATCCCCTACACTAAGATTCCACACAGCAATTACAAATATTTTATTGGAAAAATATTTATGGAATCTGCGTACCTGTTATGGCAACATAGCAGGTTGGAGCTTGTATAAGCTCTACACAGCAATTTTACAAACACATGGATAAGTTATTTCGCCTGATCCGCGAAGTAATTCTAAGTTTCCTCACAGCAAATTATAGGCCTAATAATCGCCACCATATTTGATTTAATCGCAAGATTAAGGAAACTGCCTACGCGAGTAGGGATTTTTTCTTTTGTTTTTAACAGTAGAAAAAATCTCTTTGGATATCTTATTGTTTAACGAACTCTTCTTCTATTGGTATAGCACTTTCGCTTATTTTTTCTTGTGCGTATTTTTCTAGAACGTTTCTTTGTAATTCCACCACCCATATGCAATCTACGAAGACGCTCTTGTATTGTTAGTGGTTGTTGTTGCGGTTGTTGTTGCTGCTGTAATAGCGCTATAACTGTATCAGTTGACCCCCATACCTGTTTTACTAGATTCATATCCAAATCTAAACACTTATCCGCTATACTTAAAAGAAACATTCGCACGTCTGATACAATTATTTCTTTTCGCAAAAGATTTTGAACAGTTGCTTCGTCAGCAGTCTTCAGAGTATCCATACATTCAATAATTTGTTCTATAATTACTGGAGTAATGCTACTGAGTTTCTTTGAGAAATTCCCTTCAACAATATCCTGTAAGTCTAATTTAAATTCTTCTTCATCTAAATCTGCGATAGAACTTTTATAAGCATTAAAATCAGTATAACAAAGTATATATATTGCTAATTGTGGAGTAATTTCGGTGACTGAGATACAATCTAATATATTATTTATCCCATAACGTCTTTTTATTTCTAGAAGACCTTCATTAAAAATTACCTCATCAGTCATATCAACTGAACTTCCAAAATCCCCAATAAGGGCTTCTTTATCATTATAGAATATATTTCTCTGCGCTATATCCATATGAAATAACTTATTTGTGCTCAGTTTTATTAATGCATCATATGCTGTCTTAAAGAATGAAAATGGGAGGGGTTCACCTTTTCTTTTATCAAGCGACCCAATTATTCTTGGATATTCAATAACATAAAAAGGACCCTCGTCGTTTGAGACAAGAGTACACCCCTTACCTGTAAGGGATGAAGGTATTGTATCTCTTATTTGAGGAACTTCCCTTACAGGTGAATCAGATACAGCAACACCTAAACCTTTCGTAATGTCAAATACTCTTCTATTAATACGAAATTCGTTTTCTGCGACAGCCTTTTTACTTCTCGCAAATACTTTTGATATAATTGTCTGGGAGGATGTAGGATTTCCATTCTCATCAAACTGTGTATCAAAAATACAGCCATCACTGCCTGAAGCGATTGCTGCGCCACCCTTTATTTTTTTCCGTCCCACTCTTCCCATTCGTTATTTCTATAACGGAAGCGGAAATAATATTTGCCAACCATTGTAATAATTGTACCATCCAATGTACTAGGAGGGTGTTCATCAATATATGTAAATGGATATTCATACTTATCGTTATAGACCCAAAACACAATTGACTTAAAGTAATGAGGCGAGTTGTTTTCAATTATTGCACCATATTGCGCCTCCCCAAAACGCTTAGAAGTGTATACACTTTCGTAGAGCTCGCGTAATGTCGTCATTTTGTTAGCGTCATTCTGGGTATTTCTTTTGGAGTTCAATTTTATTTGGCTTTGCTTAACAATTTTATTTGCTCACAAATAATTAGATAATAATGACTACAGTATCTACTTCAGACCAATTTGACGCCACTAAGTGGGTCGTAAGAGGACTCATAACAGCGACCCATACTGAAGCTATCAGCGTGGGTCGCGGATTTGTTGCGGATATTGGAGGAATTTTTGGCGGACAATCTGACATGATGAATAAAAAACTGGATGATGTTCTGGGGCAAGTCCGCGCAAAGTTAGAACAACAGGTCGGTCCCGGTGAAAGCCTTGTAGGAGTAAAATTCAACTTCACGGAATTTGGGCGCTCTCAAACTGCGAGTTTTTTGAGCGGAATGGCAAGTGGGACACTCTTGTCGCCAAAACAGGGAGGGGGTGGTGGTATGCGAAGCAATAACAGAAGGCGCAACTATACAAGGAGAAATCGGAGACATTAACGCCGGCCGCATCCAAGAAAGCTCCATAGAGTGGGAGGTGGAGGTTGAGTAGGGGTAAATAGTAGATCGAAAAACTTTGGAAGGTATTTACTTGACAGATCTACAAATACTTGAAGTTCCTCAGGTGAAAGAGGCCTGTAATAGGATGACTGCGACTGCGATGTCGGCTGAGCTGCGACGGTGGGCTCTTCTCGCAGATAATAAGCCTCCCCAAGAATATACTCATAGAGCGCATCTGCCGCCGCAACATCCTTACAGATAATAATCGCCTTTGGCTGTCCAGTATTTCCCTTATAGTAGTTAATAAACACACGCTTTCCCTTCACGCGATATTCATCTACTGACGCTAAATCAATTGCTCTATTCCTATAACGCAAGAGACCATTTGATACAGTAACCTCGCGACCCCAAGCATCTGTCGGCTGCGCGGCTGCTAGAGGAGACATTTTGGCTTTCTAATTATAAATAAGAGACGTACTTTTAGGCCATCTAGTATCTGCTAAAAAATTGAAATAAGTTCCCTTAGAGATGGGTTATGATTGCACACACACACACACACACATGCTCATGCTCACCTACAAATGTCCTGTACTTTCTGTAAGACAATCCTAACAGATTATGCTATTAAGCATACACCTGAAGCATGTCCCCTAAGAGCCTCCCTCATGTGTACATATTGTAATAAGACAGGCCATTCTAATTCCCTCTGTCCCAACGCAAAGAAAACAATGCTCCCAACAGTCCAGGCCGCCGCAACTGCCAGAAGAATCACTCATTTCCTCCCTGCGATTGATCTCCGAACTGACGACAGGGCAATCTGCGCATATTTACGAGCACAGGGTCAACAGCCTTCGCAGAAACCAAAGAAGAATATTGAACTGTTAAACGCGACGGCAACAGAGCAGGGATTTCTGGTCAAAAAGAAAATACCCTTGTAAGGGAGAAGAGAAGTTGTAATGGCGCAGCCTGTTTGTGTAAATCCATCACTTGTGCCTCCATCGTATTTAAGTTTAGCGTACCCCCCTACAGGACAGTGTGTGTACAAAAATGTTCCTCCATCTTTTTCTCCTGATGGTTATGACAATCTTGTTGCGTGGTACGATTCAAATTCAGCAGTTATACAAGGACCTTCAAATATAATTACTTCCTGGAATGACAAGACGCCTTATGGGAATACTATTTATCCACAACCTCAGGTGTATCCTGCGTATCCTGTTGGGGCAGTTACATATTTATCAAATTGCGAAGGTATATCAATGGATAGCCAAGGAAATGTATATCTTGCGGAGGCTGGTAATAGTGTAATACGAATGTATCCAAAAGTGAGTGGGACCTATTTTGGGCAGTATATGCTTGCAGGTGGTAATAGCAATTATATTATTGCTGGTCAATATGGTAATCCAGGATGGAGTGGTGATGGAGCAGCTGCGTCAAACGCGCAACTAAATTATCCGCGATATGCGTCAATTGATTTAAATAGTAATTTATTTATTGCAGATGCAGGCCAAACACCTACTGGCATTACAGGTTCAAGAATACGCATGATTCCAGCCAAATCAGGAAATTATTTTGGTATAACTATGACTGGTTGTAATATATATACAATTGGAGGAGATGGTACACAAACAAGTACTGGTAACAATGGACTTTTATCAAATGCAACGTTTGCTACTACATATACTATTAACGTTGATTCAAATAATAATTTATATATCACAGATACAAATTCAATACGAATGGTTCCAGTAAGTAATAGTTGTAATTGGGGAATAAATATGACATCCAATTATGTTTATGGTATTGTAAATTGGTCAAATAATAATTCCATTGCACCATCTTCTGGAACACTAGGGAGTAATGCTACAGGATATTTTTTACGAGGTATTACATTTGATTCATTAGGAAATCTTTTTTATAGTGATAACTACTACTGTTCAATTATGATGATGCCTAATATAACTGGTAATTATTATGGACAAAGTATGAACTCAAATTGTGTTTATAGAATTGCTGGCAATAGTAATGGTAATAACCAGCCTGGAGCTGGGCCACTACCACCCTATAATAGTCCTGCGTTAAATACTTACATACGATATCCTTCTATTATATCAATGGCATTTAATGATGTATTAGTTATATCAATTATAGGAGGGTATGGTTCAAGTGAACCAGGTATAGCGATTCTACCTCGTACAAATACAGTGTTATATGGTAAACAATTACAGAGCAATTATATATACGAATTAATAGGATCCAATGGTTATTTATCACAGCAAGTATTTTTATCATCAACAGGTGCTGTTATTAACAGTCAGACATCTAACATATATGCATGTGATTATGGTTATCACAGCGTCAGTTTTTTATATATTATGAAATTAACATATCCAACATCAGCCTTACTACAAAATTTTGACTTTTATAATATCACCTGTACAAATCAGCGAACACTTGAATTCAAATACCCTAATACCACCAACTGCCCTAAGAGTGGTGCTACTATTTTCACTGTATGGAAACCAGCTGCTTCGCAATTTACAGACGTTAACTTGATGCAAAACTTAGTCAGCGCATTTGTTGACAATATGGTAACTCCTGGAAACTTTGGTGCGAACTTCTCTGTAGGGGTTGTTGGTGCTGGTACATTGACAAATTTCTATATAGGTACATCGGATCTTTCTACAAATTCCAACAATACGTATACTACCCTTTCACTTGGTAGTTACACCACGCAGCCAAATATTATTAACGCGATCTGTTTCAACTCAAATTATTTAGGTACAGGTTATTCGCGAGGTTATCTAAATGGCGTTTGTGTATCTTCAAACACTACCCCTATTACTTTAACAAATAACCAGAACTTTTTTAATGTATATCTTGGAGATGTTGCGGCATATATAAACTGTAATACAGGTGCTCACGCAGGGTCTAATTACATATTTGAAACTCTTGTCTATAATACAGTCCTATCGCCTGCGCAGATTTCCCTCGTAAATCAGTATCTTGCGAACAAGAACGGAACAGCGGCTCTAGCAAACGGAGGCGTGTTTAACTATTAGCCCCCTGTTTTGCTTGGACCATCTAGGGCCAGGGAATTTTCCTACATAATATACAGGAATAGCAATACACAATGGCATATTTACCAACAGGAAAAGGAGACTATACGAATCCTCCTATCGCGTTTGCGCCAGATTCATTTGATGGACTCGTTGTATGGTACGATTCAAATTCAGCAGTAAAATCAAACGGTAATTTATTGTCCTGGAGTGATAAGACCTTATATTCAAATACAATTATTCCAGGAACAACTCGCAATGTAAGCAACTATAATTTCAGCAACAGTTACTATACAAACCAACACACTCTTGAGTTCAAATACCCTAACAGTGGGTCTGCGGCTGTTGGCGCTGGTGCGACTATTTTTACAGTATGGAAACCCTTTGCTGCGCTAGCGACAACTTCCAACTTATCGCAAAACCTGGTCAGTGTATTTGTTGATAATATGGCGAATCCTGGAGACTTTGGCTCAAACTTCTCTGTAGGGATTACCGGTGGATCTACATTGAGTAACTTCTCAATATTTACGTCAGATCTATCGGTATTAAGTGGCAGTACTTATAAGACTCTTACATTTAGCAGTTACACATCGCAGTCGCAAATTATTAACGCAATCTGTTTTAACTCAAACTATTTGGGAACAGGTTATTCGCGAGGCTATTTGAATGGCGCTTGTGTCTCTTCGAATACTGTACCTATTACTTTAACAAATAACCAGAAATTTTTTAATGTGTTCATCGGAGATAGTAATTATTTTAATTCAGTTACATCAAATCATGGAGGAGCGAGTTATATATATGAAACACTTGTCTATAATACAGTCTTATCTCCTGCGCAGATCTCCCAAGTAAATAAGTATCTTCAGGCCAAAAATGGAACTGCGGCTTTAGCAAATGGTGGAAACTTTACGTACTAAATAGATGCCTAACTGGGGAGGTAATGCGCCAATAGCATTTTCTCCGTCAAATGTGGATGGACTCATTGCCTGGTATGATTCAAATTCAGCTGTAAATGATATTTATGGTAATTTAGTGTCATGGAATGATAAAACAAGATATAGTAATACACTTTTTCCAACAGGCCTAATAAATGGTTATGATTTTAGTGGTAATTATTGTTATAATACTAATATACCTGAATTAAAATATCCTAATACAGGGGCTACAATTTTCACTGTTTGGCAACCTGTACAACCATTATTCATAGATCAAAATCAAATACAGGAATTAATTAGTATATTTACAGATAGTCTTACAAATCCTGGAAATGGTAATGCGAATTTTTCAGTTGGAATAGGTACTACATCATTAAGTAACTTTCAGTTATATGCGTCATATCTTTCAGATATGGCAAATGTTATTATGCCTAATTATGATTTATCAAATATTTATATAGGAGATTATCTAGGAAAAAATATTATTAATGCAATATGTTTCAATACTCCTATTAATGAATCATATTCAACAGCATACCTCAATGGCACATGTGTAGGGAGTAATACATCAAACCCTATTATTTTAACAAATGATCAAAGTTATTTTAATATATTTATTGGTGATTCTAACTATATAGATAATGATGGTATAACACATTCAGGAAGTAGTTATATTTTTGAGACGCTTATATACAATAGAGTCTTATCACCTTCGGATATCTCACAAATAAATAAGTATCTTCAGGCCAAAAACGGAACTGCGGCTTTAGCAAATGGTGGAAATTTCTCATATTAACTTTTATATCTAGATTCTGCCCCTTATAGAGGGTTTTGATTTTGATAAGATTCTATTTCATAGATTTTTATCAAATGGGACGCAGAGTTATTTTCTCTTAGGAATTGTTCGCATGTTTAGATAGTTGAGGATAGAATGCCATTTGTATCTAGGCCAAATCCGTCATTTTTATACGATCCAACACGTATAATTTGGTTGGACGCTTCACAGTCTAATACACTTATTGATTCTGGAGGTATATTATCACAATGGGAGGATTCTGGTAATTTGGGAAATAATGTGACAGCGAATGGGACTGTAACAGATACTCCTATAGTATCTTTATCTAACTATTCTTATTTATATAATGGGGATTTAGTATTTAGATCAGCTATAACGTCAATTACCGGTTTCTTAGTTTTCCAGCCAGGCTATAGTTATACAGGTACAACCTTACTATCGGTGTTTGGATCATTCTTTTTGAATATGAGCCAAAGCAACTCTATTACCGCAACGAATGGTAGTGGTGTTGGAGCGAGTATATTTCAAACATATAATTCTAATTCTCCAAATATTATAACATTTATCTTAGACGGTACAAATGTACAATTATCTATTAATGGAAGCACATTCACTAGCAATTTATGTCCAATTAGTTTGCCTTCAGGAATTGGACAATATCCTCTACAATGGGGGTCACCCTCGACGAATTTGTTTGAAATAGATACGAGAAATCCTCCTGCTTTTTCTCTAAATAGTATCAGTGAATTACTTTTGTATAATAGGTCTTTCTCTTTATCCAATATAAGACAGACTGAAAGCAATTTGGGTGCAAAATGGGGTGTTTCCTATCCGCGGACTTCAAATAGTACTCCTGTTTTGAATATACCTGATATAATTAATTGGATAAATCCGACGAATAGGAGTAATATATATACTTATGATTTAGCATTACATATTCACGACGCTTATTCATCAGAATCACTTAGTAATATTCTTACCTATCCAGGAAACTTCACTACGCCTCCTGTTTACAATAGCAATACATATGTAATGGATTTTACAGCACCTAATACTGCTTTTCTAAACAATTCATATATATATGGCCAAGGCCCTGTTAATGGTTTAACAGTCTCCATGGTCTTGGTAAATAATCCTTTTCCTGGTGGAACGTATTCAAACGGCCTTATAGGGAGTTTCTTTCGCGTGGACGGTTCCCTCACGAATACTGAAATTCAACCATGTATTGTCAATAATGCTACTGGTTTTATTCTTTGCGCGGACGATATTCCGTTGGATCCAGGCGCGAACTTTGGAAATCCTGTATATGTTGGAACCAGTGGTACAGAGTTTTATACATTGACTGCTATGTTTGACAGTAATTTCAATACACAACTCTATGTAAATGGGTATCCGATGCCGCAGCAGCAATTACCCAATGGGTTCAATTGGGTTGCGAATATATTAAATAATCTTTATTCTACAAGCCCAAACCCTCCAAATAACTTTACAATAGGAAGTATTTATAATCCTAATAATTTAAACTATGAATCATCTGGTATACAGATCGGCGAAATATTAATGTACAAACGGCTTCTGAATTCAGGCGAATTAAATACAGTACATGCCAAGTTGTTTACCGATTATGCTATTCATAATAATATAAGTACAGACGGTCTAGTTGGATGGTGGGATGCCTCTACTTGCGGAGTAACCAATGGAAATCCTATTACTGAATGGTATCCACTATATGGAGGTATAAATCTCATAAATAACGCAAATAATAATTCAGTCCCCTTTGTACGTTCATGGGTTGATTCAGATAATAGTGGCAATACAATATCCTTTGTTGATCTCAATAATGGAACTCCTTCAGTGATGTATAATAATTTATTATCTGTAGATTTGTCAAATATATCATTATTTATTGTAGGGACAAATCTATTATCTCCAAATGGAGGCTATCCAATTAGTTTTACTAAATCAAATGGTACAAGTTACGATATTTTATATAACAATTATACATTTAATTATCAAGCTAATGCCACATCTACAGTCCCCAATACTTTGTCGATTTTAAATTTAAATGCGAGTAATACAACTTTGAATAATTTCTTTGTATTGCCTGCTAGCAATGGAGGAGGACCTCCTGTAGGGGTTTCAGATATAAGTGATATAAGTAATATAACAATTGGAGGGCTGTATTCTGACATAATCGGAGCCACAAATTTTTATACCAATAGTATCGCAGAAATTATAATGTATAATAGACCACTCTATCCTGGTGAATATACGAATATATATGGATACTTACAAAGCAAATATGGATTTCAAATGAGATACTATTCTACACCAGATACTGTGAATGATCTAGCCTATTGGTATGATCCAAATGATCTTAATGTAGTCCCTCAAAGTAGTTGGTCAAATCACGCAGCATATTATCCTGGTTCATATACAAATACCTATGGACCAGATCTTTCTAATAACACCATTCAAATTACAAACCTTTCAAATATAAATTCTAATTATTTTGTAACTATAGGCCGCCCTGAAAATGTGTTTACAGGAAATCCATCAGAATTAGGTAACATAAGTAATAGTTTTACGTTTTTTGTTGTAACAAATAATGTTTCAGCTCCTGGAAACATATTCTCAATGATCCCTTTTAATTCAGATTCAAATGTATATGACAGCGATTGTCAGCCAGGAGGACATTTATATCCTGGGTATGCTTATTTTACAAACTTAAGTGGAAGTAATACATTCAATATAACAAATTATACATACAAGATATCAAATAGTAGTTTTCTTATAGGAGATATTACCGAATCTACAATTTCTCCAACAGTTAATCCACCCATTTATCATGTAGATTTAACATCGAATACAAATGTTACATGTGTATCATATAATAACAGTACAAGCAATTTTAATATACGTACGAAGGGTTCCTTAGGCGAGACAAATACTAATGTTCAATACGCATATACTGCGTCAAATGCGCCACATTTAATTACTCTTGGCGCATTGTATGTTGATTCGCTGGGTAATGTTTATAATCAAATGAGTGGAAATATTGGTGAAGTCATGTTTTATAATAGATGTTTGGATGATATTGAAAAACTATGTATGTTCAACTATTTGGAACAGAAGTGGATTAATGGAATGGGGCCGACTGTGCCGCCTCTATTGCGACCATAAAATTTTCATTTTATTACTAACTTCTAGATGAAGTCCAAGCGCGCACATCGTAACAGAAAAACACGAAGGACTAGAAGTACGAGAAAACAAAGGAAATCGCGTTGTAATAGACGTACGCGTCATATAATGACTGGCCCTTGTCATGTAATGACTGGTGGTAGTGTTCTGAACGCACCTAACGGCTCTGTAGTAATTGTTCGTGATAAGGGGGATAAATATAGCCCTTTCATTGCGATTGACAAACAAGAAGCAGAGCGCGAGGATTTCTAGGCAAGCAATAGATGAAACCTACGAGACGCATAAGGAAAACAAAGAAGAAAACTCTGAAGAGGAAGAGAACTTTGAAGAAAGAACTTTCAGGCATAGGAGAATTTATTGCGCGGATAGGTTACATATTTTAGAATATGTGAGGGTAAAAAATTGAACGCCCTCGCCCCTTGTTTATATTGTCACAATACAAACAAGATGCCACCGAATCTCAAGGGCGGAAAGAACTACAAGAAGATGAAGCACGATCAGGGCGCGAAGCCTGATCTCCATGAAATCGGTGAAGGCCAGATGATTGGGCGTGTCCTGCGACTTCTCGGAAATCGTCAAGGTCATGTATACTGTAACGACGGTGTTGAACGTCTCTGCCGCATTCGCGGTGCTCTGCGCAAGCGTGTGTGGATTGGGACTGGCGA
>Ga0208872_1001655_pt1 | contig 13471 bp, 6 predicted proteins | sample CryBogCBH12Aug08_FD_185508 | JGI IMG/M metagenome (GOLD analysis project Ga0208872, IMG submission 185508) | Freshwater microbial communities from Crystal Bog, Wisconsin, USA - CBH12Aug08 (SPAdes) | ecosystem: Environmental > Aquatic > Freshwater > Lake | place: Crystal Bog, Wisconsin, USA...
ATCAACTGCATCGGCACTATTGTTAGATGCCAAATAAATCATTGGATCAGTTACTGATAATGTATTAGATGAATATGTGTTTGTAGTACCAGAAATATTTAAATTTCCAGTCAATGTTATGTCACCACCAATTACAACGGAACCAGTTGTGTTTAACGATAAACCAGAACCTGTGCTGATGTATACTGCACCAGTTACTGTACCACCAGAGTTGGCACTTAATGAATTATTTGCACGAGTGTATGCCGCATTTGCTTCAATGAAAGCCGCATTGGCGTAAAGTGCACCAGAGTTTGCCGTACCAAATGAAGCATTAGCCTGAGAGAAAGAACTATTAGCATAAGATGCAGATGAATTTGCTGTACCAAATGCTGAGTTAGATTGAGTAAATGCCGAGTTGGCATAAGAAGCTGCTGAGTTTGCTTGACCGTAAGATGCATTTGCTTCGGCAAAGGCACCATTGGCGTATATGCCTGCACCATTAGCAGTTGCTCTTGCAATGGCATCTACAGCAGAACCACCACTAATTGTATTTGCATAAGCATAAGCTGCATTCGCCTGAGCAAAAGCAGAATTTGCATACGAAGCTGCAGAGTTAGCCTGACCATAAGAAGCATTAGCTTCCGCAAAGGCACCGTTAGCATATACTCCGGCAGCTGCAGCACCTGAACTAGAGTTTGCAGCTGCATAGGCTGCGTTTGCTTGAGCAAAGGCTGCATTAGCATACAAAGCGCCAGAGTTTGCAGTACCAAATGCTGCGTTTGCTTGACTGAAACCACTACCAACTTGTGCATAAGCTGTGTTTGCAGTATTTGCTGCTGAGTTTGCTAATGCTGCAGATGAGTTCGCCAAACTTGAAGCATAATTAGCCTGAGCAAAAATTGCAGGATAATTAGTTACAACAATACCTATTCTCGTCCATGTATTTAAGGACGTGTTATAGACATACGTTATACCATTAACTACTGTTGTTTGATTATTGGCTGGACTCGATGGAAAAGGCATTATAACTTCCTATTTTTATATAGTATTTATTGGTATCGGTAATTGATAACCACTAAACCTGAACCCCCAGCAGCTCCCAAGCCATTGTTACCTCCAGACCCACCACTTCCAGTATTTATTGCTCCATTTTGAGGACTATTTGATGCATTAGTTCCTGAAGAATTTCCACCTCCACCACCAGATCCACCCGGAACGGAATATGAAGAACCACCACTGAACGGTGTATAACTTGCACCTGCTCCGCCGCCAGCAATATAACCACCTACTCCTAAGCCTAACATGTTTAAAAAAGAAATTGCTGTACCTGGACCACCAGTTGGAGCTCCACTAGAAGAACCTGATCCACCTGAACCTCCTCCTCCGCCACCACTAATGTAATAACTAAATCCACTTCCTACATATTCTGAAACTGGAGAAGTACCATTATATCCTTGTGTTCCATTATATGTACCAATACTATCGGTTAAACTAGAACCTCCTGCTACTTGAGATGTGTATTGATTAATCCCTCCAACATATTGTCCTCCACCTCCACCGCTTCCCCCGTTTACACCTATACTAGATTGTACAACTGAACCATAACTATAAAATGACGCTCCTGATCCACCACCAATAGCATTATATTGTGCTCCTGTTCCAGATATACTTATGGAACTATTTTGGCCGGCAGTAGACTGTACGTAGGTACTATTAGCACCATAAAGATTCCAAAATCCTCCAACACCAATTGTTATTGTGTGATTACCTTGTGGAAAATATACATTTTGTAGGTATATAAGTCCTCCAGCTCCTCCTCCTCCGCCAGACCAACCTCCGCCTGTTCCTGCAGCTGTTCCTCCGCCACCAGCACCACCAGCACCGACAACTAATATGTCAGCAAAACCACCTTGTCCTTGGCCAATAGAAAAAGTTCCGTTCCCTGAGAATGTATGATACTTTCTGTTGTTTGCTGAATCTGTGTATATTGTACCACCAGCCGCATTATATATAATCACACCAATTGGAGGAATTGGCCATCTATATTGTTGCACTAATTGTGCCATGTCAGTAGAATACCATGTACCGTTAGCGCTAGCTGCACTACTTATTATGGGTCTTCCTATTATGCCGCCATTGGGTCTGGATCTCATGTTATAATCTCATATGATACAAGGAAAGATGTTGTGCTGTTGAATGTACTATTGCCCCTTAATACATCTCCTTCTTGTAGATAAAAAGTTGTATCTTTACCTGTCAATATCATCAATGAATTATAAGGAATAGCGGTACCAGCCGCAAGTGGATAACTTACACTGCCTCTGTATATATCAACAAACACACCTACAGTATTTGTGCTATAGTTTGTGGCATAAATTGTATTAACTTTAATCAACTGATTACTACCATTTGCATTTGCAACTAGGGTACTTAGTGTTGTATTATTGTTTGCTAGAATCAAATTACTATAGCCGGTAATTGTGGCCGTGTTCATTATGTTTGGCGTTGTCATATCAGAAACCTCCGAAAATGTAAGAAAATGCTAGTGCTCTTGCAGCAGTTATACCGGCTGTATTACCAGAAATTGCAGGTGTATCTATATCTATCCAGTAATAATTAGTTCCGTCAGCGGTTTGATATTGATAAACAATATCGTTTGTTGTGTTATACCAATATTGTCCTGTACTTGGTACAGAAGGTGGTGTTGCACTATATGTATAGTATGGTGCATAACCGTTAGCGGTAGCAAACGCTGAGTTAGCCTGATTGAATGCAGCAATAATGTTTGTATTCTGCGTTAACTCAATGCCATTCAATGTATTTGCTAATATGTATACTGCATTTGCCTGAACAAAAGCGGCATTGGCTTCCGCAAATGCTCCGTTAGCATAAGAAGATGCACTAGTTGCAATGCCTGTTGCAGTATTTGCCTGAGTATACGCTGAATTTGCATATGAACCAGTTGTGTTTTGTGCTTGGTATGCAGAGTTGGCTTCTACAAAAGCACCGTTAGCATAAACGGCAGCTGAAGCAGCTACTGATGCGGCCGCATTAGCAGAAGCAAATGCTGAGTTAGCATAAGAACCTGTGGTGTTTTGACTATTGTAAGCTGCGTTTGCTTGTGCATAAGAACTGTTAGCATACTGAGAAGCACCAGCCGCATTATTGATTGCGGTATTTGCCTGTATAAATGCACCATTCGCATAAATTGCAGCAGAATTTGCCTGGTCGTATGCTGAGTTAGCATATTGTGTAACAATATTTGCCGCACCATATGCTAGATTAGCTTTAAAGAAAGCACTATTAGCCTGTATGTATGCACCGTTAGCATACTGTGCCGCTGAATTTGCCTGAGAGAAAGCCGCATTAGCAAAAAATCCTGCACCAGTATTTGCAGCATTATAAGCCGCATTTGCCCAAGCATATGCAGAATTGGCATAACTTCCAGTTGTATTCTGACTTTGATATGCTGAGTTTGCTTGTAAGAAGGCTGCATTTGCATAACTAGAAGCACTCGATGCATTATTAGTTGCAGTATTTGCTTGAGTATATGCAGAATTGGCTTCACTAAATGCTCCGTTTGCATACAACGCAGCTGAGTTAGCAGTAGAGAAGGCAGCATTATCTTGATTAAATACTGCATTTGCTTGTATGAAAGCCGCATTGGCATATAATGCCGCTGAGTTAGCAGTACCAAATGAAGCATTGGCTTCTGCAAATGCTCCGTTGGCATATACAGCTGCCGAGTTTGCTTCGGTATATGCTAAGTTTGCCTGTAAGAAAGCAGAATTTGCTTCTACGAAAGCAGCGTTCGCAGTATTAGATACTATGGCTAACGTATTAACAGTATTTGATATGTTACTGTTTTGTGTATTTGCAATACCAAATAATGTTATTGTATTTGATGAAGCAGAATTTGCTACATTGAATGCAGAATTAGCTTCACTAAATGCTGCGTTGGCATATTGTGCACCAGAATTTGCAGTACCAAATGCAGCATTGGCTTGAATGAATGCTGGCTGAGCATATATGCCTGCATTGTTAGCTGCATTGAAGGCTGCATTGGCATATAGTGCTGCAGAGTTTGCTTCAGCAAAAGCAGTATTGGCTTGTAAGAAAGCGGAATTAGATTCTGTGAAGGCAGAATTTGCTTGAGTGTATGCTGAATTGGCTTCACTGAATGCACCATTAGCATACAAGGCCGCAGAGTTTGCGGTACCAAATGCTGAGTTGGCTTCTGTGAATGCACCGTTAGCATATACTGATGCACTATTGGCGGTAGTTGATGCTGAATTTGCTTGTGCAAATGCACCGTTAGCATACGATGCAGCTGAATTGGCAGTACCAAATGCTGAATTTGCCTCACTAAATGCACCATTAGCATATACTGATGCACTATTAGCAGTACCAAAAGATGCATTGGCTTCAGCAAAGGCACCGTTGGCATATACAGCTGCACTATTTGCTGTACCAAAAGCAGAGTTTGCTTCAGCAAAGGCTGCATTAGCATATTGTGCACCAGAATTGGCTGTTCCAAATGCAGAGTTTGCCTCAATAAAGGCTGCATTGGCATATAGTGCGGCTGAATTGGCGGTACCAAATGATGCATTGGCTTCAGCAAATGCACCGTTAGCATATATCGATGCTGAGTTGGCAACTTTAAATGCACTATTACTGTAACTGAAAATTACATTAGATACTGCATATGGTGCAGCAGCTGTATTTTGTGAAGTGCTATCTGCAAATGTAATTGGGAATTGTTTTAATACAAGACCAACATTGTTTTTAAATCTTGCAATCTCATTTTCAACATCAACACCACCAGTAGTGAATATCACATCATTATTTAAACCGGTAGAGATAATCATATTACCACCACCAGTATTTGTATTGCCATAAGCAATCAAATATGCATCATTCTGGCCAATCATTGTATAACCAGGGTAACTGTAAGTACTACTACCAATACCTAAATCTAGGAAAGTATCATTTGCAGTACCATTATCTGGTGTTAAGAAAATATCAACGGATGATAATGAACCTTTATTAATGTTTTGATGATTAACACCCGCATAACCATTATAGTTAGCAGTGAATTGTGTTATCATCTGTGGTTCAATTAAGTAACCAGTAGGAATACCAGCATACAATGCATTGAATCCGTTTGATGAACCAAAGAATTGACCAGTATTACCTGTGATGGTTGTATTGACTACGTTTCCAGTAAAATTAATATTACCAGTTACGGTCAAATCACCATGAATTGTGGTGTTACCTGTGATTGAACCACCAGCAGATGAGAACTTAGTGTTAGCAGTATCAAAAGCTGAATTGGCATATAGACCAGCAGAATTGGCTGTACCAAATGCAGCATTTGCTTGACTGAATGCTCCGTTACTTTGTAAGAAAGATGCATTGGCTTCTGCAAAGGCACCATTTGCATACAATGAAGCACCAGCTGTATTGTTAGTTGCTGTGTTTGCTTGTGTGTAAGCTGAATTGGCATACTGAGAAGCACTAGCTGCATTATTGGTTGCTATGAGTGCTTGGCCATATGCTGAGTTTGCAGCTCCAAAGGCACCGTTTGCATATATTCCGGCAGAATTAGCAGTTGTTCTGGCCACAGCATCAATGGCAGCACCACCACTAATTGTATTTGCAAATTGATATGCAGCGTTAGCTTGTGCAAATGCTGAATTGGCTTCCGTAAATGCACCATTAGCATACTGTGATGCACCAGCTGCATTGCTTGTAGCAGTATTGGCTTGACTATATGCTGAATTAGCATACTGAGAAGCACTAGCGGCATTATTAGTTGCCGTATTTGCTTGACTGTATCCAGAGTTGGCGTATGAACCTGCACTTAAAGCATCACCTAGTGCTGTATTTGCTTGAGTGTATGCTGAATTGGCATATTGCGAAGCACTAGCTGCATTATTAGTTGCCGTATTTGCCTGTGTGTAGGCTGAGTTAGCATAACTTCCGGTTGTATTCTGACTCTGATATGCTGAATTGGCTTCTATGAAAGCACTATTGGCAGTTAAACTTGCTGCGTTAGCTATTGCAGATATTGATGAAACATTTAACGTACTACCATCACTATTCGTAATGTTTAGTGAACCGCCTGTACCTCCTAGTGTTACACCACCAAGGTTTATGGAACCTGGTCCAACAAACAATGAATGCCAAACATTATTTTCACTACCTAAATAATAAGTATTTGTTAATGTCGGTATAATATTTCCAGACATCAACAAGTCACCTGTCATGGTATCACCAGACTTTGATACTCTAGTATTGGAATTGTCGTAAGCTTCTTGTGCTAAAATATTTGCTGAGTTTGCTTTACTAAATGCTGAATTGGCATATTGTGCAGCTGAATTAGCAGTACCAAAAGAGGAGTTAGCTTCTACAAAAGCTGCATTGGCATATTGTGATGCACCTGATGCATTGTATATTGCCGTATTCGCTTGAGCAAATGCTGAATTCGCATATGATGATGCACTACTAGCATTACCAATTGCTGTATTTGCTTGAGTGTAAGCAGAGTTTGATTGAGTGAATGCTGAATTCGCTTCGGTAAAAGCACCATTCGCATTTAAGAATGCACTATTTGCTTGTGCGAATGCCGCAGTTGCATATGAACCAGAAGACAAGTTGGCAGCTGCATAAGCTGCATTCGCCTCAGCAAAAGCTGCATTGGCATATAATGAAGCACCTGCCGCATTATTGGTTGCAGTATTTGCCTGTGCATAAGCCGAATTGGCATAAGAACCTGTAGTATTTTGGCTAGCATAAGATGCATTGGCTTTTGTGAATGCAGAGTTTGCTTCAATGAAAGATGCATTAGCATATTGTGCTGCTGAAGATGCCTGATCCGATATGCTAGAAATTTCAGAACTAAGAATACCTACTGCAACACCTACGGTATTTGCTTGTGTGAAGGCTGCATTAGCTTCTATGAATGCACCGTTGGCATATAACGAAGCACCAGCAGCATTGTTTATTGCAGTATTCGCTTGAGTATATGCTGAGTTTGCATAACTACCAGTTGTATTTTGTGATTGGTATGCTGCATTAGCTTGTATGAAAGCACCGTTAGCATATACAGCACCACTAGATGCATAACCAGAAGCAACGTTAGCCTGATTATATGCCGAGTTAGCATATTGTCCTGTTGTATTCTGACTGTTATATGCAGCATTGGCTTGTGCATAGGCTGAATTGGCATATTGACCAGCAGTGATTGCCTCACTTACCGCTATATTAGCCTGAATAAAAGCACCGTTCGCATATATTCCTGCAGAGCTTGACTGTCCGTATGAAGCATTTGCCTGCAAGAAGGCTGCGTTAGCATAGAGTGCAGCTGAGTTAGCTGTACCGAAAGCCGCATTTGATTGTGTATATGAAAGATTGGCGTAATATGCGGCTGAATTGGATTGAGCATAAGCTGCATTGGCTGCATAATAAGAACCGTTGGCTTGTATTGTAGCACCATATGCTGATATAGATGCAGAGTTGGCAGTACTATAAGCAAAACTTGAATATATGGCTGTTGAGTTTGCCAAAGTATATGCAGAATTTGCCTGAACAAAAGCAGCATTAGCATACTGTGCTGCTGAGTTGGCTTCATAATTCGGTGTATTAGCTGCTAAGAAAGCTGCATTTGCTTGTGCATATGCGGAATTTGCCATATTAAATATGGCATTAACTGCTACACTTGAACCTGCTGAGTTGGCTGCATTGAATGCCTGTTGTGCTAATGATAATGCAGAGTTAGCTCCTGTGTATGCTGAATTCGCTTCTGAGAAAGCACCGTTTGCATAGTAAGATGCTGAAGTTGCTTGGTCTGATATACCAGAAAGTTCAGAACTAAGAATACCTACTATAACACCAACATTATTGGCTTGAATGAAAGCTGCATTTGCTTCTGAGAAAGCACCGTTTGCATATATTGCGGCTGAGTTAGCTGTAACAAAAGCACCGTTGGCTTGATTGAATGCTGGTTGAGCATACAATCCTGCGTTGTTGGCTTGTGCAAAGGCTGCGTTAGCATATAGTGCTGCAGAATTAGCTGTGCCAAATGAAGCGTTTGCATATGAACCTGCACTTAAAGCATTGCCTAACGCTGTATTTGCTTGAGTGTAGGATGAATTGGCATATTGAAATGCACCATTTGCAGTAACAAAAGCGGCATTGGCTTCCGCAAATGCTCCGTTAGCATAAACAGATGCTGAGTTAGCAACAGTATACGATGAATTTGCCTGTGTAAATGCAGAACTAATACTATTGTTTTGTGTATTGTTTACACCAGTCTGTGAATTTGCCGATGTATAAGCAGCATTAGCAGTTGCAAAAGCTGAATTGGCATATGAAGCTGCAGAATTAGCTGTACCAAAAGAAGCATTGGCTTCTGCGAATGCTCCGTTAGCATATGTACTAGCAGAGTTGGCAATTCCAAATGATGCATTTGCTTCGGCAAAAGAAGCATTAGCGTATGATGCAGCACTATTGGCTTGGCCATATGCACCTGAGGCATAGTTTAATAAATTTACACCATTGATATTTGCTGTTGCGGCTTCAATTGTACCAACTTTTAATGTGTCATATGTTGTATTGACATCAAAATTAACAGTTGTGGTCGGTTCATTAACTACATTACTGAATAATTTCCACTTAGCATCATTGTAATCACGTACAAGACCAGTGTGTTGGTAACCTGTTGGACCTTGAATGAAGTGTCCAACAATACCGATATCAACAGCATTACCGCTATTATTTGCGGCCAAATAAATCATAGGATCAGTTACCGATAATGTGTTAGCATTATAAGTGTTTGCTGTTCCTGAAATATTTAAATTACCAGTTAAAGTTATATTGCCACCAACAACAATAGAACCTGCAACATTCAAAGAGTTTGCAGAAGTATCACTAATGGATACTGGTCCAGTTATTGTGCCACCTGAACTGTTGAACTTTGTATTTGCAGTATTGTATGCGCCTTGTGCTAATATGTTGGCAGTATTTGCCATTCCATATGCAGAATTTGCTTGAGCAAATGCTCCATTAGCTTGATTGAATGCTGGTTGTGCATAGTAACCAGCATTATTGGCCTGAGCAAAAGCTGCATTTGCATATATTGCGGCTGAGTTGGCTGTACCAAACGCAGCATTGGCCTCTAAGAATGCACTATTAGCATTGATGTAAGCCGCATTGGCTTCAGCGAATGCTCCGTTGGCATAAACAGCTGCTGAATTGGCTTCGGTAAATGCAGTATTGGCCTGTAAGAAACCAGCATTTGAATATGCATATGGCGCAGATGCAGTATATTGTTTTGTTCCATCTGCAAAAATACCAGGTCCTGTTGCGCCTGAACCTGATACAGTAAATGTTCCGCCTTGTGCATTGGTAATAACTAAATTACCATTTACACTTTGAAAAGATACATTACCAAAAGATATGTTTGGTGATGATGATGTGCCTGATACATTTAATGTTGCACCAGATGTGGTAGATAATGATATGTTTGCACCATCATAACCAATTGTTGCACCACCCAAGTCAATTGTTTGACCAGTAATATAAAGTTTATTGAATCTTTGTGTTGGACTACCTAGGTTGTATATACCGTTACCTTGAGGTATAACATTTTGTGTAATTAACTGTGCATTAACATTCAATGTACCAGTAATAGTATCACCGGTTTTTAATACTGTACTATATGCTCTTGTATTAGCAATGTTGGCTTGATTGTAAGCAGAATTGGCTTCAACAAAAGCACCGTTTGCAGTTGTGAATGCGGCATTTGCTTCAGCAAAAGCACCAAAAGCATATATTAATGAATTGTTGGCTTGGTTATAAGATACATTAGAAGCATTATAAGCTGCATTAGCCGCTATGTATGCATTGTTAGAAGCAACAATGGCTGCATTTGCCTGACTATAAACTGAATTTGATAAAGCTAATGAAGCATTAGCTTGTTGGAAAGCATATGATGATGCTTGATATCCAGTTTCTGCCAGTAAGTAAGCATCATTTGCGTGTGTAAATGCAGCTGCAGCCTGTGTTGTTTGTAAACTTGGACCAGCAACAGCTGTAACTTGGTTTGCTGTGTTACCAATGTATAACGTATTTGATACGAATGAATATGCTAATTGACCATCTCTTAATATTAATGGTGATGAATTAGCATATGAACGTGTTATCTGTATTAGTGACATTAGAATGTTCCACCATCAACTTGACCAACTTGAGGAGTAACAAAGTCAAAACTTTGTGTTGATGCATTGTAAACCAAAACATCTCCATCTTGTATAGAATTTGTAACTTTTACATCAGTTAAACCTCTTAACGTTGATGCAGAACCCCCATAATTTATGGCTGTAACTCTAGGTTGTGGTGTACCAACACGCACATTAATTACTGATGGACTTGTGCTCATATTTTACCTTGTAACGGATGGAGATACTTCTACAATACCTTCCAGGATTCGTGTAACATTATTATTAGAGTCAATCAATATAGTGTCATAAACATAACGACCAGGACTGATATTGGCCGTTGTGGGTGCATTCAATGTTAGAGATATTGCGCCTGCTGTTGGATTTATAGATGTTGTGAAACTGGCTGTAACACTTGAGGAATAATAAGATTTTCTTATCTGGCTAGATACACTAAAATTTTGCAGATTGTAGGAGTTTCCATAAACATCATCTAATGCAATCGATGTATTGAAAGTTGTGCCTTGTTCTATGTAAAGATTGGTATAGGCTGCAGACATGATATCCTCTAATAATTATTATATAAGGATATTTATACGATTAGTTTATCTATTATTTGAATGCGTAGATATAAATTACACCATCGGCACCGTTGCCACCGGGTTGTGAAGTTCCATTTGGATAAGAACCACCGCCTCCACCTCCACCGCTGCCAGTATTGGTTGCTCCATTTGTACCAGATGTTACAGATGCTCCGCCTGCATTACCAACACCTCCAGTTCCACCTATTGTGATAGCGTTTACACGACCCCCTGAACGAAAATTATTTGTGTACACCTGGTTGATATCGGTGCCAGAGTCACTAAGATATGAACCATCTGGATCATCATTTGGTCTATTAGTATATGACCCTCCTGCACCACCACCGCCACCCAAATTATATGTTGTTCCACCTAAGGTTATAGCAAGACCTGCGCCACCAGTGGCACCGCCTGATGGAAGTGTTGCACCACCAAGTCCATTTCCACCAGTACCTATGCCTCCACCGCCACCATTAAGTCCGTTATCACTTGCTGGAGCGCCGCCATTTCCATAAGTTGTCCATCCAGGTGCTGATCCAATTGATGAAGTGCCTCCTGGAAAATAATAAATTGTTTCACCTGAACTTGTGGTAATATATTGATGTTGTCCTGAACCATCGATACTAGCATTTGTTCCACAAGAACCGCCGCCGCAACCACCAGATAAACCAACTTGTGCGCTCTGGCCTTGGTGTGAACCTCCACCTCCGCCACCACCGTTTACATAGTATGTTGTTCCTGCAATGGTAATTGATGTACAACTTCCGTTTGTACCTTTGCCGCCTGTTGAATTGCCAGCTCCACCAGCACCAACAGAATATGTGATTGATTGACCTGAAGATACTGAAATTGTTCCAGAAATTGCTGCAGCTCCTGCACCTCCACCACCGCCACCGTCCCAATATGGTTGCGTAGCATTACTTCCTCCACCACCGCCACCACCTATCATAAGAACTTGTATCTTAGTACAAAAATTAGGTACTGTAAAACTACCAGAACTACTTGTGGTTAAAGTGTATGTTGTTGGAGTGAAAGAAGATTTACCTCTCAAAGCACTCATGTCATTATATGATCCAGAACCGGAATACCCTGTTAATGTTCTGACCCTAGAATCATTTAAATCTAACCTACTTGGATTTGATATACCAAGTTCATCTTCAATGTTTCCTGATTTAGAATAGAAAGATACATTGTTGTATGGTATCGTCATTTTTTAGTTGTTCTTCTAGTATTTTTTGATTCCAACATCTCAACTTTATCTGATAATTCTTTGATAGCTTCAATCAATAATGGTACCAATTTCTCATATCGTACTGCTAAAGTACCATCTGTCCTAGTTGCAACAACTTCAGGTTGAACCTTTTGAACGTCTTGAGCAAAGATACCAGCTTCACGTTGGTCTGGATCTTTTTGATATAATTCTACAGCTTTATCGTTCCAGTTATAAGTGAAACCTGTTAGTTGTTTTACTTTATCCAAAGCATCAGTAATTTCTTCTACATTTGTTTTCAAATCTTTATCTGAAGATGCATAAGCAATAACATCACCAGAAGATGATAACGTTGAACAATTTACAGTTTGAAATGTTGGACTTGCTGTTGTTTTTACACTTTGATCCAATGGAAACTGTGTAATGTTATATGCAGTACCAGTAATATTACTTGAAGAAGTTATATAACCCTGACCTGATACATAAGCTTGTGTTGCATAACCACTCAAAGAACTAGATGTTAAATATCCTTGACCTGTTACATAAGCTTGTGTTGCATAACCACTCAAAGAACTAGATGTGATATAACCATTTGGATTTGATGCATTATATGGTGTGAATCCTAATGCATTGGTTATATCGGTTGAACCAATCGTTACTGAAGAACCTGTTTTGTTTGAACCACCTATAGTTACAGTCGTTATTGGAGTTGAAGAACTTCCTGATATAGTTGTTATACGACCAAACTGGTCTACGGCAACTGTTGTAACATATCCTGATGTACCACCATATGTACCGCTTGATACACCAGTAGCGTTAACAGTAATCTTAGGTGTTGTAGATGAATTACTGACACTAATTGGATATGTGTATGCTGATGATCCTGCTGATGTATCTGCCGTAACTTGTGTTACTGAACCTAATGAAGCAGTACATGCAGTTGCTTGTGTAATTCTACCATAATTATCTACAACAATACTTGTAACTACTCCAGAATATGTGGCAGCTGGATTTGGAGATAAAGGTACCATATCTAAGGTTGTTGTATAACCTTGGCCACCAAAATTGATTACTGTACAAGCACTAACACGTCCTGATGTACCATTGATAGTCAATATCGCCGTGTTGGCTAGATTAAATGCAGCATTCGTTTGTGCAAAAGCACCATTTGCCTGTACAAAAGCGCCATTAGCATATGTTGCAGCTGAGTTAGCAATTGCTGGTGGTGTATTTGCTTTGATGAAAGCGGCATTGGCCTGTGCAAAAGCACCATTAGCATAAACACCGGAAGAATTTGCAGTACTATAAGCTACATTGGCTTGAACAAAAGAACCGTTTGCGGTACTATATGATGAACCCGTTTGTGTTAGTGTCGTATTTGTTAAAGCATATACTGCATTGGCTTGAATAAATGCACCGTTAGCTTGCAATGATGCCCAATTTGCTTGGTTATATGCGTTAAGAGCCTCAAGGAAAGC
>Ga0208872_1001656_pt1 | contig 13470 bp, 7 predicted proteins | sample CryBogCBH12Aug08_FD_185508 | JGI IMG/M metagenome (GOLD analysis project Ga0208872, IMG submission 185508) | Freshwater microbial communities from Crystal Bog, Wisconsin, USA - CBH12Aug08 (SPAdes) | ecosystem: Environmental > Aquatic > Freshwater > Lake | place: Crystal Bog, Wisconsin, USA...
TCACCGGTGTGCGCCAGCGCGCCGTCGTCGTTCACCGGCGAGTAAATCGGCAGGCCGTTGGCGCGGCCAAGATTGTAGTCGTCCTGACCATGACCGGGCGCGATGTGAACGAAGCCGGTGCCGGTGTCGGCGGTGACAAAATCGGCGGCGAAGGCTTTGCCGGTGCGATTGCAAAAAGGATGTTGGTATTGGATGGTCGCGAGCTGCTCCGTCGGAAAAGGCGTCTCGGTGTAATTCGCCCAGCCGCATTTCGCGGCAACCGCCGGCAGCAAATCACGGAACACAATGAAATTCTCGTCGCCGACTTTCGCGGTGACGTATTGAAAATCGTTGTTGTAAGCGACGGCAAGGTTCGCCGGCAGCGTCCACGGCGTGGTCGTCCAAATGACGATGAAAGTTTTTTCCTGACCGACGACGGGGAATTTCACGAATACGCTTTGACTGACGTGATCGGCGTATTCGACTTCCGCTTCCGCGAGCGCGGTGCGGCACGGGATGCTCCAATACACCGGCTTCTTGCCGCGATACACAAAACCTTTCGCGACAATGTCCGCGAACAGGCGCAGTTCGTCGGCTTCGTATTCCTTGTTCAGCGTGAGATACGGATTTTCCCAGTCGCCGAGGACGCCGAGGCGTTTGAATTGGGTGCGCTGGAGGTCAATGTATTTGCGGGCGTAAACTTCGCAGGCTTTCCGAATGGTGCTGGTATCGGCGGTGGTGTCACCCGCTTTTCGCATGTCTTGGGAGACCTTGAACTCAATCGGCAGACCGTGGCAATCCCAGCCGGGAATGTAGGGCGCGCTTTTGCCGCGCAGAGTCTGATACTTGATGATGATGTCCTTGAGAATCTTGTTCAGCGCGGTGCCGACATGGACATCGCCGTTGGCGAACGGCGGGCCGTCATGCAGGACGAATTTCTCGCCGCCGGCGCGGGCGGCTTGAATCTTCCCATAAAGATTGGCGGCTTCCCACTTTTTGAGGCGCTCAGGCTCGCGCGTGACGAGGTCGGCCTTCATGGCGAAGTCCGTGCGCGGCAGATTCAAGGTGTCTTTGTATTCCATTGCAAAAATGAAGGGAAACGGTAGCAGTGGGAAAAATCACTGTCACGGCGGAAAATCATGCTAATGGGAACGAACCCGGAAAAGAAAAAACCGGCTCAGTCAGCCAGGGGATGGCCAAAAGAGCCGGGGAATTCAGAATGAGCACAACGTAAGATTACGGAGAACTCGTGCACCGGCTGCACTCAAGCCGGTGCCGAAATTATAAAATTCAAAGATCAAGCTGCCGCTGACTCGAAACCGAACCGGTTACAACCGCTGCAACTGCGAATAATTAATCACAGACTCTTATTTCTGTCAACACCAATACTAAAGTATAAGCAATGCTACTCACTTTGGTTTTGTATATAAGCCGACGATCCCGATCCGGAAATTAAAAAATGAGGAGCGATTTAATATTTCAAAATCCACCAAGCCTCGCGGCTAACCAACTTTTTTAGCTGATTTTTTTGTTAAAAAACCGCCTGTTGACGCGGGCTTTTACGATTGTGAATAACTTGTGAACAAGAGTTAATATGTTGTCCTCGAAAGTTTCGGAGCAATAACATAAAACCATCCGTGCAGTTCAGAAACACGCGACCAGACAGAAAGATAAATTCAGCCGAACTGGAAACAACGGCACTTATTTTTCCCAAAACGCTGAAAATCAGACCCTTGTGCGTTTTTATTTACTGGATGCGGGTTCGTTCAATTTAAACATTTCACGTTTTCGCTTGAACAAAGACGACTTGCAGAGTTGACTAGCAGCTGGAACGCAGCGACAAGACCACTGGTCAGGCGAAGTGAATAAAACCCATAAAATTGGGGAAATTTGGCAAATCATGCAGATATCGGCGGAAAAAATTTGGAACACGGCGCAGGAGCATCTCCGCGCCAAATTGAGTCGGGACACATTCAATATGTGGTTTGCCCCATTGCATGCCAGCGTGGTGGACGGGCATCAAATCACGATTGAGGCACCGAATGAATTTTGCGAGGTCTGGCTCAAGGATAATTATCTTGGCCTTTTACAGGACGCGGTGGCGGTGGCCGCCGGCTGCAAACTACAGGTAAAATTCACCATGGCCCATGGCCAGTCGTCCATGACCGCCAAGCTGCCAGCCACCAAAACCCCAGCCCCAACTCGGGTGGCCAAAACCAATGAGCCGGCTCACGAGCGCAACGCGGTAAACAGCGATTTACATTTCAATCCCAAGAATACCTTTGACACGTTCGTGGTGGGCAGCAACAACAATATGACCTTTGCCGCCGCAAAGGCGGTGGCTGACACTCCGGGCAAGGCTTACAATCCACTGTTCCTCTATGGCGGCGTCGGCTTGGGCAAAACCCATCTGCTTCACGCCATCGGCCAGCATGTGTCCGGCACTAAAAAAGGCGTGCGCGTCGCCTATGTCTCGTCAGAAAAATTCACGAACGAATATATTGACGCGATCCAGAACAACAAGTTGGTCGCGTTCCGCAAAAAACATCGTCAGACCGACGTGCTGCTGATTGACGACATCCAGTTTCTCGCGGGCAAGGAGCGCATTCAGGAAGAATTTTTCCATACCTTCAACGCGCTGCATGAATCGCACAAACAGATTGTTTTGACCTGCGACCGACCGCCCAGCGAAATTCAAGGCTTGGAAAACCGGCTCGTATCGCGGTTTGAATGGGGGCTGGTCACTGATTTGCAGCCGCCGGACATCGAGATGCGCCTCGCCATTCTTCAGAAAAAAGTGCAGATTATGGGCGTCATTCTGCCGGAAGAAATTATCAATTTCCTGGCCACTCGCATCCGCACCAACATCCGCCGGCTGGAAGGCGCGCTCATCCGCGTTGCCTCGTATGCCTCGCTCACCGGCAAAAAACTGACGATTGAAGTGGTTGAAAATCTGCTGCGGGAAATCTTGCATGAAGAAGGCCGACAGACCATCAGCATCGAAGTCATTCAGAAAAAAGTCGCCGAACACTTCGACATCCGCCTAGCCGACATGACCAGCAAACGCCGCCCGGAAAACATCGCCTTCCCGCGCCAGATTGCTATGTATCTTTCACGGCAGTTGACGGAAAGCTCCTTGAGCAGCATTGGCGAAGCCTACGGCGGCCGCGACCACGGCACCGTGCTCCACGCCTGCCGCCTCGTCAAAGACCGCATGGAGGTGGACGCCAACGTCCGTCAGGTCGTCCATTACATCGAAAAGCAATTGTTGCGATAGCCGCAGTCGCTCACCGGTGAGCTGACCGGTGATTATTTTAGCCCGCTTTCATTTTGCTGCGCACCTCTGACGAAACCACCGGTTAATTTCCGATTTGACAGAATCAGGGGATTGCGCCAAAGTAAGGTCGTTCGCTGCGAAGCTCCCCTTGCCGGTTTGAGGATTAATCCGAATCGGACAGCAAATTCAAATTGAAATTTTCCTGATGCTGCTCGGCTCTTGCGAAATGAATATTTCCAACGCGACGCCGGTGGCCGGTGGAATTTCCAACCAATCAAACCATAAATTTTATGCCAAGAATCTCCGTCAAAAAAGAAAAAGCCCCGCGCAAACCGGCCAAAGCCGCCGCTGAAAATTTGCCCGCCGAAACACCGGGCGAAAACCCGTTGCCGGTGGCAGCCCCCGTTGAGCCGACCGACGCGCCGCCGATGACCGTGGACAGCGTCAAAGCCGCCGCCCAGGCGGATGCGCAAAAAGATGTCTCCAACAATCCGGTCGCCGAATCCTCGTCGGAATTGCGCCCGCCGTCCGTGCCGGTGGAACCCACCACCAGCGAAGATACGCGGTTCATCGAACGGCGTGGCTACCAGCGCGACAAGATTGCGGCGTCCATGAACATCGCCAAGCTTCAGGCGATGCAGATGACGGAATTGAACGCGATGGCCAGGGAATATGGCGTGGAGAATTTCGGCACGATGCGCAAGCACGAGGTCATTTTCCATATCCTCTCCAAAAACGCGGCGCGCGCCGGCGTGCTATTTTCCGAGGGCGTCATCGAGGTGCTGCCGGAAGGCTTCGGCTTTTTGCGCTCGCGGAGTTTCAATTACCTGCCCTGCCCGGAAGACATTTACGTTTCGCCATCGCAAATCCGGCGGTTTGATTTGCAGACGGGCAATTTGATCACCGGTCAAATCCGGCCGCCGAAGGAAAAGGAAAAATTTTTCGCGCTGCTGAAAGTCGAAGCCGTGGACGGCGAGGATCCGGACAAGGCGAAGGACAAAACGCATTTCGACAACCTCACGCCGCTGTTTCCAAACAAGCGCTTCATTCTCGAAACGGATGCGGATGAATTGAGCACGCGTGTTTTGGATTTAGTCTGTCCGATTGGCAAAGGCACGCGCGGACTCATCGTTGCGCCACCGCGCACCGGCAAAACCGTGCTGATGCAAAAAGTCGCCAACGCGATTTTGAAAAACAATCCCGAGTCGTATCTGTTTATCCTGCTGATTGACGAGCGGCCGGAAGAAGTTACCGACATGGAACGCTCCTGCAAAGGTGCGGAAGTGATTTCGTCCACGTTTGACGAACCGCCGGAGCGCCATGTGCAGGTCGCCGAAATGGTTATCGAAAAAGCCCGTCGCATGGTCGAACACAAGCGCGACGTCGTGATTCTGCTCGATTCCATTACCCGTCTGGCCCGCGCTTACAACACCGTGCAGCCGCATTCCGGCAAAATTCTTTCCGGCGGCGTGGACGCCAATGCGTTGCACAAACCGAAACGCTTTTTCGGCGCGGCGCGCAACATCGAAGAAGGCGGTTCGCTCACCATCATGGCGACGGCGCTGGTGGACACCGGCAGCCGCATGGATGAAGTCATCTTTGAAGAATTCAAAGGCACCGGCAACATGGAGGTGCACCTCGACCGCGCTCTCGTTGATCGCCGGATTTTTCCGTCCATCAACATCGAGCGTTCCGGCACGCGCAAGGAAGAGCTGCTTTACCATCCCGACGAAGGCAGCCGCGTCGTCATCCTGCGCCGCGCGCTCACCGGCGTGCCACCGGTGGAGGCGATGGATCTCCTGCTGGGCAAGCTCAAAAAGACCAAGAGCAACATTGAGTTCCTGCTCAACATGGCTGTAAGCTGAACCGGTTTCCGGTCGGCCAACGCTTTTCTTGGCGACGGCAAAACAATTTCTGGTATGTTAATGCCAATGCAAGTTTCGCCAGCCGCCACGAAACCGGTTATTTAACTGCCACCAAATGAAACGCCTCGTTCATCCACACGCGCTGCTGCTCGCGCCGACGGCTTTGATACTGATCCTCGCCGCCGGCTGTGGTCGTGACGATGTCAAAGTTTATCACGTCGCCACCAACGACATCGCCGTGGCCCTGCCACCGGTGACCGCGCCGATGCCGGCCACCATGTCCGGCGATTTGCCCGCGCCGGACAACAGCGGTCAGCCGAAGTTGAAATACACTTTGCCGACCGGCTGGAAGGAAAAAGCGTTGACGCAAATGCGCGTGGCGAGCTTTGAAATTTCTGAAACCGGCAAGACTGCGGACGTGAGCGTGATTCCACTCGGCGGCAGTTCCGGCGGCGACGCCGCGAATGTGAACCGCTGGCGCGGCCAGGTCGGCTTGCCACCGGTGGCCGAAGACGCTTTAGCGAAGCTCGCGGAAAAAGTTGAAGTCGCCGGACAGCCGGCGGATTTGTATGACCTCGCCGGCACGACTCCCGGTGGCGGCGAATCGGAACGTATTCTCGGTGCGATTTTGCACGGCGGTGACACGGTCTGGTTTTTCAAGCTGACCGGTGACGCCGATTTGGCAGAAAAGCAAAAAGCCAATTTCATCGCGTTTTTGAAATCAGTGAATTTTGACCAACTCGCCGCACCATCCACGATGGACATGAGCCAGTTGCCGCCGTCGCATCCGGCCATTCCGGGGATGAAGGCCGGTGGAACGGCAGAACCGGTGGTTGATGTCGGCGACAAGCCGACGTGGACGATCCCGGCGGACTGGAAAGAAGGCCAGCTCGCGCAATTTCTCGTCGCCAAATTTGTCATCGGCAGCGGCGATGCCACCGCGGCGGTGAATGTTAGCCAGCTTTCCGGTGACGGCGGTGGACTTTTATCAAACATCAATCGCTGGCGCGGTCAGCTCGGTCAGTCGCCTCTCGAAGAAAACGCTCTGGCTCAACTGCCGATAATTGACGCCACCGGTGGCAAGGCGACGGTCGCGGATATTTCCGGCACCGACGCGCGTTCCCAGCAACCCGCGCAGCTCGTTGGCGTGGTGCTGCCGCACAACGGCCAGACGTGGTTCTACAAACTCATGGGCAATCCCGCCATTGTCACGGCGCAGAAAGCCGCGTTCATCCAATTCGTTCAATCCGCCAAATACCCCGATGCTCATTAAGAAAACTGTCGGTTTTTTTACGTCGCTCAAGCTCACCTGCGTGCTGCTGGCGTTCGCGATTGTGCTGGTGTTTGTTGGCACCATCGCACAGGCAGACGAAGGACTTTACGGCGCGCAGGCGCATTACTTCAAACAATGGCTCGTGGTGGGGATAAACTTTTTCGGGCATAAAATCCCGCTGCTGCTGCCGGGCGGTTATCTGCTCGGCACGCTGTTGCTGGTGAATCTGGTGGCATCGCACATTTACCGGTTTGAATTCACGGCCAAAAAAACCGGCATCCAACTCGCGCACGCCGGGGTCATCGTGCTGCTCGTCGGCCAGTTGGCAACCGATTTGCTGGCGCGCGAATTGCAGTTGCGCTTTTCTGAAGGCGAGACCCGGAATTACTCCGACAGCGCCGGCAACTACGAACTGATTTTCATTTCCGGCAACGTGGTCACCGCGATTCCTGAATCGCTGCTGAAAACCGGCGGTGAATTGCCACCGGCAAAGACCGGTTTGCCGTTCACCGTTCGCGTGAAATCGTTTTGGAAAAATTCCGACTTAAACTTCCGCGCACCGATGCTGCAAAACGCGCCACCGCTCACCACCAATGGCGTTGCGCAGAACTTTGATTTTCGCCCGCAGCCCGACGTGAAGGAGATGGATCAGCGCAACATTCCAACAGCGGTGCTGGAATTGATCACGCCCACCGGCTCGCTCGGCGCGTGGGTCGCCAGCGACTGGACCAGCGACGCCGCGCTCATCGAGGCGGTGCGGAACGGCTACGCGCAAATGGGCGCGGCCATGGCGCAAAAAATCACCGCGCAGTTGGTCGCGTCACAGACGGTTGAGGTTGGCGGCAAAAAATTCACCTTCCTGATGCGGGCGGCGCGTGTCATTCATCCGTTTTCGCTGACGCTGCTCAAGGCGTCGCACACGGTTTATCCCGGCACAGATATTCCGAAAGATTTTCGCAGCCGCGTCCGCATTGACAATCCGCAAGCCGGCGAGCGGCGCGAGGTGGAAATTTCCATGAACCATCCGCTGCGCTACGGCGGCTACACTTATTACCAATACCAGATGGACGCCGGTCAGGCCGCGCAAATGGCGGGTCGCACGCCGAACTCGGTGTTGCAAGTCGTGCGCAATCCCAGTTGGCTGACGCCTTACATCGGCTGTGCGATGGTGGGAATTGGACTGGTAATCCAGTTTTTTTATCACCTCGCCGGTTTTGTTTCTAAACGAAAGGCCAAATGAAAAAGTGGATTCCCCTGATCCTGACGCTCGTGATGGCGCTGTGGTTTGCCGGTAAACTTCAGCCACCGGTGGACAAGGATTTCGCCTTCAGTGAATTCGCGCGGCTGCCGCTCACCGCCAACGGTCGCGTGGTGCCGCTGGATTCGCTTGCGCGGAATTCGCTGCTGGAAATTCGCGAGAAACAGACGCTCAACATCGAGCCGTGGAAAAGCTGGAATGAAAAGCCGAAAATCATCTCCGCCATCGAATGGCTGGCGAACGTGATGATGAATCCCGCTGTGGCTGATGCCTGGCCGGTGTTCCGCTTGGACAACCCTGATTTGATTTCGCTGCTCAAGCTGCCGGAGAAAGACGCCGCGAAAAATTCCGACGGCAAACATTATTCCTGGAACCAACTCCAGCCGGCGCTGGAAACTTTTGAAAAGGAAAACGAGCGCGTTCAGAAAATCGAGACCGCCAAGCGCACTGCCTACGAGAATGCCATCGCCAAGCTGCACCAGCGGCTGGCGCGTTACGCGCAGTTGAAAAATTCCGTGCAACCCGCCGACGCGGCGGACTGGCCGGCGGAACTCGCGGCGTATGAAAAACTGATTCCCACCGGCATCGCCGCGATTCAGGCGCAGCAGGCTGGAAAGAAATTCGACCAGACGAATTTCAACGCGTTCATCGGCTTCATCCAGCGGTTTCAATTCATGGCCAGTCAGGAGCCGCCGCTGATTCTGCCGCCGAACGGTGCCCGCGAATGGCGGCGCATGGGCGACGCGCTGCTCGATACGCCGCGTCCGAACGGCGTGCCGGTGGACAATGCGATTCGGGACTACGCGCAAATGGCTGGCGCGCTCGCCGCGAATCAACCGGAGGCATTCAACACCGCGCTAAAAGATTTGCGCGCGCAGTTGGTGCCGGCGCAATCCAAGGCGCTGGCGAAGGCGCGGGCGGAGGTTTTCTTCAATCAAATGGAGCCGTTTTACCACGCGATGGTGATTTATATTTTTGCCGGACTGCTCGCGTGTTTCTCCTGGTTTAATTTATCCGAGACGCTGCGGCGCAGTTCCGTGTGGCTCATCGCGCTGGCGTTTGTGATTCACACCATCGGTCTGGTTTACCGTATGGTGCTGGAAGGCCGGCCACCGGTGACGAATCTTTATTCCTCCGCCATTTTCATCGGCTGGGGGGCGGTGCTGTTGGGGCTGATTCTGGAAAAATTTTACAAGAACGGCATCGGCTCCGTGGTGTCGGCGGCCATCGGCTTCATCACGCTCATCATCGCGCATCACCTCGCGCTGGAAGGCGACACGATGGAAATGATGCGCGCGGTGCTGGACACGAATTTCTGGCTGGCCACGCACGTCGTCACCGTCACCATCGGCTACGCGAGCACTTACGTCGCGGGTTTTCTGGCGCTGATTTATATTTTGCGCGGCGTGTTCACGAAAACTTTGGACGAAGCCACCGGCAAGGCGCTGGCGCGGATGATTTACGGCATCGTCTGTTTCGCGACGTTGTTCAGCTTCATCGGCACGGTGCTCGGCGGTATTTGGGCGGATCAATCTTGGGGCCGGTTCTGGGGCTGGGATCCGAAAGAAAACGGCGCGCTCATCATCGTCCTGTGGAATGCGCTCATCCTGCATCTGCGTTGGGGCGGCATCATCCGTGAGCGCGGCTTGGTGAACTGCGCCATCTTCGGCAACATCGTCACTGCGTGGTCGTGGTTCGGCGTGAACATGCTGGGCATCGGCCTGCACAGCTACGGCTTCACGGATACGGCGTTCAAATGGCTGGTGCTATTCGTGGTCAGTCAGCTTGCCTTCATCGCGCTCGGTCTGCTGCCGGTGAGAATGTGGAAAAGTCTTCGCGCGCGCGGCACTTGAGCTTTCTTGAATAATAAACGCAGCGGCTTTGCCGTTGCGTTTTTGCTGCGGCTGGAAACTACGGGGAATTTATTTGGCGCTGTGAACCAAGCTGCCCAGATAAATAATCAAACCAACGATAACCAACCCCACAATGATGCTGACCAGCAGAAAAACCCGGTTGCTCTTGTTGGTTTTTTTGGAGAACGCGGTATTGGTATCCGGCGGGCGACCACCGCCCTGCTCCAATTGTTCCAAACTCACGCCGCGCGGAATCACCATGGTGGGGCCATCCAGTTTCCCGGCGGGCGGCGGCGGCGCAACCGCCACCGGCGACGGCGCGGAGACGGGTTTGCCGTCGTCAATTTTCAATTCCACCTGACCGAGCCGCAAAATCTGCCCCGGCTGGAGCACGGTTTCGGAAATTTTCTCGCCGTTGATAAATGAACCATTCGTCGAATTGAGATCTCTGATGACCACCTCCGCCCCACGCAGGAGAATTTCGGCGTGCCGGCTGGAAACCGACGGGTCGGTGATCTGAAAATTGTTATCCTCCACGCGACCAACGGTGGTGCGTTCGGCTGTCAGCTCGAACACCTGGCCCGTCAGCCCTTGATTCAGGATAACAAGTTTGACCATAGGATAATGTATTTCATTATGGGCGTGGCGCGTTTCAAGTCAAATACAAATCCCCCCAGCGCTAATAAATTCATCCGCGTTTTTCAATCAGCGCGCGGAATTCGGCAAACAGCGGCGTGGAATCATGCGGCCCCGGCGAAGCTTCGGGATGGTATTGCACGCAGAACACCGGCTTCTTTTTGTGGCGCAAACCCTCGACCGTCTGGTCGTTCAAATTAATCCGGTTCACCGCCACGTCCGCTGGCAGCGATTTTGCGTCCACCGCGAAGCCGTGGTTCTGCGAGGTGATTTCCACCTTGCCGGATTCCAAATCCTTCACCGGCTGGTTGCCACCGCGATGGCCGAACTTGAGCTTGAAAGTTTTTCCGCCGAAGGCTTGACCCAAAATCTGATTGCCAAGGCAGATGCCAAAAATCGGGATGCCGGTGGCGAGCAGCGTCTTCACTTCGCGGACGATGTAATCCAACGCCGCCGGATCGCCGGGGCCGTTCGAAAGGAAAATACCGGCGGGCTTGTATTTCAACGCCTCGGCGGCGGTGGCGGTCGCCGGCAAAACTTGCGTGGCAAAACCATGCTGCCGCAACCGCCGGAGAATGTTGTATTTCATGCCGTAGTCAAACGCCACAATCGGAATATCCGCCGCCGGCAGCGGCTTGCGGAAATCGCGCGCGGCGGTGATTTTATTGCCGCGCACCAAGTCGAACGCCGCGCTCTGCTCGTCGTTTTCATCCCAGCGAAACGCCTTTTTGTGCGTCACTTCCTTGACGTAATCCACGCCGACAAAGAAAAATTCCTTCGCCCGTTTTACCGCTTCCGCGTCGGAAATTTTCTCGGTGGAAATAAATCCATTCAGCGCGCCGCGCACGCGAAGTTTTTTGGTGAGCGCCCGCGTGTCAATGCCCTGAATGCCGGGGATGCCGTTTTGCTCCAGATATTCGCCGAGCGAAAAATCCGCGCGCCAGTTGCTCACCACCGGCGACAGTTCGCGGATGACAAAGCCCGCCGCGTGCGGCCGCCACGATTCCACGTCCACCGCGTTCACGCCGTAATTGCCAATGAGCGGATAAGTCATCGTGACAATCTGGCCTTTGTAAGACGGGTCGGTGAGAATCTCCTGATAGCCCGTCATGGAAGTGTTAAAACAAACTTCACCGGCGGCCGACGCTTTCGCGCCAAAACCTTCGCCGTGAAAAATGGAACCGTCTTCGAGGGCTAAAATCGCTTTCATCAAATTTGCCGATGATAAAACGCCGCCGCCGGTGGTTCAAGTTTTAACCATGCCGGTGGTGCCTTAATTTGGTGGGGTGAGCATCCGCGCGGTGGGTCGGGTCGCGCGGCGACCCGACGCGCCTCGCAGCGCGAGGCGCGCCACCCTCAAAAGAAGCACCCTGCCACCACTCATTCCTGCGGATAAACCAGAATACGGTCGTGAACGAGGACGATGAGATCGTTTTTCTTGTGGCCGGTCACATCGGCCACGGCACATTCGCGCGGTTCGGGAATGGCGTTTTGCGCGCCGCGAAAGGTATGCTGCTCAAACACCTGCCAGCGCGCGGCGGGAACCAGCTTGCGGTTTTTATCGAACGACACGAGGTCGAGATTGTTTTTCGCCGTTTCCATGAAAATGAGTTGCTTGCGACCGCTGCCGTTGAGATCACCGGCGATGAGGTCGTTGAGAAAACCATTTTTGATGGGCGTGTCGTAGTCGTCCAAGCGCGTGAGTTTCCAGACATCGCCCGCCAGCGGCAACCACGCCACGGCGTTCTGACCGGTGAACGCCACGCTCGCCGCACCCAGCGGCACGGTGGCGAGCGAACTAAACGTCGTCACCGGCAGTTCTAGATTTTTCACCACCTGCCACACACCGGCGGCGTCGCGCTCGCACAAAGTCAATTGCTTGTGCTCCGCGTCAAACAGGAACAGCGACGGCGTAGCGTTGGTGCCGTTCGCCACCGCCGTCGCGCCGATGATGCGCGAATCGCTGGCCGCGCCGTTGATTTGATCTTTCACACGAAACACCCAATTCGGCGCGTTGGTGGCACCGGCCACCGGCGCTTCCGGTTCCAGCACCACGGCGCGGACGAAATTTTTCTGCGGCAGCAGCAACTCCAGTTTGCCGTTGCCGTCCACATCGGCGGTGGCGAGCCACGGTTGTTCCAGCGGGCCGCCCGGTGGATTCACATCGCGCTCGTCGAACGTGCCGTCTTTCTTTTGCAGCAGCACCTTGATTTTTTCGTAGGGAATCAGCGCCACCAAATCCGCCAAGCCATCCTGATTCACGTCCACCACCGCGAAAGTCGTCGGGTTCGACTTAAAACTGTCGCTCAATTTTTGCGTCGTCGTCTTGCCGGTGGCGGTGCGCGTGACCAGCGAACGGACGCCGTCTTTGTCCACAATGATGGCCAGCGTGGGCTTGGCGCCGGGTTGGAGCGCGCCGACCGCCATCACCAACGGTTTGCCGTCCAGCGGCAACGGCGTGGGAAACGGCAACCGGCCATTCTGGTCGAACTGCGTCATCGCCACCGCGTTTTCGTCGCGGCTCAATAAAAAGATTTCCGGATGACCGTCGCCGTTCCAATCCGCCACCGCGATTTGCGAAACGCCGGCGAGACTTGGAAATTTCTTCGGTGCCGCCAGCGTGCCATCGGCTTGCTGCAAATAGACCGAGAGCTGGCCGCTTTCCGGTTCCGCCACCAGCAAATCCGCGCGGCCATCGCCGTTCACATCCGCCCACAACACGCCGCGCGCCGCCGCGTCGGTTTTGTTCAGCGGCAGGATTTGGAGCTGGCCCTGCTTGAACGCACCAGAGAGCGCCTCCGCCGGCTGGCGCGTGAATTGCGAGACTTCCGCCCGCCCGGTGGCTTGCACGATGGATGCGAGATAATTGATTTTGTCACCGGCGAGATTATCCAGCCAGAACGCGCGGATGGGCTGGCCCTTGAAATAAATTTCCGGGCCAAGCTGACCGGTGGCCGTTTGCCGGCGCACATGGAACGGCGTGGGCGTGTCAAAATCCACCAGCACCAAATCGTTGCGGCCATCGCCGTCCACATCGGCAATCTGGATGGCTTTGGGCGTGCCGGAATAGGCAATCTTCTGCGGCTCCGCCAGCGAATGATCCGCCTGCTGCGCGAGGAAATACACCGCGCCGTTGTCGCCGAGCAACGCCAGATCCGTCCGGCCCGCGCCGCTCAAATCGCCCGCCACCAGCGCGTTCGCATCCAGCCGGCCATCTTCAAAATGCCAGCGCTTCGGCTCGCTCCAGCCGTTGGTGCCGAGATTGTAGCGGACGATCAAATCCTTCGTGTCGCCGAAATAAGCGAGATCCGGCCGGCCATCGCCGTTCA
>Ga0208872_1001657_pt1 | contig 13467 bp, 15 predicted proteins | sample CryBogCBH12Aug08_FD_185508 | JGI IMG/M metagenome (GOLD analysis project Ga0208872, IMG submission 185508) | Freshwater microbial communities from Crystal Bog, Wisconsin, USA - CBH12Aug08 (SPAdes) | ecosystem: Environmental > Aquatic > Freshwater > Lake | place: Crystal Bog, Wisconsin, USA...
TGGAGTTGAAAGTTCAAATTTGAAGATTTGGGGGCTGTTTTCGACAAGTCCCGGCCGATTGGGAAAACGGGATTAAATAGGGTCGGTACGCACAAAATTGTTCGGGATGGAAAAAGGGCGGACGGGGGCAGGGACATGCACTACATGGAAAAAGGGGGGACCACTTCCTTTAACCGTGCATAGTCTTCTAGTTCGTTTTACTCGCTATCCTCGTCGTCGGTATCACCGCCAGACACCTCTACCTCGCCACCATTGAGGTAGGTGTCCACCTGGCGAAGCACAACATCGATCCTCTCGGCGGTAAGGTTCTGGGCACCACTGGTCTTGAGTGTTGCCCTCATTCGAACCGCCTCCTCGGTTCCGCTACGAAGGCGTCCTATAATATCCAGCCACTTAGCCATCGCGGCATTCTTACCATCGAGACCGGCAGCAGTGAGCCAGTCGTGGAAGAAGAACGCTGCGATGTATCCGATCTTGGCGTATGACCCCGCAAACTTGGGTGCGACCGGCCAGGCAGCATTCGCACGTTCGAGAAGAGTAGCGTAGGCATCGATGCCAGCAGTCACCCTCTCCTCATCAACACGATCTTCGAGGAAGGGGGAGACGCGAATCCACGAGCCGGTCATCATCCCCGCATCGTTGCGGGATAGTCCGAGAACAAGTCCAGTCCAGTTGGCGAGCATGGTCCGCTTGTTCATATCAAAGCCACCGAGTGCGATGGCTAGCCGCTCGTGGCGTACCAGCCGGCACGTAGCATCAATCAGCGGTACTTTACGGTACGCCCAGCAGAAATCCGAGGACTTGAGTGCAACGCCGGCATTGAGGCGGACGAATACGTCTGCAAGCTGGTGGTGGCTAGCGTTAGTGGTGCAGATGATCGGCATAGTCCGCTCCAGGAACTTCCCCTGATCGTCGATAGAGAGGTCGCGGAAGTAGACACCCTCCTTCCACGTGAACTCATTATTGAAGAACATGCGGAGCGTCTCCATACGGTGCCGTCCGTCGTAGATTGCATACCGCTCGTGCCCATCAACGAACTCAGAGTTGACAATACAGGAGGGAATGGGGTAGTTGTGCATAATTGAGTCGATGAGGCATCGCTTCTTGGAAAGACCGGCGGTACCCTTCCACGCCCACTCGCGTTGTCCGAGAGGCAGGTAGAGAATGCTCGTAGCATTATCTTGAGTGTAACGAGTAACAATGTACTCGACTGTCCAGGTGGTAGTGTTGATACGGATACGGCGTGCGGAGTCGATCAGAGACATTTCGAAGTTGTTGATAGAAGAAGATTTGTAGAGACCCTGGCTATCCGTTTTCTCGATATAGAACGGATCCGTTTTTGTCGATTTGTGAAAACGGATCGGTTTGGGAGCTAGAAAACGGATAGGGAGGGGGGCAATAAGACGACATAACACATCATGAGCATCTTTGAGAACGAGAACTACGACCACGATTATCAACGCTATCTGGACTGGAAGGACGAGCAGCAGTGCGAGGATCACGAGGAGGACCTCCAGGGGGAGCAGGAGGAGGTGGAGACAACGGGTGAGCGGTGCGTGCGTGAGGCACAACAGGAGGAGGACGTGCGACAGCTGGCCCAAGTGTATGTGGGCGGGGTGTACCGCTACGAGTTGGAGTGGCTGCCTGAGACGCAGGAGATTCGTGTGGAGGTGGATCAGTTCCGCGACGGGTTGCCCATGTATTACTGGTATCCCGACAAGGAGGGCACGATTGATGTGCTGTCCAGGCTCCTGAACGTCTCTGAAGATAAGATCCGTATCACTGGTCTGAAGTTCTTCACACCAGACAGGGTTATTGACGATGTGTTCGAGCATGAGCGTCTTCAGTTTCTGAAGAGTACGTGGCGAGATTATGCCGAGGACGGAATCGCGATGCAGTTCAATGTAGAGATGGTCTGCCCCAATAACTGCTACGATGCGGCGTGTGATGGGACGAACTGCGAGTTCAAGCGGCAGGTGATCCACGGTATTGACGGAACGCAGTGCGACTGCTCGGTATGTACGTTCGACTACGGATTCTGCTCCTGCGGATGTAGGGGCAACGCAATAGAGCACGCGAAGTGGTTGGAGGAGCGGGAGAAGCAGGTAGAGGAGGTGCTTCATGAGACGGCGACGCCTCCGGTGGAGATCGAGAAGGAGGAGGATGCCGAGTCGGTTGAGTCGGTGGAGGAGAAGGAGAACAGGATGTGGTCGGACTTCAAGCTGGCAATGATGTCGTCGTTTCTGGCACTGATGCTGGGTATGTACATCTGCCGTGTGCTGGGATGCTGAGAGGCGGATGGGAGAAGATTACGACCGGACGGGAGAGGATTGAAGGGAAATTTTTAAATTCACGGGTAGAAAACGGATTGTATTCTGTGAGTACGGGATAAGAGTAATCAACCAGAATGTCCGGGATCTGTCGGGCTACCGTCATTGCCACGGGTGTTCCGTGTACAAAGAAACAAAAGAATGGGGAGTACTGCGGGATGCATTCTCGGCCTCGCCGTCCCTTACCAGCTGACGAGGACAGGTGTACGTACGTGATCCATGGAAACTCTGGAATTGACCGGAGGTGCGAGAAGAATAGGAAGCACGGCGATGAGACGCATCGGGAGTGTACTCTACATCACAACGCACGGGCGGCGAAGGAGGAACGACAGAAGGTGCGTGAACGGCGTGTTCACATCTACATGAACTACTCTATGCACATTTGGATGTTCCGTCGGGAGGTGGCGACGGCGGCTGGACTTGTCCATGTGAACAACTGGATGCTCGGACACCTGATCGTGCAGCGTACCCTAGCCATTGCGGGCGATCGTCTCGCAACACTGGACGACCTGTGGCAGGCGATGGACGAGTACCGTGCCGAACATCCAGCTGTGAACAACAACATTCCTCGCGAGGCCCAGATCGCACGGGACGAGCAGAATGTCCATACTCGGGAGGTGACGGAGCAGCACAATAAGAACATGGCGATCCTGTTAGCGACGCCGGTTCCGGCGGGTCAGCAGACGCTGAATCACATCAGGCTGATTTGGACGGCGATATACACGAAGACGCCGGTGGACGAGAGGGTGTACGTAGACATGCAGAAATGGTACGACACGGAAACGTGCCGCACGGCGGGAGACTGGCTGTATCGACGAACGCTGGATCATCTGTACGCCCGCATCATCAAAATAGAGAACGCGACGACTCGTAGAGAACTGTTCAAGCGGCTTCAGCAGGAGTGTGCGGAGTCGTATCGTCTGTGCTGCGACGGGCACCTGAACCGTCTTACAAATGTGATGGTCGGGTTTGACGATGCGTTCCAGCAGGCGGTACCGAAGGGACTGATTCTACAAGAGAAAATGGCGAAGATCGCCCAGATCGAGAACCCAGACGAGCGGATGGCAACGGCAAGGGCGTTGATGACAGAATTGGAGGTCGGTCCCGAGGAGGCGGGGGCGTGGTTGGATGCTATCGCGGAGTGAAGTCGTTAATGTAGTATACCGGTTGAGGAAACAGATTTTTCTTCAACCAGGATGGAAATTTGGTGAATACGGCGTATCGGAGCTGGTAGTATAACTCGACAGGAGCGGAATAACGGGGTTGAGCCGTCTGCCTCTCTAAATATCCAAATGATGGTGGGGGTAGCATTGGTCTATTGTCCTCCTCCTTGACTATTTTTTTCGTTTTACGCAGATGGCGGAAAGATTAAGGAAGAGCATGTCGCTGTATGATCGCCTGGGCGTTCAAAGGAACGCGGGGGTGGACGATATCAAGAAAGCGTACCGCACTCTGGCGAGAGAGCACCATCCAGACAAGGGAGGGGATCCGGAGAAGTTCAAGGAGATCCAGGAAGCACATGAGGTTCTGACGGACGAGCGGCGGAGGCAGGTGTATGATGCGAGTGGATCTGTCAATGAACAGCAACAGCCGCAGCAGGGGGGGTTTCCATTCTCGGATATTTTCAGTATGTTTGGGATGGGAGGGATGGGGGGAGGACATCGACCTCCGGGCGGAGGAAAGGGCCCTTCCAATCATGTGAATGTCCCACTGAATCTGGAGAACTTCTACCGGGGATTTGAGGTTATTATGAACTTCAAGCAGGTGAAGAAGTGCCGAGACTGTGCGTCGTCGTATTCTACGTGTGGGAGGTGTGGAGGAGCGGGAGCCCGGATGGGAATGCAGAGGTTGGGTCCGATGATGGTTCAGACGCAGGTACAGTGTGATGGGTGTGGAGGGCGGGGGCAGGCTGGAAGTTCGGTAGGGTGTTCTGGGTGCGGAGGAAATCGGATGGTAGAAAGGGACCGGTCATTGACGGCAAGGGTTACGCCGGGGATGCGGCAGGGTGATCGGATCATGTTTGAGGGGGAGTGTTCAGAGACGGCGGAGTGTGATACACCGGGGGATATCGTGGTCCAGCTTCAGTTACAGGGCAGTGCGTTTGAGTGGCGGGGGGATGATCTCCTGTGTTCGCGGACGATCAGTTATGCGGAATCTATCCTGGGATTTGAACGGATCTTGGAGGATCATCCGAGCGGAGGTCGGCCAGCCTGTCGGTGGGAGGCTGGACCTATCATTGGCGGCACGGTGCTGACAATGGCGGGGGCGGGCATGCCGAAGAAGGGAGGGGGGTTCGGAGATCTCAAACTGAAGATTGAGATTAATCCTCCGCAGGTGAACCTGTCTCCATCTGACCGCGAGGTGCTGGGGAGGATGTTTGGGATGCCGACGTTCGGGGCATCGTCGTACCAGACACTCACCAAAAACGAATAGCGGTGGGTTTGAAATATGTATGTAGCAAAATGGGGAACAAACAGGCGGTACCATCGTCCGCGGAGGTTATTCTGCGTCCTCGGTGTGTCCATCGCGGATGTATGAATGTGTCGTACGGAGGGTTTGTAATGTGCCTGGACCATATCAAGGAAGCAAAACGGAAGCACATGGAGGAAGATGAGGGAAGAGCTAAGAAGACACGGCAGGATGGGTCTATGCCAGAGCAGGCCTGAGTACGTTCTCACTACAATGAGAGGAGGGAGCTGCGACGTCCATTACTGCCGCCGCCCCCCAAAAGACGGGATCCGGTGCTCATTTCATCTTGAAAACGGATTGCGAAAGGGGCAGATGTATTCCAGGGTATACACAGACGCAAATGGACGAACCGTCATCAGGACGCAGGAAGAAAGCGGATAAGGCGAAGCACGTGCGGGAGTATGAAGCACGCATCAGCATTCAAAGGCCGAAGCTAGTTCGCGGTTCCACTCGAAGCTAATATTTTTCGTATCATGCCGAATAATGTCGCCATCAACGACTTCGTGACGATACACCCTATCAATGATTCCAGCGAGAAGAATCATCCAGGCAAGTTTGTTTGTATTGTAGGATCGGAGGTAGGTGAATGCGATGTCGGGGCGGCCTATGCTTCGCCAAAATGTGAATTCTTTCCAGAGATCTTGGTCGCTCAGAGTGTATTCCTTCATTGTTAGACGACGACTGTCTATTCGATCGACAAATCCGTTTTTCTCTGATTAATACAAACCAAATGAGCAACAAGTCCATGCTCCTAACCTTTGCGGTTGCGATCTTTGTGGGAGGTGCCCTGAAGGACTTCTTCCAGGCGATCATTACGGACCTGGTGGCTCCGTTCTTTGTCCTCTTCAGCCCGGACGCCCAGCACACGGTCGGCGGGCTGACTATGCAGGTCGGCCCAGTCAAGCTGAAGATCGGCGACGCTATCGGTGCTGGTGTAACGCTGGTGATTGCCCTCGTGGTCACGGCTGCCGTCCTGCCTTACCTCCACGCCTACTCCCCTCTCCAGGGCGGAAAGCGTGCGTAAACCCACCAAAACGGATACGGATTTAAAGCCCAAGGAATATAGTAAGTGACGTAAAATGCCGAAGAACACGCAAGGAGGATCAAAGCACCGCAAGGGATCAAACTCGGAATCATCCACATCTATGAAGAACAAGAAGCTGTTCACCAATCTCCTCGCCGACATCCGAGACGACGAGGACATTGATGGAATTTGTGTAGGCAGGGTCATGCGGAAGCTGGGGGACGGGAGAATGGAGGTGGACTTTATCAAGAACGAGCGACTGGAGACGGACAAGGCCCGGATGAAGGGCTCGATTCGCGGTAGGGGCAAGAAGGATGCGTGGGTGGATGTGGGGTCGTATGTGATCTTGAATGAAACGGGAGTGGATGGGGCACTGGCACTGGAGATCGTGATGCCTCTGAATGCGGATCAGGTGAAGGTTCTGAAGAAGGAGGGAGTGATCTCGGAGCACCTGGCGACGAAGGGGGTCGAGGACACTGACGGGATTGAGTTTGACGCGGGAGTCAAGGAGGAGAGGGAAATTAACATTGATAATATATAGTAGTATGGAGCATCTCCGGCCGCACCCGACTGAGCTTCCGGAGAAACAGAATATTAACAAGAAGTTCGAGCTGCGAAAGTCGGACGCGTACCATTACGCGTTCAACCCACAGGATTACGTGGACATCGACTTTTTCAATGTTCTTGGACTGCCCACCAAAGTATACCCCGGGCTCAAGTATGCGTTGAAGTACGTTAAGAAGCCCGTAATTTTTTTCACAGGATATGATGTGGGTCCGAATGACAAGTTAGAAGCATTCGTTCGCCACGTCGTGTGTTCCCTCGCAGTCCATGAAGGAACACACCTTAATATTTACTTTTTTGATATGCGTAATCTCCGAGATATATCACCGAGCATGCAAAAACACATGGAGACAGAGTTCGCGAAGCACGCGGATGTTCCGGTTCATCTGGTCAATGTGGCATGTGTAGACCGCACGAAATGCTTGTACCTGCAACGCTTCAAGGGGGAGGGGGAGTTCGGATGGTGTATGGCCTGGGCCTTGATGTTCCTAGACTACCTTACATCGAACCCCTCAATTCTACACAAAACTCCGGAAGAGAGGAAAAAGGCGATTGCGAAGTTGTACAGCAGTATAGATCGGCGTCTATCGGGTCCTCGGACCAACCACTTTATTGAGGCATATTATATTCGGTTAATGGGTCTTTAAGTTTAGGGGCTACAATACGAGGATTCTGATCGATTAAAGCACGTTGATGTTCCGCACGGTAATCGTAGGAACATGAATGGGCAGAATCGGGTTTGTGGAGAGAGCAGTAGACGTTCCCACACCGGCACTTCATGGCCGAATAGGCCTTCTTGCGGCAGTCATCGTGTTTACAGCGTTCCATGCCCTATATTTCTTCCGTATAGGAAAGTATCCGTTTTGTATATAGAATGGAAGCAGACGAACTGGTTGTTCCTCTTCCTCCTGATCCTGACAGTTCTAATAAACAGCTTTTACTTGCTGCACGGCGTGGGGAACTGGATAAGGTGAAGGAATTGTTGGATGGGGGTGCGGATGTGAACTATTGGGACAATGAAACTTACATGACAGCTCTCATGTTTGCGACGGTTGGCGAGCATCTTGATATCGTGAATGAACTTCTTGTTCGTGGAGCGGATTTAACGATGACTGATCGTAATGGAGCGACTGCACTCCACCTGGCAGCATCCTACGGTCACATAGATATTCTGAGAAGGATCATTGATGCACTTCTCGCAGAACGTGAGGATCTTAACACCCAGGACGGATACGGACGAACTGCTCTACATACGGCTGCCGAGGGGGGAATAGTGAATTCGGTTATACTCCTTTTACAACGAGGGGCGGATCCTACGATCCAGGACACTGACGGGAACACTGCCTACGATCTTGCACAAACTCCAGAAATTCGCGGGCTATTACCTGCTCCTCCCCGTGTTCTTCCGTCATATGCTTCCGCTCCAGACCCAGTACCTATTCAGTTTGAAGTCATGAAAATCCAGTACAAGAATCAGAAAGTGTACGACTTCGAAGAGAACGAAGAGGTTCCCATACTTTCACTCCTATCGAAATCGGCATCTGTTATTTTCAAGGCGAAGGAGTCGTATTTCACGCTACCGCTGACTACGATCGTAAGGGCAATCGAGGACGGATCGCAGGTTCGGCACAGGTGTAAGGGAGAACTGCAGGGAGTACCGTATGAGCGGGATGTGGATATGGATCACATGTATTACTACATCCAGGGGAACGGCAATTACCTAGTTTGGTTAGATCAGATACAGCAGGGGCTTCTACAGCACTTTCAGATATTTGATCTGGAAGAGACGGACGAAGAGCTGGACAACGTTGCGTCCGCACAGAATGTCCAGACGAGTCCGGGAATGAACAGGTATGGAAACCAGGTGAATATTGTAAGTGCAGATCATTGCCAGGCGGGAACCAAGCAGACGGTATTCAAACTGACCCCTGTAATCTTGACGGACGAAGCCCAGCTCCCCGTCCTGTCTTCTGGGGAAAAGAGACGTAGGACAGAGGAAGACGCGGCAGATATTCTGCGTAGACTAAGGACAGGAGCAAGAAGGAGGACGTGGAAGCGTAAGGGGCGGAAGACCAGGAAAAATCGCAAGTAAGTATAATGGAGGAGATATTTAGATTTGATAGAACTACACCTCGACCCACTACGCCAGGCACGCCGTATTCGTTGTATTACAATGTTCGAGCCGATAATGTTGATGGAGTCAAGGCAGATTTGGCAGCGGGGGTTGATCCGAATGTGGTAGATACAAGTCAACGTTTTGTCGTTGACCGACCGATTCGTGTGGCGGTATCTAATTGGCCTGGGAGCCCCAGTGCAAAACAAATCGTCAAGCTACTGCTAAAGTCAGGAGCAAACCCGAATTTACCGAATCCACCCCTGAGTGATTATAAAACTCTGTCTGTTCAAGATGCGGTATATCTCCCAGAACTCATGAGGCTTCTGCTGCTTGACCCCGACACAAAAATCAAGGTGGATCCAAGTGTGAAGTTACCACTTTTTGATAATATTAACCTAATGTACAGCAACCCACCTCGTTGGCCTCCGGGTCCTTACCCGCTGCGTGAGTATATTATGAAGTCCTGGGCACCCCCTGTTAACGAACGCTATAGACCGATTCAGGACGGGATCCGTGATGAAATGGTAGCAATGGTTGACAAGGCAATACATAATCGGGCCGTTGGTGTCAAGAAGGCACTGAATCAAACCACACTGTCTCCCGATGTGATCAGACTGATTGCACAGATGGATAGCGGGCATATACCGAAGCCGAAATCTGGGGGTCGGCGATTCACACGGAAGCAGTGCAAGAAGTTCAAGTGTGCGAAAATGGGGTTCACACAGAAGGCCTCGTGCCGTCCGTATAAGAACTGCTACCGCTCAACTGCGGGAGTACACAAGAAACGGGGCACCCACAAACACCACGGCCGCAAGTAAGGCCACTACATCCACGGTCCGCACGATCTTCTGCCATTTCAGAGGGAGATCGGAGACACCTTTCTGGTACTCCGCCGGCTTGAAGGGGGCGGAGATCCAGCCGAGGAAGGTGGGTTTCAGATGATCGTTACAGTCGTACCATACATCGTACCATGCCATTAGAATATATCCCGTGAACGCGAGAAGTATTGTGACGGCCCGTTTGAAGGCGATATCGTACGGTGTCCGTAGCGAAGCGGAGGGGGGCATCCAGTAGATGGCGATGAGGAGACCTGAGAACGCCAAGCATTTGGGGTTGAGGGCTAGAGGAGTTCCAAAGAGTCCACCTCCCATTATCTTGTGTATGGTAGGAATAATAAGACAATGTCCGGAGGTCGTTCTACGTTCTTTGGTGCGAATGAAAGTGTCGGGGGTCGTCCGGGTGCGGCTGACCAGTCTGCTCTCCTGAAGGCCCTCAAACTCCAGACGATGGTGAGGGTGAATGCCGCAAATCAGGCGGCGGGGATTTACAGCAAGGCAAATACGGCGATTCACACAAGTTCTCCCATCGATCGTGTACAGTATAACGCGAATCAGCAGGCGATTCAGCGTACCATATTTTATAATCCGGTATAAACAATATGGAGGAGATCAAGAAGCAGGTAGAGGTCCAGGCAAAAGCTCTTCCACCTGCGTCCTTGGCAACCCTAAAACAATTGCGACAGGAGAACTGCGGGCAGACAACGAAAGATTTCCACCTCCAATCCTTCCAGGTCTTTGTCCGTCGCATGTTATCGCCTGATAGTCCGACCCGCAACATGCTGCTAGTTCACGGCACGGGAGTAGGAAAGTGTCACGGCGTAGATACACCAATCCTTATGTTTGACGGGTCGGTGAAGAACGTTCAGGATGTAGCAGTCAATGACGTCCTTATGGGAGATGACTCGACGCCGCGGCGTGTCATGTCTCTCGCTCGTGGAACTGATGAGTTATATAAGATTAGGTCTGTAAAAGGCGATTCATATGTGGTCAACCAGGAGCACATTCTATGTCTTAAATATACCGGTCAGGATGAAGTGACTGAGATCACAGTGACTGATTTTATGAAGAAAAGCAAGAAGATCCAGCGAAACTTAAAAGGATACTCTACCAGAGTAGAGTTTCAGAAGAAAGAGATAGATTTTGACCCCTACGTGCTCGGGGTATGGCTCGGAGATGGTTCAAAGCGTGATCCGGTCATATCATGTCAAGATAGTGCTATCTTATCTCATCTGCGAGCGTTCGGTAAGAAAAACAATCTATCATTGAATTTCCAGAGCGGATATGAGTATCGAATGACAGCAGATACACCCCGTGGTCCAAACATGTTCCTCAAATTTTTACAGGCGAACAATCTTATCAATAACAAGCACGTTCCTACACAGTTTAAGGTCAATTCTCGAGATGTTCGCCTACAGGTTTTAGCCGGTCTTATTGATACGGATGGATACCTAACTCAGAATTGCTACGAAATTACGCAGAAGTCAAAAATACTTGCCGACGATATTGTATTTCTTGCTCGGTCTCTGGGATTCGCAACAACGACAAAAAAGGTACAGAAAGCCTGTATGTATAAAGGCGAACGAAGGGTGGGACAGTATTACCGAACGTATATCATTGGAGAAATATCGGATATCCCGGTAAAAATTTTGCGGAAGCATGGGAGGGAACGCAAGATAAACAAGGATCCGCTCAAGTACGGTATAGAGGTGATTCCGCAGGGGGTGGGAGAGTACTATGGATTTACATTAGACGGTAATAACCGTTACGTTCTTGGAAACTTTACGGTGACACACAACACTTGTACATCTATCCAGGTGGCGGAAGAATACATCTTGCGTCCCGAGTTTCAGGACAAGAAGGTTCTTGTTCTAGCCACCACGGCAGTGGAGGAAACGTTCCGGTCGCAGATCTTTGATGTGAATCGGGTGGAACTGGACCCGGCGGGACTTCTGAGGTCGCAGCAGTGTACGGGGAGGCGGTACCTCGATATGCTGGAGCGGGCCCGATCTGAAGATCTGCGGTGGGAGAACCCGGAGAATCGGGAGCGGCTGAACACGATCGTCCAGAAAATGATCGATGAGTTCTATGAGTTTTCGGGCTACATCAAGTTCTCGAATTTGGTGGAGAAGAAGAAGGTCATGCTTTCGCCGGGAGATTTTGAGGCGTGGATCCACGAGAATTTCGATGGCCGTCTTCTCATTCTGGACGAGGCACACAAGTTGGGAGAGAGCGATCTGGAGTTCGCGAAACAGACGTCGGAAAGCATTCAGCGGATCGTGAAGGTCGCCGAGGGAATGACGCTGGTGCTCTTGACGGCCACGCCGATGTACGACTCGTTCCAGGAAATCATTCTCTTTTTCAACCTTTTTCTGTGGAACGATAAGCGGCAGAAACCCAGTGATAAACTGAACGCCAGCTCATTTTTCAAGGCGGACGGATCGTTCAAGACTCCGGACGCGGAGTCGAAGTTTAGGGGGTGGTGTCACGAGTATGTGTCATTCATTCGGGGAGAGAACCCGTTCACATTCCCGTTCCGCCTGCCACCGCCCCAACCGATGATCGGGCTACTGGACCGCAAGACGGACTTCAAGGGAAACGCAATTACCCAGCCGCGGAAGTACCTTCCTCTTGTGGTGTCGTACGTGGACGGAGTTCAGAAAGAGCGGGTGAAAAAGGTGTCGGGAAAGATCCAGGAGGACGTGATTCCCACCATTGTCGTGTCTCCCGATGGTCGGTCGATCGTGAAATGTTTCGACAAGCCTGTGAATTCGGCGAGGTTTCAGTACAGGTACGCCAAGAACGTTCCTGCGTTCCTGAGTCCGTCGCAGGTGGGGCAGCACGCGGCCAAGTTTGCCACGGTGATCAAATGTATTCAGGAGTCTACGGGTATCGTGTTTGTGTACTCAAATTACGTGAGAGGCGGGGCTCTACAATTTGCCATGTGTCTGGAAGAGCACGGGTTTGATCCCGCAGTTGGTACGAGGCTGCTTGAGAATCCGTCGGGAGAGTACACTGGTTCTTCGAGGGGGAAGTACGCGTTCCTGACGTCGGATATGACGGACAAGCAGATCGCGATCCTGATTCGGCGGCTAAGGAAGCAGGAAAATTCTACCGGCCAAGATATTCGGGTCATTGTGGGGTCGTACATCATTTCGGAAGGGGTGGATTTCAAGAATGTGCGACAAGTCCATATCCTGGATCCGTGGTACAATATGAGCCGCATGGAACAGATTATTGGGCGTGGGCTGCGTACATGCTCGCACGCAAGTCTCCCGTTCGAGGAGCAGAACTGTACAGTCTACCTCCACACGCTTCGGTACGCGGACTCTACACAAGAGACGTATGACGAGTACATCTACCGCAACTTCGTGGAAAACAAGGCACTTGCGATTGCGAAGGTCAAGCGTGTCCTGGCCGAATCGGCGGTGGACTGTACCACGCAGATTTCCACGAATCAGTTGCCAGACGCTTGGCGGGCATTGATTATTCCGCAGCGGAGGTCGCAGGATAGGGAGGTGGTAGAAATGCCCCTGTCGGCACTGTCGGCACCCACGTTCGAAGACGGAACGCCGTCGCTCGTATGTTCGGTCTCAACAACATCGGTGTCGGATGAAGAGTACACGCGACCTCTGAGTTCGTACCTGGACATTCACGATGAGGTGTTTGATGATCTTATTCAGATGTTCAAGGACAAGCCGATATGGAAGCACGCGGATCTCATGCAGAAACTATCCTACGATCCGTCTGTTGTAACATATCTGCTCGAGAACGCCGTACACTCGCACTTGAAGCTAAGGGATCGGGCTGGACGCATAGGAACTCTGGAGAACCGCGATGGAGTGTACGCTTTCCTCCCTGAAGGTTCCCAGGATGCCACGATGTACGAGCGGTCCGTGAACGATTCGGGAGACGTGCCAATTGCCGTTGACGTCCCCGAAGAGGAAAAGAAGGAAGAAGACAGGGGCGAAGAGGAGAAGGAGAAGCCAGAGCCGGGTGTGGGAACGAGCCTGCTGGCCGATCTTCGTGCGTCCTTCGTGCCGTCGTCCCTGTTCGCACCGTTCACTCCTGAGGTGGTGGAATGGTTTTTGGTGGACCAGGTCATGAAGCCGGCGGACAAGAAGGCAC
>Ga0208872_1001661_pt1 | contig 13460 bp, 11 predicted proteins | sample CryBogCBH12Aug08_FD_185508 | JGI IMG/M metagenome (GOLD analysis project Ga0208872, IMG submission 185508) | Freshwater microbial communities from Crystal Bog, Wisconsin, USA - CBH12Aug08 (SPAdes) | ecosystem: Environmental > Aquatic > Freshwater > Lake | place: Crystal Bog, Wisconsin, USA...
CGCAGCCTGGCGGTGAGCTGGACCAAACGTCGCAAAAAAGGCCGTGAAATGGTGGTCGCCATGCCCAGCCGTTTCATTGCTGAGATGGCACTGGATCAAAAAACGGTGCGGGAAGATCCGCGTGAAAAACTTCGTGCCCTGCGCGCCGAGTTTGCCCTGAAAGCGGAGCAACGTGCTGCGCACGCCGCGCGCGTGAAATAGATTTAGTGGGGCCCGATTGAGGTCAGGAATGCCACCGGACCGGGTGTTGCCACCGAACCCAGCGGAGTCAGGGTGCCGGCGGTCGCATTGACGGTGAAGGCATAAACTTTCCCGTCAGACTGGTTGGTGGTGTAGGCAAAGGCACCCGTCGGATCCAGCACGATATTGGCCAGATGGTCCACCGAAGTTCCCAGCGACGTTGTCTCCACACCAGCGGCCGGCGCACCGGTTATTGGGTCCAGCGCAAAGAAAGTGGCGGTTACCACGTCGGCATTAAGCGCCAGCAGGTAGGTGCCGTTGGGGTCGACCGCCACCGAATGGGTGCCCAGATCAGCGGGCTGGCTAACCGTACTGAGCAGTCCGCCGGCAACGCTGTCGAACGTCAACTCGCTCACACTCGCATTCGACACATTGGCGGTATAGGCAGCCAGTCCACCGGGGCGCATGACCAGCGCGCCCGGATTAGAACCCGATGGCAACGCATAGGAAGTACCGGTCGACAGCTGACCTGAGGGTTTCAGAATACTGTAGACCCAAACTTTGTCGTTGCCATCTACGGCATAGACGTAGGTACCGGTCGGATCTACGGTGATGGCATTCAGGGTGCTGCTGGTTGTAGCCGTCGTCGGGGAAGGACTGGCAGCAACCAGCGCGTGATTGACTATCTTATAGCTAGAGATAGTTTGGTCGGTCTGATTGATAACAAACGCATAACTACCGGATGGATCTATGGCTATTGCAGACGGGCCGGTTCCGGTTGCTACCGCACCACCGCTGGCAGTTAGCGCGCCTGTCGTAGCAGACACAGAATAGGTCGACACCGTGTTATCGACCTGATTTGTTACGTACAGATAGCTGCCGTGCGAGTCCAGCGCCATGGCCGATGGACTGGTACCTGTTGGAACCACACCGCCACTGGAAAGCGCTGTCAAGGCGCCCGACGCCATCGTAAAAGCAGAAATAGAGCCCGTCGAACTGCTACCCAGATTATTCAGCGCATAGGCGAAACTACCGGCGATGCGGGTACAGGTGACGTTGGCGTTGAACACCGATGCCGAAATTCTGCCGCTGCCATTCGCCACAGTGCACGTTTCACCGGCGGGTTGCACTACTACGTGCACGCTATAAAGAGCCGAACTGCTGACCGGCGCCATGTTATAGACGCCATTGGTGGTAATAGTGACCGTGTTCAGGTCGTTCTGTAAAACCAGACTGGCGCCGGGCGACAACCCGGTAACCACCCCGCCCAGAACCAGACTGCCGCCGGAACTACCCGAGCCACCGCCACCACATCCTACAAGCACAAGGCTCAGAATAGCGGTCAGTGCTATGGAAAATACCGAAAAAAACCTCGTGGCCATTGACACTCCCTCATATTCGACGGCGCCAGACAGGTTCGCGCTATTCACCAGACTACTGCCCCAATCCTGCCTCTCTTTTGCCTCGCGACATTCTGCCGGTGACTATACCCTATAGCCGTTAGGATTTTGTTGTTGCCAATTCCAGCTGTCCCGGCACATGGCCGCCAGATTGCGTTCGGCGCGCCACCCCAGCAGGGCGGCCGCATAGGCGGGGTCGGCATAGCAAGAGGCCACATCGCCCGAGCGCCGCGGCGACCGTTGGAACGGCACCGCCCGACCACTGGCTTCTTCAAATGCCTTGATGACTTCCAGCACGCTATAACCGGTTCCGGTGCCCAGATTGACTGCAAAACACTGCGGCTGCTGCAATTTTTCCAAGGCTTTCAGGTGCCCCAGCGCAAGGTCCACAACATGAATATAGTCCCGCACGCCAGTGCCATCGGGCGTCGGATAGTCGTCACCCCAAACGTTTAGCCGGTCCCGGCGGCCAATAGCCACCTGCGCTACAAACGGCATCAGATTATTGGGTGGGCCCTGCGGGTCTTCTCCTATCAGGCCGCTGACATGTGCGCCCACCGGATTGAAATAGCGCAATATTCCTATTCGCCAGTCTGGCTCGGCCCGGAACAGGTCGCGCAGCATATCTTCAACCACCAGCTTGGTGCGGCCATACGGGTTGGTGACGGACAAAGGATGGTCTTCGGTCAGCGGCAAATACTGCGGCTCTCCATACACCGTGGCCGAAGAACTGAACACCAGTTTCTTGACGCCCGTGGCCTGCATGGCGCGCAACAAAACCAGTGTGCCGTTGACGTTGTTGTCGTAATAGTGGAGCGGCTTTTCAACCGACTCCCCCACGGCTTTCAATCCGGCAAAGTGAATGACGGAGGTGCAGCCATACTGGCGCAGCGCTGCTTCCAGCGCGGCCTGGTCGCGTATATCGCCCTTCACCGTTTGCACCGGCTTTCCAGTAATAGCCTCCACTCGCACGAGGGACTGCGGGTCGCTATTGGAAAAGTTGTCGAACACCACCAACTGGTGGCCAGCGTTGAGCAGTTCCACACAGGTGTGCGAACCAATGTATCCGGCTCCGCCGGTGATCAGGATTGTCACGATTGTTCTCCAGTAGATGTCCTACACAACCAACTCCTCGGTGCTGCCCGTCGCAGCCAACCCGTGCACCCTCATTTGATATCAACTAGATGACACATTGCCGATATTTAATCTGTCGCGGCCTGACTTCTGGTTGGCCACCAAAATCCAGTATCTTGTCGTCACATCGAAATCCACGCGACTCATAGTAGGTGCGCATTACGCCCCGGATATATAAATTATCCTGACTCGGCGTCTCGCTGGCATAAAGGTCCAGCACCAGATCCGGGAATCGGTGCGCCATGCAGTCCATCAGTGCATTCTGAGACTTGGGAGAAGTCAGAGAATGCATGAATAGCATGCAGGTTTCAGGCTGTGCAGCCAGTGTCAGATAGAGTATTGGCATATCGCTTACATACAGAACTTTCCTGTTTTGCGTGACCGGCGATAAGTCTGTATGCAGCACCTGCAGCACCGCGTTTCGTTGCGCACTAGTATTGACAAAACGAAAAGCAGGTATGTCGTGAATGGCTTCCGTTGCACGCCACCAGGCCACCTCGCGATACGGAAAATTACACCAGTGGACAACAAATATTGCAAGCGTTAATAGCAATGGCAGATGCCCCAGCGCAGGTCGTGCGGATAAATCGGGGTACGTACCGGCGCGGGTACTCAGCGCCAGCAGGATGGGCAGGCAAATCATCAACGCGCCGGTAGCCTGCCCAATGCCATTTCCACTGGTCACCCCCATGTTGGTCATACACAGCAAAATAGCCAGCACCAGCCACCCTGTATGAAAAGACGTGGCGCCAGACTTTGGCGGCCGCTTGATACCTGTTGCTGCTCCCGTTACGGCACACGTTGCAGCACAACCGAGCGCACCGATAGCACCCAGCAACAAGACCAGTTGCCCGCTATATCCGCCCGGTATTTGTCCGCCTGATAGCAATACCAGCGCCAGCACGAGCGCACCGATAAGAAATAGCGAAACATTAATCCCATCGGGCCGCAGCGATTGCCGATAACCCAGAGCAAACATCACCAGCACTGCAATCAACGTTACGGGCCCGTTGCGGTTGTGGAAAAAAACCGAACCCACACCATATCCACTGGAAAAGGACAATGCCGACAAATATTGCTGAACCGGCGCAAACATCAGCAAAACAATTGCCAAAATTGCGGAGCCGATTAACCCGGCAAGGACAAAACGCCACACCCGAGTCAAATCACGTTCCAGCGCCATGCGCGCCACCAGCAGCGCCCCCATCACCACTGCCGCCGTGGGATGTGCAAGCATTGTTATCAGCACAATGGCTGCCCAGAGCACGACACCGTGCTTGCGCCATTCATAAAAGCGGATTAAATACACTATCCAAAGCGCCTGCGACACCGTGTTGTAACTCAGTGCAAATACGCCGTGGAATGGCATTGAAAATGTCAGTGACAGCGCGGCAATCGCTGCGACAGGGCGCGTGCACCCAAACAAGAATAGCTTGCGGCTGGCATAAACGTATACCGCAATACAAATAAGCGCCAACAGCAGGCGGCCGAAAAACACCAACCCATCCAGCCCGAAAAGGGCGTGATAGCCATATAAAAACGGATAGAAAATAATGTAGACGTTCTGCTGTATGAACAGGTCGTTGCTGAACAGTTTCCCGGTTTCCATCAACCCGCGAATTTCACCGTAATATTGCATCTCATCGGTGAAGTCCAGTCCGCGCGTCACGCGAAAATACAGTATCAGCAGCAAAAAGCCCGCGCAGAGAAGCTCCCAACCGTACTTGCGTGAGGACAGCATTAAAAAAGCAGCCGATTACATTCGGGCCACAATCACCACGTTCCAGCAAAGCAGGCGCAAGGGTGGCAGCAACTTCAAAAGCAGACTGTCAAGGATTTCGAGCGGCCGATATAGCCAGGCCCACTTATGCCCCTCCTGCACGATAACTTTCCAGAAGCGCTCCTTGTTGGGATCGCGCCGCTGTGCGAGGGCCATGATGACGAAAATAATCAGTGTAGTAAACCAGAAATATCCAGTTTCCACCTTCCGAAAATGCTTGTGAAATAGCTTGATATCCGCCCACTTCAGGGGGTGTTCGTCGGGAGTTCTGACGTCGGTTGCCATGCGCCGGTATACGTTGATAGCAGGGTTGTAGTCCAGAGGATCCCAGGATACAAACACGCCGTTGTCGGCAAGATGCGGCCGGATACGGATCAAAGTTTCTTCGATGTTTACATGGTGCAGCAAATTGCCTGCGTAAATAATGTCGAACTTTTCGTCCGGGGACAATTGCATGTCCTCCGCGGACGCAATGTGCTGGCGCACACTGACCCCATTGGCAGTAGCCAGTCGGGTAGTTGCATCCAGCATGCCTTGCGACAGGTCCGACGAAGTAACACTCGCCCCCAGCATCGCAAAGTACACGCTGGCTTCGCCCAGTCCGCAGCCGACATCCAGCAAACGCTTGCCGCGGATATCGCCAAGCCGAGAAGTGATGTACCGCATTTCGGGCGCAGTACACACCTCGTTGCTGGCCATCACATCAATTTTTTCAACATCCTCGCTATTGGCCCATGCGTCGTGAAACACACGCTCATTTTCGATTCGATCGTGAGTTGCCTCAGCTGGATTTTCCGACTTCACATAGCCAGCCGATTCGGCAACACGCATCGCAATATCCTTAAAGTAACTGTCATTTTTCAGCTTGATCTGATCTTCACGGTCGAGCAATCCGGCCTCGTGTTGCTTCATGACACTGGCCTCGCTATCGCCGCGTATATACAGCCTTGCGCCGGCTAGCGGCAACAGGATGCTGCTGGATTCTTCCGACCCCCAAGAGATTCGGATATCACTATTCTCATATTTAAACACGAGTGCGGACAGGAAACTCGCCCAGTCCGGTTGCCGGTCGCTCAACGGGTGCAATTTCAACTCCTGAGTCGCCATCAGGAATCGATAAATAAAACTCTCAAACTTGATTTTTTTAGGCACTTGCTATCTCGATTCGCTTTTGCTCAATACGTGACTGGGGACGGTCTCTATTTTCGTTGCGTATTCTCTCGGCAATTGTCAGCAACGAGTCGTACGACAATGGCCAGTTCTTTTGGGGCGGCGATGTCAGGAAAGTGCCAACCCGCTGCAACTTGGCAGCCATGAAGCGCATCGAAATAGTCATCTCCGGATAGCTCCCGTACATGCACCCGTCACAAGCGCGCGTAACTTGGGCGACCTCTTCCCTCCAGACCTTGTCCTTATAGGTTTTGGGAAACCCGGAGTCATAAGCGGGATAGCTGTTACCCAAGCGATGATCACAACAGGGGGCAAATTCACCATTTGGCAGCAAAGCGAAATACAGGTTAGGCGTATCGCATACGTTGTCATTGTGCTTGCGCCAAGTGATCGGTTCATTGCGTACAAAGCGCTTGATGTCATCCAGATATTGATCACTGTCGAATAACAGAAATCCTTCCTTGCGCATCTGGCGCACCCGTTCTATCACTTGGTCTACCACCGGCAATTCAGACGCGCGAAAGCGCAGCGACTGATCAAAAGTACGAAATCCCCTGGGGTGTGCATAGTCACTGACGTGCACCGGCACCAGCGATGAGAACCAGGAAATTTCGGTTCCGAACCTGACAACATCCTCAATATCACCCATATTCTGGGGCTGCAATACGCATCCCAGCGAAGCAAAGCTACCTTCTTTCGGCAAATATTTTGTGAAAGTAGCCATCGCCTGCAGGGCCTGATGCCAGGACTTGCTGAAATCGCCGTTGATCTTGTCCTGCGTATCCGGCCGGAGTGAGTCGAGTGATATCGAAATATCCTTGCCACCGGCCTCCACCGCGCGCGCAATTTGTTCCTCCGTTGCATATCCGTTCGTTTGCATTCGAACGTGTACACCCCGGGACTCAAAGGCATGAATTATTTGTGGCAGGTCTTTGCGCGCAAAAGGCTCACCACCGGTCAGCAGCACTATTGCGACCCCCATCTTCGCAAAGTTATCGGCTATTCGCTGCACTTCATCAATAGTGCACTCCCGGACATCGGAGTTTGCGTAGATGATGTTGCACTGCTCACAGGTCAGATTACAGCGCGCAGTGACGTAGAACTGCACATAGACCGGCGCGTCCTGCAGCAGCGCAGCCCGGGCCAGAGTCATCTTGGATAAGCTTGAAAACATACTACCTTTGACTAAAATATTTAATCCGCGTGACGTAATTCAGGCAGAAAGTGAGTCCATTTGCCATCAGCTTTGCAGCATAGGGATTTATCTGAAGTACCTCAACGAATAACCACAACAGCAGCATTCCGAACACCAGCATTACCCCGTTCACAACCATCGTCAGCAGCAAATCCGCCCTGAAACGGAAGCGCGCTGCTGGAAAAACAAATCGGCGGATCAGCGCCACATTAACTGCTGCCCCAACCGCAAAGCCACACAGGTTTGCCAGATAAACCGAAATTCCAAAGTAAACCAGCCCGGAGTAAATGGCAAAGTCTACGCAAAAGCCCGTGCCAGCCACTAAAAAGTACTTCCCCAGAGGAAGCAACTTAGAGATTGACTGTTTCAAGGACAAGATAGAGAGGCCTTCCTTTTACTTCCTCAAAAATACGCGCTATGTATTCACCAACAATTCCGATCAGGAATATCTGAACGCCACCTATCAGGACAATGGTCAGAATAATCGCTGTAATGCCTGGAACCGGAATATTGGTGAATAGCTTCATATAGAGCATATAGGCTCCAAACAGCAATCCACATAAAGTAGTGAGCGCTCCAAGCCGTATAGCCAGTGTCAGCGGCTTCTTGGAGAACGAGAATATGGCGTTCATTGCGAACGAAATCATTTTCCGCAACGGGTACTTTGTCTCGCCGGCGAATCGTTCCTCGCGATCGTACTCAAGCGCTACGGTTCGAAACCCAACCCATGGAACCATTCCGCGTACAAAACGGTGCCGCTCACGCATCCTCCCGAACGCGTCCACCACCCGTCTCGACATCAACCTGAAGTCTCCGGTGTCAGTTGGAATTTCCATCTCGCACAAATAACTGAAAAGCCTGTAAAAAGCGGCTGCCGTGGCTTTCTTGAAGATGGTCTCACCCGAGCGGCTCTTTCTCTTTCCATAAACTACGTCGTAGCCGGTCAGGGCGAGGTCATACATCTTTTCAATCAATTCCGGTGGGTCCTGCAAGTCTCCGTCTATGACGGCAACATAGTCGCCGCGCGCAGAATCTATTCCTGCAGTAATAGCCATCTGATGGCCAAAATTCCGGCTGAAAGAAAGTATCTTGACCGACTTGTCGGTGGAGGCTGCCTGCTTTAGCAGGTCGAGCGAGTTGTCCTTCGATCCGTCGTCGACAAACAGGAACTCGACGTCAACCCTTTCTGCGATTGAGGTCCGAAATTGGGACAAACGGCGCAGAGTTTCCGGAAGGCAGGCCTCCTCATTGAATATCGGAACAACGATGCTTAGGAGCTGTCGCGTTTGTAGCATTTTGTGATGACGCCCTGAGATGTGAGATTGAATGAGTCAAGGAATGCAAGGGCTGCACCTGTCGGCACCAGCAACGGCAGCAATGGTACATGCAACAAATCAAGCCATAGCGAGGGCTTCAGACTCTTGCGCTTCAGTCGGTAATAGAGATAGTTATGCGTTCCGGTCAGCAGATTGAGCAGCCCTTGCGTATAGCCAAACACGTTATAGGGCCACGAGACTACCGATTCGACGCCTATAAAACCGTGACGCGCCATCAGCAGATCAAGCGACTTTTGCGAGAACTGATGCAGGTGGTGCGGCACATCGAAAAAAGCATACGCGCTACCGAACCACTTGTATTGTCGCGAACCGGCGTTTGGAACCGAAACTATAAATCGGGACTTTTCGTTCATCGCCTTATTGAGAATGCCCAGCAGTCGACCTAGCTCTGCGGCAGGGAAATGTTCCAGAGAATGCCAGGCAGTTGCAACATGAATAGCCTGCGGCAAAGCGTCAGCGTCCTCGACGATATTCAAATTCAGTGAAACTCTGGAAAACTGAACGGCTTCGGCGGTTATCTCCAGGCCAACCGAATGGCTGTAGCGGTGCCTGTTCTGATACAGATACTTTCCCGACGCCGAGCCCACATCCACCCAGTGTGCGTTTGCCGGTGGGGTCGGATCAAACTGGCTCAAAACCGCATTCTTGAAACGATCCAGACCAGACTGCGACTTCACATTGTCCGGAGTCAGCGGATCATTGACAATAAAGCCTTGCCGGGAACCGGCTAGCAGGGTCTCGTGGCCGCAATCGACGCACTGCTGGTAGTCAGACCCACTGGGTCTAAACGACTTACCGCCACAAATAAAGCACGCTGCCTCGCTCACCGCATTTTCTCCATCAGACGCAACCACAGTTGAACCGAAACAGCCCTCGGCAATACACGGGCCAATAAAGACATAGCCAACGATCGCGTTGAAACTATCAGTGTCTTTTTATTTTTTGCCAGCCCTGCCATGATTTGGTCCGCAACGACAGAGGGCTCCATCAACCGCTCCCCCTCAACCTTGCGCACCCCTGCAGAGTCCTGAAAATTGGTCTGCATACCGCCCGGACAGACAGTCATCATACTCACACCGTCACCGGATACTTCGGCCCCCCAACCCTCACCCAGCGACAGCAATGCGCTATTCGTCGCTGCATAGGTCGTCATATACGGCAGCGCCTGAAACGCAGAAGATGAACTTATCAGAACCACCCGCCCAAAATGGTTGCGCTCCATGTCGGCAACCGCGGCCCTGGTCATGACCACACGGGCCAGCACATTGACCTGAAACATGCGCCTGTGATCGGCAACAGAAACTGTTTGCATACGACCGCGCTGCCCCAGACCAGCACAGGAATAGAGCTCGGCAACCGGCAGTCTGCGCCAAGCTTCAGATATAACTACGGCATCAACGCCCTGATCGGTCGACAGATCGGCGACCAATATATTGCACTGCGGATATTTCTGAGCGAGCGACCTCAGCCCTACAGCATCCCGGTCTATTAGCAGCAAATTCTTGCGACGGGGTGCCAACCGCTCGGTCAGCGCGCGTCCCAGACCCGACGCAGCACCGGTAATGACGGTTTGCCCGGACGGTGATAGTTCCGGATCGTGGCGAGCCTGTTCGCGCATTATCACTTCCTGAAGAGCTTGCTCAGGAGTTTTTTCCGGATTCCAGCCCAATGCCCGGAGCGTCGCGTCAGAAGCTACCAGTGCCGGAAACAGCATCCCTTTCAACGCAAACGGTATGAATTTACGAAACGGTCGCAAAAGAGGCCGCACCCAGCGCAGACCGAAGCGCCATTTGCGTGCACGGCACATCTCGAAATAGTGTGCCAGCGAAATGGGGTCTCCCGAGCAAAAATAGGTTTTCCCGACGCTTTGCGGATGTGTCGCCAGTACTAATATGGCGCGGGCCAGATCATCTACATGAACAACTGAAAATTCCCCAGGCCAAGCCAACCACGCCAAAGGCGAATTGCGGATGGCGTGACGTGCGAAGGCTGAAAAATGGCTGTCAACGCGCATTGCAGACCCAACGACCATTGCCGGTCGGACAATCGAATAGGGTATTGCGGATCCGGCCAACAACTGCTCAGCCTCTAACTTGGACTTGCCGTAATCCGACGTTGGATAGGGGGGGCTATCAGGCGTCAGCGGCGAAACCATCGGGTCATTGGCAGCGCGGTCCACTGCCCCGATAGTCGATACAAATACAAGCCGTTTCAAGCCGGTTAGCGCACTCGCCTGACGCACAACGAGCGCGGTGAGTTCCAGATTTTCTCGTCGATAGTGCGACCCGTTACCAAAAGCGGCGTTACCCGCGCAATGGATGACGTATTCGCACCCATTCATAGCCGCCGCCACGAGCGACTCGTCCCAGAGATCCCCAATCCACTGCCTGACACCCAATTGCTCCAGATCAGAATCATGGCGACGTACCACGGCATGCACACTTGACCCTGCAAGTACCAGCGCATGGCAAACGGCGCGGCCGACAAAACCAGCCGCTCCGGTCACGAAATAAACTGGCACCGTTGTATCACTCATTCAAAAATTACCTGGTTAATTTGCACCACAACCTGAGCTGCATGCGCATCTAGTTTCCATGCCCCGCCAGTTCAAGCAACTTAGCCGGGTATTTAGACAAAATCTTAAAAATATTGGTGCGTACGCCATTCTCACGACAGGCCCTTAGCACCTCACGATTCAACCGAATTTTGGCCCTCAGACCACCCGTGCTGGCGCCCCCATGTTGCATGTTCACCAGAATTTCTGGCATATGCCGATAGCGCAATGGCTGGGCCCCGAGAAACGCCCGGATGATCAATTCATAGTCACCCGCAATACGATAGTCGGTCTTGAAGTGGCCCACCCGTTCAAACACTTCCCGCCTTAGAAATAGTGCGGGATGCGCAGGCATCCAGCCCCAGGCCAGGCGGGACGGACTGAACCGGTCGGAGCGGTAGCGGCGCACCACTTTATCCGGATTGCCCTCATGGAAAAAAGCTACGTCCCCCACTAGTGCATCGAGCTGATACTTTTGCATGCAGGCATCTACATGCGCTATTACCTGCGGCGATGCATATTGGTCGTCCGCATTGAGAAAACAGATGACGTCGCCGGTTGCGCGGTCTACGCCCTTATTCATAGCGTCGTATATTCCACGGTCAGGCTCAGACAACAATTTGGCCACATGCGCTCCATGCGTACGAATAACCTCTAGCGTGTTATCCCGCGACGCGCCATCTATCACGATATGTTCGATATCCGGATGCTGCTGGCCAGCCACCGACGACAACGTACGACCGATAGTCGAGGCGCTGTTAAAGCAAACCGTGATGACGCTGAATTTCATATATTTAATCAGCCCCAACCATGCTCGCCGACACCAGCGCTACAAACGCCCGCGCAAATTCGCTGACCCGCGCATCCGCCAGCGGCACCGCCTGCGCAGCCAGGGCGTCGCGCTTTTCATCGTCAAGGGGCACATAGTTGCTCAGCGTTTGCGCCAAAGCTTGCGCAGACGTCCGGTCAAAATAGGTAGCCTGATCTGCCCCTTGTTCGCGGTGCACATCAAGGTCAGACAGCACCATCGGCACACCCAGCGCACGCGCTTCTTCCACCGTGGTGCTCCAGCCTTCAAAGCCGGAAGGATTGAGCAATGCATCGCTGGCCATCATCAAGGGCGCCAGATCTTCGTACGCAATCATCCCGATACTTTTGAACCGGTCCCCTATACCCAGTGATTCAACCATTGCCTGTAATTGGGAATAGTAATCTGGATTACGCGGATCCTGAGTCTTGCCGGAAGCGATGACGCTGACGCGGGTGTCTCCCTCTCGCTCCAGCAAAGCCAGTGCCTCCAGAACCAGCTTGTGGTTCTTGTGTTGCCAAAACTGATTGGGCATGAAGAAATAGTGCTGTGGCAGACCATAGCGGTCGGCCACTTTGCGCGCTTCTGTCCGGGTAATGGCGGCCCTGCCCGGCACCGCAAAATGCACTGTATGTATACGACCAAGCGCTGACGGATACAGCCGTTCACAGTGGCTACGCGTATCATCACTGCTCACCATGATGGTTCGCTTGCAGGCTATTTGGGCCAGAAATCCGAGCTCTCGTTTCCAATACCCGGCAAACCCGAACAGGTGTGGGAGAAAGCGATGCTGCAGGTCCGGAATCCACGCAATAGCTGGCGTTGTGGCCCGCCATCCGTGAAACTGGGCCGATTCAAATACCAGATTGATGCGGTACTTTTGAAACACATTCTGCGTTGCGGCGTCCCTGCCCAACAGCAATGATTTCACCAGCGCAAGGCCCTTTCGGCTTACATCAAAAGCACTGTGACAAACCACTTCCACTCCGCTAATAGCGCGAAACGGCGCTATCTCATCCTGCCCCACATCTTCACCAAAAAATAGCACGGGCACTATGGCGCCAGATTCATAACGCGCCAGCGCCTGCAATAGATTGAGCAGATAGTTATAGCCACCGGTCCAGTTCTTGCCGCCTATCAGCGTGAATGCTACACGCCTCATGCCGCGCTCCCCCACTGCCTGCGGAACCAGCGCACGTAGTCGCTCAGCCCTGCCTCCACCGGCACCTGCCATTCAAACCCGGTGGCTATCAGGCGCTGCGGGTTTGCTACCAGACTAAAGGGATCGCCCGGGCGCGATATTGCGCTAAATGTTGGCTTCAAAGCATGCAGTTCAGGCCAGTTATCAATCAGCATGCTGGCAATTTTGGCCACACTGATTCCCACTCCTCGGCCCACATTGAATACCTCTACGTCGGTGCTGGCAACAGACGCCAGTTGCCCAAGGGCACGCGCCACGTCATGTACTTCGGTCCAGTCGCGCAACTCATTGCCAGTGCCGCCAAGTTCGAGCGTATCCGGGGTGCGCGCCAGTCGCACACAGGTGTCCCACAACAATTGCTTTTTAAGCTCAGGACCAAATACCGAAAACAGGCGCGCCACAACTACCGGCTGGGCAAAGCAAGCAGCATACGATCGACACAGTTGCTCCATCAGCAGTTTGTGATGACCGTAAGGTGAAAACGGCGCCAACCGTGCGTCTTCGGCTATTTGGCCATCGTGCCCGGCCCCGTACACCGCCGCGCTCGATACCGCCACCAACCGCGCTCCCGGCGCGTCCTGACGCAACCATTCCAGCAACTCCGCAGTAGTTGCCACCGTGCGGAAAAAATCTTCACGTGGGCTGGCAATGGCTGCACCAACCGACGCGCCGCCCGCAAGGTGAAAAACCACCTCGGGCGT
>Ga0208872_1001663_pt1 | contig 13452 bp, 7 predicted proteins | sample CryBogCBH12Aug08_FD_185508 | JGI IMG/M metagenome (GOLD analysis project Ga0208872, IMG submission 185508) | Freshwater microbial communities from Crystal Bog, Wisconsin, USA - CBH12Aug08 (SPAdes) | ecosystem: Environmental > Aquatic > Freshwater > Lake | place: Crystal Bog, Wisconsin, USA...
AGTCATGCCCCTGGCCTGCAAATCGCGGAAAATTTTTGCCAGCGCACTGCGAGCCTCGGGGTCCAGCCCACTGGCGGGTTCGTCGAGCAGCAAAACCTGTGGTCCGTGAATGATGGCCTGCCCGATAGCCAGGCGTTGCCGCATACCGCGGGACAAGGCCTTGGCCTGACTGTCCAGTTTGTCGGACAAACCCATAAGCTGGGCCGTTGCACGCACGGCGCCGGCAACAGCCTCGACGCCAAGACCCTGTGACCTGGCGGCATATTCCAGCCCCTGCGCCAGCGTGAGCTCGCTGTATAGACCAAAATTGTCGGAAAGATAACCCATGCGCCGATGCACGTCCCGCGGGTGTTCAAATACGTCGACCCCGGCAACGTGTACGCTGCCTGAGAGCGGTGTATCGAGCGCCGCAATGCAGCGCATGAGCGTCGTTTTTCCCGCTCCGTTTGGCCCCACCAAGGCGGTCACACTCCCTTCAGGAATCGTAAAACTGACCTGATTAAGGGCCCGAAAGCCCGGGTAATCGAATACGAGGTCTTTAACCACAATCATGTCAGGCCTCAAAGGGACTCCTTCATCAATTACGAACCGCTGATGCATATTGTGTGATGCCATTTAACGACCACACAAGCCTGAATGTTCAGAATATTGCCAATTGTGTCAGCAACACATGACACCGCGGGCATGCGTCAACCCCTCAAGGCAAGCCTGGCGGCTGATTTATCATTTGACGATCGGAACAAGCATGAACCTATTTAACCTGCAGTTGATTTTGTCGCTGGGGCTATTCGCCTTTGTGTCGTCCATCACGCCCGGCCCCAACAATATGATGTTGCTGGCGTCCGGCGTCAACTATGGATTTTCGGCCTCTATTCGTCATATCTTTGGCATCAGCAGTGGTTTTATGGTGATGCTGCTGGCGGTAGGTCTGGGTCTGGGTCAGTTTTTTGTGGCCTATCCTCTGGCACATCAGTTCATGAAATGGGCAGGTGCGCTTTATATGCTTTACCTTGCGTGGTCTATTGCAAATAGCGGCAAGCCGACTGAGCGTAGCCCGAACCGTGTAGATAAAAGTCGCAACAGCGGACCGATGGGCTTTTGGGCCGCCGCAGCCTTCCAATGGATCAACCCCAAAGCCTGGGTGATGGCTATAGGCTATTTCAGCACGTATGTGCCTGCTGGCGGTGGCGTCGCTTCCATTGTTATATCTTCGTTGCTATTTACCGTGGTCAATTTGCCCGCCTGCAGTATGTGGGCGCTGATGGGGCAACACCTGCGCCAATTTTTAGCCAAGGACTTTTACAGAAAATTATTCAACTGGTCGATGGCGGGGTTGCTATTGGCTTCATTTATTCCCGTGGTCATGAACGGGGCTGGGTAGACTGAACAGGATAGTCAATCAGCACCCTGGAAGTCGCGGGCGGGGGCAACTAGCGCTTGGGCAAAGCTTCGGGTTTGATCCACTATTTCAGCATTGCGCCGGTCGTTCACAGCGATTCTTTCGAGAGCTTCGGCTTCGCTCATACCCCAACTCTGGCAGTGGCGCCTGACCAGACGGCCCATCGCAACGTCCATGCCTTCGTCAAGAAACCAGGTGTTGTCGAACAGGTTTTTCAAATTCCAGCCTGGGTCGGGTAGCAGAAGATAAAGCCCTTCCACCAGTATCAGGCGGGTTGTTGGTTCTATTCGAACCGCATCGGTGATTGCCTCACCTACACCGTGGTCGAAGTCTGGCCAGAGCACGCGCTTGTAGTTGCCCTGGCTATCGCGCTGGCGTAGCGCAGCCAGTCTAAGCGCCAGTGCTTGTGCATCAAAGGTCCAGGGCGCACCACGGCGCGTGACGTCGTTGAGTGGCGGCAATAGTTTCGACAACTCTGACAACCGGAGGTGGAAGCCGTCCATTCCCAAAGTCTGCATGACCGGTGAATTGGCCCGGGCATTCACACGCTGCGCCCACAACCGTGCCTGCGTACTTTTCCCGGCTCCTGGAAGGCCCACCAAACCGACCACCACGCGTGCACTTCGGGCAGGCGGAAGTAGTTCGAGAAGACTGGAAACGGGGTCGGTGATATAGCTTGTCATAGTGCGGTCAGATACGGAACATGCAGATTTGTAAGCTCACCGCACTTTTCGAAAACCGGGAATAATCATGTATTTCAAATGACATTTAGTCAAGGCAGGGGATAGAACCTATAACATCAGGCCAGAGTAGAAATAGCTTAGAGTATCGGGTGCATATTTGTAACGTATTTGTCACTAAGGGAAGCCATGCCGAGTGGACAGATTGAATCAAAAATGATGCGTCTGCTGTTCGAGATCCTGCTGATAGTGGGACTCTGCGAAGCGGCCGTCATGTTCATTCTGCCCGAGATAGCCCCCAACGTATCTGAGGCGGTGGGAGCCATGCTCGACGCCGGTTTGCTAACCTGCCTGAGCGGCCCACTGCTGTTGTGGCGCTTTATCCGCCTGGGCCGGTCCAGGCCGCAAATTCCGGTGGAACCGCAGTTGGATGTCCAGTCACTGGCGTGGCCCATCGTTGCATTGGTTATTGGCATCGTTATTACCGGCTTATCCACCATCTGGGCCTACCAGAAAGATCGAGCCGAATTACAGGAACGGTTTGAGCAGCGCACCGATAAGCTGAAAATAGATTTAATGGCGCGATTTGAGCAGCCACTCGATGGAATCAATGCCATAACGGGTCTGTACAGCGCTGGCAGCCAGGTAAACCGGCGTGCCTTTAACAATTTCTGGAACGCCATGGACATGCGTGGTGTATTTCCTGGCGTACACAGCTTTGGCGTAGTTGAAGCCGTGCCACGCAGTGAAATTAGCCATTTTGTAAAGCGCATCCAGTCCGAAGACGGCCGCGACTTTGCCCTGCATGGTAAAGGTCGGGACCAACTGCTGTACGTAGTGCGGCACAGCGCATCGACGGAGAATACGCAATACCTTCTTGGCCTTGAAGTGGGTGCCGAACCCAAACGTCGCAAAGCAATTGATACTTCGATCTCACTGGGGCAGGCTGTTCTTTCAGAAACAGTTGATCTCGCCCCGTCCAGCGGCGTTAGCCACAAAGGCGTCATCTACTACCGCCCGATCAATTTGACGGGGCACGGCATCACCTCTGGGCTCGTGCAAATAGCCAGACCGGACAAAATTGCTTACGCCACTATCAGACTGGATGACTTGTTGGCACAGGTACAACCGCTGGCCGCCGGCGTGATGGAGTATTCGCTATATGACGAGGCTGCCGAGAACCAGTCGTCGTTGCTATTCGATTCCCACAGTCATAGTGGTGCCGCTCGTTATGACTCGCGCTTCAACAGCGTGCGTGAGATGCAGATACATGGTCACACGATGTGGTTGCATCTTCATAGCACGCCGGAGTTTGACGCCGACAGCGATTCGTCACAACCAGCACGCATCGGGACTATGCTGTCGCTGGCAACGCTGTTTGCAACCGCATCGATCTGGCTGATGACACGGCGTCGCGACAAAGCGCTGCAGGATTCTCAACGGACCGCGTCTGAAAATCAGCGACTGGCCACGGCAGTTGAGCGAACCAACAACTCGGTCATCATCGCTGACGAAAACAATGAAATTATCTGGGCCAACGAAGCTTTCAGCAGAATATCGGGCATTCAACTGACTGAGGCCATAGGAAAGAGTCCTGGTGCTTTGCGCAATTCCAACGAGACCGATCAGAATGAATGGCAGCGTATTCTGGCCGCGCTCAGCCGGGGTGAAAACGTACGGAGTACGACGCAGAATATAACAACCGACGGAACCATCTACTGGCTTGACACGGATATACAGCCTATTCTCACCGAGCATGGGAAATACGCCGGCTTTGTCGCAGTAGAGACCGACATTACCGCCGAACGTATCGCCGCGCAGAAATTACGCGCTGCCTTGCAGGAATCACGCGCCTTGATGGCCACCCTTGACGCACACGCCAACGTCTCCCAAACCGACCCTCAGGGCAATATCACCCACGTTAATGACACCTTTGTGCGGATTAGCGGGTTTAGTCGCGAAGAACTGATTGGCAATACCCACCGAATCATCAATTCCGGTTTTCATGCACAGGAATTCTGGAGTGAGTTGTGGCACACCATTTCATCCGGCCAACCATGGCACGGTCAGGTTTGCAACCGTAGCAAACATGGCGATATTTACTGGACCGATACGATGATCGCGCCTTTCATGGGCGATGACTCAAAAATAGAAAAATATGTCGCGATCCGTATCGATATAACGGAACAAAAACTTGCACAGGAGAAGCTGCTCACCAGCACCAAACTGCTGGAAGCCTCACAACGAATTGCCCGCGTGGGTGGCTGGGAACTTGACCTGAATACGCAAAAGCTATTCTGGACCGATGAAACTTTCCGTATTCTGGAAACTACGTCAGAAGTATATGTACCAGCCATGGATGTACTGATCAGGCAGCTTGAACCTGCTTGCGCTCAGAGCCTGTCGGCCGCGCTGACACAGGCCGCCACACAAGGCACCGACTTTGATCTGGAATTGCGTGCCCGTACCCTGAAGAACAACGAAATCTCCCTGCGCATGACCTGCGTCGCCAATAAGTGGGCGGGCGACAAAGGCAAACTCACGGGCATTATTCAGGATATTACGGCAAGCAAGCTATACGAGAAAACGCTGGAGGAAGCGCGTGCCAAGGCCGAATTGGCAACGCTGGCCAAGGGGCAGTTCCTGGCAAATATGAGCCATGAAATTCGTACCCCGATGAATGCTATTCGGGGCATGGCCATGCTGCTGCAGAAGACGACGCTGAATGCGCAGCAATTCGACTACGCCAACAAAATAGACAGCGCCTCGCTATCGCTGCTAGGACTTATCAACGACATTCTGGACTTTTCCAAAGTTGATTCGGGCAAGATGACGCTGGACTTGCATCCGTTCAGAATGGACAAGCTGATGCGGGATCTGTCGGTCATTCTTTCATCCAGTCTGGGTGCCAAGGCCATTGACGTGGTATTTGATGTCGATCACGATTTACCACGTGAACTGAGCGGTGACAGCATGCGTTTGCAGCAGATTCTGGTCAACCTGGCCGGCAATGCAATCAAGTTCACCTCAATCGGGCAAGTAATAGTCTCAGTGCGTCTCAAGCAACGCTTGGCGAATGGCGTGAAGGTAGAGTTCTCAGTGCAGGACTCCGGCATAGGAATAGATCAAAAACATTTGCATCGGATATTTGACGGTTTCGCACAGGCCGAATCTTCGACGACACGCAAATACGGCGGCACCGGCCTGGGGCTTTCTATCAGCAAAGGACTGGTAGAACTGATGGGTGGCGAATTACAGGTGCGCAGTGTTCCCGGCCGGGGCAGCACTTTCAGCTTTTGCATTGAACTGCCCTCGCTTGACAATAGTGGTCAGGTGCGCCGAGTGGATCAAACGGACCAACCGGATATAGATTCAGCAAATAGCGCTGAATCGCCCGAGCGCAGTGCCCCCGTGAGGCGCGTGCTGATAGTGGACGACAACACAATCGTGAGCGACATCATGGCGCACATGATCCGCGCTTGGAACTGGCCTGCCGAAGTTGCCAATAGCGGCGAAGAAGCATTGAATCGCCTGCGCACCCATGCCCAAGCCAGCGAGCAGCCATTTGACACCTTTTACCTTGACTGGCAGATGCCCGGCGGAATGGATGGCTGGCAAACCGCGCGCGGCATTCGACAGTGGTACCGCGAGTGCGGTCTCGAACAGCCGGTGATTGTGATGGTTTCGGGCAATAGCCGCGACATTCTGGACCAGCGCACCGCAGAAGAACAAAAGTTGCTCAACGGGTTTCTGGTCAAACCGGTTACAGCGTCGATGCTGCTCGACGCCACGCTGGCGCACTCGACGTCTGAGTTTCGCCTGCGCAAGCCGAGCCGGTCGAGCGAACGCCTGCTTGAAGGCATGCACATTCTGGTGGTCGAAGACAACCTGCTGAATCAGCAAGTGGCCGAAGAATTGCTCAACTCCGAAGGTGCCAAGGTGGCATTGGCGGCAAATGGCCGGCTTGGCGTTGACGCCGTGGCCAGCGCCAGTCCGCAGTTTGACGCCGTCCTGATGGACATTCAAATGCCCGTGATGGACGGTTTTGCCGCGACGCAGGAAATTCGTCAGCGACTTGGCCTGCACGACCTGCCCATCATCGCCATGACGGCCAACGCAATGCCCATTGACCGTGAAGAATGTCTGGCCGCCGGAATGGACGAACACGTCGGCAAACCTTTCAATCTCGCCGAATTGGTCCAGACGCTCCTGCAACACACGGGTTTTTCAGCGCAAGGCCGTCGCAGCGATAGCACTGCCATGGAGCCGGCGGACCAAGCCCGCCCGGATGATGCCCCCAGCCTGAGCGTATCCGACCCGGACGTACCCGGCCTGGACTTGCAGGCCGCGCTGACTCGCATGGCCGGCCTGAAATCGCTTTATGTACGTTCGGCGAGAGAATTCCTGCGGTTGCTGCCAGGCTGTTCGGCAGAATTTCGGACGCACTGCGCCAGCAGCGTGGAGCAGGCGCGCATGCAGATGCACAGCCTTAAATCCACGTCGGCCCTGCTTGGAGCGACAGAATTGTCCAAATTGGCGGCGCGAATCGAAGCCCGTTGCAAGCAAAATTCGCAGCCGCTACTGGAAGCCGAACCCGATGCAAGCGAACTTGAAAATATCATTGCACACACCGAGCCTCTATTGCTACGCGCGATTGAAACACTTGAGCCGACGCCTGTAACCAGACTTGCAAGCGTGTCGGTGCCTTCAGATGTGGCTTTGCCAAGCGCAACATCTTCAAATTCCGCGGATTCCGTGGATTCCGTTATTCTGATTCAACCCGGGTTGCAAGAATCTTTGCAAAATCTGCACGCCCTGCTTCAGGCCAACGATTTTCAGGCGCTCGATGCCTTTGCACAGATGCGCGATTCGTTACAAGCCTTGAACGCACAACAACAGCAGATTGAGGCGCTCGAAGAGGCCATACAGAATCTGGAGTTGCAAGAGGCGCTGCAACATTGTGAGCGGCTTGTGCAGGGGTGTGGGATGGAGGCGCGGTCCGGAGTCGAACCGGACTAACCGGATTTGCAATCCGGGGCATAACCGCTTTGCTACCGCGCCATTTTGATTTCCAAGACAGAAATCAGAATGAAAAAGGGAAGCACTGCTTCCCTTTCTTTGGAATTGGAGCGGGAAAAGAGTCTCGAACTCTCGACCTCAACCTTGGCAAGGTTGCGCTCTACCAACTGAGCTATTCCCGCGTTTCAAGCCTCAAATTATAGCGTCTTTTTTTCGTCATTTTTGAATAGCGCGAAAAAAATAGCAATCCGAAGCCCAAATGATTAATGCTTGACCGACTCCTGGGCATCTTCCGTTTTAGTGGCCGCCGGCACAGCCGCTGGCACCACAGGGTCGTCTTCCGGCAGCGCCACGGGTTGCGACGCCAATGCGTGCTCCAACACCTGATCGATCCAGCGCACCGGCACTATTTCCAGACCATTTTTCACATTGGCCGGAATATCTTGCAAGTCTTTGGCGTTCTCTTCCGGAATCAGCACCGTTTTGATTCCGCCCCGCAACGCGGCCAGCAGTTTCTCCTTCAGCCCGCCGATCGCGGTAATCTCGCCACGCAGGGTTATCTCACCCGTCATGGCGACATCCGCGCGCACCGCAATACCGGTCAGCGCTGACACAAAGGCGGTTGCCATGGCCGCACCTGCGCTGGGGCCATCTTTGGGTGTTGCACCGTCGGGTACGTGAATGTGAATGTCTTTTTTCTCAAAGATCTCGTCCTTGATGCCCAGCCTTCTGGAGCGACTGCGCACCACGGTGCGCGCGGCCTCGACCGATTCCTTCATCACATCGCCCAGAGAACCGGTGCGCGTGATAACGCCTTTGCCGGGAGTAAGTGCCGCTTCTATGGTGAGCAAATCGCCACCGACCTCGGTCCAGGCCAAGCCAACCACCTGCCCGACCTGATTGCCTTCTTCGGCACGGCCATAGTTATATTTGCGCACGCCCAGATAGTCGTTGAGGTTGTCTTCGCCAACGCTCACCTGCCCTTCGAGCTTCTTGAGCAGCAATCCCTTCACCACCTTGCGGCAGATCTTGGACAACTCGCGCTCGAGCGAACGCACACCCGCCTCACGCGTGTAATAGCGCACGATATCGCGAATAGCGCCTTCAGTCACCAGCAACTCAGACTCCTTCACGCCGTTATTCGTCATCTGTTTGGGCAGCAAATACGTGATGGCGATATTTACTTTTTCGTCTTCCGTATAGCCCGACAGCCGGATAACTTCCATGCGGTCCAGCAACGCGGGAGGGATATTCATGGAGTTGGACGTAGCGACAAACATGACGTCGCTCAGGTCGTAATCCACCTCTACATAGTGGTCGCCAAACTTGTGGTTTTGCTCAGGGTCGAGCACCTCCAGCAGCGCGCTGCTCGGGTCGCCACGGAAATCGGTTCCGAGCTTGTCTATTTCGTCCAGCAGGAATAGCGGGTTGCGCGTGCCCACCTTGGCCAGGCTCTGCAACACCTTGCCCGGCATGGCGCCGATATAGGTGCGGCGATGGCCCCTGATCTCGGCCTCATCGCGCATACCGCCCAGCGCCATACGCACATACTTTCGCCCGGTTGCCTTGGCAATGGACTGACCCAGTGAAGTTTTACCGACCCCCGGTGGGCCCACGAGGCACAGAATGGGCGCCTTGACCTTGTCTACGCGCTGTTGTACCGCAAGATATTCCAGAATACGGTCTTTAACTTTATCGAGACCATAATGGTCTTTATTGAGCACGCTTTCGGCATTGGCCAGATCGTGCTTGATCTTGGTTTTGGCGGACCAGGGCAGCCCGGTTAAGACGTCGATGTAATTGCGCACCACGGTGGCTTCGGCCGACATGGGCGACATCAACTTGAGCTTTTTGAGTTCGGCCTCGACCTTCTTGAGCGCCTCTTTGGGCATGCGGGCAGCCTTGATCTTCTTTTCGATCTCTTCTATATCTGCCCCGTCTTCGCCCTCGCCCAGCTCTTTCTGGATCGCCTTGACCTGTTCGTTGAGGTAAAAATCGCGCTGATTCTTCTCCATCTGCCGCTTGACCCGGCCACGGATTTTCTTGTCGACGTTGAGAATGTCGACTTCGCGTTCAATTTGCTCAAAAAGGTTTTCCAACCGGTCTTTCACACCCGGCAGGCTCAGCACGGCCTGCTTGGCATCGAGTTTGAGCGGCAAGTGCGCGGCAATGGTGTCGGCGAGGCGGCCGGCATCGTCAATGCTGGAAATGGATGTCAGGATTTCGGGCGGAATTTTCTTGTTCAGCTTGACGTACTGATCAAACTGCTGCATCACCGCGCGGCGCAGCGCTTCTACCTCGCTGCCTGCGGCACGCTGGGCATCGCCTTCGGCAACCGCGGCCACAAACGGCGTTACGTTGGCAGTGAAATGAGACTCGCCTTCCTCGATGCGGTTAACCTGCGCACGCTGATGGCCCTCCACCAGCACCTTGACGGTACCGTCGGGCAGCTTGAGCATCTGCAAAATAGTGGAAACGCAACCGACATCAAACATGTCGGAAACCAGCGGATCGTCCTTGGCGGCCGCCTTCTGGGCCACCAGCATGATGCGGCGCTCGGCCTCCATGGCTGCTTCAAGGGCCTTGATGCTCTTGGGACGGCCAACGAATAGAGGGATCACCATGTGCGGAAAAACCACCACGTCGCGCAATGGCAACAGCGGCAGGTCGACGGGATCGGAAGGTAAAGGTGTGTGGCCAGACATGGGGAAAGCCTTATAGAAACCGTTTATATGGATCCGGGACGAAAAAAAACAGGCACCAGACCGGGAACCATCGGGGGTCGTGGTGCAGACCTAGCTTAACCCTGCCCAAATCCTGTCAAAACCGGAATTGAGCCACAGCCTCACGCTTTTTTCGCAGCTTCGCGATAAACCAGCAGAGGCGGCTTGTTTTCTTCAATTGTGGACTCGTCCACAACCACTTTCTCAACATTGCTCGAATTAGGCAATTCGTACATGGTGTCGATCAGGGATAACTCAAGTATAGAACGCAGTCCGCGCGCGCCGGTCTTGCGTGCGAGCGCCCGCTTTGCAATGGCGGTCAGGGCGCTAGGCCGGATTTCCAGCTCCACACCCTCCATGGACAACAGCTTGGCGTACTGCTTGACCAGCGCATTTTTGGGCTCGGTGAGGATTTGCACCAGCGCGTCTTCGGTGAGTTCGGCCAACGTGGCAACCACCGGCATACGACCGACCAGTTCCGGAATAAGACCAAACTTGATCAGGTCTTCGGGCTCGACGTCCTTGAAAACCTCAGTCAGGCTGCGTTGCTCCTTGCTCTTGACGCTGGCCCCAAAACCGATGCCGGATGACTGCGTGCGGTTGTCAATCACCTTTTCCAGACCGGCAAAAGCACCGCCACAAATAAACAGGATGTTAGTCGTGTCGATTTGTACAAAATCCTGGTTGGGGTGCTTGCGGCCACCTTGGGGAGGCACACTCGCCATGGTGCCCTCAATCAGCTTGAGCAGCGCCTGCTGCACGCCTTCGCCAGAAACGTCGCGGGTAATGGACGGGTTGTCCGACTTGCGCGAAATCTTGTCAATTTCGTCAATGTAGACAATGCCACGCTGCGCGCGCTCGACGTCGTAATTGCAGCTCTGCAGCAATTTGAGGACGATATTTTCCACATCCTCACCCACATAGCCTGCTTCGGTGAGGGTGGTGGCGTCGGCCATCACAAAGGGTACGTCGAGCATGCGCGCCAGCGTTTGCGCCAGCAATGTTTTTCCGGAACCGGTGGGCCCGATCAGCAAAATGTTGCTCTTGGCCAGTTCGACTTCGTCTTTCTTGGCTTTGTCCTTGTGGCGCAGGCGTTTGTAATGGTTGTAGACCGCCACCGCAAGCGTGCGTTTGGCGGGCTCCTGCCCGATCACATAGTTGTCCAGATTGCCTTTGATTTCAGAGGGAGTTGGCAAATCGCCACGACCATCTTTGCTTTCCGTCGTAGCGGGCAACTCATCGCGAATAATTTCATTGCACAGCTCAATGCATTCGTCACAAACGAACACCGACGGTCCGGCAATCAATTTCTTTACTTCGTGCTGGCTTTTGCCGCAAAACGAGCAATAAAGGGTTTTTTCGCTGGAAGTGCCTTTTTTTTCGGCCATGTGTTAACTGCCCTTAATCAACATTTTTCAACATTTTTCAACATTGTCAGAACTATTCAACCCGCACTATCTGTGCCAACTGTGCAATGTTTTCATCCCGCACGTTTGTGACAGGATGATAACCACACTCTTCACTGTTGCACATCAGGGACGCTTGGCGATGACCTGGTCCACCAGACCGTAATCCTTGGCTTCCTCAGCTGACAAGTAATAGTCGCGTTCGGTGTCCCGCTCAATTTTTTCCAGCGGCTGACCTGTGCGTTCGGCCAGAATCTTGTTGAGCTGCTCGCGGGTCTTCAGAATTTCACGGGCATGAATCTCGATTTCTGTGGCCTGCCCTTGGGTTCCACCCAGCGGTTGGTGAATCATGACCTTGGAATTGGGCAGCGAAAACCGCTTGCCCTTGGCGCCCGATGCCAGCAAAAACGCACCCATACTGGCCGCCATGCCGGTGCACAGGGTCGACACGTCGGGCTTGATGAAGTTCATGGTGTCGAAAATTGCCATTCCGGCACTGACCGATCCACCGGGCGAGTTGATGTAGAACGAAATGTCCTTGTCCGGATTCTCGCTCTCCAGAAACAACAACTGCGCCACCACCAGGTTGGCCGTCTGATCGTTGACCGGGCCCACCAGAAAAATCACGCGCTCCTTGAGCAGACGGGAATAGATGTCGTAGGAGCGCTCGCCGCGTCCGGACTGCTCAATCACCATCGGCACCATACCCAGACCCACTGTTTCCATCGCGCCAACGGCGCCATATTTCACATGCATAGCATCTCCAGATTAATTGCTCAACTGTAACCAAAAAGCAGGAACAAAATGCAAATGGGGCTCACAGCCTTAACTGCAAGCCCCGAATTGCGATGTTGAGATGCAATATTTTTACAGCTGAAGGCTTAGTTTTGCGCCATCAGATCGTCAAAAGATACATCCTGCTCGACTACTTTCACGCGCGACAACACAAATTCGGTCACATTGTTCTCGATTACCAACGCTTCAACTTCGGCCATGCGACGGTTGTCGCCGTAGTACCAACGCACGACATCGGCCGGCTTTTCGTAGCTGGAAGCCACTTCGTCAATGTGGGCTTTGATTTGTTCCGGACGGGCTGCCAGGTCGTTGGCGCGCACCAGTTCGGCCACTACGAGGCCCAGACGCACACGTCGCTCAGCTTGCGGGCGGAAAATTTCTTCTGGAATCGGGGCTTTGTCGGCGTCTTTCATGCCGCGCTGCTTGAGGTCGGCGCGGGCGCCTTCAATCATGCGGTCCAACTCTGCCTGCACGCTGGACTTGGGTAAATCGAGCTCGGAAACCGCCACCAGCGCATCCATCACAGCCGACTTGTTGCGACCCAACAGGCGCTGTTTCACTTCACGCTGAAGATTTTTGCGGATATCGGCGCGCAATGCTTCAACAGTGCCTTCCTCGATGCCTAGAGCCTTGGCCAGTGCATCGTCAATTTCGGGCAGGTTGGCGGATTCAACTTTCTTGAGGGTTACCAGAAAATCGGCCGTCTTGCCGGCTACGTCCTTGCCGTGGTAATCGGCCGGGAATGCGAGCGGGAAAGTCTTGCTTTCACCAGCCTTCATACCGCGCGTAGCGTCTTCAAATTCTTTCAGCATCTGACCGTCGCCCAGAATGAACTGGAAATCGGCGGCTTTACCGCCTGCAAATGCTTCACCGTCAATTTTTCCTTCAAAATCAACGGTTACGCGGTCGGTGTCCTGCGCCTGCGCGGTTTGTGCGCGCTGGGCAAAAGTGCGGCGTTGCTTGCGCAGAATTTCGAGCGTCTTGTCGATTGCGGCTTCGGTGACTTCGGTCTTGATGCGGGGCACCTCAGACGCAGACAAATCGCCAATGCGAACTTCGGGGAAAACCTCGAAAACGGCGTCGAATGTCATCTGACCTTCAACCGCAGTCTGGCTTTCAGAAATGCGGGGCTGGCCGGCAACCCGCAGTTTTGCCTCATTGGCGGCGCTGGCAAAGGCCTCGCCCACCTTGTCATTCATCACTTCGTAGTGAACCGAATAGCCGTAACGCTGGGACACGACATTCATGGGCACTTTGCCTGGACGGAAACCGTCCATCTTGACGGTGCGGGCGAGCTTGCGCAAGCGCGAGTCAACCTCTGTCTGAATGATGCCGATCGGCAGCGTCAGCGTAATTTTGCGTTCCAGCTTTTCCAAAGTTTCAACATTTACTGCCATGATCTCTCTCCTGTAGGACGGGTGGGCAACAGG
>Ga0208872_1001667_pt1 | contig 13430 bp, 8 predicted proteins | sample CryBogCBH12Aug08_FD_185508 | JGI IMG/M metagenome (GOLD analysis project Ga0208872, IMG submission 185508) | Freshwater microbial communities from Crystal Bog, Wisconsin, USA - CBH12Aug08 (SPAdes) | ecosystem: Environmental > Aquatic > Freshwater > Lake | place: Crystal Bog, Wisconsin, USA...
CGAGTACCGGTGGCAAAGGAAGACACCTAGGACAATGCTGGTCATCTAAAGCGGCAGAAGACAATATCAATCAAATCTTCATTGCCCCACATCTCAAAACGCCATTGGATTTTCTGGATACCTTAGTCCATGAACTAGTACACGCAGTAGATAACTGCGAAAGTGGTCATGGAGAAGGTTTCAAGAAAATTGCCTTAGATGTCGGACTCAAAGGACCCATGAGAAGCGCTGGGGCAGGTGAGCTCCTAAAGCAGGACCTCATCAGAATCACAGAAAAACTAGGGACATTCCCGCACGGCAGACTAAGCCTACCAATACCGACAGCCCAAAAAGCACCCAAAAGACCAGGAGCCAAGTGCACCAAGTGTGGCTATGAGGTAGTAATGCTCAGGAAACACCTTGATCTAGGGCCACCCATCTGCCCCAAGGACATGGAGGGGATGGAGGAGATGGGGGAGTGGGAGAGGTAAATAAATTAACTACCTAGAATTTTATGAAAAAACTGCAAAGATTTTAGAAGATGCTCAATTTCAATTTGTTTTGTGGCTTTGTTGTAGCTCAGAAGATATTGTGATCCAGAGGAATATGAGTCATATGTGTGAAATGGCGTGTCAAACACCGGAACATTTTTGCTTTCTAAGATAAATCCATACACAAGAAAATGTGATTTTATGTAATCAAATACTTCTTTTATTTCAAATTTTTCTACCTTTAATTTTTCTATGCTTCCAAAAAGATATAAAGGATATTTAGATCTTGGTTCCTTATCAATAAGGACAATTGCATCATCCTTTCCTTTTAGGGTTAAACACGGTATTTCATGAATAGAAAAATAGGAACCCATTTTCCTATCACTTTCAATACGCTGTTTAATGACATCAAGACTATAGTGAAAGGCTCGATCACCTGGCCATAAATTTGACGTTGTACTCCAGTAGGCATTCCTTTTTTCGGAGTAATGGAATATTTTTGTAAGTTGACAGCTAACAAGCTTTTCATCTGAGAAGTTGCAATCCTCAGAATCTGCTTTATCAACATTGAACCATCTATATTGATCTTCAGGCATTAGACTTAAGCTTACTCGGTTTTATTGGATTCCTGGGGATATCTTTTTGCCATTTTTTAGTCCGACCCCTTTCAATCTCAAACTCAAATTTACTCATGCCAGCGTGTCCAATTAAGTTACGGAATTCACGCTCTTTCAAATCTTTGGAATGGGGATTTGGGACCTTTACTAGGTCTCTATTGTCAATTTGAAACCGTTCATGATCAGTCCTATCCTTGAATTGACCATTTAAATATTTAACGATAAATCCATCTCTTATTTCATTTATTTTGATGGCAAGCGGGCTAGTCCTTTGATACGCTTTTAAATTGCTTACCCAATAACGCGGGATAGAATTTGGATCAAATAACTTATTAGATCTACTGCTAAGCCTCTCGTTAAAAGTTCTAATTTGAAATTCTTGATCGCCTAATAATTGAGTATTTTGAGGAATGCACAGAATTTGTTTTGCCATTTCACTTCTAATGGCAGTCAACATTTTTCTGGATTGAGTGCCAAATGCATAGGCTCCAGGAGATGCTTCAATCAGGCCCTCAATAAATTCAACATGGGCTCGTGGGGCAGGTGGGTTGAATTGGTTACCATTTTTAATAGAGGTATATGCAGTTGAATTTGCGATGCCCTCTTCGAGCCATTCGATTACAGGGAGTTGTTGAAGTCTTGCATGATATGGGCGCCATAGCGGTTGTTTAGTAAAGGACTCAAGCTCTAAGCATCGACTATCTACTTTAAAGTGAAATTTTTCATGACTATCGATAAACCCATGAAGCGTTTTAGAGCAGCCCTGAAATGGGCTTTGTGTATCACTAGCCATCGTGCTTGCAAGAGAGACAAATCTTTGTCGATAGATAAAAATACCCCACTTGCCTTTAAAGGGTCGGCTTTTGATAAAACGTGGCGATTTATAAATGGCAATTGCCTCAATTCCTGAGTCAGATATGACTTCGCCAACGCCTGGATCAATACCTTCGTCACTATTCGCCGCAGATGGAAAGTCATTAACTTTCTCAATGGGAAATATATCCGCTCCATCTTCTACTTGAGTTGGCCACTCATCTGGATACTCAAGGCTGTCTGTATCTTCTTCTGGTGCTGGGGAAGATAAAGATTTTTCAACATCAGAGAATATTTTTTCAATTTTTTGAGAAGCATTCATTTTTTTACTTATGTAGATTTAATGAGCCTTTATATGCCTCTAGTCCCCGGATCTGATACAGCAATTTGCTTTGGTTCAGTTAAAGGTTCTAACCCCCAAGCCTGGAGAACGTGCGGCATGATTTTTGGTGGGGGCTCTTTTGCCTCTAATTGATAAAGCTTAGGGGCTATAGTCTTTATATAGGCTGCCAATGGAATTGATCTTGAATCGATTAGCTTTCTAACATCGTTATCGTCTTTTGGAAATGGAAAGGGGCGCTCACCAGTAAAAGCGTTATCAATCTTGTTCAGCTTAATTTCTTTACCTAACCCAGCCGCTAGGAGTCCAAATAAGCCCTCATTTGACTCGATAGTTTCTTCAAGCCAGTCTATTAAAAAGTCAATTGTGTTTGTATAGATAAATCCAGTGGAGCAATGAATAGCTTCTTGCACTGCCTCTTTATCAAGAAATTTTCTTGTAGGCCAAAGAAGTTTGCATAATCGTGGATCCCCGAGATTAAGTAGGCCCCCAAATATTGCACCAGGATTTTTTATTGCAGGGCTTTTGATTAAATCAATAATGGTTGCAGGGAGGTGCATCGGATCGCCATTTTCGATAGGACCGAAGCTTACTAAATCGATTGTTGCTGTAGAGACTATTCTTCGCGATGAATCTTCGCAAATAAACGGTAAAAGTGCGTTAATTGAAATGGAGGGCACATTGGCAATCATGCCAACAACATGTTTAAAAATATTAAAACGAAGTTCTTCCTCTAAATTAGGTAAAGCTATTTGCCGATACAAATCAGAGAGATCAGAAACCATTTCCTCTTTATTAAAAAACCCATACCTTAGAATCTCGCATAGAAGAATATCTCCCATACTTTTGGAAAGTATCTCCATCCTGGTTTTGGCCTCATCTGTAAATAAGGCTTTTTGGAATAATTCAGGATCTGTATCGATGAGGAGTGCTGGTTTGTTTTCCGTCATATTAGCAATATATTGTTTAACCTAGTTTGTCCCGGCCTTGTTCCTTGCCTCTTGGATGTCTTGTTGACTCATTCTAGACTCTAGCATTTCCAAAATATAGCCCGCTCTTTCGAGTCCGGAATTTGCTGCAAGAATGCAGAGCCTGAGTGCCTCTACAGTATCTTGTGCAACACCTTTTCCTTCTGCAAGGCAGATTGCATAGTTTGCCTGTGCATCTGGCATTCCAGAGTCTGAGGCTAACTTAAACCATTTAGCCGAAGTTTCATCATTCTGTAATTCACCCTCTGAATCTCTATAGAGGTTTCCAAGGTTATATTGGGAAATTGCATCGCCTGCTGATGCAGATTTTTCTATCAATTCTGCAGCTCTAATTTCATCCTTTTCAACTCCAAGCCCCTGTAAGTAAAGAAGTCCTTGACTTGCTGATGCTCCAAGGTGGCCCTCTGTGGCGGCAAGCGAGAACCAATGATTAGCCGCCTTATAGTCAGGTTCGCCATTAATTCCTTTATATAGAGCTGTGCCAAGGTTAAATGCTGCTGATATATGCCCTTTTTTAGCAGCTCTCTCAAAATAGTGGGCAGCAATTTCTAGGCTTTCTTCTGCGCCATCACCATGTAAAAACATACATCCAGCGTTGTATTCGCCAATAGTGTCAAACCCTTCTGCCGCAAGCTGATAGAGTTCCGTAGCTTTCTTTAAATCTTTATCAACGCCTTCACCCATTTCATATTTCATACCCAATTCCCGAAGGCTGCCAGGATGATTTTTGGATGCTGCATGCTCAAAACAGCGCAAGGCTCTATCTAAATCTCTTTCGGTGCCATCTCCATACTGGTATGAATAACCTAAATTAAATATTGCTTGAGCATCCCCTTTATTAGCGGCATCGGACCACAGGGCTATTGCTAGTGACTCATCTTTATCACATCCATGCCCATAAAAACAAAGCATGCCCAGGCTGGTTAGGGCTTGTGGAATCCCCTGCCCAGCAGCTTGAGATAAGAGGATAAATGCAGTGTCATAGTCTTTCTCAAAAAATTCTCCAGATATGAAGTGCATGCCAAGGGTAAATTGAGCCCCCGCATTTCCTGATTGAGCGTCCTTTAAAAGGTCGAGCAATTTTTCTCTCATGACCTCATTTTCGATCTCAAGCTTTTTGGAGGATATCTTGGCTAGCTCCTCAAAATTGGAGTGAACCTTATTGATTCTTCTTTTATGCAGCGTAGATAGCTTATAAGATTTTTGCAACTCTTCATCATTCAGTTTTGGGAGTAGTAATGAGCCGGCAGCCATACCCTCATCATTATTTAAGGCTGATGCAATGATGTACCATGAAAATGCTGCAATAAAGTCTTTTTCAACGCCTTGCCCAAACTCATACATTTTTCCAATATTGGCCATTGAGAGGGCGCTACCTTGCTCTGCGGCCTTTAAGTACCAGTAATGAGCTTCTATTAGATCTTTTTCGCAGCCTTTGCCACCCGCAAGCGCGGCTGCTAAGTTGTGTTGGGCCATCGGGCTACCAGCCTTTGCCGCCATTAAGTACCATTTATTTGCTTCAGAGTGATTTTCTAGCGTGCCGCGTCCATGCGCATATGCCATACCAAGGTTATAAGCTGCATCAATACTGCCATTCTGCGCTGCCTTTAAGTTAAGCTCAAAGGATTGCTCTTGATTTTTTTCAACACCAAGCCCCTCTGCATATTGATACGCAAGTCTTTGGGCAGCATGTGCGCTACCTAAGCTAGAAGCAATCTCAAAATAGTGGGCTGCCAATTGGTAATCCTGTGGAAGCTCTGGAACTCCTTTTGCATATAGCTCGGCAATTCGAATAATCGCCTCTATTTGATTCTCTTGAGCTGCTTTCAGGAGCCATGAAAAGCCTTCTTGAAATTTTCCACTCTCGTTAACTTCATCAATAAGAATATTGCCAAGGGCGGTTTGAGAGTGGGGTAAGCCCTTTATTGCCGCATTTTGAAACCATTTTTTTGCAGAGGTGAAGTTTTGCTCAACACCATGGCCATTAGCGTACATGGTTCCTAATAGATGCTCAAAATATGGATGACCGGCTTCAGCTTCAGGCTCTGTAATCGCTAAAGCCTCTGCATATTCTCTAGTCTCGCAGTATTCCAGTGCCTGCGTATAAAGTTCTTCTATATTTTGATCGGTTTTCATAGGCATGTAAACGATTAATTATTTAATAACTCAATAGGCTCAAAGAATGAGCTTCTATAAGAGTAAAATTTAAAGCACACTCCATTTAAGCACCTAAAAGGCTCAATAAGTGAGCGTTTTGAAAAGCAAAAATTTAGAGCCCAGACCAATGTTGTTTGGGCTAAAAATTAAACTATTATGATCATATTCTCTATTGAATAAGGCGGCCATGACTGACGGAATAACTAGGCAATAATGCGTCTGATAAAAAATAGTGGAAACGACCGTGTTATTGACGAACTTCGTCAGTGCCTCAGCGAGAAGTCATTGCTGGACATCGCGTCGCCTGAATTTTCATTATTTGCTTTCGCTGAGCTACAGGATCTATTGGCGAATCTTGGGCAAGTTCGGTTAGCGCTACCCTCATCTGACTACAACGATTGGTCGATTCTTGGTAAGGAGGTAGATAGGGCTTTTCGCAATCGTCTGCAAAATCGTTGGCTTGCCAAGCAGAGCGTTGATTGGGTTACCAGGAGGGTGGAGGTCAAACAGGCTAGCAGCTCTATTCCACAATCTGCAATGGTTGCCCGTTCCGATACTGGGGTGCCAAACCGAGTTATTACTGGGGCTAATTCATTTTCGACCAGTGGTTTAGGGTTAACTCCTAATCACCAATTAAGCCTCATTCAGTCTACGGAAAGTGCCGCTGAATCCACACTTTTGGCATCGTGGTTCGATGGGTTGTGGGCAAGTCTCCCATCGACAGGCGAAGCCAAGGCCGACATGCTTGCCAAATTAAATGATTTGGCGGCACATCGACCCCCATCACTTATTTATTACGTAACGCTTTTCCAGTTATTCAAGGACCTTGGTAATGAACTTGATGAAGAGAAAATCATCAAGTCAGCTACAGGCATCAAAAATAGCGTTGTGTGGCAGAAGCTCTACAAGTTCCAGCGGGATGGTGTTGTCGGTGCCATTGATAAACTGGAGCGTCATGGTGGGTGCATCATTGCCGATAGTGTTGGCCTAGGAAAAACTTTCGAGGCATTAGCAATCATTAAGTATTACGAACTGCGAAACGATCGTGTATTGGTACTGGTACCAAAGCGGCTTCGTGATAACTGGACAATATATAAAGCTAACGATCGTCGTAATATCCTTGCACCTGACCGTCTGCACTACGACGTTTTAAATCACACCGACCTTAGTCGCGATGGTGGGCAATCTGGTGATATTGATTTGTCTCACGTAAATTGGGGCAACTATGACTTGGTTGTTATTGACGAGTCGCACAATTTTCGCAACAAAATTACACATCAAGGCAGGGAAAGCCGTTACGACCGCCTGATGCGTCAAATCATTCGCGAAGGTGTTAAGACGCGGGTATTAATGCTTTCAGCTACACCTGTGAATAATCGCCTTGCTGACCTAAAGAACCAGATTTCATTTATTACTGAAGGGGTAGACGGAGCTCTTGACAGCCAAGGCATCCCTAGTATTGAAGTCACAGTACGACAGGCTCAATTGCAGTTCAATCGCTGGCTTCGCCTTGAAGAAGTGGACCGCAGACCGTCACGTCTTATGGATATGCTGGGGTTCGACTATTTTAAGTTACTCGACCTACTGACGATTGCCCGATCACGTAAGCATATTGAAAAATACTACGGTACCGCTGAGACGGGCACGTTCCCAACTCGTTTAAAGCCACTTAATATTAAAGCGGACGTGGATTTGTCAGGTCAGTTCCCCGCTATCCGCGAAATCAACAACGAAATTCGGCGACTGAACCTTAGTCCCTATGCTCCGTTGCGCTATGTCCTACCAAACAAGATGGCTGATTATGATGCCAAATACAGCACTAGCGTTCGCGGAGGGCAGAGTGTTTTCCGGCAGGTGGATCGTGAGGAAAGTTTGGTTCAGCTGATTCGGGTCAACCTGCTTAAACGCATGGAGAGCTCCGTCGTTTCCTTTGCTTTGACTTTGAAGCGGCAACTCGGGGGCGTGGATGCATTGCTTAGTCGCATTGATGCACACGAGGATTCTCTCGAAGAGCTGGAAATTGATGACATTGAAATTGATGACCCTACCTATGAATCACTACTCGTGGGCCGTAAGGTCAAGGTACTATTGCAAGATGTAGACAGGGTGCGGTGGCGGCAGGATTTACAGGAAGACCGAAACCGCCTGGCAACGTTGCTCTCCGCTGCAGAGCAAATTTCCGCAGAGCGGGATGCCAAACTAGATGCGCTTCGCAAACTTATATCTACTAAGATAGCTGGCCCTATTAATCAAGGCAATAAAAAGGTAATTGTTTTTACTGCCTTCGCTGATACCGCACTGTACCTCTATCACGAGCTATCTGGCTGGGCGAAGAAGGAGTTTGGAGTCAATTCCGCGGTCATAGTTGGGACTGGCAGCAATAAGACAAATCAAGCCAAATTGCGTACTGATCTTGCTAGTCTCTTGACGGCGTTTTCGCCGCGCTCCAAAGAGCGGCCTACTGAATATGCTTGCGAAGGCGACATTGACTTACTAATTGCCACCGACTGCATATCGGAAGGCCAGAATCTGCAAGACTGTGATTATTTAATTAACTATGATATTCACTGGAATCCTGTTCGTATCATTCAGCGGTTCGGACGAATCGACCGTATCGGGTCACCCAATAACTGCATTCAACTTGCCAACTTTTGGCCCAACATGGAGCTAGAGGAATATATCAACCTTGAGCAGCGGGTCAGTGGCAAGATGGTTTTACTCGACATTTCGGCCACGGGTGAAGAAAACTTAATTGAGCAGCAGTCTGGCGATCAAATGAATGATTTAGAATACCGCCGCCAGCAGCTATTAAAGTTACAAGACACAGTCATTGATCTTGAAGATCTTTCCAATGGCGTTTCTATTACCGATCTAACTCTCAATGATTTTCGCATCGACCTTGCGGGGTATTTACGGGATCATCCAGGAATGCTCGATTCATTGCCGCTGGGTTCTTTCGCCGTTACTACGGCGGCAGAGTTAGGCGACTCGGCAATACCGGCTGGCATAGTGTTTTGTTTGCGGGCAGTCGGTGAAGCTAGCGCCAATGTTGCGGAATCCGGCTACCCACTGGCGCCACATTATTTAGTGCATGTTGCTGACGATGGCACGGTACTAATGCCATTCAACCAACCCAAGCAGATTCTCGACCGCCTGAAAAAATTATGCGTAGGCCGTGATATGCCCGACGTTTCAGCTTGTGTCCGATTTGATAAAGCCACTCGCGACGGTAAGGATATGAACAAAGCTCAAGATCTGCTATCCAAGGCTATTGCGTCGGTAGTTGGTAAGAAGGAAGAGAAGGCCATTGCCAGTCTCTTTACTGCTGGTGGTACACATGCTCAAAAAGGTGAGTTTGCAGGTAGTAACGACTTTGAAGTGGTGGCGTGGCTTGTTATTTTATCGGAGACCTCTGCGTGAGCCTAACGGTTGTTCTGGATGCGCTAGCTTTACCAGCCAATACTAAGGTCGAACAACGTATTCCCAAAAAATTACTAGTTGAGCAGGGGGCATCGACTGCAGCCGATAAGCGACAGATTCAGGACGGCATTGAAGTGTTGCAATGGGTTGCCACCCTTAAACCCACGAATATTGCCGTGCCTATTTATTGTGATGTTGAACGTGAATACCTTGAGATAGCGGTTCTTACGGTAGTCTTTAGGCAGAGTGCGAAGGTAGCACGGCTGACTGAACTAATCCATCGGGCCATTCCTTATCCTGTGCTGCTGGTGTCGTTATGCCACGATGGCGATGCTGAGAATGTTAGCGTTTCGGTGGCGCATAAGCGCTTCTCTCAGAATGAAGTGGGTAAGTTCGTGGTGGATGAAATCTTAACCACCACCCCCATGCGCCTTGATAGGGTCCAGCCTGCGGTTACAAAGGCATTCTTGGATTCGCTTGCCTTGTCAAAATTACCGAGCGGTAACTTGTTTATGCTTTATCAGGGCTGGGTAGATCGCATTGTGGGTCTTGCAGCGGCCGATGTCACAGGTTTTTTTGCTCTGCCAGAAACGCCTGAGGAGACGCAGCGAATGAGGGAATCTATCGCCAAACATTTCCAAATTCTCGACGAGGTGTCCGCACTGCGGTCGCAAGCGGTCAAAGAAAAGCAGATGAATCGACTCGTTGAATTGAACTTCCAAATTAAACGGCTGGAACTCCAACTGACCGTAAATAAATCTGTATTACACGTAACACCTTTGTGAAGCGCATTCTATGAAAAAAATTGAAGCCAACGAATCTGTAACCCAATCAGCAGATATCCTCACCAACAATCTATCGCAACTTCAAGAGCTATTTCCGGAAGTATTTGCAGAAGGTAAGGTTCAGTTCGACATACTTCGTCAGTTATTAGGAGAGGCTGTAGACGAAGGGGACGAGAAGTATGGGCTCAATTGGCATGGAAAACGTCGGGCACGGCAAATAGCATTAACGCCAAGCACCGGTACCTTGTTGCCTTGCCCAGATGAGAGTGTTGATTGGGCTACCACGCAAAATCTGATGATTGAAGGTGATAATCTTGAAGTCTTGAAATTATTACAAAAAAGTTATGCAGGCAAAGTGAAATTGATTTATATCGATCCGCCGTACAACACTGGCAAGGACTTTGTATATCCAGATAACTTTCAAGATGGTATTGGAAATTATTTAGAGTTGACGGGGCAAATTGAGGGGGGAGTAAAGCTATCTGCGAATACTGAGTCAAGTGGTCGATTCCATACTGACTGGTTAAATATGATATACCCACGACTTAGATTGGCCAAAAGTTTGCTTACTAAGGATGGTGCAATTTTTATAAGTATCGACGACCACGAGCTTGAAAATCTTCGGATTGTTTGCAATGAAATATTCGGCGAAGAAAATTTTGTTGGGACTTTTGTGTGGCGTCGACGTGCTTCATCATCACTCGCTGACCGCTTGGTTTCAACGGATCATGAATATGTTGTGGTTTATCAACATACAGATTTTTGTTCAATGGGTATACCGAAAGACTTTGATGGTTACAAAAATCCAGATAAAGATCCAAGAGGCCCATGGGTTGCAGGCGACCTCACCGTGGGTATGAATAAGGATTTGAGGCCAAATCAATTTTATGATCTTATAGACCCGATAACTGGCGTTAGTTTTCCCGCTAACCCAAATAGAGTGTGGGCCTACATACCCGAGAGTATGAATAGACTTCTTGAAGAGAAGCGAGTACTTTTCCCTTCTGATACAACACGGCGTCCAATGCTTAAAAGATTTAAGTCTGAGTTGAAATCAGATGTGAACCCTGTTTCAACTTGGCTTACTGAGGTAGGTTTAAATACTGAATCAACCAAAGAACTTCAGGATATGTTTGGTCAAAGTCCGTTCGATTATGCTAAACCTACTTCCCTGATTAAATACATTATCAAAACCTCGGTTGGTGATAATGAATTAATTCTCGATTTTTTTGCTGGATCAGGCACTACTGGGCAAGCGGTCCTTGAAGTTAATGCTGAAGGTGGTAGTAGGCGGTACATTCTGGTTCAGTTGCCTGAACCTGTGAACCAGGATTTTTTGACAATTGCCGAAATCACCAAAGAGCGACTCCGTCGCGCAGGAAAGAAAATTAAGGATGAAAATCCAATGTTCTCGGGAGATATAGGCTTCCGTGTTTTTAAACTCGATAAGTCAAATATCCGAGAATGGAACCCTGACATGGAAAACATAGCCGAATCACTCTTGGATCACAATGAGCATATTTTGGAGGGCAGAACTGAGGCCGACATCGTCTACGAACTGCTCTTAAAGTTGGGCCTTGATTTGTGTGTTCCGATAGAATCTCGGACCGTAGCAGGCAAGACAATTGGGGCGGTTGGGGGTGGCGTACTCATGCTGTGTTTAGCTGAAAAGATACTGACTAAAGAAGTCGAGGCGATTGCCGCTGGTATTGTGGCTTGGCATAAAGAGCTGGCACCCGCTGGTGATTCGACTGTAGTGTTCCGCGACAGTGCTTTTGCCGATGATGTTGCCAAGACCAACATGGCCGCAATCCTTTCCCAAAATGGGCTTGAAAACGTTCGCAGTCTATAAGGCAGTTATGAAACTACACTTTGAATCCAATTTAGATTACCAGCATGCGGCCATTGAGTTAAATATTAAAATTAAAACAACTGTAGCCCCAGCTCGCTACCAAACAATCTTTATTGCACAGAATACCCTTGTAAAGAGCGCATTATGAAAAAAATAGAAGTTAGTGAAGCTGCGGCCCAGTCCTTGGATGTAGTTGCAGAAAACCTCTCACAACTGCAATCGTTGTTTCCTGAGGTATTTGCTGAAGGCAAGATTCAGTTCGATACACTTCGCCAGTTGCTTGGGGATGCTGTTGACGAGGGGGGTGAAAAATATGGCCTTAACTGGCATGGTAAAAGGTGGGCACGTCAGATAGCTTTGGCACCAAGCACTAGCACCTTGCGGCCTTTCCCAGAAGAGAGTGTTGATTGGGCTACTACGCAAAATCTGATGATTGAAGGTGATAACCTTGAAGTCTTGAAGCTTTTACAAAAGAGCTATGCAAGCAGGGTCAAGTTAATTTATATCGACCCTCCTTACAACACGGGAAGGGACTTCGTTTATCCAGACAACTTCCGAGACAGTATAGGTAATTATCTTCAGCTCACTGGTCAATTAGAGGGTGGGTTAAAAATGTCCTCAAATACTGATGCTGGTGGTCGATTCCATACCGACTGGCTAAATATGATGTATCCGCGATTACGTCTAGCTAGGAGTTTATTGAGAAATGACGGAGTTATTTTTGTACAAATCGGTGAGAGTGAGCTCGCAAATTTGAAACTTGTTTGCGATGATATCTTTGGTGAAGAGTGTTGCTTAGGAATTGCTTGTCGGGTTGCAAAGAAAAGCAACAACAAGGGAGATCATTGGGCTCCTAACTTTGATTATATCCTGACGTATGCAAAAGATCGGTCTGCATGCCCACAGTTTTCTGGCGGCATCAACACCAAAGCATACGATATGGTTGAAACAGACGGACCCCGAAAGGGCGAGCAATATCAGCTTGTTCGCCTCTACATGTCGACGATTGAGAATCAAAATCCCGAGCAACGGTTTTGGATTGACTGTCCGGATGGCACCAAGGTCATTCCACCCGGGACGACCTTTCCACCCGTTCGCCCAAAACTTGGGGATGGAATATGGAGATGGAGTCGCAAAAAATTTGATGAAGAGAGAGAGCGAATTGTTGTCAAACAGGTTCGTTCATCAAACCTAGTGAGTGATACAGGGTTGCCTGCTAAATGGAACGTTTTCACGAAGACCTATCTGAATGACGTGATTGAAAACGCAACATCAAAGCCAAACAATCTGGTTGAAAACTTTATTAACCAAATCGGTTCCCATGAAATGACAGAACTCGGCATTCCATTTGACTATCCTAAGCCAAGCTCACTCATATCGTTTCTCATAGACATAACAAGAGCTAGCGGTGATGACATTGTGATGGATTTTTTTGCGGGCTCGGGCTCAACCGGGCATGCAGCAATGAATGTAAATGTGGGGTCAGGCAATTCGCTTCGATTTGTACTAATTCAATTACCAGAGCCAATTTTAGAAAGCGAAGCAAGTCAATACGTGGCTCTCAATTTTTGCAAAAAACTTGGGATGCCAGCCACAATCACTGAACTGACCAAGGAGCGACTCCGTCGTGCAGGAAAGAAAATTAAGGATGAGAACCCAATGTTCTCGGGAGACACAGGTTTTCGTGTCTTCAAGCTCGATAAGTCAAATATCCGAGAATGGAGCCCTGACACAGAAAACATAGCCGAATCACTTTTGGACCATCACGAGCATATCTTGGAAGGTCGAACCGAAGCAGACATCGTCTACGAACTGCTCTTAAAGTTAGGCCTTGATTTATGTGTGCCGATAGAATCGCGGACGGTGGCGGGTAAGACAATTGGGGCGGTTGGTGGCGGCGTGCTCATGTTGTGCTTGTCAGAGAAGATACTAACTAAAGAAGTCGAGGCGATTGCCGCTGGTATTGTGGCTTGGCATAAAGAGCTGG
>Ga0208872_1001668_pt1 | contig 13429 bp, 10 predicted proteins | sample CryBogCBH12Aug08_FD_185508 | JGI IMG/M metagenome (GOLD analysis project Ga0208872, IMG submission 185508) | Freshwater microbial communities from Crystal Bog, Wisconsin, USA - CBH12Aug08 (SPAdes) | ecosystem: Environmental > Aquatic > Freshwater > Lake | place: Crystal Bog, Wisconsin, USA...
TGTAAAATACTTTCTAAGAAATGCTGTGTTTCCATCACGGCATTTTTTGTTTGCTCCAGTGCTTTAATATACGCACTGCCAATAATGGCTCCATTGGAAAACCGGGAGACAGATTCAAAGGTTGCTTTGTCTTTAATGCCAAAACCAACCAGTACCGGATTGTTTAGTTTCATGGATTGTAACCGCTGCAGATACGTGGCCACTGCATCAAAATCCTTTTCACTGCCTGTTGTGGCAGAGGAACTCACTGCATATAAAAAGCCGGAACTTAATGTATCTAATTTCCATAACCTTGCTGTTGAGGTTTCCGGTGTAACCAGGAATATAAAATCCAATCCGTATTGTTGAATCACCGCCCCATATTCTGTTTCAAATTCATATTCCGGCAAATCGGGCAATATCAGTCCATCCACTCCTACTGCAGCGGCGTCCCTGCAAAAGGCTTCAAAACCGTATTGCAATACCGGGTTCATATAACCCATTAATATCACCGGCACTTTAATTTGCGCCCGCATCCCTTTCAGTTGTCCAAATAAGGTTTTAATGGTCATTCCATTTTCCAGCGCCACTAAACTGCTGGCCTGTATTACAGAACCATCTGCCAGCGGATCACTGTAAGGCATGCCCAGTTCAATAATATCTGCGCCGTTTGCTTCCAATGCCTCCATCAGTAATAAGGTACTGTTTAATTCCGGATAACCTGCCGTAACATATACATTCAATACTTTTTGCTGTTTCTGATCAAATAATGCTTTAATCCTGCTCATTGAGTACAATCTTTAAACTTAATATATTGGGTATCAGCCTATATTTTCTGTAAAATGTGCGCTGTTCATATAAGTGGAGAGGTCTTTATCACCTCTTCCGCTTAAACATAATACGATAATATCGTCTTTTTTAAAGGGCATCTGGTGCAAAGCTGCCAGGGCATGTGCACTTTCCAAAGCGGGTATAATACCTTCCAGCCTGGATAATTCAAAAGCGGCATCCAATGCCTCCTGATCGGTAGCACTCAGAAAAATACCCCTTCCGCTTTCAAATAAATTCGCATGTAATGGCCCCACACCCGGATAATCCAATCCGGCTGAAATACTATGGGGTTCCACTATCTGACCATCCGCTGTTTGCATCACAAAACTTTTACTGCCATGCAGTATTCCCGGTTTTCCCAGCTGGGTAGTTGCCGCACTCATGCCGCTATGTACACCACAACCCGCAGCTTCCACTGCTACCAGTTTTACATCCATTTCATCCAGGTAATGATAAAAAGCACCCGCTGCATTGCTACCCCCACCTACACAAGCAAAAACATAATCCGGATTTTCCCTGCCGGTTTTCTCTTTCAGCTGCCATTTCACTTCTTCAGAAATCACACTCTGAAAACGGGCTACCATATCGGGATAAGGATGCGGGCCTACCACGCTCCCAATAATATAATGGGTATCCTGCGGATGGTTAATCCAGTCACGGATGGCTTCATTGGTGGCATCCTTTAAGGTTTTACTGCCACTGGTAGCCGGTATAACGGTTGCCCCCAGCATTTTCATTCTGGCTACATTCGGTGCCTGCCGCTCAATATCTTTTTCACCCATATACACAATACATTCCAGTCCCTTGAGCGCACATACCGTTGCTGTCGCCACTCCATGCTGCCCAGCACCAGTTTCTGCAATAATCCGGTGTTTACCCAATCTTTGTGCCAGTAAAATCTGGCCGATCGTATTATTGATTTTATGGGCACCGGTATGACAAAGGTCTTCCCGCTTTAAATAAATCCGCGTATGGTGCAGGTCGCTCAGCCTTCCCGCATAATATAAGGGAGTTGGCCTTCCTGCAAAATTTTTCAGTAAATCATTCAGTTCCTGCTGAAAAGAAGGGTCATACATGATCTCCATGTATTTTTCCTGTAATTCCTGCACATTCTGATGCAGCATTTCAGGAATATAAGCACCTCCGAATTTTCCGTAATAACCCTGAATATCGGGTTTTTGAAATGTAATTGTTGCCATCTGTTTATTTACACTGTTTCATTTTTGAATGGATGGCTTGTATACTACAAGTCCATCACTGTCATCTATCCCTATTACCTGCTTACGCTTATAACCAATTCTGTAATTGGCAATTTTGTCAACCGTATTATTGAAGTTGTAATCCACATTAATATCTCCCACTTTTTGCATCAGCCCGTCTCTGTTATACAGTATCTGCAGGTTTCCTATTTTATTTATTTTCCCATCATACGTATAAGAAAGCCGCACATCATTGATGCTGTCAAGGTCTCCTTTGTAATTCCGGACCACTCTCACATTACCCACCATCGATACTTTTCTGTCGTAATCGTTGGTAACGGCTCCATTGGACAATATCCCGTAATCTGCCAGTTTACCTTCATTGGAAATAGTTACATAAAACTGGGTGGAAGTAAAAGCAACTGAATACTTTCCCTCCTGTGAAACATAAAAAGTGGTTCTTAAATAAGTGGTGGATACTGGCACCGGAGATGGGTTCTGCAAATAAGCAGGTGCTGAAACATCTACCGGGCTTTCATAAGAATTATTCGAATTCTTTGTTTCATTTGTAAAATTATTATCCGTAAGGGTTGTTCCGGGATTAAAGGTATAGGAACCCGGTTTTTTACTTTCCCGTGAATTTTTATTTACTGGCGAATTCGTTCCTGTCTTCTTATCAATATTGTCATTTTTTTTTACCGCAGCTGAAGTTGGCTCAGGTGTAGTATCTATAGCCACATTCTGCTTGCCTATAACGGCATTGGATGGCTCCAGAATGATGGAATCTTTGGGAATAGGAATAAAAATTTTTGGAGAACCTTTTTCAGCTATAAAAGTGCCTTTTTTAATATCCTGAGCTTTCAAGTTCAGTTTACTGGAAGGCAACCCATAAGACCGCATGGGGTCAGGTGCCATAGCAGCAGTATCTGCAAAATCTATCGGACTTAATGTCTGTTGCCCAGGTGTAAGTACCGGTCCTGATCCCTGTGTTACCGGATTGTAATTTGTATTATCTGCACCTGGTACATTATAATTGGAAATATAATAATTGGGATTACTGTAGGTAGATCCCCCGGTTTTTGTACCCGAATAAACAGGGATATTGGGGGTGGGGGTACTGTAATTGGATAAATTGGAACTCAGGCTTCCATTTACATTGATCCCAGGCCCGGGATTATTCACTGCAACGGTAGTGGAATTATCCGGCACATAATTGGCAGGATTGGTCAATGCCGGGTTTGATATAACCGGAGGGCCATTCAACTCAATGCCATTATCAGCAACCGTATTATCCGCCTGTACCATCGGTGCCAATATGGTTTCCTGCCCTTTTTTGGGCAATAAAGTACCTGTGGCAAACAACTGCCCGTGTAAATTGGTTTTAATCTTTTCACTGTTCACCCTGGGAATCAAAGAAAATGTATCTACTACATCCAGCGGTGTGATGCCATAATAAGGCCTGCTGGATAAAGTGGTAAATACATTGATTCTTTCTAAAGACGGATAAGGCCATTGCAATTTTGCAGGAGTAACTTTCACAGGCTTTATTTCCATCACTTTTTCAGGTACAGTAATTACCGGTTCTTCTTTGAGGACAGGGGTAAATATCAGTGGTTTCCCGATAACAGGCACATTGGTGCCGGTAATTATCTGGGATTGGGCATGTATGGATGCACAAAAACTCAAACCAACTATGAAAAGATACACCTGCTTCATAATCAGCTTGATTTGAGTTTTGTTACAAAATTTTTCACTTTTTCCATATCTTTTATACCCGGACTTAATTCAAATTTACTGTTGATATCTATTGAAAAAAGGTCTTTGGCTACCGGATCTGCAGCAAAATCCTTCAGATTGTCAAAATCATCGGGCTGTATGCCTCCGCTTAAGAAAAAGGGCTTCCGGATATTTAATCCTTTCAGCATCTGCCAGTTAAACTTCTTTCCGGTTCCCCCATATCCCACTCCCTCCGTATCAAATAAAAACATATCCACCACATCTTTATAATCTTTTATTTTCCATAAAATATTATCCTGCTCACTGATCCGGAACGCTTTTACCGTGGTGATATATTCTGATATCCTTTCACATTGCCTGGGTGTTTCATCACCATGTAACTGTACCAGGTATAATCCACAATCATCCACAACCCTCAAAATTTCATCTGTCTCCGCATTTACAAATACCCCCACTTTATTGATATGCCCTTTCGTTTTCTTAACACTCGAAGCCGGTACATGTTTAAACAGGTACCTCGGGCTTTTTGGATAAAAAATAAATCCGCAGAATTCCACTCCCATTTCGTCCAGTTGCTGAACCTGGTCCATATCTGTCATTCCGCAGACTTTTATCCTCATACCAACTTTGTTTTTAATTGATGTACAAAATCGGCAAATGCAACCGCGGGTTTTGGATGCTTCATAAAATTCTCCCCTATCAAAAAACCCCTGAAACCTGCACGATGCAAAGTTACGATTGTATCTACGTTACTGATCCCACTTTCTGCAATGGCAGGCATGTATCCTGGTATCTTTTCCAATAATGCCAGTGACGTATTAATATCCACTTCAAAGGTTTTCAGGTTCCGGTTATTAATTCCTACCATATCCACTTCGGCACATATATGCCCCAACTCCTCTTCATTATGAATTTCCAGCAATACCTCCATTCCTAAACGCCGGGACAGGCCTGCAAATTGTTTAACGGTAGCCGGACTTAAACAAGCTGCAATTAATAAGATTACATCTGCGCCAATCGACTTCGCTTCAAGGATCTGGTATTCGTCAATCATAAAATCTTTCCGCAGCAGGGGTACCTGATTAAACCTTGCTTCCTGCAAATCTTCCATCGTTCCACCAAAAAAAATTTCATCCGTTAATACGGAAATGCCGGAAGCTGCTGTTGCATAAGCTGCAGTTACTTCTTTTACTGTTGCTATGTCATTTATAACTCCTTTAGAAGGGGACTTTCTTTTAAATTCTGCAATAATCCCTGTTCTGCCACTATCTGCTAAAAACTGCCTGAGGGAGAGACAATCCCGACTGAAATAATCTGTTTTCTCCATCGCTGCCACACTTTTTTTCAATTTCCTGCCCTGTACTTCCACCTTCTTATGCACTACTATTTTTTCCAATATATTCATAACTTATCTGGTTTGGGTTCGCCAATCACTTTTACAAAATCCGTTCCATTTATTGCAATGCCATTAATTTTTGCAGGCACTGAAAGGCTTTGCCCCCATCCAGGCTTTCCACTGCGGCATTATAGGCATTTTCATAGGTTTTATAAGCACCGGTGCAATGTAATGCCATCGCTGCATTGGCCAATACCACCGCATTCTGGGCATAGGTGCCTTCCCCTTTTATAATCCTGGAAAATAACCGGGCAGCTTCTTCTACCGTATTTCCCCCATAAATATCTTCAGCCATCACCATTCTTTTGCCAATCTGTTCCGGTGTCATGATCCTTTCCCCTTCATTGGTAATCACTTTGGTATCCCCTGTCAGGGATATTTCATCATAACCATCCAGGCTGTGAATAATGGTAAATGCTTTTCCTGACAACTGCAGCAGGTAATTGTAGATCCTGGCCATTTCCAGATTATACACCCCTACCAGCTGATAAGCCGGGAATGCAGGGTTTACCATCGGCCCCAGCATATTGAAGAATGTCCGGATACCCAGGTTTCTCCTTAATGCCCCCACTGTTTTTAAGGCCGGATGAAACATCGGTGCATGTAAAAAACAAATATTGGCTTCATCAATTTCCCGTTTCAGGAGCTCATTGTCATTTTTAAATTTATATCCCAGCTGTTCCATTACATTAGATGCCCCGCTTACAGAGGTTGCCCCGTAATTACCATGCTTGGCTACTTTTTGTCCGGCACCTGCCACAATAAAACAGGATAAGGTGGAGATATTAAACGTATTTTTTCCATCTCCCCCGGTTCCCACTATATCTACTGTTGGGTATCCGTTCAGGTCAACCTTTACACATAATTCCAGCAAAGCATCCCTGAATCCCTGTAATTCTTCAATGGTAATACTCCGCATTAAAAAAACGGTAACAAAAGAAGTCACTTCATGTTCATTATACACCCCTCTGGATATACTGATCAAAGTTTCAAAAGCCTGCTGACGGCTCAGGGTTTTATGTTCAAATAAATACTGTAATATTTTTTTCATGTTGCTGCTATAAAAAAATTAGAAATTTAAATGGATAACCAGTTGCGCAGGATTTTCTCCCCATCTGGTGTTAACACACTTTCCGGATGAAACTGTACACCCTGTACATCATATTTTTTATGCTGTAAAGCCATAATAAAACCATGTTCATCCTTTGCGGTAATGTCCAGTTCCTCGGGAAAATCAATATCACTTACCACCCAGCTATGATACCGGCCCACTTCTAGCTGATAAGGCAGGTCTTCAAACAGGCTTTTACTGCCATATTTTGAAGAAAAACCGCTGTTCACCAGATTGATCGGCGTTGCAATCCCATGGTACACTTCTTTCAGGTTGACCAATGTTCCCCCAAATGCCTGTCCAATGGCCTGGTGCCCCAGGCAAACCCCCAGGATGGACTTGGTGGCTGCATATTCCTTTATCAGGGGTAATAACAATCCGGCTTCTTCCGGTATACCCGGACCAGGCGATAAAATAATTTTATCGTAGTCTTTTACTTTTTCCAGTGGTATTTCATCATTCCGGTAGACCTCTACTTTCTGATGCATAATTTTTTCTACCAGGTGTACCAGGTTATATGTAAAAGAATCGTAATTATCGAATACTAATATTTTCATAAGCGATGAACCCTTGGGTAATTTTTTATTGTGTAATCAGTTTAAAACAGAACCTTGATGTAACAATCCACTTAAAGCGACTCTGCAATTCCGATGGCTTTTTTTAATGCCCCCAGTTTATTGTTTACTTCCTGCAATTCACTTTCCGGATTACTGGCAGCTACTATTCCTGCACCTGCCTGATAGGTAAGGGTATTATTCCTGCTCAGAAAAGTCCGGATCATAATGGCATGGTTACAAGTGCCGTCAAATCCCATAAAACCCAGTGCCCCGCCATAATAACTTCTGGCAGTAGGTTCATACTGGTCAATCAGCTCCATGGCTTTAAACTTAGGAGCCCCGCTTAAAGTGCCTGCCGGAAATGTCTTGGCCAGTAACAGAAAAGGATTGGTTCCTTCCGGAACATGCCCGGTTACTTCACTTACCAGGTGTATCACGTGACTGTAATAATGTACCTGTTTAAAATAATTTACTTTCACTTCATCACATAAACGGCTCAGGTCATTCCTTGCCAGGTCTACCAGCATCACATGCTCTGCATTTTCTTTTGCATCCAGCAATAACTTTTTGGTTTCTGCTTCATCAATGGCATCATTGCCACTTCTTTTATAGGTTCCTGCAATGGGATGCACTACGGCCTGATTGTTTTTAATAATCAGCTGACTTTCCGGTGAAGAGCCAATCAGTTTATAGTCTCCGTAATCAAAGAAAAATAAATAAGGGGAAGGGTTTACATTTCTCAATGCACGGTACACATTAAATTCATCCCCTGTAAATTGCTGCTGAAAGCACCTGCTCAATACAATCTGAAATACATCTCCCCTCAAACAACTGCTGATGCCTTTTTTGACCATTTCCACATAATCTGCATCGGCCATATTCAGTAACTCTTCTCCTTTTTTGGCAAAAGGAAACAGAGGCACATCCTTACTCTTAATTAAACTTTCCACCACCTGTATATCACTTTCCAAACCCTGCACTTTATTCTCACATAAAAACAATTCATCCTTAAAATGATTGATGGCAATCACGTACTGGTATAAGCGGTAACGCATCAACGGAATAACAGGGTGCTGTGCATCGGGTTGATGTAAATGAATGGTATCAAAAAACTGCACCGCATCATAGGTTGCATAGCCATACAGCCCCTGTGCAAATTTCATTTCTTTTTCTTCCACCGGTGCTGCTTCAAAGCGCTGCATAAAATTCCATAACAACCCGGGTACTTCCTGCACATTTTTCACTACAATATGTTCCGGTTTCTGTGCCGGCAACTTAAATTCAATACTATCCGTAGAAGTGATTTCCATCCCGGCTATCGCATTGATACAAATAAAACTGTAGCTGTTATCTGCCACATGATTGTCGGTACTTTCCAGTAATATGGTATCCCGGAAACGGTCCCTGATTCTTAAGTAAATCCCAACCGGCGTATGTATATCCGCCAGCATTTTTTTTACCTTGGTTTCTATTACTATTTTTTTCATAAGCCTGAACCCAATGGGTTATATTTTATATGATCGATTGCTGCAAAACAAAAACCCCGACAATTTCTTATCGGGGTTCTGAATATATTCAAATCATACTGGCGTGCCACTACAATCCCCGACTGAGGTTTGTATGCCACCACCAATTGATATTTTGAATCTTGTTTTTCATTGCCGCACAAAGATCAAACATCATTTTTAAATAAGCAAATAAAATTTTTTTACGCATTGTATACCAGATTTTCGTTTACTGTCTTACTGTGCCGCTTCAATAGATGCCGCATATTTTGCATATAACTTTCTGCTGATGGACAAACTATTGCCCACTGGCTTTGCCGGGTATTTGTTTTTGGCATCCGACCAGTTCTCTTCAAAATCAATGATTTTTTTCATGAGTGCTTTATCATCAAACACGGTATTTTGTGCTGCTGCTTTCTCTACTGCTGTAACAAACAATTGCCACCTGCCACCATAATAATCCTTCATCAATCCACCAATCGAACGGTTGGCATAATCGGTCAGTTCCCTGCCTTTCTCTCCCCAAACCGTAACAATCCTGCGGGCATCATTTTCATAATACTCCTTTTCCTTTTCATCCACTGCAAAAGATTTAGCCGTTTCAATCCAGTCGCCCAGCAGCATATTTTTATTGGATGCCAGTAAATCATCCATATCACTGATCAGCCCGATCAGCGCTTTACCACAGCTATCCAGTTGCTTCAGGTCTTTATTGTTATACGCTTTGGTAAAAGCATTCCGCACCTGCACAAAATAATTGCCCAGCACCTGTTTACCCGTATTCACCACATCATAATCATATACATCGGTTGTCTTACCTTTTGCACTATTGAGTAATTTCCAGGCTTTCAGTAATGTTTTGTTATCATAAGAAATCCTGGGGTTGGTCGTCCAGCTCTGAAACCCATTCAGCACCGGCCTTGAATTGGTGAGATTAGATTGTCCCAATCCGGCATTATCGGAGTAAGTGGTATGCAATAAAATATTCCAGGCTTTCAGGGCATTGCTATCAGCAGACCCATAACGCCTGGCCGCCCAGTCACTCATCCATTTGTCGGTTTCCACCGGACCGCTGCTCCAGGCTTTATCCAGTACATATTCATATACTACCGGGTTAATCCCAAATCCTTCCAGTGTTGAACCCAGACCCCATAAATTCTTACCCCCATTATGAAAAGTATTTTCCATCCTGCGCTCTATTTCCGGAATATTGCCTGTCATCATGGTATTGCCCCCAAAATTGCCCAGGTAGCACCATAAATAAGGCTGTCCATAAAAAGATTCGGTTTTTTTCCATACTTCCGTATTGTCACAGAAATAATCCAGCAGTATCATTTTATCCTGCGGTACAGCCCTCAGGAAAGCTTTAATACGTTCATTAGTCCATTGTTTCTGCTGGTAATAAAAAATCCAGGTCATCTGTAACCATTGTGCAGCCGTATCCACATTCGTCATGGAATGATAAATGGTTTTGGAAACACTGGCCAGGTAATCCGGTTCCCAGCTGGGTGGGGTTACTTCATTAAACGGATCGGTACCATAAATATGGTCGGTACCAAATAATTTAGTCTGTTCCTCCAGAAAAGCTTTCTGAATAGGTATAAACAGGGAATCAAAAGGATCTAAAAAATAACTCTGGTATTGTTTAGAAAAAGATCCCCATTCCCCCAGGGAAGTAATTTTTGCATTCGGGTACTTTGTCTTCAGTACTTCCGGCACATGACCCGCAAAAGCTGGTAATACCGGCTTCATGGATAATTCCCTTTCCCTTTTCACAATCAGTTGCTGCAGTTCCAGCTGGTTATCCAACCATGACTGTGGCAGGGGCCCCTCCCATTTATCAATATTCGCCATCCGGTGCCAGGGCAGGTAAGCAGGGCCGGTAAAAAAGCTGCGGATCTGCTGATCATTCAGCCCGAATTTTTTCCATACTTTATACCATACCAACTCCTCACCGGTAATCGCCAGTGGCAGGTTTACCCCATTCAGCGCCATCCAGTCGATAAAACGTTCCCAATCCTTCCATTTCCACCAGGGCATGGTATATCCAAAAGTGCAGTAATTTAAAAAGAAGCGGTTTTTACACCTGGCTTCCACATGCACCGGTTTCAGTACCAGGGGCATTTTTACAGGCAGGAAAATACTGTCTTTGGCATACCAGGAAACGGAGGTTTTGCATGTATATTTCAGGTAATAATTCAACCCAACTGCCATGGAATTGGCACTGTTGCCACGGATCACCAGTTTCCCGTTTCTGCTTTCCAGTTCAAATACATCATTGGCGGTATCCGCCTTCAGCTTTTCAAAAATAATCTTACCCGCATAGGCAGGAGCAATTCTTTTGGCGAGGGATTGAGACGCTTTGATATCGGCGGACTGAGCACTGGCAAAACAGCAAACAAACAAGGCAGGCAGGAGCAAACAATATTTCATAGTTCGGTATTTATAAAATGGGCCTCAAATTACGCATTTTTCTTTTTCCCTTTTTGTTTGCGCTTCACCCATTCCATCACAACATAGATAAGCGAAAGGACAAGTATCGACATACTGATCCCGATCATTTCTTCTCTGGATAAATTGGAAAGAATCCAGATGATAATCACTGAAGCCAATAGTGGAATTATCAATCCCCCAGGTACGGTAAATGTTTTCTCTGTAACTACTGATGGCTTATAGCGCAGCCTGATAGTCGCAAGCACTACCCCCAGGTATATTAACAGCGTAGAAGCACTGGCCAGAATAGCCAATTGCTGTAAAGTACCGATCACTGCCAATATATAACCAATACTGGCATACACGATTATAGCCATATAAGGCGTGAAATAGGTAGGGTGTACCCTTCCTAAAATAGCAGGAAAGATACCATCCCTTGCACCTGCAAATAGTACACGCGGAACAGACATTATTTCCCCGCTAAGAGATCCCAACATAGAAAATGCCACTCCAATGGTAATCAGGGTAATCCCAATTACTCCAAAAAGCCTTTTAGAAACTTCAGATATTGGTGCATCTTTATATCTCATTAATTCGTTCCCTAATATGCCTTGTGAGACCAACTGAATAGAAACATACAAAACCAATATAAACAGCAGTCCCGATAAAATTCCCAGGGGTACTACTTTAGCAGGATTTTTTATTTCTCCGCTGGTACTGATAGCTGTCTCAATACCTGTAAACGTAAAAAATAAAATAAGAGTGGTAGCCCCAATATCATTAAACGTAAATGCATTTTTCCATAGAAGATTTGCTGCAACGATATGACTAACTCCAAAACCAATAATCAGCAGCAACGGAATTAATTTGGCTAAAGTGGTAATAATGATAAACCTAATACCATCCTTTGTACCAAGGATATTAATAAAAGCCAGTACGCCGAATAAAACCAGTAAAAATAAAGCGCGCATTATTCCAGAGCCTATTACCGGAAAAAAATAACCGATGGTTTGAGTTAATCCATTAGCAATGGTAGCATCCGAAAAAATGGCTGAACCAAACCAGAATATATTATTAGCCATAAAACCAGCAAAAGGGCCAAATGCCGTTTCAATATAGACATAAGTGCCACCTGTACCAGTAACTTTTGAACCCACTTCTGCAAAACACAACCCAATTAAAAAAATCAGTATTCCGCAAATAAAGAAACAGATAATAGCAGCAGCCCCCAAATGTTCCGCAACCAATGCCGGCAAGACAAATATGCCCGTCCCGATTGTAATATTCACCACCGTACAAGCCAGGGCAAAAACACCAATTGTACGTTTCAGTTCTGCACCGGTTTGAGGTTCTCCCATTGTATTGACTATTGAATTAACAAGTTAAGGTTTAAACTTATTAATTTTCAGCAATGCCATTAATTTTTTGTTTTTCTTGTCATTTGGGATTTTCTAAAATTCTGTAATCTACAGCTCCGTTAATAACTTTTCCTTGTTTGTCAATTTGATAAATAGATTTTATAACAATTCCATTGCTGTCTTTATCTCCATCAGCTCTGATTAAAAGCCTGTCGCTTTCAATCACTTTGTCAATGTTTGATTTGTCCAATGTAATTATGCTGTCATGCATTGAATATTTTCCTCTGTAAAAATTTGAGCCAAAACAAAAATTGTCAAGTTTGTAAGTCCCATCTTCTCTAAAGTCTATATGGACACCGTTGAAGTCTACAATTTTAGAAACACATGAAAACTTGACAGGTGATTTGTCCCGCAAATCAAAAATATAAAGTGTTGATGAAAATCCTATAATAATTATAAATCCAGTAATTGTTGGTAAAAATGCTGTCCATATATTATTTTTTCTGTAATCATTTCGATCCTTAAAAATTGTCCAGATAAGGAAGACAATAAATATAAATTCAAGTCCAAAATTAATTATACTATCCATAATAAAAGTGTTGTCAATCTCACCTATTTTACGATAGAAAATAACAATACCTAATAAAGAAATAACTAATACTCTGATTCTACTTTTCAATGATTGTTTTGTTTTATTAAGGTTACACACAGCTTTCACGCATTTGTGTTGCTGTGGCATTTGAAATTATGTTGTTCACTAAATTGTTTTTTGTTCATTAAAGATAAAATTGTTCATGCTTGCTTAGCCAAGCATCTGCATTAATGTAAAAAGCTCCTGATGTAAATTGTGTCACTTATTTAGCCTTGAAGAATTTAATTTCTTTTTTAATAGCATTAAGCTTAGCATACCCTCCTCGTATTGTCACATAAATATTTTCTTCATCAAGCACAACTACTGATGTTGGATAAAGACCATACCAAAATAAATTCTCAAATATTTTTTCCTTATTCAGATTTTTATCAAGTATATAAAATCCTTTAGCTGTTGCTATAAATATCTTGCTTTTATATACTGTCATAGCTTCCGGTGAATCATCAATATGCAGGGCGTGAGAAATGAAAAATGAGTCTTTAATAGCTCGTATTGTAAAAAGGTCGCCAAATGTAATATCCATATGAGAAAGACCTGACATTAAATAAAGTTTGTCATTTAATAAAAAAATAAATTTGAAGGTTCCACTTTGAAGTAAATATGCATTTTTTATTACTTCATTTATAGGATTTTTTGGAGGTGCCAACAATCCACCAAAAAAAGTCTGTCTT
>Ga0208872_1001669_pt1 | contig 13420 bp, 6 predicted proteins | sample CryBogCBH12Aug08_FD_185508 | JGI IMG/M metagenome (GOLD analysis project Ga0208872, IMG submission 185508) | Freshwater microbial communities from Crystal Bog, Wisconsin, USA - CBH12Aug08 (SPAdes) | ecosystem: Environmental > Aquatic > Freshwater > Lake | place: Crystal Bog, Wisconsin, USA...
ACCACCGGCCGCCGGCCGGATTTCCTCGGTGAATTTCACGCCGCGCTTTTCCAATTCCGCTTTCGCCGCGTCAATCGAATCCACACGCAGCGCCAGATGCCGGAAACCGGCGAGCTTGTTGTCCGCCGTTTGCGGCACCGATTTGTCCGCCGGATAAATCTCCACCCAGACATTGCCGAGCGCGATGAGGCACGTCGGCGGCTGCTGGCCATTGTCCCACAGATGCCGCGCGCCGAGTGTGCGCTCATACCAGGATTTTAATGCAACGGCGTCTTTAGCCGGAATGCCGATGTGTTCAAGTTTGAAAGTCATGGCTGCATTAAAAATTAAAAAGTTAAACTGGGAAAACAAAATCGTGTTCGCGCGCCGGAAAATTTTTGGCATAATCTCCGGACCAAATTATGAATACTGAATCTTTGCTCCAACAACGCCTCGTCTGTGTCGCCGTCATTGACAAAACCGACGACGCCGTGCCGCTGACCGAAGCCCTGCTCGCCGGTGGTTTGAACTGTATCGAAGTCACCTTTCGCACTGCCGGCGCGGCGGAAAGCATCGCGCGCATCCGTCAGGCGTTGCCCAACGCGGTCGTCGGCGCGGGCACTTTGCTGACGGCGGACAACGTGAAAAAAGCCGTGGACGCCGGCGCGCAATTCGGCGTTTCGCCCGGCTTGAGCGAAGCCGTCTCCAAGGCGGCGCACGACGCGAAGCTGCCGCTGTTCCCCGGCGTGGTCACGCCGACGGAAATTATCCGCGCACTGGAACTCGGCTGGAAACACCTGAAATTTTTCCCGGCGGAAACCTTCGGCGGCGTGAATGCGCTCAAGGCGCTCGCTGGTCCGTTCGGCCACACCGGCGTGAAATTTGTCCCCACCGGTGGCATCACCGCCGCGACGCTGCCGAATTATCTGGCGATTCCACAAGTCGCCGCCGTCGGCGGTTCGTGGATGGCGGAAAAGAAACTCATCGCGGAAAAAAACTGGAAACAAATCACCGCGCTGACCGCCGAAGCGATGAAAGTGATTGCCGCCGCCGCAAAATAGCCGTTTCCAACGGTAACCGGTGGCAGGCGGAAAAACATGCCTGCCAGCGATTACTCATCGGCTTGCAGCAAAGTGCAGCCGAAGGAATCTTTAATCATGCTGAATGCGGTGGTTTTGCCAGCAACTTTGACCTCAAGCCGCGTGCAGTCGCTGTTCCATTGCGTCACCGGCAACGCGTCGCCCTGACGCAGCGGGAAAAGCAAAACGACGAAATCCGGCGACACCGACCGACTCGGAATCACCAGCCGTTTGTCCAAACCAAACGAACGCGAACCCGACAGCGCGTTCGGCCCCGCGTCCGGCACCAGCGTGTCTTTTTTCTCAAACGTCTCTAACCGGACCGCCGGCTTGGATTGAAATTCGTGCACCTGTGCCGGATTGTTTAACCGCAGCACCCGCACCAGCAGCAAGCGATCGCCTTTTTTTAGGCGCGGCGTTCCGTCGTTGTTGCGCGGCAACGTCGCGTCGCACAGCAGCACGTCATTGTCCTTTGCGCTAGCCAGTTCGGTGTCCGGCCCGGTCATCATCTGCCATTCGTAAAGATGTTCGCGCCCATCTTTTTGAATATCGTCCGCCACCAGCACGAACGGTTTATCACCGCGCACCAACGCCACGCTGCGAAACGCGCGTTCCACCGGATTGTGCGGCAAACGCACCGGCCAAGAATCTTCGTCCCACATCCGCGGATCGCCCGCAGTGAAGCCGGTCCAGTGCGCCACCACCGACGGACGCGGGTCGCGCTCGATTTTCACGCCGGCATTGTCCTGACGAAATTTCGCCGCTTGATCGCGGTAGCTGTCCCAGCGCGGATATTCAAAGCGAATAAAATTCTCGGGTTCGGTCACCACTTGTTTCGGCCACCACCAGTCGTAACAATCCTTCGCATCGCAGGCGGCGGTGAGAATTTTTCCATCGTCGTGCAAGCCCAGCCACCGGCCCGGTCCTGGCCAGAACCCCTGCCCTACGCCATCAATCAAAACGCAATTGTGATACTTCGTTTCCACCGACCGAAAACTGTCATGCGCCCACGACCGGCCCAGCGCGGAGAGCGTGAAGCTGCCGCGATCCGCGTGTTCATGGCTTCCGCCGACGGAATCGGTGCGGCACTCAAATTGCAGCGCCAGCGCATCCGCCGACCAACCGCTCCGCGCGATGAGTGAACTGCGTTTGGGATCAAACCACGTCACCGGCAGATTCAGTTTTGCGCCATCGGCATAATCTTTCTCGGGCTTCAGGCCGTCGCTGCAAAAAATCAGCGGCTCGATGATGTGGATTTTTTCTTTGAGCTGATCCTTGCCACCGGCGTGAATCACGGTCTGCCAGAGGAAATCAATTTTGGCATCTTGCGGGAAAAAGTATTTCCACATCGCCATCGTCCAAACCGACGGTCCTTCCACCCCGCCGTCGCCGTGGCTTGTCCAAGTGGATGGCAGGCTGCGCAGCGACTGCTCGGCATCGCCACCGGCAAGTTGCGCCGAGCGGGCCGCGAACGGCTCCATGCTTTGCAGATACCAGTCAATCATTTTGCGATGATGATCCAGCACAAGCAGGTTTTCACCACGCCGCGTCGCCGCGACAAAAAACGGATCGCCCCAAACCAGACCAAACTGCGTGTAACCGACCGCCTCGGTGGAGCAGCCGCTTTCCGAAATGCCGTAGCTCAAATAATCGCGCGCAATCTGCACGCCGAGCCGGAACACGCGCGGGTCGTAGCCGTCCTCGCCTTCAATCGCCAGCGAGAGCAACGGTTGTTGTAAACCAACGGCAATCCAGTTCCAGTTGCGGAAATGATGCGGCAGGCGCGCACCGAGCCACACGCGACCGGCGGTGACTTTGGCAATGACACCACGCACCGTGGCGCGCTGCTCGTCGGTCATCCACGGCGCGGCGAAATCATAGGCGTAGCCGAGATTATGGTAGCCGAGCAAATCGCGGATGCCTTGATTTGAACTCCAGTTGCCGGTGGTTGGGCCGGCGACTTTCACGCGCCAGACGTCGTCATTGAGCGGAGCCAGCAATTGGGCGTCCACCAGCGGCGCAACCATTTTGGCATAACCCGCAATAGCGGCGGCAACTTTTTTGCCGGCCACCGGATCGTCTTTCACGAGCGCATCGAATGATTCCATGACCAGCAGATATAAAAAATACGGCTGATAATGACCCGCCGCTGAATTTGGCTTGGGATTAGAATTGAGTATTGTCAGCGCGCCAGCCGTGTCGCCGGTGGCAAGTTTTTCAAAGACATTATTTTCCCAAGTATCAGCCTTCAAGATGCCGGTGGCGACGCGCTCGCGCAGATTGGCGATCAGCTCACGCCCTGTTTGCGTTCCAGCGATTCGCTGGCGCAAATCCGGCAAATCTTCAGGGCTGAATAATATCCGCGGATGCACGCCCGGTGGTGGAATTTTTGAAAGCCGGTTGGTGGCAAAACCATTCCAATTTTCGCTGACGGCCACCGGTGGCGACGGTGGAAACGGATACGCGCCGTTTAGAATTTCATCGGCGCTCAATTCGCCCGGCAAGTGCGCCGGCACGGCGGCAGCAAGGCGCAACGAACAAGACACAGCAATCAGCAAGTAGATTTTATTCATGATCAATATTAACTAAACGGGTTTTCATTGTTTGGGCTTGGCGATGCAATGCTAAAAATCTCTATGTTTTCGTATTATTTCATCTGGGATTAAAACCCAGATTACCGAGTCGTTGTTCTGCCCCAAAGATACAGATTATTGACAGCTTCAGCGGTAAACGCAGTTTGGTAAAAATAAAGGCTCTGCACAATCACTTCTGGGTCATCGTTGTAGGCCTTTCCGCCAAACGAAAACTTTTTGCCCCAGCTGATGGGCGCATCGGCGGGCAGCGGGGCCGAGGCGATGAGCAGCCCGTTGCGATACGCGCATAACTGTCGGCCATCACAGGTAAAAACGAGATGCGTCCAACTGGAAAGCATGGACGCCGGCCAATTGTCATTCAAAGCCCGCGCCACATTCACGCGCAGCCCGCCTTGAACAAAACTTAAGTCGGCGATGCTTTCCACCTTGACCAGTCCCCCCATATACGGGCCGGGTTTGGTTTTGAGCCAGCACGCAACGGTGAAGGGCTGGCCTTTGACGCCCTTTGCAAAGTCAAGCGGGGCGGTCAGCGAATTTGATGACGTCGCGACTGCCTGACAACCATTCATCCCCACCACCAACTTTGAGCCTCTGAGCGGAATGGGGGCGGCTGCCGCCACGCTGCCGGGCAGCGGAGGAATACTGCCGTTCACTACACGGTCAAAATTCCAGCCGGCGACAAAACCAGTTTGTTTGAGCGGATTGTAATCTTGTTCACGCAACGTAGCGAGGCGGGCGGGAATCTGGTTCAACCGCGCCGTGAGCGCGGCGGAATCGGCATCTGCCAGCGGCACGACCGGCTGGCTGACCCGCGCTAAAATATCTGCGCCGCGTTTGACCAACACGTCCGTCTTGCCGCTGGCCGAAGGCGCGAAGCTAATGGCATCTTGCTGCTCTGGGAAGGCGACCGAAACCGTCGTGTGACTGGAATTCCAAGTGGTCTTGGGCAGCGGATCGCCCGCGCGAAACGCATAAAGCAGCACCTTAAAACTCGGCGCGGCCGCGACGGTGTGCAGCGAGAGCAGGTTTAATCGGTCGCGTAAATTAATTTCAATTTGTGGTTGTCCCGCACCATCCAGCACGCGCAGCAATAGCGCCGGTTCGCCGGGCTTGATTGCACCGGCGGCATCCACACTGTCTTTGCCAGCCAGAATGACATCGGTGGCCTCACCGGCAATCGGCATCGGCTTTGTTAGTTTAATCACATCGCCAGCCAACGTGAGGTTCCAATCGTAGCGGCACGGCAGCGCGTCCCGCTGCACATCATCCACCACCAGCACATAGGGATGCGGACCGCGCACGAGGCCGGCGGTGCGGAACGCCTTCAAAACGGGCATATTCACCTGCCGCATATAAGGTGAGAGCGTGCCGTCTGGGGCTATCCAATGCGCTGAAAACTTCAGCGGTCGGCGGTAGATTTCCCGCTCGCTTTTGGTGTAGGCAAAATCATTAAAGCATTGGTCCAGCAAATGCCACGATGGTGCGGTGTCCACGTTGTCGTTCACCACGTCGGCGCGAGTTATGTCGCCGCCTTGCTTATTTTTAGCGGCGGTGCGCCAGACCCAGTCCCAGCAATATTTTGCGTCGCCAACCATAAAAGTGGCTTTGGTTTCGTCCACATAATCCACCACGCGCGCCGGGGTCGTCGGCGTCTGGGTCGCGCCGTCAATGAGCACGGTATTCATCGCCCAACCGCCAATGTCCTTGCCGGGGATGGTCACCCAGGTGCGACCTTGCGCCGCGAGCATGATGCCGTTGCGGTCAGGATAAGGATGACCACCGCTGGCGCCGCGCACGTGCATCGTGAGCATCGTCGCGTTCGTGTCCCATGAGGAACGCGTCATCATCATTGCTCGTTGGCCGCAGAAAAATGAGAGCGGTAAATTTAACTTGTCCGGCGTGATTTCGGCATGATGACTTGTTGCGAAAATGCCGTCGGTAATGAGGTTGTTCCAACTGTGACCGGGCATTGGTATGCGGCTGTAATCATCGCCCACGGTGGTGCGATAGACGAAATCAATTGTCGAGTCGTGCGGAAACAGATAATGCGCAGTCACGACGTCTTGCGGGGTGCAAAGGCCACCGCCCATGCTGCCCAGAATGTCAAAGATGGCGAATTTGTCCTTGGTCGGCAGCACCGAAAGCGCGGTGAACTTGGCGTAATGCGCGCGGACGAGCGGATGCTGCGAGAGCGGTTCCAGCCCGTATTTCGGCGCCACGCGGTCGAACGCCACGACGGCATCCAAACCAAACAACATTTTCCCCTCGCCTTCGTAAAATGCGCCGCTGTCAAAAAAAGAATATGTGAACAGGTTGCGCCAACCGCGATAGAGGCCGAGGAATTTCAAGTCGTTGAAGCCCGGCTCGCCTTCGATGGCCATCAAATCCCAGACCCAATAGGTGAAGGTGGCCCAGTTGCTCCGGCTGGTCTCGGCGTTGTTGAACGCGCCGTAGTTGTCGTGCCAAGCGGAGAGCAAGACTAGTTCGCCGTGCAACAATTTCTTTTGTTCCGGCGTCAGCCAGTTGAAAATGAAATCGTAAACAAGCCCGAGATTGCAGGCGTGATAGCGCGGCGTGGACGGCTTCGGCGGCTGGCCCGGCTGCGCAGGCTTGTCCTCGCGCGCCCGGCGTGCCTGTTCGAGGCGCACCGAAGTCTCGACAGCTTTGGCCAGTTTGCGAGCACCTTCAGCATCGTCTGCAATCAGGCAGCGATACGCTTCGACGGCGGCGGGGAAAAAGAAACCCGACGGCTGATTGCCGTAGGTTTTAGATGCCGGCCGGCCGGTGGCCAGCAAGCCAAAATAATCCTCGCGGTTTTTGCCATAACCGCCGATGCGCATTATCTGGTCTGTGCGGCCATGAACATGAAAGCTGCCTTTCGCCCAATCCGGTTGTGCATAATCCGCCTTTTCGTCATAGGTCAGCTTCAGGGCATGCGAGTAGCAAAGAATGTCTTTCCACGCCGCCTGTGCGCCTGGGTCTTCCTGAATGCGTTTGCGTATGGCTGGCAAATCTTCCGGTGAAAAAAAAATACGCGGATGCACGCCCGGTGCCGGCACTTTGCCCACCGGCGTCACGCCCTCGGCGTTAAAGACGATTTTCGACGAACCGAAATCGCGCGGATGAAACATCGTCCACGACAATGGCTCATTGCTGGAATATGACCAAACAGTTTTGTCGGCGTAGGCCGAAGCCTGCACCAGCGGATCAACTGCCGCTGCGCATGCCGGTTGGATTAAACTTCCAACTGCTAGCGTCAGGCTGAAGAGGATATTTGTTTTCAATTTGAATTTCATGGTCATATGGGTTCAGGGTTTAAGGTGGAATGTTCGATAAAGCGTTTCCGCCGGCTTGACGCCACCGGCCGACTTAAAAAGACCGACTTGATACGCGCCAACGGTAACTTCAATCGGCTTGGGCGCGCCTACCGGAATTTCCAGCGGAACAAACGCGCCGTCCCGAATGACGCCCGGCCCCTTCAACACAAAATAATCCACCGGCAAACCGGCAGAACTTTTCGCTTTGAGTTCGATTTTGGCCGAGGTTGCCGGCGCATCGGGCACGGGTGGAAAGTTAATTGTTTGATTGGTTGCGTTTTTCAGAATGACCGCATCCGGTGGCGACAGCGAAATCTGGCAGGTGCGTCCGGCGGCGGAAAAATCCGCGTCGCCTTCGTGAAAAACGCGGACGAAAGACATGTTGAAGCCCGCGCCGTTGGCAAGGCGGTTGCGTGTCAGTTGCAATGTCAGCCGTGTCTCGGTCACGCCGCGGGCATCCTTGAATTGCTCGCTTTCCACCAACTTGAACGCGCCGCCGTGCGCGTCGAAGCAAAACGGTAACTCGCTCACCGGCATGGTGGTTTTGCCAGGGAACAACAAATTGGTAAAAGTATGCATTTGCTCAGGATGCTTCTCGTGATCCTTGTTTTTCACGGTGCAAATGTCCGGCGGCGTGGTGAAGCGGCAAGTCGTCAACGTGAACAACCCATCATCATGTAGCAGCGCCTGTGGATCCGGCATCGTCGCCATCCGTCCGTGCGCGAGGCTGATCGGTTTGCCCGCCGGATCAAGGAAGGTGAACATCTCGATTTTCTTGCGCGGCTCCGAGACGCCGAGTTCAAACTGTGCGCGCGCCAGTTTTTCATTCGGAAACCACAGCGCCTGATTGCGGTGCCCCTGATATTTCAGATACGGCGCGGGCATCGGATAATCCTTTGGCAGATTGCCGGTCGCGGGAATCTTGGGATCCATCAGCCAGCCGTCGCGCAGCAGTAAATTTTTCATTGGCTCACCCACTTTTTCCGGCAACCGCGCTGTCGCGATGGCGTCCAGCCAGTCGGCCACGAACTGGTAATTACGTGGCGACATGTCGAAGTGGCCGCTGGTCATTTCCCAGCACGAACCGAACAACTCCGCGTGCGGCGTGTAATTCGTGCCCGGATTGTCGTCGGTATCCGCGCGGCGGTAACTGCTCAAATAAGTGCCGTAGGCAATCGGATACGCGCTCCAGCCCACGGTTTCCTGACTGCCGGAAGTGACAAACAAAATCGGCACGTTGCGCAGCGCAAAGTCGGCGCCGGGATGCAACGCCTTGCCGCCCGGTCCGAAAAAGTTGTAGGCGTCGGGTAAACCGGCCTTGATGGGAATCGCGCCGAGACACTGCTCCGGTTTGCGCATCGCCGCCTCGAACGGAAAACCGCAAAACGCCGAGTGTGCCAGGGGCACAATCGGTGCGGTGACAAGTTCGGGATGACCGGACACGTCCGCGAGGTGCTGCAGATAGCCGTCGCAAATCGCCGTCCGCGCCGGATCGGTTGAGTCATAGGTCAAATCCTTCATCATCGCGCCGATGTCTTTGGCCCACGGCGTCAGCAAAATCTGCGCGATGCCCTGCTTGCGGCAAACCGCTCGCACCGGCGCACTTTGAAGAATGTTGATCGGCAGTCCGTTGTGCATCGCTACCATCACCGCGCGGATTTTTGGCGTGTTCGGCGGAATCCAGAGATACGCGCCGAGATTCGGCTTGTTCGCTTCGCCGCTTGAAGCGAAGTATTGGTAGATGCGGTCCACCTGGGTATTTGTCAGGGTGTTGGGCGCAGCACTGACACTAACGCAACAAACTAGCAGGATGAATGCGGCATAAATTTTATCCATAAATCAAACTCGCTTGGTCCCGGATTCTTTCATCATTGCCTGAAGTTCGGGGAGATATTGTTCATAAACTCCGCGCGGCAAGACATCGTGCCGAAGACAAATTGCGACCGCTTTGCCGACGATTTCCCCCATCATGCCGCAGGTTTTCATCACCCGCACCGGACCAAGCCCTTCATGCGTGACGCTAATGTCCCGGCCAGCCATAAAGAGGTTGGGAATGTTCCGGCTATAAAGACAGCGGTAAGGTGCCCAGTATGGGTATTTGTAGCCATCGGAACCGGTGGTCGCCTTTGAAATAAAGGCCTCGCTTTCCAAACCGGAGCTGAACTCAGGATAAGCGGCATGAAGGTCAATATGCCAGGTGCAGGGAAAGCAGCCGTCGGGATATGCTTTGCCTCTGCGAAAATCCTCAACACCCAGAATAATGTCACCCAGCAGTCGTCTCGACTCCCTTTTGCCGGCAATGAAAGCAGCCCAGCCAAGGCGGTGATTGGGATAAAGTTTATCCACGTTTTTGAGGGCATCCCAGGCTCCATACATGGCGCGCAAATTCAGGTCGCGTATCCGTTCCACGTCAGCAATGGGATCCATGTCAAAGCCGCTTTCCCAAAACCAGCCGCCGAGGTTGTCTAAGGGATTTTTGCCTCCCCATTGACCTTTGAAATTCTTGCGGCCGGGAAACGGCTTGTCACCGAGGTCAATAGCCCAGGGACAGCGCGGAAAAGGCTGCTCAACTTTTCCGATTTCGCATGACACGACGAGTGCGGTTTTGTCTTTGCACTCACATTTCAAAACCTGCCTCTTGTCAGCGGAATCGAGGACGTTCCAGAGATTACTCATCCCTTGGTGTCCTTGTTGTGAAACTTCAAAATCGGCCCCGGCCATGAAACCCACCGAAGCGTCGCCAGTGCAGTCGGCAAAAAATTTTCCGGCCAACCGGGTCCGGCGACCGCTGCGAGTGCTCTGAACGACAACGGCGGCGATGGAAGCCCCACTCATCTCCACGGAACAGGAGCGGTGTTCCAATAGCAGTTTGATTCGCGGTTCTCTCCGAACCACCGCGAGGCGCTCCGGATCACCATAGGCTGATTTTGCTTTGGCGTTGCCGGATTTTTTTCCCGGCACAATCTCGTTGACGATGTCGCCAAGGTGAGGATAGGGGTCAAAACCGGTTTTACCTTCCGGCCAAACGCGGACTTCGGCACTGCCGTTGCCACCAAGGACAGGACGATCTTGAACAAGGGCAACCTTCAGCCCGTTGCGGGCGGCAGAAAGGGCCGCGCAGGTGCCCGCCAAACCGCCACCCACCACCACAAAATCATAAGCACCACCGTCATCTGGCCGTTCAGATAAGCCAAGGAGCTTACGGCGAAATTTAGTCAGCGCGCCGAGTTCATTGGTTGGCACGAAATCCAAGTCCTTGCAGAACAATATTGCCTCGCACCGCCCCTCGAAACCCGTGAGGTCGTGCAACGCCAGCTTGTTTATTTTCTTCACCGTCACCATGCCGCCATCCTGCCAGTGCCAGTCTGCGCCTTCCGTGCCGAAGATGGCGGCCAATGGTCGACCGTTGACCAGTAGTTGAAATTTTCCGGGCGCCCCCGACACCCGCCACGGGGCCACCCAATCCCGTGTGCGCACCCAGACTCGATAAGTGCCCGCCGAAGGAAATTCCGCCTCGGTGACAGCATCCCTCACCGGAACGCCCAACCCATGCGCCAACAAATACGGCGACCCCATTTGATCCATGGATTGTTGATCCAGATCCCATCCGCCGAGGTCGTCAAACCCCTCGGCTTCCAAAAACAAAAATTCACGGGGACCGCTCTGAAGGTAACCGGCTAACAAACTTGATTCCGCCAGTAAGAACAATGCAAGGTTGCCAGTCCGCCCGATGAACTCGCGCCGGTTGAGCAAGGAATATGTTTTCATATCACCTCAGTAATAGTCGAATTGAGCGGTTGCCTTTGTGTCGGTAGATGAAATTACGCGCAGCCAATATGCAGCAAATGCATCAGGGAAATTGTATTCAAGTTTTTCACCAGGCTTCACTTCCAACGCAGTTACCGGGCACCATTTGCCCGTGCCGGTGATATCGGCTTCGATTTTGAACAAAACCGATTCTAGGTTCGAATGTGAAAGCATGAGGTGCTTGTGGTCATAACCCGTGCAAAGATAGGCGTCACTTGGCAGGTTGGCCTTCACAGAAGTTTTTAGCCACGGTCCGCCCCGGCCACGCGGCTTGCCGAGCTGCCACAAATCATCCACTGCGCCGACCCACAACGCACATCGGCCATCGTCGCTTCGCACAATGTGTGCACCGCGCGCGGCAGCGGCAATGCCGCTGATGACGAGCAATCCGCGATAGCTCGCGTAGTCCTTGACATGGAGGTTGTGCGTGGTAACCGGACGAATTTTTGAGAATCCACCGGCGCTCTCCGCAGGCAGTTCGTAAAAAGTCCCGTAGGCATTGAACAAATCACGTTCCGTGACCACCTCACGACACACACGCTCGTCGGCGCCCGCACCGGGTTGCTCGAAAGAAGAATCACCTTTGGGCAAGCGCCAGCGATGGCCTCCCTCAATGCAAATCACGGAAGCACTGTCTGCCGTTAGAAAATTACGCGGTATTGCTAAACTGGTTTTCGCCCAAACGACGCTGGCCAGATCGTTTGTCGGCCGCAAATGCAAATCCCCGTCAAGTTCGTAACAGGCCGTTTGACCGTCGGCAGAAATGCATTCCAGTGTCCGCGCGTTGCCGCTGCGCTGGTGCAGCAAACCGCCGCTGATGTTCGTATCCCCAGCGCGGGCAATGCCGGCAAAGATTTCCGACGCAACGGACGGGCGGTGGTCGACGTTGCGAAATTGAAAAAATGCGGTGACTTGATTGCAACCCTGATTTGCGCTAATGCGGACCCAAGCGCCGGTTTCCGCCGGAGTAAACTCGGCCCAGATGGAACCGTTGGCCGGCACGGTGATATCGCGCAATTTTTTCCAATCGCCGTTTCCGCGCGCGTCCACTTCCAGCGTGAAAGTGACCGGATGCGGATTATCGTGCGCGAGCCATAGCGCTCGATATGTGAATCCTGAAAAGAGAAATGGTTCGGAGAACCCACCGGCTTTCACCGCGTTGTCCAGCCAAACTGCGCCATGACCGAGCACGGGGCCGAGTTCGTCCAACTGGGCCGGGTGGAGAAACTGTAGGTTGGACTGCGACCGACCAGTCGGCGCGAGGAGGCCTTTCATCTGGCGCTTCACCTCAAGTATTGCCGCATCGTCGCATCCGAGCACAATGCGGTCATTCCAACGACAAAAATCGCCGATGATTTTCAAATACGCGGAGCGCGGCGCAATGCCGGCGGAATTCGTCACGCAAAAGTTCTTGGGGAAATGCCAGAACGCTCCGTGCATTGTCATCAGCAAGTCATTCTCGCCGACTTCACGGATGCGCGGCCACTCGGTAAACCAGCCGTGTGCGCCGTCGTAGGAATGATCCGGCTTGGGCAGGCGAAAGACATTCCATTCCCCCCTGTCAAGGCACATCAAAATCAACGAACGCCTGTCCCAGCCCAAGCTCCAAATCGGGTCGGTGGCGGGATGCGCGTTACCGTAAATGCCACCCGGCCCGGTTATTTCGGCGAACTGGGTGCGGCGCACGAGTGAGTAATCACCGGAACCAAACCATTCCCCAAGCGCGCCGCTCACGGTGTCAGGATTCGTATCCGCTTCCTTGCCGTGCTCGCCGTTGTTGGCGAAAACAAGGCGACTTTGACCTGAGTAAAGTCCTTTGCCATGCCAGCCGGGAAGTTTGGTTTCGCTGGTCGCCGGACGATTTTCACATAAGGCACCGGGCTTGGGATGATTGTAACGGTCTTTCAACAAACCGGTGACTTCGAGGGTGTTGACATCAATCTCGTAAAGGCCGGCCTCCATTGTGGCGAAATATACCTTGTTCGTCGGATCATTGAGATGGCGAGCGACGGCGGTGAGGCGGCCGGGCATCTTCTGCCATGGAATCACACGAACATTGCGATTAGTGTCAATAAGATATGGCCCGATGATGAGTTGCTGCGACTCGCGATGAATCATGCGATCGGCAGGCGTGCCGCCGATGCTTTCCGGGCGGACAAGCTGCCGCAAGTCAGGGGTGATTTCGTATAACTTGTCGCTGGAACCGTAAGGCCGGTGCGGACCATAGGTAATGACCCACAGCCGATCCGCCCACGGCACGAGTGCGCCAGTGCCACATTCGCCTTCGCCATTGAACATCGCGAGCGAAGGATAGATGCCGGAAATTTCCAGCGGCTCGGCACGAGCGATCATCAAGTTAAACGGCAAACACGCCAGCACTATGCAAATTTTGATTTTGGTTAGCATAGTTCAAATTTTACTTTTCACCCGGTTCAACATCTGTGCGGAAGAGTGAAACCGGGAAATCGGCGGCGTTGAATAAATTTCCCTCAGCCATGCCCGCCCAGTTGTAACGCGCCGTCAGCAGCGCGTCGAGCCGCACGCTCCATTTGCCGCCGCTGACCGTGGCGGTGGCGGTGCGCTCGCCAAATTTGACGGTGATTTTCTCGCCATCCCTGCCCGTTCCCCAGAACGACAACGGCTT
>Ga0208872_1001671_pt1 | contig 13414 bp, 16 predicted proteins | sample CryBogCBH12Aug08_FD_185508 | JGI IMG/M metagenome (GOLD analysis project Ga0208872, IMG submission 185508) | Freshwater microbial communities from Crystal Bog, Wisconsin, USA - CBH12Aug08 (SPAdes) | ecosystem: Environmental > Aquatic > Freshwater > Lake | place: Crystal Bog, Wisconsin, USA...
CAGTCCGACGGGATTTGAATGGGGCTATGGTGGCAGCGGACCGGCGCAACTCGCGCTGGCCATTCTGGCCGACCACTGCGGCAATGCAGAACAGGCGTTGAACTTCTATCAACGCTTCAAATGGGCGGTGATTGCTGAACTGCCGCACCGTTCATGGGAACTGACCACCGAGGGCATTGACCGCATGTTGGATTCCCTGCGGGAAGGCGAGCCAATGCTGGAGGCCGTGAGATGAGTGCGCGGAAGCCGCCGCCCGTCGGTGACTTCCGCAAACTCCTGGAACGCCTCTTCCATCGGCACGATACCCGGCGCATCTTTGATGCGTTCGTCCGCTTCGCCGCCTGCGCGGTCGCCGCGCAGACGCGCGAAGCGGAATATCTGGAGGAGGCCAAACGCTGGGACAAATCCGAACTGGAATTGTTTGCGGAAGCCTTCGGAACCCTGGTCACTGAAATGGAATCAAAGCCGTTCACCGACCTCATCGGCGGTTACTACATGGAATTCGCCTTGTCATCCAAAGGCCAGCAATGGAACGGCGAGTTCCACACGCCCAAGACGGTGTGCGACCTGATGGCCATGATGACGATGGGGGACATGGAAAAGTTGCCGGCAGATCAGCCCATCAACATCTGCGAGCCGGCCTGTGGTTCGGGCGCAATGATTCTGTCCATCGGCCAAGCCTGTCCGCCGGAAATGCGCCGCCGATTGCGGGTGACGGCTATCGACATCAATCGCACCGCCTGTGACATGGCGTTTCTCAACACGACGCTCTGGGGCATTCCGACGCGGGTGATCCATGGCAACACGCTGTCCGGTGAGTATTGGGCGGCATGGTCGAACATTCACTACATCGCACCGTGGCTGCCGCTGGCATTGCGCCCGTAGTCGCCCGAAGCGATGGCACAGGGACAGCCACCGCCGCCGGTTGAAATTGAGCGTATTCAGATGACCGTTGGCCAACAGGAGTTTGCCCTTTAGTTCACAGCCCCTTTTTACGAAGGGGCTTTTTTTCTTACCGACCGTGGCAAAGCCACACGTCTCCCACATAATACGGCCAAGTTTTACGCTTCAATCGGGTTCACAGGGTTCATTTCAAAACTTAACCAGAAAGGAGATTTAGCATGGATGTTCATTGCACCACCTGTGGCGAGCCGTGGGATGTTTATCACCTGCGCCACGACGCCATCTACGAAACCGACCTGTCCCTCGCCGAAGCCAAAGCGTGGGCACAGTTGTCGCCGCAACTAAAGTTGCTCGACCGTTACCGCGAAAAGTTTCGCGCCGTTGGCTATGAGTTCGGCGGTTCGATCCTGAATGTGCTGCGCTGCCCAGCGTGTCCCAAGGATGCGAAACCCGACCCTGACAAGGCCGCCATGAAAGCCGGCATCGTCGAGTTGTTGGGTGACGACGAGGACGGTATCGCCGCCACCATGGAGGATTTTGGCTTATGAAAAAACATCCGCCGTCGAATGGGAAAAATGCGGCGCGTGATTCCAACCAAAATGAGTTCTGCATCATCTGGGAACTGGTGGAGTATCCATTCAAATTACGCGCCGGGGATGTCTTTATGTTCAACGAACGCTTGTGCCGCGTCATCCGGGTTAACGAATGCTCGGCAGTAGCCATTATGAATCAGCCGGTGCGGATTTTTAAAACCCGGTTTGACAAGCCGGTTCGGTTCCAACCGCCGCCACGCTTGTTCCGGATCTCGCCGCAGTCGGACGTTCCCATTCTTAATCGCCGCGCGAAGCGGTGACTCATGGGCGATTCTTGGAATCGCCTTTTTCTTACCGCCCGGCTTTAGCCATGAAAAAGGCCACTCGTTAACGAGTGGCCTTTGATATTCAAATCTAAAAGGTTATTTCTTCGCGGCCTTGATTTTCGCCCAGCGCGCCTTGGCGGCGGCAGCAATTTTGGCTTTGGCTTCGGCGCTCATCTGCTTGCGGGCCTTTTTGACCGGCTTTATCGCAACTTTGGCAGTCGGTTTGGCCTTGGCGGCTTTGATCTTGGCCCAACGAGCCTTTTGCGCGGCGGCCACCTTGGCACGACCGGCAGCGCTCATGCCGCCCTTTTTCTTCACCGGCTTAGTGGCTGGTTGAATTGCTTTGGCTTCACCACCAAGCAGGACGGCGAGCTGGGTTTGCAGCGAGCTGATCGTTTCCTGCAGATCGGCGGCTTTACGAAGTTGGGCGGGTGATAGGTTGGCAATACTCATAGTGGGCTTATTAAAGCAATAAGTCGTAACTAAAGGAAGCATAAAACCACACCAGCCTATTGGTTATAAGTAATTTGGCTTTAATCCTTTTATCCCCACTTTCATCCAATTAACGCATCGGTTATATGCCGGTTCCGGCAAAGCTACACGTCTCGTGGGTAAGGACGGTTTGACATACCCTTCAGCTTGGGTTCACAGGGTCCATTAAACATCTAATCGAAAGGAGATTATCATGTCAGTTAAAACCGTTCCCCTTGGCAACGTCGTCATCACTCCAAACGCCCTCGACCAGCTTACGCCCGCCGACATCCAGCGGGGATTGCAGCGGCATTCTACCGGTGATTGGGGCGAACTGGACGCGGAAGACCGGCAGGAGAATGACCGCGCCCTTCAATCCGGGCTGCGCTTGCTCTCCAGCTATATCAGCACTAGCGGGGCAACCTATTGGGTCATCACGGAGGCGAATCGAAGTGTCACCACCTTGCTGATGCCGGACGATTATTGACCACACAGGCGACTCCACCGGGTCGCCTTTTTATTTGCCGTCTCTGACAAGTCCCCACGTCTCCCTTCAGGCCGCCCGCAGTTCTATCCTTCACGCTGGGTTTAAGGGTTCTTAAAAAATAAACATCAACCAAAAGGATCAACATGAATGCAGTCAGTGAAGCGACCGAACGCGTCGCGTTGTATTATCGGGAAGGTTCATCGGACAAGGTCTATCAAGCCGCGATTGAACCGGCAGGCAACCAGTTCGTCGTCAACTTCGCCTACGGGCGGCGGGGAACCACTCTGACCACCGGGACGAAGACCTCATCGCCGGTGGATTATACCGCCGCGAAGAAGATCTACACCAAACTGGTTGGCGAAAAGAAAGCCAAGGGCTACACCGAGGGCGAAGATGGCATACCGTATCAGCACACCGACAAACGTCCCTCCGGCATCCTGCCGCAGTTGCTCAATCCCATCGCGGAAGCCGAGGTGGAGTTGCTGCTGCGCGATGACAGCTATTGCGCCCAGGAAAAGTTCGACGGCAAACATCTGCTGGTTCGGAAACAAGACGATGACCTTGAAGGCATCAACAAGAAAGGCTTCGTCGTCAGCCTGCCGCAGACGGTGGCCAGTGAACTGCGCAGCGTGGATGGCAGCTTCATTCCCGATGGTGAAGCCATCGGCGACGATTATCACGCCTTCGACCTGCTCGAACACAACGGCGAAAACCTGCGGCTATTGCCGTATCGGATCCGGCTCGCACGTCTGATTGACCTGCTGCTGTTGACCCGTTCGGATTACAAATACATCCGGCTGGTCGAAACCGCGTTCAGCACCCGGCAGAAGATGGAACTCTGGGAACGATTGCGGCGGGAGAATCGCGAGGGCATCGTGTTCAAGCGACTGGATGCGACCTATGTGCCGGGCCGACCCAACAGCGGCGGGCCACAGTTGAAGTTCAAGTTTGTCGCCACGGCGTCGGTGGTGGTCGCCAAGATCAACGTCCAGCGCAGCGTGGAGGTAAGTTTGTTCAATGGGCGGAGTTTAGTTTCGTGCGGCAATGTCACCATCCCGGCCAATCATCAAATTCCGCGCGTCGGCGATGTGGTGGAAGTGCGGTATCTCTACGCTTACCGGGACAGTCTGGCATTGTATCAGCCGGTCTATCTCGGGCCGCGTGACGACGTTGACGCCGGCGATTGTCTGGTGTCGCAGTTGAAATTCAAAGCCGGGTAAAAATCATCCGGTCACGCTGAAAAGTGTGACCGGCTTTTCTTTTGCCGATTCCGGCAAGGGCACACGTCTCCCGGGAATCAGCGCGTCGGCATACGCTTTACCCTGGGTTCACAGGGTTCATTCACAAACAAAAACAAACCACAGGAGTAGATTATGAATAGCAAATCGTATGACCGTATCACCGAACGCATCGTGTCCCTTCTGACGCAGGGAACGGTGCCTTGGCACAAGCCGTGGCACGTCCAGACCGGACTGCCGCGCAACCTCATCACGCAAAAACCGTATCGCGGCATCAACGTGTTCCTGCTCATGGCGATGAATTATGAATCGCCGAACTGGCTCACGCTACGGCAGGCCAATGCCATGGGCGGCCAGATCAAGCCGGGCGAAAAATCCTGCCCGGTCGTGTTCTGGAAACCGATGAAGGTGGCGGATAAGGAAACCAAGGAGGAGAAGAAGATTCCGTTCCTGCGTCTGTATCACGTCTTCAACGTGGCGCAGTGCACCGGTTTGAAGAACATTCCACCGGCGGACGACGCGGCCTTCATTCAGACGGTGCCGGCGGAGCTGGTGGCGAACATGCCGCAACGTCCGGTCATCAAGCATGGCATGAACATGGCCTCCTATTCGCCCGTCAGTGACGTGGTGAACATGCCCGACCGGGTGCGTTTCAAGACCGAAGACCATTATTACGCCACGCTGTTCCATGAGCTGGTGCATGCCACCGGCCATGAGAAACGGCTGAAACGGGCCAGCATCATGGAGCGGAACGGTTATGGTTCCAATCCCTATGCCAAGGAGGAATTGATTGCCGAAATGGGCAGTGCGTTCCTGTGCGGCTACGCCGGCATCGTGGACCGCACCATTGACAGTTCGGCGGCCTATCTCGAAGGCTGGCTGAAATCATTGCAGGAGGACAAGACACTCATCGTCCACGCGGCGGCCCAGGCGCAGAAGGCGGCGGACTTCATCCTGGGTCATAAGCCGGACGAACCGGTGGACAACGGCATTCCGAAAATCTCCAGCCCGGCCAAACGGGAAGAGGTGCCGGCATGAGGTTGATCCATCCGCAGGAGTTCAAGGTGATGTCCCTGCGGGATTGTCCGGTGCCGGCGGCGATGTTGGTGTGTGAGACCCCACTGCAGGTGGTGGATTACTGGCGGCTGCACATTGCCACGGCCCCGCATTTCAATCCGGAATGCGAGTGCCTGGCGGTATTGATGCTCAACACCCGCAAGCGGGTGAAAGGGCATCAGTTGCTGACCATCGGCACGATGGACACCATCCTGGTGCATCCGCGTGAGGTGTTCCGCTGTGCCATCATCGCGGCGGCGGCAGCGGTGGTGGTCATCCACAATCATCCGAGCGGGGAATCCACCCCCTCGGAAGCCGACATCAAGGTGACGCGGGATTTGATCCGCGCCGGTCAACTGTTGAAGATCGAGTTGATTGACCATGTGGTCATCGGCAACCAGAACCATTCATCATTAAGAGAACTTGGGTATTTTGCCGCGTTCTAAAAAAACAACCCCGACCATTGCTGGCCGGGGCTTTTTGTTAATTCACAATGTGGTGACGAATTTTAGGCCGGCACTAACTCGATTTTTACTTTGCGACCCAAGGCGCGGGCGGCTTTGCCCAGCGTGTTCAGGGTGACCGAGGAATTCGACGCATCCAGCAAACGGTCCACCGCCGCCCGGCTGGTTTTCATCCGGGCCGCCATCTGCGTCTTGGTCAATTCTTCTTCTTTCAAGAGGTGATCCAGTTGAAGGCTCAAGGCCTGTTTCAGCGCGCGGGCCTCGACTTCTCCCAGCAGACCTTCCTCCTTGAGGAAATCCCGGAAGTCACTGCCGCGATGTTTGTTTTTGCTCATAATTGTTGCAGATATTGTTTTTTACGCTTCTTCGCCAGTTCCAGCTCATCGGCGGGTGTCTTTTGCGATTTCTTGATGAAACCATGCAACAGCACGATTTCCTGATTCACCATCGCGAACAACGTCCGCGCGATGCGGTTGTCCAACCGTGACCGGACTTCCCAAATACCGTCACCCAGATTGTCAACCAGCGGCTTGCCGATGGGCCAGGCATATTGAACGGTCAGGATGTTGGTGCCGATGGTCTGGCAATCATCCTTCGACAGCGACTTGAGCCATTCCCGCACCGGTTCATTCCCCGTGTCGGTCTGGAAAAAGACGACATTCAGCGGGCGTTCAGCTTTCATCTGTTTTTAAGTGTATCAGAAATGATACGTTTGTCAAACGGCATTCAGGGCTGCCGCAGCACCGGCCGGAGTTTTTCCAGCACGATCTGCACCCCGTCCCGGAGCCGGGATTCCAGCAGGTCGTTCATTTGCAAGCGGGAGGGATCGACCGGAATCAGCTTTTTTTCAGCCTGCCCGCTGAGCAGCCCGTTGGACTGAACGTCCGTTTGGATTTCAAATTCCAGCACCTTGAAGAATATCTCGGTCTCACCGGGCTTGGACTGGCCGACCACCAGCAGACAAACGCGCTCCGTTCCACCCAGAAATCCCAGCGAAAACGATTGATGCGCCACCGTCTCATATCCATCCGGCGGCGAGGCCCAGCTGTTCCTGATGTCGAAAGCGTGCGGCGAAGTTTGCAGTGAACGCACAATGGCCGTGGAGACATCCTGCGCCGGCAGGGAGGTCTTGAGCTCGTATTCCTTGAACAAGCCTGAATCCGGGTAATCCGCGCACAACGCATCAAACAGTTTGCGCGGTCGCAAATATTTCTCCTGCTCCAAGCGTTCTGCCGCCAGATATTTGTCGGTCTCTTTTTTGATTTCCAGCGCATCCGCATCACCCGGCTTGGCCGCCAGCGCTTCCTCCACGGCTTGGGCGGCCCCGTGATAGTTGCCGACCGCCAGCGCTTGCCGGGCCACCTGCATGGCGCCGCGATAATTGGCGCCAATGAGATTGGTGCGATAGGTGGTCGTTTGATTTGCCACGATGTCCAGGTTGACCGTTGCCGATTCATAGCCGGGCTTGGTCAGCCGGAACTGCACGGGTTGCGGGAGCAGATCAATCACATTTAATGGTGTCTGGCCGAGATAGGCACCCTCCAGAGTTTCCACCGTGGCTCCGTCCGGATCTGATTCCAAGTGCGCGGTGCCCAGATAAAAATTAATCGGCAGATCATTCGTGAACTTCTCACTTACGAACACCTGCTTTTTAAGGTTGAGATTATGATAGTAGACGGTTGCCTGATAATCATCCGCCGGCAGTTCCGTTATGGTCGCGGGCAGGTTGCCGGAATCTATTTCCTGTCCGTCCAACTTTTGCAACTGGTAGGTCGCCCCTTCGCGGTTGCAGGACAGTTGCAGCGCCCCGTAGCGCGGCAGGAAATTGCAGTAGGCGGTCTGCCGGTTGGCCACGATGGCGTTAATGGTCCGTGACCAGCGGGGATAGAGCGCCTGGATTTCGTAGCTGTCGGTCGGCAGGGTCAGGTTGGTGCCGGTGCTGTTGGTCAGCGTCAGAGAATACTCCGGGCCGGTGAGGTTGATGACCGGGGCCGCTGGATCGGCCATTATGTTCACGGTGCCCATCGACCGGATCAGATTTATCTGCCCATAATTCTGGCCGCCATACCAGCAGAAGAAATTGGTGGTAAAGGGTTCGGCCTTGGGATTGGAGAGGGTGAGGGTGTGGTGCCCCAGTGAAATCTTCTGGCCGATGGTCATCGGCTCGCCATCCAGTGTGCCGGCCGTGTTGGCCACGACATTCTGGCCCTGCATAAAGACGGAGAAATTAATCCGCGTGCGTTCCATCGCCAGCTGATGTTGATGGAGGCCGAACAAGCCCAGCACCAGCAGCAGCCACCAGCCGAGCGGACGCAGCGTTCGACTCAAGCCAGCCGGCTCGGTCTCGGACTCGTTGTTTTCAGGGTTTGGCATGATGTCCAGAACCGGTCAGGCATGGCTCATAAGCGGTGCGCTTTTTTGACGTTGACCATGCCCATGAGTGAGCTCCATAATTACGACCAGATATTTAACGATGCCTACTTCTGACGACAAGTCAAAAATGAGCGAAAAGTTTCGCCGGGTCATGCGGTGGCTGATCGACTTCGTCTTCACGTTCGAAAACAAGCGCGGTGAAATCCTGGGGAAACCTGAAATGTTATACGCGGATGGTTTCATCTGTGCGCCCCAGGAATTTTACGCCACCGTCGAGCAACAGATCGCGGCGCGGCGGATTCCCGGACTGGAAATCTCCCGGATAAAATTTAACGAGGGTGGGTTGATGTCCGAGCAGCGCGTCTATCTACGGCTGATGCGCGAACGGCTGTGCATCGACACCTGCGCCGCGCCGTTCGGCAATATCTTTTTCTTTTCTATGCGAAAGGTCTATGTGCCGGCGTTGGTCCGGTTATGGCATATCGTGGTGACGCTGCTCTTTTTCGGGGCGGTAAATGCGCTGTTACTAAAGCCCTTGGGAGCCAGCTATGCCGTCATCGCCACGGTGGCGCTGGCCTTCGCCATCGTGGGCGTGCTGCACAACGCGGCGGCTGAAGCGGGTTCTGACATCGACACGCTTCTGCTCAAGATTCCCGTGGTCGGCACGATTTACGAAAATTGGTTCCGAGTGGAAACGTATTATCGCGAAGACACCCGGAATCTGTATCTCCAGTTATTTCCCCAGTTCATTCTGGCCATCGCCGAGGAAACCAGCGCTGCGAAAGGTTTTAAACTGACCCCGTATTTGCAACCATTGCCGCCGGTTTCAGATTTGAACAAGCCGGTGCCACCAGATAAAAGGCCCGCCGCGCCATGAGATATGGCTTCCATCCACGAACAACTGACCAGCCAGTTTTACGAGTGGGAATCACGCGGACGCGGCTGGCGGGTGTTTGACGGGCCGGTTTATCCCGAACCCCCATTCCGGGCATTTAACGGGTATCGTTTGCCCGATCCGCAAGTCATCGACGACGGGCGCGTCCCGACATTTTTCAGCACACTGTTCCGCAAAGTCACTCAGCCGCCGCCCAAACCGGTGGTTAAGGAGGAACCCGAACCGGAACCGGAGCCCACGCCGCTCGTGCGGGAATCGCTGGTGGAGTTTCAGGCATCGCTGCCGGCGGATTTGGATGTAGCTCGCGAATCATTCGACCAGTTTTTTCAAAACCTAGCCCTGTGCCGTGAACCAATTGCGTTCGAGTTGCTGGGTATCCATAAGCGGGTGTTGGCACAGTTCGCAGCCAATGCTGAAGATGCGCCATCGGTTGGGCGGCAATTAAAAGCCCACTTTCCCGACGTGCAGTTCCGGCAACTGGAAGGCGCCTTGGATAAGGCGTGGGAAGGCAGCGCGGGGGATGAGGCATTTGCGGTCGAGTTTGGTCTTGAACGGGAATTTATGTGGCCGCTGGCCACCGGGAAAATTGATCCGTTTGTCGGGCTCGTCGGGGCCTTGGCAGAATTACAGCCGGGCGAATTAGCCTTGTTCCAAGTCCTCTGGCAGCCGGTGCAAAATCCCTGGGCGGAAAGTCTCGTCAACTGTGTGACACTGCCGGATGGCAAACCTTTGTTTGTCAATGCACCCGAACTGACCAGCGCGGCAGAAACTAAGGCGGCCAGGCCGTTGTATGCGGCGGTAGTTCGCATCATGGGTCGGGCAACTACCCGCGCCCGGTTGGAGCAAATGGCACGCGACATGGCCGGTTCATTGCGTGTCTTTTCCAATCCGCAGGGCAATGCGCTCATTCCGTTGCACAACGACGAATATCCTTACGAGGAACATTTGGAGGATGTGCTGCGTCGCCAGTGCAGGCGCACCGGCATGATATTGACCAGCGATGAACTGACTGGTTTTGTGCATCTGCCATCCAGTGCCGTGCGCTCGCCGGAATTATTACGCGACACTGGGTTGACCAGGGCCGCCCCCCGCAACGTGCGCCGGCCGACGGACTTTGTCATCGGTGACAACGAACACAATGGCGAAATCGTGCCGGTCTTCCTTACCGCCGACCAGCGCGTGCGGCACACACACATCATCGGCTCCAATGGCACTGGCAAGTCATCGCTCCTGCTGAATTTGATCCGTCAGGACATTGCAAATGGTGACGGCCTGGCGGTGCTTGATCCCCACGGCGATTTGATTGACCAGATTCTGGGATTCATTCCCGAGGCCCGGATGAAGGATGTGGTGTTGGTAGATCCATCCGATGTCGAATTTCCCATTGGCTTCAACATTTTACAGGCCCATTCTGAGGAGGAAAAAAGACTCATCGCCTCCGACTTGGTGGGCGTGTTCCGGCGATTGGCCACGTCTTGGGGCGACCAGATGGACACAGTGTTGCAGAACGCCATTCTGGTTATCTTGGAAAGCAGCCAGGGCGGGACGCTGGCGGACTTGCGCCGATTCCTGCTGGAACCCGTTTTCCGCAGGGAATTCTTGTCCACGGTTCAAGACCCGGAGTTGATCTATTACTGGGAGAAAGTGTTCCCGCAACTGGGCGGCGGCAAATCCATCGGCTCGGTGCTTACCCGGTTGCAGGATTTTTTCAGCCAGAAGCCGCTGCGCAACATGGTGTCGCAGCGGGAAAACCGTCTGAAATTTACCGACATTATGGACAGCGGCAAAATCTTTCTGGCGAAACTGTCGGAAGGTTTGTGTGGTGAGGAAAATTCCTATCTGCTGGGCACACTGCTTGTTTCCAAATTTCAGCAACTGGCGATGGCCCGGCAGGCGCAAAAGCAGGAGATCCGGCGGGACTTCTGGTTATACATCGACGAGTTCCAGCATTTCATTACTCCCAGCATGGCCAAGATTTTGACCGGCGCGCGTAAATACCGGCTGGGGCTGACGCTGGCCCACCAGGAATTGCACCAGTTGCAAAGCGATTCCAAGGTGGCCAGCGCCGTGATGACGCAGCCCTGCACGCGGATTGTCCTGCGCGTTGGCGATGACGACGCCAAAAAACTTGGCGATGGCTTCGAATCCTTCGATGCCAAGAGCCTGACCCGCTTGGAAAAGTTCCATGCGATTGTCCGCGTGGAACAGAATGACTTTGATTTCAATCTGGCCTTGCGGAAACCCGAGCTGCCTGAAGGTGACGCGGAAAGAACGGCTGCCATCATTGCCGCCTCCCGCGCCGAATATGCAACTCCGCGTGCCAAAGTGGAGGCGGTGTTGCTGGCAAATCTTCGGCCGGAAGTCCGCAAAACCAAGCCGCCCGAACCACCCGATCCGTCTGGTAGCGGTCGCCAGCCATCGCCCAAGTCGGTCTCGCCGGCCGGCCTCTCGGCGGAACCGGTGTTGACGGTTTTACCTACCGCACCAGAGGAACCGGTCTCACTGCCGGCGATGCCAAAAAGTTCCGAACCGGTGCCGGTCGCGGAAACACCGGATGCGACCAAAATTCCGAAGACCACGGTTGGGGAAAGCGAAACAGTGGCCGAACCAAAGGAGTTGGGACGGGGACTGACGTTGCACAAAACTATCCAGAAACGGTTAAGGGATGGCGCTCAAAAATTTGGTTTCAAGGCCGACATCGAAAAACAACTGGCCAAGGTTTCCAATGAAGCCGCTGACTTGGTGTTGGAATTGCAGGGAACCGGACTGGCTATTGCCGTTGAGATCGCCATATCACCCAATCCCAATCACGAATTTGAAAACGTGCAGAAATGCCTGGCGGCGGGCTTTACCCGCGTGGCGGTCATTGCCAATGGGCGGAAGCTGCTGGATGACATCGCCGCCGCCGTCCTAGGCGGACTAGGACCGGAAGCGGTAGCGAAAGTGAGCTATCACACGCCGGATGAATTTTTGGTCGAGCTGCAAAAACTGGCAAAAATAGCGGAGGCTATTCCACCGGCAAAACCGGTGGCCAAAACGGAAAAAGTTCTTGGTTTTAAAGTTAACCGAAAATTTCCGAATTTGTCGCCGGAAGAGCAGCGGTTGAGCCAGCAGTCCGTTCACGAGGCGGCGCTAAAAGCCATCCAAAAGTGACGGCGGTTTCGGGCTTGCCGTCCAGCCGGGTTAATCCTAACTATAGATATGGCTAAGAAATTGGCGCTTCACAAGCTCGCCGTTACCGCCTTGCAGCAGCGCAAGGCAGCGCTACTGTCCAAATTGCACCTGTCGCCGGATCTGGTGCGCGCCTCCTATGTCCGCCAATACCTGACCTGCGGCAAAAAGAACTGCCGCTGCCGCCGGGGCTTGAAGCACGGCCCGTTTTTCTATCTGGTGCAATGCCTGGGCACCGGCCGGGTGCGGAAATTTCTGCTTAAAACTCCCGAGCAGCGCAAACGGGCCCGCGCCGGCATTGCGGCACATTTAAAATTGCAGCGGCGGCTGGCGGCGCTTTCCGAAATCAACACCGAACTATTGCGGCGCGGCGTGGTCTGAAAAAGACGCGCCGGAAATTCATAAAAGCCATATTTCACGGGCCATAATCCGCTTCACCCCCTTGCAAACCGCTGGTGAATTTGTTATAGTTATGATGTTCCTTTCCGAAGGAATCCGCGCAGTTTTGCCCGGTATGGCTTCTTTCGATTATTCGTTAATTCTAAAAATCACATGACCAAAACCATGTATGATGTCCTTTCCCCCGACGGCTTTCCAATTTCTTTAGAACCGTTCAATACACAGGAAGAGGCGGTAAAATATGCTTTCCAGTGGTGCAAGCGGTTTGAGCAACAGGGCTACTATTCAACCTCTCGCTGGGAGAAAATTCCCTTGGAAGATTTGCCGGAGAATTTGGACTTGGTCCCCGTTAAGGTAGAGGCATGAACTTCCCCCGGCGGCACAAGGTATTGTGCCGCTCACGGGAAATTTAACGCCTTATCATATTGTTATTTTTCCCCTCCGCTTGCTGGTGGCGGTGCTCATTGAAAACATGAATATAAAATGCAAAGACAGGGTGGCTGAAGCTTTCGCGTCCCGCATGTCCGACTTGCGAAAACTTTGGCGGGCGGGCTACGGCGTGGAGGTTAAAGACATTGGCCGGTTGGAAGAATACGGGCTATGTGTTGACCGGGTGGCAGCGGACACTTTCGGCACGCATCCGGGCTATTGGCGCTATCAGATTTCTTGGGGTGGTCCGGCGGAAGAATTCCGCTATTACGACGAAGATGGCGGACACGTTGAATTTTGGTTTTTGGATTGGGGCGACGGTGCCAGCGTGAAAGTCAAAAGCCAGGACGCGCAGATAATCAAGAGCATCATCAATGATGCACAAGTTGACCGTCGGCCCTAGTGGCCATGCTTAATTTGGAAAGGCAAAAATCCGGCACAAAGCCAGCGCGTGCCGGTTTTTTGTTCGGCAGAAAAAATTTTTTGGAAAATTTAAATTCCTGCTTGATTCGGCTTTCGTTCTTTGCCATGAAGTAGTTTATGAAGGACAACCATGCCTTGAACAAACCGGTTGGCATCTGGATTCGGGTCAGCACCGAAGATCAGGCCAAAAGTGAAAGCCCCGAACATCACGAAGAGCGTGCCCGGGCCTACGCCAAGAGCCGGGGT
>Ga0208872_1001679_pt1 | contig 13398 bp, 10 predicted proteins | sample CryBogCBH12Aug08_FD_185508 | JGI IMG/M metagenome (GOLD analysis project Ga0208872, IMG submission 185508) | Freshwater microbial communities from Crystal Bog, Wisconsin, USA - CBH12Aug08 (SPAdes) | ecosystem: Environmental > Aquatic > Freshwater > Lake | place: Crystal Bog, Wisconsin, USA...
AAAAGAGTTGCAGAAGCTCGGGGTTAACCTGATGCTCAAGACCGCGGTTAAATCTTTAGAAGCTGGACAGATCAACTTTGCCGATGGAACCTCAATGCGCGCGCATGTGATGGTCTGGGCTGCAGGAGTAACAAGTTCACCAGCAATCTACGATCTCAATGTGCCGACTGAAGGTTTCCGCCTCAAGACCGATCAGACTATGCAGATCTCGCACTATCCATATATTTGGGCGGTTGGAGATTGCGCAGGCGCCCGTGGATCTAATGGTCGCTTCTTGCCACAAGTTGCTCCCGTCGCAATGCAACAGGGTCGCTTTGTCGCAGAACAAATTAAGCGCGCTGCAAAGGGTCTTCCACTAAAAGAGTTTAAGTACAAAGACAAAGGCTCCATGGCAACCATTGGTCGCCACAAGGCGATCATTCAAGTTAGGAAGTTGAAGATCAGTGGGCCTATTGCCTGGTTCGGTTGGCTCTTCCTCCACCTCTTCTATTTAATGGGTGGACGTAACCGAATTGGCACCATCGCCGATTGGACATGGAACTACTTAACCTTTGATCGCGGAAACCGCCACATTATGGACTCTCTCTAAAACTATGGCTTACATCAATCTTCGCGGACATCAGACGTGGAGCGTTGAGTATCCCAATAGTGCTCCACCATTACTTCTGCTCCACGGCGGGTTGAGCGCAACAGAAAATTTCATTCCACACATTTTGCCTGCGGTAGAAGATCGTTTTTATGTGTACGGCTACGACCGCACCGCTCATGGCAGAACCGGAATTCGCGATGGTTTCTATCACTTCGATTTTCAAAGAGATGAAGCCATTGCCTATATCGAAGATGTCATCGGCCAGCCTACTCATCTGCTTGGCCATAGCGATGGCGGAATTATCGCGCTCTTAGTTGCAATAGCTCGCCCGGATTTGGTCCTCTCGATCATCGCCACTGGTGCTAATTACACCTGGGATGCAGGGCTGACCCTAGGTGGCGAAGTAATAATTACCGATGAGAATCGCGCTGAGTTTGCAGAGCGCTCTCCAGATGCACCCGAAGTCTTAGATCAAATTATCTACAAGGCTTATGAGGTCTGGGCAACTGAACCAAATATGACTCTAGAGGAATTGGCCACCATTACCTGTCCAGTCTTAGTTGTAAATGGCGATGATGAACCATTTAACCCACACCATGGCGTTGACCTTTATCAGGCGCTACCCAATGGGCGATTAGCGATAATTCCTGGCTCTCCCCATGCAACGCACAAGATCAAGCCGCACCTGCTCTATCCGATTATTCAAGATTTTTATGATCACCCTGAACCACGTGGGGAATCAAACCCCTTCGCAGAAGTTACTGGAGATTAATTAATCTTTAAGGCTGCAAGGTGGTCATGGTGTTAGCCAAATTGAAGAGCAAGTTTGGATAAACACCTAGTACCAATGTGATCACAAAACATATTGTGATTCCTGTACCAACTAAGAATGATGGCACAGCCACTGTCACAGTCTCATCGGTAGGTTCTTTGAAGAACATAATGAGAACTACACGCAGATAGAAGAAGAGCGCGATAGCACTTGAGATAACACCGACAACCACAATCGAGGTATTTCCAGATGCATATGCTGCTGTAAAGATCGAGAACTTAGCGATGAATCCCGCGGTGAGCGGAATACCACCGAAGCTCAGAAGGAAGAGTGAGAACGCGGTTGCAACTCCAGGGGATTTCTTAGCTAAACCCGCCCAGCGATTGAGATCATTTACCTCACCAGTTGAATCACGAACTAAGGTGACGATTCCAAAAGCTCCGATGGTTGCAAAACCATATGCAACCAAGTAGAACATCATCGCGGTAAGGCCGATCTTTGACAGAGAGATAACTCCTGCCAGCAAAAATCCTGCGTGGGTGATTGAAGAGTAAGCCAAGGTACGTTTCACATCGCGTTGAGAAATCGCTGCTACCGCTCCACCCACCATGGTGACAATTGCAATTGCTACAAATACTGGACGCCAATCATTTTGGACTGCTCCAAAACCTACGATGAAGATACGGAACATCGCACCGAAGGCTGCAACCTTGGTACATGCGGCCATAAAACCAGTGACGGGGGTAGGCGCTCCTTGATAAACATCGGGCGTCCATGAGTGGAAAGGAACTGCGCCGACTTTAAAGAGCAATCCAACTGAGACAAGGAGGACGCCTAATAAAAGGAAGATGTGATTGCTTGCTGGGTTCGACGCTGCGGTGCGAATTACTCCGAGTGAGAGGCTTCCAGAGAATCCATAAAGGAATGCTCCACCAAATAGGAAGAAGGCTGAGGAATATGCGCCGAGCAAGAAATATTTGAGTGCAGCTTCTTGTGAGAGCAGGCGGCGGCGGCGAGCTAAACCGGTGATGATGTAGAGCGGAATTGAGAGAACCTCAAGTGCAACAAAGAGCGTGACCAGATCATGTGCAACCGGGAAGAGCAACATGCCAGAGATTGCAAAGAGTACGAGAGGGTAAATCTCGGTCATCTGCACGCCGCTCTCGGCGGCTTCTGACTCTTCAATTGAGCCAGGCAGCGCAGATGCTTGTGGGGCGAAATGATCGTTCTGGGTAAAGAAAAGGAGCGCTACAAAGGAGAGCGCCAAGATTGATCCTTGAGTGAAGAGACCAAAGCCATCTGTAGAAACCGAATCAATGGCAGCGGCTTGTGAGGTCAGCGCACGAATCTTTATAACCCAGCCCAATGCAACTGCAACAGTGAGCAGGGCAATAATGATTTGAATACGGGCTCGGTATACACGAGCTACAAATCCTTCAACAAGAACACCTAGGAGCGCGCCACCTAAAACAATCAGGATTGGAGCAAGAAGGTTGTAGTCAAGAACCGGAGTAGTAAACATTATTTACCTGCCAATGGAGATGGGTCGCTGACCTGAACTTGTGACAAGACTTGGCTGGTCATCGGATTAATGGTGTGAATAGCAGGCTTTGGATAGAAGCCAAGGAGCACCAAGGCGAGGATCACAGGAGCGATCGCGATTTTTTCGCGAAGAACTAAATCATGCGTGCCCTCATTGCCCTCTTTGAGTGGACCGTGAAGTGAGCGCTGAACAAGTAGCAGTACATAGAGCGCCGCGAGAATAATTCCCAAAGTTCCAATTACTGCAGCCGCTGGGTAGCGAGTGAATGTTCCAAGAAGTACGAGGAATTCACTGACGAAGCTAGAAAGTCCAGGTAACGCGAGAGCAGACATGCCAGCGATAAAGAAGAGCCATGCCATAACTGGAGTAATTCTCTGCAGCCCACCAAAATCTTCGATCTGTGTGGATTTGCGTCGTTCAATCATCCAACCACCAACTAAGAAGAGTGCGGCGGTGGAGAATCCATGGTTCACCATGTAGAGCGATGCACCGGTAATTCCTTGACTGGTGAGGGCAAAGATTCCAAGAACGATAAATCCGAAGTGAGATATCGAAGTAAAGGCGATGAGGGAGTTGAGATCCTTCTGGCCAATTGCAAGGAATGCTCCATAAATAATCGATAGGAGCGAAAGCACGATGATGTAAGGAGCGAAGGTCTTCGTTGCCTCAGGGAACAACGTGAGACAGAAGCGAATCATTCCGTAGGTTCCAACTTTATCTAGGACACCGAGAACCAAGATTGAGGTTCCAGGTGTTGCTGATTTAGCAGCGCTAGGCAGCCAGGTATGGAATGGGAATAAAGGAGCTTTGATCGCAAAGGCGATAAAGAATCCTAGGAAGAGCCAATCTTGTGCGGTGTGACCAATTTTCACGTGTGAAAGAGCTGTAACATCAAATGAAGCAACGCCTTGACGCGCTGAGATGATAAATACCGCGATAACAGCGGCCAACATTAGAAGTCCACCGAAGAGGCTATAAAGCAAGAACTTGAGAGCGGCTGCGGCGCGATCCCCACGGCCATATCCACCTATCAAGAAATAAACAGGTACGAGCATCGCTTCAAAGATCACATAGAAGAGGAAGACATCGGTGGCAGCAAAGACTCCGACCATAAATGTTTCTAGAACCAAGATCAGCATATAGAACGTCTTTACGCTCCAACGTCCGCCTTCAGCTTCATTCCAGCCACCGACTACGACGATAGGAACAAGAACAGTCGTAAGCAGGATTAGAACGAGTGCTAATCCATCAATACCTATTGCAAAATTAATATTGAAGTACTTAAACCAAGAATGAGAAGAGACGAGTTGAAGTCCACTCACTCCGAACTTATATTTGGTGAGCATCAGAAGTGATGCGATAAGCGTAAGCACTGAGGTACCCAGCGCGATGAGCTTGATGAGCCTGGTGTTATCGCGGGGAGCAAAAGCCAGAGCGAGCACACCAAGAAGAGGTAGAACGATAGTTGCCACTAAGAAGCTCATGCTGTGACCACCCAAAGAATTACGGCGCCGATGAGGACACCTGCAAACATTGTTAAGGCATACGTTCTTACGTAACCATTTTGAATCTTGCGAAGAACATCTGAAACTTCAGCGATTACCCATCCAACCAAGCGGACCGCGCCATCAATCACATTGTGATCGGTGGCAACAAGTCCAGCGGTCAAGGTAGTGCCTGGCTTTACAAGAACTGCATCGTTAAAGTCATCTTGATAAAGATCTTTGCGAGCGATCTTGGTAAAGACAGAGACATTTTCAGGAGCAACATCTGGAACTGAACGGTATTTAGTGATCGCAAATCCAGCACCAAGTAGGACTACACCTAGGGCAAGCAATGAGACAACAAGTGGCTTCATGAGTTCATCTCCGCCAGTGGCGTGAGAGGCATTTACTACTGGTTGTAGCCAGTTAACGAGTGAACTTCCCATTGAGAGCAAGAAACCAGAGGCGATCGATCCAACGGCCAAGACAACCATTGGTCCCCACATAAGAACTGAACTCTCATGAGGATGTGCGCCATCTTTCCAGCGCTTAGCGCCAGCAAATGTAAGCACTACTACGCGAGTCATATAGAAAGCAGTGATTGCCGCACCGAGCAGCGCAGCGCCGCCCAAGATAATTCCCTTGCCGCCGCCCTGATTGAAAGCGGTCTCAATGATCTTATCTTTTGAGTAGAAGCCAGCGAATGGCGGTACACCCAAGATAGCTAGGTAACCCAGACCAAAGGTAACTGCGGTGATCGGCATGAACTTTGCCAGTCCGCCGTACTTACGCATATTCACTTCATCATCCATGCCATGCATGACAGAACCAGCACCTAGGAACATTCCGGCTTTAAAGAAACCATGGGTCAATAGGTGCATGATCGCAAAGGCGTAACCAACTGGGCCAAGGCCTGTTGCAAGGATCATGTAACCGATCTGCGACATTGTTGAGGCAGCGAGTGCTTTCTTGATGTCATCTTTTGCAGTACCAACGATTGCTCCAAAGAGCAGCGTGATAGTTCCAACGGTGACAACCATGATTCGCGCGGTTGAGGAGGCATCAAAAATAAAGTTCGAGCGAGTAATCAGGTAGACACCTGCGGTCACCATTGTTGCAGCGTGGATCAATGCCGAGACGGGAGTTGGACCAGCCATCGCATCGCCAAGCCAGGATTGCAATGGGAACTGCGCTGACTTTCCAGCTGCAGCAAGCAAGAGCATTGCACCGATTGCGGTGAGTGCAGCAGGAGAGGCATGGCTTGCACCAGCCTTAACGCCGGCAAAAGAGACCGAACCAAATTGCGCAAATGAAATCATGATTGCAAGAGAGAGTCCGACATCGCCAACGCGGTTAGCAACAAAGGCCTTCTTAGCGGCCACTGCATATGCGGGATTCTGATTCCAGAATCCGATCAAGAGATAGGAGGCTAAGCCCACTCCTTCCCAACCAACATAAAGGTTGAGATATGAATCGCCAAGTACCAGGAGCAACATCGCAGCGATAAAGAGATTGAGGTAGGCGAAGAAGCGACGACGATCTTTATCGTGATCCATATATGCGATGGAGTAAATATGAATCAAGGTTCCTACACCAGTGATGAGCAGAACAAAACAGATAGAAAGCTGATCAAGTAAGAGCGATGCATCAACTTTGAAACTGCCGACTGAGATCCACTCAAAGATCTTCTGAGTGGCAGCGCGGTTTGCGCCGGTATGGCTATGCATCGCAATGAATTCAGCGACACCAATTCCAAATGTAGATGCTGAAACCAGGGTTGCGAGCAGATGACCCCACTTATCTGCAATGCGACCTAGGAGCAGAAGTAGGCCCGCGCTAAAGAGCGGAAGAGCGATGAGGAGTACCAAGTGGCTGCTAGTTCTCATTAGTTCTTCAACAAACTGGCATCATCAACTGATGCCGATCGGCGGGAGCGGTAAATGGTGACGATGATGGCGAGTCCAACTACAACTTCACAGGCGGCAACCACCATGGTGAAAAATGAGGCGACCTGACCATCAAGATTTCCGTTAATGCGCGAGAAAGTAACTAGCGCCAGATTTGAGGCGTTGAGCATCAACTCAATACACATAAAGATGACAATGGCGTTACGGCGAATAAGCACACCTAGCGCGCCAATTGTGAACAATATGACAGAGAGGTAAAGGTAGTTCGAGATATCCATTTAGTCCTCCTGCTCTTCAATAGATTCAAGAGCAAATCCACTACTTGTGATGATGTCACCACGAGCGCGCAGCGTTTGTGAAACCGAAGTAGGTGCAGGTGAACCATCTGGAAGCAGAGCTGGGACATCAACTGCATTGTGACGAGCATAAACACCCGGTGCAGGTAGACCAGCAGCCTCAGCCATTGAATCCTTGCGGAAGCGAGCAATAGATAGATCGCGCTGCGCAAATGGTGAGCGAATTTTTTGTGAGTGAGCTAAGACCATTGCACCAAGCGCAGCAGTAATGAGGAGCGCGGAGACAACTTCAAAAGCCCATACATATTGAGTAAAGAGAAGTTTTGCTAAGCCTTGGACATTGCCATCTGAGTTTGCACTCTTTAATCCAACTGCAGGAGCACCAACAGTTGCACGACCGAGCAGGGAGACAATGAGTCCTCCCAATCCGACCGCAGCAATTATCGATGGAATTCTTTGGCCTTTAAGGTTTTCTACAAAAGATTCTGAACTATCTACACCGACCAACATCAAGATAAAGAGGAAGAGCATCATGACCGCGCCGGTATAAACCACGATCTGCACAATTCCTAAGAACAAGGCATCTTCTGCGATATAGAAAATTGCGAGAGTAACCATCACCCAAGCCATTAAGAGCGCAGAGTGAACAGCTTTCTTTACGACCAAGATTCCTAGCGCTGCAATGACTGCCAGGGGTGCCAAGATCCAAAATTGAACTGCCTCAGGAGTTGCGGTACGACCCACTGTGAGGGACATATGAAATGCGCTGTGCAACATTATTTCTGCTCCTCAGGCTTCTGAGAAGGATGAGAGCCGGTGATCTCTCCCTTGTAGTAATTAAGGTGTGAAGAATCAGGGTACATAGGGTGCGGTGGAGCGATCATTCCATTGCGAAGTGGAGCCAGTAGATCTTCCTTTTCGAAAATTAACTTAGCGCGATCATCATCTGCCAACTCATATTCATTTGTCATAGTGAGCGCACGAGTTGGGCAAGCTTCAATACAGAGGCCACAGAAGATGCAACGAAGATAATTGATTTGATAAACCTGACCAAAACGCTCTCCTGGAGAGAAGCGTTGCTCTTCGGTGTTATCGGCACCCTCTACATAAATTGCATCAGCAGGACAGGCCCATGCGCAGAGTTCGCAACCAATGCACTTCTCAAGACCATCTTCATAGCGGTTGAGTTGGTGACGGCCATGGAATCTCTCTGCAGTAGGTTCTTTAACCTCTGGATACTGAACCGTGTTGACCTTCTTAAACATGGTTGCAAAGGTGACCCAGAAACCAAGTAGTTGTTGGGAGAAACTCTTCGCTTCATCAGCCATTGTGATTCTCCATTTCTGCTACCGGTTCAATCTGAGTAACAATTGTTTGCCCAGGAAGAGCTGGAATTGGGAAGCGTGGGGCTGGCATCTCTGGAATTGCATTTGCTGCCTTAGCTTTTTCGATTGAGCGATCATAAATAGATGTTGCAATGAAGACGAGCAAGACGACTCCGATGCTAAAACCGATCACAATAGGACGGCTCACAGCACGCTGTGACATAACGCGAAGTGTGGCCAGTACCAAGATCCAGACCAAACTAGTTGGAATCAAAACTTTCCAACCGAACTTCATAAATTGGTCGTAACGCAGACGTGGAAGCGTTCCGCGCAACCAAACAAAGAGGAAGAAGAATGTGACTACTTTTCCTACAAACCAGAAAAGCGTGAACCAACCACCTAGCCAACTCTCAGTGAATGTGAGACCTGGTAGAGCGTGGTATCCGCCCATGAAGAGCGTTGTTGCAAGTGATGAAACCGCAACGATATTTACATACTCTGCAAGGAAGAAGAGTGCGAATTTAAGTGATGAGTACTCGGTGTGGAATCCACCAACGAGCTCGCCTTCAGCTTCTGCTAAATCAAATGGCGCGCGGTTTGTCTCACCAACCATTGAGATGACATAAATAACAAAGGATGGGAACAAGATGACTGAGAACCACCACTTGTGCTGGGCGGCAACGATCTCTGATGTCGACATACTGCCTGAGTAGATAAAGACTGCAACGAGTGAGAGGCCCATCGCCACTTCATAAGAGATAACTTGTGCGCTTGAACGCAACCCTCCGAGAAGTGGATATGTTGAACCTGAAGACCAACCAGCTAGAACAATTCCATAGACACCGATTGATGCAATCGCCAAGATGTAGAGAACGCTCACTGGTAGATCAGTTAATTGCATCGCGGTCTTGTGGCCGAAGAGAGTGACTGTGCCAGTGAATGGAATAACCGCAAATGCCATAAAGCAAGTAGTTGCAGAGATAATTGGGGCAACAATAAAGACGATCTTGTCAGCGGCGGCTGGAATTAAATCTTCCTTAAGAGCCAACTTCACACCATCTGCAAGAGCCTGAAGTAATCCAAACTTTCCAACGCGGTTAGGTCCAAGACGCATCTGCATTCTTGCAACAATGCGCCGCTCTCCCCATACAGCCATAAGGGTGCAGACCACGCAGAAGACAAAGATTAAGAGACCTTTTACCAAGATGATCCAACCAGGATCTTGTCCAAGCATTGCTGCTGTGCTCATCGCTTCGCCACCTTTACTGCTCCGCGGGTGAATCCGAGGGATGGAATAACTTGTGAGCCCTCTGAGTTACGCGGAACCCAGATCAAGTTATCCGCAATTTCACGGATAGAAACTGGAAGTTCAATTGATCCAAGATCACTTGAGATGCGAACTGAATCCTCTTCACTCACTCCAAGTTTTGCAGCGGTTGCCGCAGATATGTGTGCGCGAGCAGACTTGGCGGTGCCAGCTAAGTTAGCTTCACCTTGTTGTAGCGCTCCAAGATCTAACAAGAAACGCCATGAAACAAGTGTGAACTCATCGTGTGGTGCGGCGGCTAGTGCGCGAGTGTTAAATGCTGCCTTAGCGCCATCCCAGTTTCCAAGTGATTCAATCTCAGCTCGAGTTGCGGTCACTGTTGGCAGATTGATTGGCTTGCCCATTGCATCTGCAACCATTGAAAGAATTCGGACATCACTACGAAGATCAACATCTTCCATAGCCTTATCGAAGTGGCGAGCAGAGCCACGCCAATCTAGGTAGGAGCCACTCTTCTCTGCAACGGCAGCAACTGGCAGCACAACATCGGCTATCGCAGTGACAGAGCTGTTGGAAATTTCAAGTGAGACGACGAAGGTATTAAGCAACTGATTAAGTGCGTCAGCTGAAATATCCATTGGATCAACGCCACCGATAAGAACCGCATCTAATGATTCATCATTAAGAGCAGCCAAGATTTCAGAGGTTTGACGACCAACTTGATCAGGAAGTGAGTTAACTCCCCATGCGCTCTGCAGATCTACTCGAGCAGCGCTATCTGTAACCGGGCGATTTCCTGGGAGCAAGTTTCCAAGTGCACCGGCTGCGATTGCACCGCGTTCTCCGGCGCGACGTGGAATCCAAGCCAACTTTGCGCCAGTGGATTGTGCCAAGGCATATGCAGTAGAGAGCGTTCCTTCTACTTCTGCAGCTCGCTCGCCAACCAAGATAACGCTCTGTGCGGTAAGCCCAGATACTTCGCTGATACTTGAAACTAATTTTGCAGCTAACTTCTTGCTTCCCCGACTTGCAAGTGGAGCATCAGAGATAACAGAGAGAGCGCGCTTGCGTACATGGCGATAAATTCTAAGGAAGACGATTGGTGATTCCTCTTCAGGTTCAAAACCAACTAAGAGCACCTGATCTGCCTTATCAATATCAGCATATGTGGTGGTCAGGTCGGTGACGACCGCTGCTAAGAAGTCGCGCTCTTCATCGCTATGCGGACGAGCACGGAAGTCGATGTCATTTGTACCAAGAGCTACACGAGCGAACTTTGAGTAGCCGTAAGCATCTTCGTGAGTGAGTCGGCCACCAGCAAGCACTCCAACGCGCTTACCAGCAAGACCCGCGGCTGCTGCTGCAATTGCCTCTGGCCAGGATGCTTCATGAAGTTCTCCATCGGCGCCACGAATTAATGGGTTCTTAATGCGTTCACGAGATGAAAGATATTTAAATGCCCAGCGACCCTTATCGCAGTTCCATTCTTGGTTTACCGCAGGATCATCTCCAGCTAAACGACGCAGAGTTTTTCCGCGACGAATATCGGTACGAAGATCGCAGCCAGATGCGCAGTGCTCGCAAGCAGAGTTAACAGAAACTAAATCAAAGGGACGTGCACGGAATCGATAAGACGAACCAGTGAGCGCACCAACTGGACAGATCTGAACTGTGTTTCCGGAGTAGTAAGACTCAAATGGATCTTTCTCGTAAATACCTACCTGCTGCAGAGCACCACGTTCATTCAAAGTAATGAATGGATCTCCAGCAATTTCGTTCGAGAAACGGGTGCATCGTGCACAGAGCACGCAACGTTCGCGATCGAGAAGAACTTGGGATGAAATATTGATTGGCTTTTCAAAGGTGCGCTTTTCGCCTTCAAAGCGAGACTCACTGCGACCAGTAGACATTGCCTGGTTTTGAAGTGGGCATTCACCACCTTTGTCGCAGATTGGGCAATCGAGTGGGTGATTAATAAGCAAGAACTCCATGATGCCCTCTTGTGCCTTTGCGGCAACAGGAGAGGTCAACTGAGTCTTAACAACCATTCCATTTTCAACAGGCATGGTGCAAGAAGCTTGTGGCTTTGGAAATGCGCGGCCATTGATTTCTACATCAACGAGACATTGGCGGCAGGCACCAGCAGGAGCAAGAAGTGGGTGATCGCAGAAGCGTGGAATCGCAATTCCTAATTGTTCTGCTGCACGAATAATTAGAGTTCCCTTTGGAACAGTTACTTCAACTCCATCAATGATGGCTGAAACAGTTTCAACCGCTGCAACTGCTTGCTCGGGCGTCATTTATGCACCTGCCGTTTCAAAGAGCGTTGAAGCAACTGGATCGAATGGGCAACCGCCTTCGTTCAAGTGCTGGATATATTCAGCGCGGAAATATTTAAGTGAGGAGATGATTGGCGATACCGCACCATCAGCAAGAGCACAGAACGAGCGGCCTGCGATGTTGTCGCAGAGATCAAGGAGCTTCTCAAGATCGGCTTCACTTCCCTTACCCGCCTCAAGATCTTTCATAATCTGAACCAACCACCAGGTGCCTTCGCGACATGGGGTGCACTTTCCACACGATTCATGTTTGTAGAACTCAACCCAACGCAGCGTTGCACGAACAACGCAGGTGGTCTCATCAAAAATCTGCAGGGCTTTAGTTCCTAGCATTGAGCCAGCAGCTGAAACGCCTTCGTAATCCAATGGAACATCTAAATGTTCCGCAGTAAACATTGGAGTTGAAGATCCACCTGGTGTCCAGAACTTAAGTTGGTGACCAGCGCGAATTCCGCCGGCGAGTTCCAAGATTTCACGCAGAGTAATTCCAAGTGGTGCCTCAAATTGTCCAGGATTAGCAACGTGGCCAGAGAGTGAGTAGAGGGTGTAACCCTTGCTCTTCTCAGTACCCATTGCTTGGAACCACTCAACACCATTAGCGATGATGGATGGAACTGATGCAATTGATTCAACATTGTTAACCACTGTTGGCATCGCATAAAGACCAGCGATAGCAGGGAATGGTGGACGCAAACGTGGTTGTCCGCGGAAGCCTTCAAGTGAGTCGAGCAGGGCAGTCTCTTCACCACAAATGTAAGCACCTGCACCAGCGTGGAGAGTTAATTCCAGATCAAATCCACTTCCCAAAATATTCTTACCAAGCAATCCAGCGGCATATGCATCTTCAATCGCTTTTTGAACGCGACGATAAACATGCACTACTTCACCGCGAAGATAGATGAATGAGTGATTCGCGCGGATTGCATAAGAACCAATAATGATTCCCTCAATAAGTGAATGTGGATTTGCCAAGAGAAGCGGCATATCTTTACAAGTACCTGGCTCTGACTCATCGGCATTTACAACGAGATAGTGAGCCTTGTTATCGCCCTGCGGAATAAAACTCCATTTATTTCCGGTTGGGAATCCTGCGCCGCCACGGCCACGCAGACCTGAATCTTTAATCAGAGCAATTACTTCATCGGGAGTGGATTTCAGAGCCTTGGCTAACGCCTCATACCCACCATGGCGCTTATACGCAGCAATTGTGAATGAATCTGGCTCATCCCAGTGCGCTGAAAGAACGGGGCTAAGTGTGCTCATTTGTTGCCCCCTGACTTAGCAATATTAAGACCGAGAAGTGATGCTTCCCCAGCTTGGACGCCTTCTTCAGCTAACCCATCTGAGAGGCCAGCTAGAACCGCTGAGTTCTCTTTCCAAGTGCGAAGCTTCTTAGGTCCACGAGTAGGAGCTGGTGGGTTTCCGCTTCTTACGCCATCGATTAATTCATTTACAGAAGCTGGAGTCTGGTTGTCGTAGAACTCCCAGTTCACCATAACAACTGGTGCATAGTCGCAAGCCGCATTGCACTCAATTCGTTCTAAAGAAATCTTTCCATCAGCGGTTGTCTGGTCCTTTTTAATTCCAAGGTTTTGACAGACCGATTCATAAATTGCATCTCCACCCATAATTGCACAGAGAGTGTTGGTACAAATTCCAACGTGGTATTCACCAACTGGTTCGCTCTTGTACTGGGTATAAAAAGATGAAACTGCGGTTACTTCTGCGGTAGCGAGATCTAATTTCTCAGCAATTGCTTCAATGCCGCGATCGGTGACATATCCATCAAGTGATTGCACATAATGCAACAAAGGCATTACAGCAGAACGCTTCTTGGGATAACGAGCGATGATGGAATCCATCACTGCTAGCTCTT
>Ga0208872_1001684_pt1 | contig 13340 bp, 10 predicted proteins | sample CryBogCBH12Aug08_FD_185508 | JGI IMG/M metagenome (GOLD analysis project Ga0208872, IMG submission 185508) | Freshwater microbial communities from Crystal Bog, Wisconsin, USA - CBH12Aug08 (SPAdes) | ecosystem: Environmental > Aquatic > Freshwater > Lake | place: Crystal Bog, Wisconsin, USA...
CAATAATGCCACCGTGGCGACATTAAGCGCCGGCATGAATGACGTGGGCCGCGGTCTCTACTCACAAGTGAAAGTGCCCGAAGATGCCGCAATCAAGAAGAGTAAGGCGATCGAGGACTACAAACATAACGTGGAGAAGATCTCGGACGAGCTTTCCAAAAAAGGCATCAGGCAGATTTTCCTCACGCCGACGATCTATGACGAGAATTTCGAGACGACCACGGAGAGCATGAGGGGAGTGAATGGAGCGCTGGAAAAATGCAGCGGCTTTATTTTGGAGTTTGCAAAGTCACATCATGCCCCGAGCGTGGATCTCTGGCATCCGATGGAGGAGGTGAATAGGACGCACCAGCAAACTGACAAGCAGTTCACGTTAATCGGCAAAGACCGTATCCACCCGGGTGCGGTGGGACACCTTGTCATGGCTTATCTTTTTCTGAATCAGACCAAGGCCCCGAGCGATGTGTGGCGACTTGATCTGGATGCCAAGAGTGGCCACGTGATTTCTGAAACGAACTGCGAGGTTTCGGACATCACTCCGACCGCGAAGGGGGTGGTTTTTAAAAACAAGGAACTGGCGTTGCCTTTCCCCGAGATTGAAGATGCCAAGCAGGCCTATGAATTGGTCCCCTTTGTGGAACGCCTGAATCAGCAGGTTCTGCAAATCCGAAATCTCTCGGAGGGAAGCTATACGTTAAAGATCAACGGTCTTGAGATTGGTAACTACCCTCAGAGTGCTCTTCAACAGGGGATCAATCTGGCTGTTAGCCCAACCACGCCTCAGATGGGACGGTCACAAGAGATTGCCAAGCTGTGTAAGGAACAACACTCCCTTGGCAGCACCATCAGGACGCTGCGTCGCGTGGAAATCAAACATCTCAGCGGAGTCGATCTGGCCAACAAGGAGGCGGTAAAATCATCCTTGGAGTCATTTATTGCCGATAAACAGGCTCATAAAAACGATCCTGCCGCGAACTCCGGTTACTATATTAAAACCGCACAGACTTACCTCAAGGAGATCGGTAATGAATCTGCAATCCTCGAAAGAATGAATGCAATCGATCAGGAGATCTACCGGATCAATCAGCCTGAGACGTATTCTTACTCGGTCGAGAAACAGAAGAGCACGACTCCCCCTGTAAAATAAGATTCCGGGATCTGTCCTAGACGATCTTACGTCCCATGGTCCCGGAGCCTGTCACTAAGCAGGATAACTCCCGCCAGCCCGAGTCTCTGTTTTCCACTCTTTTTCTTTACCAACCCCCAGAAGTCTAAAAAAACCTGCCGCCCGTTTAATAAAGCAGAACGGCAGGTTCTCTAGTAAAAAGAAACTATGGTGTAAGCGGGTTGTTGCCTCCCTTTACTTGGCAGGGGTCGATATAGGCTTGGAAACCGCATTCCGGGCAGCCTCGGTTCCTTCTTTGCCAGCGGTTATCACGGTACCTACAGTGTTGGTTCCAGTCTTCGTCGTTCCGACAACGGCACCTGCGGCCGTCGTGACGGTATCTGCTGCGGCACCTGCGGTCGTGCCAACGACTGCACCAGCGGTCTTCTCCACCGTTTTCACACCCTGACCGAGAGTTTGTACGGTGCCTGTGGCTGCAGTCGTTGCGGAATTCTCTACTCCCTTGAGAGGATTGTTCGTGATCAGGGCCTTTCCAGAATCAACGACCGTTGAGCCTGCAACCACGGCGGTCTTCACGGTGCCGACGGCAGCCTGACCCACAGTGCCAGCAACCCCATCTCCAGCATTGATAACCGTGTTACCGGCGTTCACAGCTGTTCCGGCAACCGTACCGATAGCTTGCTCGGAAGTGTTTTTGACGGCGGTCAGGGTGCTGGTGTTGGTATTCTTTGCCGGATTAGGAGCAGAGCTACCGGCATTCGCCGTGGTGATAAGAGCGGAGATTCCAACAACGATGGTGAGAGTAAGGAGCGTTTTCATAGTGATAAGTAAGTAATTCGTCGTTATTACCATCCGTTCCCCCCGCTTGCATCAAGTGAATAAATTTTTGGGAGAAAATGTCACCATGGCACGGTTCCGATTACGACTGCGCTCGTGGATATGTACCTGCCACCCCACGAGGGTGAGCTTATTTAGTCCAGCAAATCTGGTCTACGCTTTCTGGTTGCCTCCAGAGCCTGTTCTGAACGCCACGTTGCGATTGACCCATGATTCCCTGAAAGGAGGATCGGAGGGACACTCCACCCCTTGAATTGCTCGGGACGTGTGTAGTGGGGGTGATCGAGAAGGCTGTTCTCGAAGGACTCACTGACCGCAGACTGATCATCACCGAGGACGCCAGGGATGAGTCGCACGATCGCATCGGTAAGCACAAGCGCCCCAAGCACTCCGTTGGTCAGGATGTAGTCGCCGATCGAGATCTCATCGTCGACCAAGTGGTCAGCAACTCGCTGATCGACTCCCTCGTAATGGCCGCATAGCAGAATCAGATGCCCAGCCTTGGCGTGCTCCCGCACAATCGGTTGCGCAAGCCTCTTCCCCTGTGGGGTGAGGAAGATCACTCTGGTCTCAGGTCTCCGCAGTTCGGACAAAGCTTCGGCAATCGGTTCGATCTTCATGACCATGCCCGGACCTCCCCCATAGGGGGCATCATCGACCGTCCGGTGGCGGTCATGCGTCCAGCGACGAAGGTCCACCGCCTCCAGTTTGACGAGCCCTGCCTCCTGGGCGCGACCGAGAATGCTTTCTTTTAGAACCCCCTCGGCAATGGAGGGGAGTGGGGTCAGGATCTGAATCTCAATCATGCGACTTCTCGATCGTCCGATGAACGGCGGCTCGTCATCAAGCTTCATCGTGCTGTAGTCTTCGTCATTCAGTTCCGCATATCGTGAAGAAACGTCAACCACCCTCCAAATCAACCGGCAGGAAGAAGTCGTTACGCCGCTATGCTGGACGGTTTTTGATGTTCGTCAAACTGGGGTTTTCGGCGCTGCTGGTCTGGGTATTGATAGGATTATTCTACTATCTTTGGGCGCTCACCTTCGATATCTCGACCATCGGGCAGATGCTTCAGCGCTCCGAGATCTATGACCGCAACGGGACGTTTTACAGTCGTACGGCCATAGAGAACCGTGTCTTGGTTCCCTATGAAAAGGTCTCCATGAATTTTGTGAACGCTTTGATCAGCCGCGAGGACTCGCGCTTCTACGATCACCATGGCATCGACCCCCTTGGGATCGCCCGCGCAGCCTTTCGCAATCTGCTCTTCGGAGGCATGAAGGAGGGAGCGAGCACCATCACCCAGCAGTTGGCTCGAAACAGCTTCAAGCTAGGGGGCAGAAAGGACTTCAACCGCAAGTTCCTGGAAGCAGGCATGGCTTTTCGCATCGAGATGGAAATGAGCAAGGAGAAGATCCTGGAGCTCTACATGAACCGCATTTACTTCGGCTCGGGCCTCTACGGAGTCGAGGCTGCGAGTCAGGCCTACTTCGGAAAACCGGCCTCCGACATGGATCTCTCGGAAGGAGCCTTGCTTGCCGGACTGATCCGTAGTCCCAATAAATTCTCCCCCCTCAACAATATCGATGCGTCGCTCGGTCAGCGCAATGTCGTCTTGGGACGCATGGAGAACCTCGGCTTCATCACGCATGCTCAGCTTGAGAAGGCGGAGGCAGAACCGATAAACCCCGGCCAGCAAAGGCTCATCAACCCCATGAACAGCTGGGCCGTTGACGCCATCCTCCACGAACTGGAGCAGGTGGTTCCGCTCGACAGGATCGACTCCGGAGGCCTGCGTATCGACACCACGATCGATGCCGGGCTCCAGCAGTCGGCTGAGAATGCAGTCGCCAAGCGCCTCGCCGAGGTCGAACAGCGACCCGACTTCCGTCAGCAGCATCATATCGTCAAGAGGGCGGAGCCTGCTGAATCCCTCCAGGGAGCACTCATCGCCATCGACAATGCCAATGGCGGCATCACGGCGATTGTAGGAGGGAGGGATTTTGCCAGAAGCAACTACAACCGGGCCCTCGTCGCCATGCGACAGATCGGCTCCTCGGCCAAGCCTTTTGTCTACGAGGAGGCCTTCCACAGAGGTGTGATCACCCCGGAAACGCCGATCAGTGATGCGCGCATCACTCCGGCCGATCTTCCACCCCGTTCTGCCGCCTATCACCCCCAGAATAGCGACGGGACATTCGGCGGGGAACTACCCGCCAAGGAGGGGCTTGTTCATTCCCGGAACACCATGAGCGTCCGGGTCGGGATGAAGACTGGACTAGGGGATATTGCCACCACCATGGAACGACTTGGGCTTGCTGAACATGTGCCGCACTATCCCTCGATCTGCCTCGGCAGCTTCGAGTCAACGCTGAGGAACCTCACCACTGCGTATACGGCGCTGGCCACGGGAGGAAAAAAGCTTCAACCGCATTTGATCGAGCAGGTCACCGACTCCGAGGGAACCCTCCTCTACCGGGCGACCCATGGCCGGATCTCCGTACTCGACCCCTCGGCCACCAGAACCACCACAGCCGTCCTCACGGAGGTGATGACACGTGGCACTGCCGCGACATCCTCTGCCTTGGGGCTCAACAAACCAGCTGCAGGGAAGACAGGAACGACCGATCACTTCGTGGATGCTTGGTTTCTGGGATACACTCAGGGACTCACCTGCGGCGTCTGGGTGGGTTTTGATCGTCCAAAGACCATCATGCACGGGGGATATGGGGCGGAACTGGCCTTGCCGATCTGGGTGGATGTGATGAAATCACACGCGGCGGATCACTTTGCGGCAGGACCACTGCCTTAGGGAATAGGCAATCGGGAATAGGTTGTCTGGATTTCCCAAAAAAATGCCTTTTCGGCATTTTTTTCACGCTTCTGACAGGGAGTTCTTTTCCTTCCATGGGGTGCTGTGTATTAGTTTGGCTTATCCCTTTTTCTTTATGAATATCCATGAATTCCAGGCCCGAGAACTTTTTGCCGAATTCGGCGTCGCCACCCAACCCGGAAGTGTTGCCAGCACCCCGACCGAAGCCGAGACAGTAGCCACGGGACTCAATCAGGGTAAGCTTGTCATCAAGGCACAGATTCACGCGGGTGGACGCGGCAAGGGAACGTTCAAGAACGGATTCAAGGGGGGTGTCCATCTCTGCGATACCCCTTCCGAGGCGAAAGATCTGGCGACTAAGATGCTCGGTCAAGTTCTCGTCACCCACCAGACCGGGCCCGAGGGGAAAGAAGTCGGCAAAATCTTCGTGGGTGAGGCCGTCGATATCGCCCGTGAGCTCTATTTTGCAATCCTCATCGACCGCGCCACATCGGTTCCAGTTGTCATTGCCAGTACCGAGGGTGGTGTCGATATCGAAACCGTCGCTGAGAAGACCCCTGAAAAGATTCTCCGCCTCTCGATCAATCCTTTCCTCGGGATCATGCCCTATCAGACCCGTCTGATAGCCGCTTCCCTAGGCCTTACAGGTCCTCTGATGAACCAGGCCTCAAAGCTCTTCACCAATCTCTACCGACTCTTCATCGAACGTGATTGCTCGATGGTCGAGGTAAATCCCCTCGTCGTCACCACGGATGGCCGTCTGATGGCACTCGATGCGAAGTTCAACTTTGACGATAACGCTCTCTACCGCCAGCCCTCGATCATAGCCATGCGTGATGTCACCGAGGAGGATCCACGCGAAGTCGAGGCCTCCAAGCACAGCCTCAATTACATCGGTCTTGATGGTAATATTGCCTGCCTCGTCAATGGCGCCGGTCTCGCCATGGCCACCATGGATATCATCCAGCATGCCGGCGGAAGTCCCGCAAACTTTCTCGATGTCGGCGGTGGGGCCACCCGTGAACAGGTCGCCTCGGCCTTCCGCATCATCCTCGCGGATTCCCGAGTGAAGGGAATCCTGGTCAATATCTTCGGAGGCATCATGGATTGTGACGTCATCGCCAACGGCATCGTCGAGGCCGCTAAGGAGACGGGACTCTCGATTCCCTTGGTCGTCCGGCTCGAGGGCAACAATGTCGAGGCCGGCAAGAAGACCCTCTCCGAGAGCGGACTGAAACTTGAGAGCGGCGAGAACATCCTCGATGCCGCGAACAGAATCGTCGCCGCCGTGAAAGCCGCCGCCTGATCTTTCTTAAAACTTTAACTTTCACCTCATTTTCCCATGTCCATTCTCGTCACTCCCGACACCAAGGTCCTCATTCAGGGCATCACCGGCAGCTTCGGCGCTCGTCATGCCAAGCTTAGTCTCGACTACGGCACGAAAGTCGTTGCAGGCGTCACCCCGGGTAAAGGTGGCCAACTCTTCGAGAGTCAGGTGCCTATCTTCGATACCGTTGATCAGGCTGTCCGCGAAACCGGAGCCACGGTCTCCGCAATCTTCGTTCCCCCACCCTTCGCGGCTGATGCCATCCTGGAGGGTGTTGCCGCAGGACTCGACCTCGTCGTAGCGATCACAGAAGGAATTCCCGTCATCGACATGATGAGAGTTAAGGAAGCCATGAGGGGCTCCAAGACCCGTCTCATAGGACCGAACTGCCCGGGTCTCGTCTCGCCTGGCACCGGAGATAAGTCCCATGGCGGATGCCGCATCGGCATCGCTCCCGGCTACATCCATAAGAAGGGTAATGTCGGCGTTGTCTCCCGCTCCGGAACCCTCACCTATGAGGCCGTCTGGCAACTCACAACCCGCGGCTACGGCCAGAGCACCTGCGTCGGAATCGGTGGCGATCCCATCAACGGCACCTCTCACCTCGATATCCTGAAGATGTTCAACGAGGACCCGGAGACCGAGGCGATCATCATGATCGGCGAAATTGGCGGAACTGCCGAAGAAGAGGCCGCTGCCTGGGCCGCCAAACATTGCACCAAGCCGATCGCCGGATTCATTGCCGGAGCAACTGCTCCCGAGGGACGCCGCATGGGCCACGCGGGTGCCATCGTCAGCGGGGGGCAGGGAACCGCCGCCGGCAAGATTGCAGCCCTCCGTGCAGCTGGAATCGAAATTGCTGAAACCCCATCCGATATGGCAGATGCCCTCATCCGTCGGATGAAGCGCTAGAAGTCACTTTCCCACACCCAATCATCCAACACCCAAAAGCCCACTCCCATGCCTGTCATTGCCAAAGGACTCGAAGGTATCGTCGCCAACTCAACCGCCCTCAGCGATGTGCGGGGTGAGGAAGGCATTCTCATCTACGCCGGATACAATATCGATGAACTGGCTGGCAAGGTCAGCTACGAAGAGGTTGTCTACCTGCTATGGTACGGCGAGCTCCCGAACAAGGCCCAGCTAGCTGGCCTCCACGAGGAACTGGGATCACTGCGCGAACTCCCGCAGGGCGTCATTGACTTCATCAAGTCCACCCCGAAAGATGCCAATCCCATGGATGTGATCCGCACGGGTGTCTCCATGCTCGGTCTCTACGACAAGGTCCCGAATGGCGACATCGACCCCGCCAGGAACCGTCACCGCGCCGCCTCGATCACCGCCAAAGTCGGCGTAATCGCCGCCTATTACCATAGGACCCGTCTTGGCCAGGATCTCCCTCCTGTTCGTAAGGATCTCGGCGAGGCCGCTCACTTCCTCTACCTTCTGAACGGCATCGAACCGACCGCCGAGGCTGCCAAGACTCTCGACGTGGCCTACGTGCTCCATGCCGACCACGGCATGAACGCTTCCACGTTCTCCGCCCGCGTCACGATCGCAACCCTGAGCGACATCTACTCGGCGGTTACCTCGGCAATCGGAACACTCAAGGGACCCCTCCATGGCGGAGCCAATGAGGGTGTCATTCACATGCTCCAGGAGATCGGCGACGAGACTAAGGTCGACGGCTGGGTCGAGCAGGCACTCGCCACCAAGAAAAAAGTCATGGGTATCGGTCACCGCGTCTACAAGACCCTCGACCCACGCGCCCCGCACCTCCGCTCCATGGCCGTGCAACTCTGCGAGCAGCTTGGCGAAGGCAAGTGGATCCGCATGTCCGAGCGGATTGCCGAACTCATGAGGGAGCGCAAGGGACTGAACGCCAATGTCGATTTTTACTCGGCCACAGTTTACTATTCCCTCGGACTACCAACCGATATGTTCACCCCGATCTTCGCGATCTCACGCACCTCGGGTTGGACCGCGCACATCCTGGAGCAACTCGTCGACAACCGTCTCTACCGCCCGTTGAGCGAGTATGTTGGACCGGCCGTAGGCAAGACCGTTGCTCCATTGGACCAAAGGGCTTGAAGTCTTAATGGCCCTTGTGGCCAGAAGGAAGACAGGATCTAAGAACCGGTGCCTTATTGTCCCGGACGAAACCCACGAGTGTTGCGGGATGGGATTAACGGGCCTATCCTCGTACCATGAGTGATCTCAGGGTCCAATCCGGCGCCGTCATTGCGCTCCGCCTTTTTGACATCGCCTATTCGATCGACCTGAAGAGGGTCGAGGATCTCTGGTCCCAGGGAAGCGGAAGATCATCCATTCGCAGTCGCCTGAGTTCGACACCGCCGAAAGCGCTGACCTTCGATGTCCCCCCCGTCCTGCTCACGATGAATCCCGTGATGCTGGAGATCGCAGGGGTCAATCATCAGGCTTCGGTTTCGGCTCGCCTCTATGACTTCGGTGTCGTCGCCCTCTCCGTGCGGGTTCCGGCGACTGACCTGAGCTGGGAAGCTTACTCGGGGCTCTGCGATGCCGTGGACAGGGCAATCGGCCCCAAGGCCGAGGGAAAACTTTGGAAGGAGTTGCTCGGGCAGATCAAATCATCCCTTTTTCCTGCAATGCTTCGTCCGAACGAGTCGACACTGGAGGAGGATCACCTAGTCGCCATCGTTCAGAAATGGGACAGGCCGGTCATCGGCGCCGATCTTCCTGAAATGATCGACCTTGTCCCCATCCTCTCGGGTGAGAACCGCCCGCTCTCCGAGAAGACGCGCAAGGATCTGATGAAACAACGCTTCTCCTACTACGAGGACGATCTTGTGGTGGTCACATGGGACAGGGCCTTCATCTACGAACCGCGCAGCGATTCCGATGTCTCCGACATCCTCGAAGTGGCCAACGCCCAGTTGCTTGAGTTCCGCTATTACGACGAACTACTCGACGACGAACTGCCCCGGATGTACGAACTCGTGAAGCAGGCTCGGCGAGCCACCAATCTCCTGGCACCGCGACGCTTTGCCGATCTCGCCCGCAAGCTCTACACCCTGGTTGCGGAGGTGACGGAACTTACCGAGAAGGCCGATAACGTGCTTCAGGTGACCGAGGATGTCTATCTGGCACGCATCTATCTGGCTGCCCTGGAGATCTTCCGCGTGCCGACGGTGAGCGCCGCCGTGGACAGAAAACTCTCCATTGTCAGGGACACCTATGCAGCCCTTTATGCGGAGGCATCGGGTTCGCGCGGGGAACTTCTTGAAGTGGCGATCGTCGTGCTGATCGTGATCGAGATCGCAATCGCCCTCCTGCATCACACCGTCTGAACAACAGGCGGAGCCTTGGGCGCGTCGCTCTGTGGTGCCAAGGTATTGTGATAGTTCCAAGTGATCTTGCGGTTCGGAGCACTCTTCGGAGTGCCATTCGGGATAATTTCGATCATGCCCAATCCCGGATAGGTATTCATGTTCGGCCCCTGCCACCACTTGCCACAAACAGCGCCTCCGGTGATGCAGGGAACACCGTCCAGTTCAAGACGCTCATTGACATGAACATGGCCTTGGAGAATCGCCACGACTGGTCGGTCGTGAAGTTTCTCCATCACGAGCTTCGCATTCAGCACACTGACCCGTCCAGGCGGAGGGCCAATAAGGCCACCTAAGGATCCGGAAACCCAAGTATGAAAAGGAATATGTGTGCAGAGGATGATTGGCTCGCTTGAGGGAATCGTGGCGAGTTCATGATCGAGCCAGGCCAACTGCTCGTCGTCGATCCATCCCTGATAAGGATCCTTACCCCCCACCACCTTGACCGAGTCGAGCATGAGGAAACGGTAACCGTTCCACTCAAAGGAGCGATAGGTATGCTCCAACCCGAAATACTGGCGCCATCTCCGGCGGGGATCTCCGGAAGAAGGTGTGCCATCAGCTTGAAGCGGTTCGTAGAAGTCATGATTGCCAATAAGCGGCTCAAGCCTTGTCTTAAGCTTCTTAAGGAAGGTGTTGGCGATTCCCCAGCGATGCTCCATCTCCTTTCCCGATGAGTGGAATCCCCCATGGACAAAATCCCCTCCCCCGATGATGAGATCAGCCTGGAGGGAGTTCATCAATTCCGCCGTACGCCCGAGCCAGGCAGGTGCTTCATGCTCATCCATGGCGTGGCAATCGGTCAGAAAACCGAGACGAATCGGCTTTAATTCCGACGACAACTCGACGCCCCGGAGAACCCTCGGCAGTAGAAGCTGGGAGGCAAAAAAAGCTCCAAGGCCGGTGACAAAGTCACGGCGACCCCACAGGGAGCGTTGATCGTCGAGGGACATCTCAGGCGCCGAGTCCCAGCCAGAAGGATGGTTTTTGCTCGGGGGTGCGCCTGTCGGTTGTGAGTCGTGATTCCATCATACCTGCCAATCGCACAAACGGGAGGCCGATCAAGAGGTAAAGAGCGGCAACCGTGATGCCGGTGCCGAAATAGTCAAACGTCTGCGTGGAGATCCTGTTGTAGGCACCGGTCAGGTCGATCAGGGTGACAGCGGAAACAAGTGAGGAATCCTTGAGCAGGGAAATGAAGTCATTGGTGACCGGCGGCAACACGAGCCGGAACGCCTGGGGAATGATCACATGCCGCAGGCCCTGATGATGGGTCATTCCCAATGCCCGTGCCGCCTCCATCTGACCCTTCGGGATTGCAAGAAGTCCGGCACGGTAGTTCTCGGCCTCGTAGGCCGCGTAGTTCAGTCCCAACCCGAGAAGTCCGGCGATGAATGGTTGGAGTTTGATGCCGATATTCGGAAGTCCGTAAAAGATGATGAAAAGTTGGATCAGAAGCGGGGTTCCGCGGATCACCTCGATGTAGAGGGTGGAGATCTGTCTGAGGGGAAAGGGTCCGTAGACCCGCATCAAGGCCAGCAGAAATCCCAGAACGATGGCGATCACCATGCCCAGGATGGAAATTTCAAGCGTCAGGATCGATCCCTGCAACAGGATGGGCCAGTAATTCATGATGCGCTGGAACCTCGCGAGAAGACCGCTTTGCGCATCAAATTGGGCGGCGAAGGCCTTGTATTCGGTATCGGGAAGGGAGGGTTCGGAGGACTGGTTGTAGGCGGCAGCCATCACGGGTGTCCAGAGCCCCCAACGGGAAAGAATGTCGCGCATCTCGCCGGAATCGACCATTTCCTTGATCGCCACATTGATCTGTTGCACCAGTTCGGGACGGCTTCGTGAAACCGCGATGCCGTAAGTGATCTTCCCGAAAGGAGGGCCAGTGAACTCGAGTTTAGGATTCGGTGCGGCGTAATATTTCGCGATCGGAAAATCCAGCAGGACCCCGTAGTTGCGACCATTCACCACATCATCATAGGCATGGACCTCGTCAATGTAGGTCTTGACGATGACATTCGGGGTGGACTGCAGCATCTTGAGCGCGGCGGTCTGGTCGATGGTGCCGATCTTGCGCCCGGAAAGCTCGTTGAGGGACTCAACTGGCGGGGTTCCCTTAGCCACCACGAGCTGCTCGAAGGTAGTGTAATAGGGGCTGCTGAAAAGAACCTCCTGCCCCTTGTCGGCGGTGATCTCGATACCGCAGATCACGCAATCATAGAGACCGCGCCCGAGCCCTGGAATCAGACCATCCCAGCTGTTTTGTACGAGCTTGGGCTCACGACCCATATGACGGGCGATTCCGCAGATAATCTCATATTCGAATCCGGTCAGCCTGTTATTCCGGTCATAAAAGGAAAAAGGGGCGTTACTGGTGATCTGGGAGGCCCAACGCAGAAGTGGAGCCCCGGTGGAGTCGGGTTGCTTCTCCGCGCCCACCAGCAGTGACGGAGCAAGGCACAACAGCAGGGCTAAAAACCGTTTCTTCATCCGTGTTTTCATTAGAGGAAGCGATGCAGGAAGCGACGTGTGCGCTCATCCTTGGGGTTGGTGAAGATCTCATCCTCGTCGGAGATCTCCACGATCTCGCCGGCTTCCATGTAGATGATGTAATCGGAGGCATCCCTTGCATAGCGGATCTCATGGGTCACGACGATCTGGGTCATACCCTCGGCATCAAGAGTCTTCATGACTGCGAGCACCTCATCGACGAGCATCGGATCGAGGGCCGAGGTAGGCTCGTCGTAAAGCATAACCTTGGGGTTCATCGCCAGGGCGCGAGCGATGGCCGCGCGCTGCTGCTGGCCTCCGGAAAGCTGGGCCGGGAAGCGCTTGGCAAACCCGGCCAGTCCAACCTTCTCCAGCTGCCGCAGGGCATTCTCCTCAGCAACCTCACGCGGTTCCTCCTTCACCACCAACGGGGCCAGCATCACATTTTCCAGGATGGTCTTGTTGGGGAAGAGATTGAACTGCTGGAAGACCATGCCTACGCGCTGTCGGAGTTCATGGGCGAGATCATGAAATCTCGGATCAACGCGCGTTTCACCCTCGGAGCGCTTCAAGGTCACTCCTGCCATCGAAATGATCCCGGAGTCCATGGTCTCGAGGGCATTGAGGCAGCGAAGCAGGGTCGACTTCCCGCATCCACTGGGCCCGATGATGGAGACGAGATCCCCCTCTTCCATGTCGAAGCCAACCCCTTTCAGGATCTGGACATCACCGAAGCTCTTACGGAGATCACTGACATGAACAATCGATTCTTCAGACATGAGCGATCATGTTGCTCCAAAACCAATACCAAAATCCAGAATAAGGTAGGAGTATGCATGTGACGGTTCCGTCACAAGAGCATCAGCGCTCCCCCAGAATGATGATGGTTACACCGGCAAGCAGAAGCAACCCGCCGATCATGGTGGTAATCGTAAGCTGGCACTGTCGGAAAAAAACCCAGGTGAAGAGAACCACAAAGAACGGGTAGGAGATCTCGATCAGGGAAGCCAGCGTGGGATTTCTGGCCGACATCGCGGCATAGGTGAGATAGGCACCGAGCGCACCGATCCCGATGGAGAAGAGAAACCACCCCATGTCGGAGCGATCAAGATCGGCATGCTTCCAGACATTGGGGAGAGTTCCTGAGGTAAGCAGGGAGACCGAAGCCCCGAGGGTGCAGAAGAGCGAGTAACCGAAGAAAAAGAGCAACGGACTGAATCCCTTTTTCAGGATCTCCGAACTGGCGGCATAACTCATGCCCCAGCAGACGGAGGCGGCAACGGCATAGATGATCCACATGGTAACGATGAAAGAACCAAAACGATGGCACCGATCGTCCCATTCCTC
>Ga0208872_1001685_pt1 | contig 13338 bp, 8 predicted proteins | sample CryBogCBH12Aug08_FD_185508 | JGI IMG/M metagenome (GOLD analysis project Ga0208872, IMG submission 185508) | Freshwater microbial communities from Crystal Bog, Wisconsin, USA - CBH12Aug08 (SPAdes) | ecosystem: Environmental > Aquatic > Freshwater > Lake | place: Crystal Bog, Wisconsin, USA...
GCGGGCAAGTCAACCGGATTGCTGATGCGCTTATGAAATCCAACCAAGTTCCGGAGGTGGATTTATATGGGCTGATGAAACCCAACTTGCAAGCATACCAGCTTCCCAACAATGTGCATTTCAAGGAATCAGGTTATGAACTGATGGGCGCGCAAATTGCGTCTGTGGTGAGCCGCGAAATCAACGGCCCCGCGCCGAAGACTTCCGAAAATAAATGAAAACGAAATATGACTAAAACGCATTTTATATTCCCGGCAAAAGTCACGGCCCTGCTGGCAGTGTTAAATATTTCTGTCAGTGGAAATATTTTTGCCGCCAACCAGGAAGCGGAAGGGTTGAAAACCGAATCCGTTTCGCAAGGTTCCAATCCGTCTGGCGGCAACGAACCGGCGCGGTTGGACTGGTTCAAAGACCAGGCGCTAGGGATGTTTATTCATTGGGGCGTGGATTGTCCGCTGGGCTCGGTCATCAGCCATCATCTCGTCGGCTCCACGCGGGAATATCAAGACCGGTTTTACACTGAGATGCCCGGATTTTTCGATCCCGAACAGTTCAAGCCGCGCGACTGGGCGCGGCTCGCGAAACTGGCGGGCATGAAATACGTCGTCTTCACCACCAAGCACCACGCCGGCTTTTGCCTGTGGGACACCAAGACCACCGATTTCAACGTCATGCACACGCCTTACGCGAAGGACATCACGCGCGAGATCTTCGACGCGTTCCGCGCCGAGGGCATTGCCATCGGCGTCTATTTTTCCCCGGACGATTTCTGGATGTTGCACCAGCAAGGCCATCCGATTTCACGGACGCGGCCCGAGGCGAACCCGACCAATAATCCGGCGCTGATGCAGCGCAATCTCGCGCAAGTCCGCGAACTCCTGACGGGCTATGGCAAAATTGACATTGTTTTCTTCGACGGCGAACCGGCGCAACTCAAGCAGCTCGCCTGGAAGCTTGATCCGTCCATCATCGTCACGCGCGGCGAAATCAAAACGCCGGAACAAAAGCTGCCGGGCAAACCGTTGCCCGGCCCGTGGGAGGCGTGCTTTACGATGGGCACGGAATGGCCGTTCAAGCCGACCAACGAAGAATACAAATCCGGCACGGAGCTGATCAAAATGTTGATTGAGACCCGGGCCAAGGGCGGCAATTTGTTGCTGAACATTGGCCCCGACCCGGATGGCGTGATTCCCTTCGAGCAAACACGCCGCTTGCGAGAGCTGGCGCTGTGGATGTTCATCAACCGCGACGCCATTTATGATGTGCGGCCCTGGATCGTGGCCAACGAAGGTTCGGTGTGGTTCACGCAAGCGAAGAACACCAACACGGTTTATGCGATTGAAACCAAAGTTCCCTGGGAATGGGCGACTTGGCGGGAATTCACGCTCAAGTCGGTGTGCGCGACGGCCAACACCCAAATCGAGATTGTCGGGCAGACCGGCGACAATCGCTGCTGGGCCGACGAATCCTGCAAGGCCACCTGGCATCAGGACAAGGACGGCCTGCACATCCGCGCCATGCCTGCGCAACGGCTTTACACCGACTGCAAATGGCCGAACCCAATTGTCATCCGCATCACCCAAGCCCAGCCCGTGCCGGAAGCGGTGCCGAACATTCTAAAAAGTGGGAAGGATTAACTTTTTAGTTTCTGCATTTCAACCACCACAACCCATTGACTATCTCATGAGAAAAATACTTTTCCGCACAACCCTGTTCGCAGCCGTTCTGGCTGCGGTGGTTGGCCTGCCGTCGCAAAGCCACGCCGATTCCGTCGCAACGAACATTGCGCGCCCTTCGCTGGCACTGTTGCCGCCCATGGGCTGGAATTTCTGGAATTGCCTGACGGAACATGTCACCGAGCAAGCAGTTCGCGATATTGCAAATGCGATGCGGTTTCCCATCGGTATCAAAGCTCTGGCGGACTATGTGCACAGCAAGGGATTGAAGTTCGACTTTTACACTTCACCGAGTGAGTCCACCTGCGGAGCGTCAAGTTAATGACCACCCATGAAAAAGCAATTTCCTATCAGTAACCGCCCAAACCGTTGGACCATTCCGCTCTGGGCTTCAAACTCGATTAGAGTCATGGTGCTTCACGTCGCGATCACCCTCAATGCAACGGCGATAGCGGCGGATTTATCCAAGGTCGTCATCATCAAGGCGGACGATTTCACGGGCACAAACGGCGCGTGGAGCGACTTTCTGGAAGTATCGCGCGCGGCGGGCGTCAAGGTTTCCATCGGCGTCATCACCAAGTCCATCCAAGAAAATTCGCCCGTCCAGGAATGGATGCGAGCGCAAGAAAATAACAGCGACGTGGAGTTTTGGAACCACGGTTGGGATCACAAGGGATGGATTACAAACGGTTTGTCCATCGGCGAATTTCAAGGTTCGGGCCTGGCGCACCAGCGCGAACATCTAATTCGGTCGCAGGCGTCTCTGAAAATGTTGCTGGGACACGATGTAATTGCCTTCGGATCACCGGGTAACGGATTTGATTCGGACACTGCGCTAGTCATGAACGAATCGGCCGTATTAAGCCTGTTTTTCACATATACCCAAAACAAAAAAACTGAAGCCGCGAGAAAGTTGCTGGCCAACCGTATCGCGCTTTTGGACATCGTTCCCGAAGCCGACGGCACCGGCAAGCCCAATGCCGCCAAGCTCGCCGTGCTTCTGGCCAAGCGTCCCCCGGGACCGGTGTCGCTCCAGTTCCATCCGCCTCGTTTCGACGCGCCGCATCTGATAGAATACAAACAGATTCTGGCCGACCTAAAAGCTCACGGCTACACAACTATGTTGCCGGCGGAATTTGTGGCTTCGCTCCCTGCGCGCACGGCCAATCCCTCGGGGACGCGATAGACATTAAAACCTGACGATATTTATGAAAAAAAATGCCCTTGTTAATTGGACCTTGAACAAACCTCTCCTTCCGAAGTGCGGTGAGAGCACGGCCTTGGCGCTGCTTGCTTTGGTCACCATGATGACAGGGCCATCCGCAGGTTTCGCCGATTCCGTGACCAACCGCGGGACTTCAACCCCGGCTTTGGCCGGGGCAACGATCATTGCGCGTCCTTCGCTGGCGCTGTTACCGCCCATGGGCTGGAATTCCTGGAATTGCCTGACGGAACATGTCACCGAGCAAGCGGTTCGCGAAATGGCGGATGCGATGGTGTCCAGCGGCATGAAAGACGCCGGCTATCAATACATCGTGGTGGACGATTTTTGGGAGCAAGGCCGCGTCTCCAAGCCGGAACGAAAGGTCGAGGAGCGCCCGGGTCGCGATGCCCAAGGCATTTTGCTGGCGGATCCGGTGCGTTTTCCCAGCGGGATCAAGGCTCTGGCGGACTATGTGCACAGCAAGGGATTAAAGTTTGGTGTTTACACTTCTCCCGGTGAGTCCACCTGCGGGTGCAACACCGCCTCCTACGGGCATATCGAAACGGATTTGAACACGTTTGCCGCATGGGGTGTGGATTTCATCAAGCTCGACATGTGCGGGGATGCTGAGCAGCCCGAGGCGGTGCTCCAGGAATGGCGGGCCGGCATCAATCGCCTCAATCGCCCGATGATTTTCAGTTCGAGCGGCATCGGATACGATTATGCCCTGAGCGGCCGTTATGCGGACATGTGGCGGACGACCACGGACTTGATGACCAAGTTCCGGTATCCGCCCGGGCAGTTCCGGAAGCAAGAATGCATCTGCTCGGTGATTGACCAGCAGATTGGTTTGGAGCGATACAGCGGCCCTGGGCATTGGAATGATCCCGACATGTTGCGGGCGGGCAACGCGGGATTGTCCTTGGATGAGTGTCGCGCCCATTTCGGCATGTGGGCCATGCTCGCGGCGCCACTCATCGCTGGAAACGATCTGCGCATCATGAAGCCAGAGGTTCGGGATATTCTAATCAATCGCGAAGTGCTGGCCGTTGATCAGGATCCTGCCGGACGCCAAGGCTATCTGGTCCAGCAACCGGAAAAAGATCTTCAGGTGTGGGTCCGGCCGCTGGTGGATCCCACCCAAATCGCTGTCGCTTTACTGAACCGCGGGTCAGTCGCCATAACGAATGAATTATCGCTCGCGTCAATCGGCATTCACGGGCCAGCGTTTTTCCGCGATTTGTTTGCGCATCAGGATCTCGGGTTGCAGACCAACAGCTTGGCAATCACGGTTCCGGCGCACGGCATCCGGCTCTTGAAAATTTCCACTTTTGAATTTCTGACCCCGCCGCCGGCTTATGTTTTCCCCCCGCTGGATTTCTCGCAGGGACCGGTGCGGATTGAGGCGGAAGACGACTCGCGCGTCTGTTTTTACAAGGGCTACGCCACCAATGCGCTGCCTCAATTTTCGGGAGAAAGTTATGTCACCGGGGTCAAGGCATATTCTCTCCGTATGCGGTTCAATTTGCCCATCGCTAAAACCGACACTTATCTTGGCACCTTTCGTTATCAAAATACCGGCAAGGAGGCGATTCTCGGTAAACTCAATGGGTCTTCGGTGACCTTTGCTCCCACCAGCGAGGGTAAATGGCAAACCGCCAGTGTGGCGTTACCTCTGAAAGCGGGCATGAATCACGTCCAGCTTTATTGCAGCGGCCTGGAGCAAGGCGATCTCGCAATTGATTGCCTTGACCTGCAACCCCAATAGCGACAGAAAAAATATGAACAGATTTATTGTTATCGCCAACCTGTGTCTCGCCTGTGTCTATGCCACAGAAACCGTGTGACATCGCGCTCAAGAACAAATTGTAATCGACCATTTAGTTACCCTTTGAAAATAGAAGTGTAAAGATTTAAAAATACTATGAAAAATCTGATGAAAGTTAACCTCATCGCTGCTTTACTGTCATCTTTGACTGCGCTGCACGGTGAAAATGTCGCCGGCCCTGAGCGCTACAACGTGGTCTGGGACTCGCCAAGCACCAATGAGCAGGGCAGCATGCCGATTGGCAATGGCGACATGGCCGCCAATGTCTGGATGGAGCAGAATGGCGACCTGGTGCTCCTCGTGGCCAAGGCCGACGCGTGGACGGAACTGGGCAAGCTGGTGAAACTGGGTCGCGTGCGCGTTCAATTGACGCCAAACCCGTTCGTGGGCGCGACGAATTTCACGCAGGTTTTGCATCTGGAAAACGGCAGCATTGCCATTAAGAGCGGCGCGAACACTTTGCAGGTTTGGGCGGATGCAAATCATCCGGCAATCCATGTTGAGGCGACGCTGGCGCACTCGGCGGCTTTGGAGGCGAAGCTGGAACTCTGGCGCACCACCACGTCGGACACGGACGGCATGTCTGAATTGGGCAACCATCTGGTTCAAATTGAATTCGCGCCTGACACCGTTTTCCCTGCCAAACGAAATCAAGTCGCCTGGTGTCATTTCAATCCCTCCAGCATCTACCCGATGGTGCTGGAGCAGGAACACTTGCAATCTCTCTCGGATAAATATCCCGATCCTCTGCTGCACCGCTGTTTCGGGGCGGCCCTGACTGGACCAAAATTGATCAGTAGCGGTGACCGAACCTTGAAATCGGCGACACCGGAACGGATCTTGCAGCTTGATTTGATTGCCCTTACAGAAGCGTCGGCAGCTTCCGCGGAGGCTTGGCAGCATGATCTTGATTCATTAATTCAAAAAACGGAATCGGGCAATCTGAAGCAGGACCGGGACGCGCACCAAAAATGGTGGAATGATTTTTGGAGCCGGAGCTGGATTCACGTCTCGGGAACAGCAGACGCAGCGAAAGTTTCGCAAGGTTACTTCATTCAGCGTTACATGATGGCGTGTTCTTCGCGCGGCGTTTTTCCGGTGAAATTCAACGGTGGGTTGTTCACGGTCGGGTGCGATCTTCCGCCTCACACCCCGGAAACGTCCACCAATCACACCCCCGATTACCGCCAGTGGGGCAACTGCTACTGGAATCAAAACAACCGCCTGCTTTACTGGCCATTGATTGCGACCGGGGATTACGATTTGCTAAAGCCCTGGTTTGAAATGTATGTGCAGGCACTGCCGCTGGCCACGGATCGCGCGCGAATTTATTACCATCATGGCGGCGCTTTCTTTCCGGAAACCATGCTGTTCTGGGGATTGTCCAAACTGGCCGACTTCGGCTGGAACAATCCCACCAACGAAATCAAAAGCCGCTACATGCGTTACCACATTCAAGGCGCGCTGGAAGTGATCGCGCAGATGCTCGATTACTATGACCACACGGGCGACACCAGCTTTACGCGCACAGACTTGATTCCTTTAGCCGACGCCGTTGTGACTTTTTATGGCGAACATTGGTCGCGTGGCGCGGATGGCAAAATCCGGATGGCACCTGCGCAATCATTGGAAACGTATCAGCTTGATGCGGTCAATCCCGCGCCGGACATTGCCGGATTGAAAAGCGTTCTGCCCCGGATGCTCGCGCTTCCGGGTAATCTGACTTCGCCAAACCAACGGGAGCGCTGGGCGAAAACGCTGGCTGATTTGCCGCCAATCCCCATGGGCAAAACCGCGCAAGGGAAACTTCCGCCCGACGGAATTGGCGACACCAACGGCTTGCCGACCATTCTGCCGGCGGAGCAATACGGCCCCACACGCAACTCCGAAAATCCGGAACTCTACGTGACGTTTCCTTACCACCTTTACGGAGTGGGTAAACCCGATTTGAACGTGGCTCGCACCACTTTCGCCGCGCGGAGGTTTAAGAATAAAAGGACCTGTTGGGGACAGGACGGCACGCAATCGGCGGTGTTGGGTCTGGCAGATGAGGCGCAAAAGGCCGTGGTCAGCGAGTTCACCAATTATGGCGACCAACGTTTTCCATGGTTCTGGCGGAAGGCCAATGACTGGATTCCAGACTTGGACAACGGCGGCGACGGCATGATTACAATCCAGGAAATGCTCATGCAATGCGATGGTAAACGAATAATGCTCCTGCCGGCCTGGCCCAGGGAATGGACGGCGGATTTTAAACTTCACGCGCCTTTGCACACCACCGTGGAAGGGCATGTGCAGGACGGGATAATTTCCGATTTGCGCGTCTTGCCGGAATCACGCAGCAAGGACGTTGAGATTTGGAAAGAGCGGTCCGACGAGTCGCGGCTGGATCAACGTGCAATGTAATGGCACTCCGCGAAGAAGCGGCAAACAAGCAATCCAACTCTGGCCTATACACCAGCGGAAAACAGTCAACCAAGAGCATGAGCACAATTGCGAAGGGAATAGTTTTGGTAGCACTGTCGGTCGTGACCACGATGCGCTTGTTCGCGAGTGGCGATGCACTGCCATCTTTAAACCCGATGGCAACAAACTTCGTTTCCGTGCGGGTGGACACGGCTCATCCCGGCGCGACCATTTCCGAAAATTTTCTGGGCTTGAGTTTCGAGATGGTGTCGCTGCTGCCGGATGATAATGGCCGGCGCTATTTCTATCCCGGCAACCAGCCGCTCGTGAACTTGTTTCACACGCTCGGCATCAAAAACCTGCGCATCGGTGGCAACACTTCCGACCGGGATGCGGTGCGGCTGCCCGACGAAGCGGATATTGACAGCCTCTTCGCCTTTGCGCGGCAGGCTGGGGTGAAAGTCATTTACTGCCTGCGTCTGCACCACGGCTCGCCGGCGGAAGCAGCTAAAACGGCGAAATATATTTCCGATCGGTATGCTGATTCGCTCGACTGTTTCTCCATCGGCCAGGAGCCGAGCGCTTATCCCTCGGAAACCGTGGACCAACGACCCATGAGCGAACGCATGGGCGGCGCAGCCGAACATTTTCCGTATTCCGCCTACCAAGCCGAATGGCGACGGTTTGCCGAAGCCATTTTGCAGGCCGTGCCCGACGCAAAATTTTGCGGGCCGGGCGTTCACAACAATCCCAGATGGACCCGCAATTTTCTGAGTGACTTCGGCCAATCAAACCATCTGTCCCTGGTGACCGCGCACCTGTATCCGGGCGGTCCTGGCGGCAAGGTGGCTTCCCCGGAAATCGGCCGCGAGCAAATGTTGTCGGGCGAATTCTTCGGTGGATACCAGAAATTATTGGATGGCTCGATGCCGTCCGTTCGCTCGAATGCGTTGCCGTTTCGCCTGGAGGAGGCCAACAATTTTTACAATGGCGGAGCCAAAGATGTGAGCGATACCTATGCCGCCGCGTTGTGGGGGCTGGAGTTTTTGCATTGGTGGGCGGCGCACGGTGCGGCGGGAATCAATTTTCATACCGGCGATCGCGTGGCCGCCGGAGCCAGCCTCACTCCTTGTCGCTATTCCGCCTTTGTCACCGCCACGAACGGTAACAGTGCCCGACCGCTGGCTTATGGCATCCAGATGTTCGCGCTGGGGGGCGCCGGCAATTACCTGCCGGTTGAAATCACTGGTGACGCCCCAAACCTTTCGGTTTTTGCGACGCGCGCGCCCGCCGGACAGATTTATTTGTCGGTGATCAACAAAAGCGAAAAGCACGCTAGATTGTCAGTTTCATTTGCCGGCAAAGCCAATCGCCCGAACCAAGTTGAAACCGTCGAATTATTGGGGCCGACAAATTTTGTAGCCAATGACCAGGCGGTTACGATTGGTGGGGGGCAAATTCAAACCGACGGAAATTGGTCTGGCCAGTGGCAATCTTTGGAAACCGGCAACCAGAGCGGTCTGAACCTGGTAGTGCCTCCGTTCTCGGCAAGAATCTGCAAACTGAAAACTGCGTTTGCAGTCAACAAGCCCATCAAACCGAAACTTGAAATGGATTAAGGAATCGTTTTCAAAGCAACATATGAAAACATCAAAAGCTCAATCAATCGTCTTTGGCCTGCTGCTCTTGGCCACAGCCCAGCTTCATGCGGAAACCGCCACCACCTCTGCGTCGGCCCAATCGCCGGTTGCTGTGGATTACGTTTCGGGATTTACGAACAGCAATCATCCGGAAATTTGCTACTGGTTTTTCTCGAAAGACCAAATTCAGAACGAAAATTATTTGGCCATGGTGGACCAACTCGTCGACAAGGGACTCTACACCATGGCATTTATCACCGCCCGCAACGGCGTTGATTTCTACAACACCGAGACCATGCATCCGGTTTTTGCCAGGCTGGTGGAGCACGCCCACCAACGTGGCCTCAAGATCGGCCTGCAACTTTGGCCAAGACAAGGCCCGACCCTGCCGCTGGAGGATTGCGAACGGCTGATTGTGGAGGGCGAGGTGACGCTGGACGCGAACGGTGCCGCCAGCTACACCGCGCAGGCAAGAGGCGCCCGTGCTCCCGCGCAGGCTGTCAAAAGCGAGCTGTTGCGAGCATTCGCCTTCCAACGCAAGGGAGACGGCTTCTACGATCCCACGACGTTGCAGGACATCACCGCGCAGTGTCTGGTTTGCCGCACCAACGAAAGCACGGTTCAGGTTGAAATCAAAGCCGGCCCGGCGATTAAAGGAGCGACCGTCTATCTGATGACCCAGCATTACTACAATTACGCGAGCAACCATTCCCCGGCGGCTTGGAAATCCTTTGTTAACGCACTTGAGTCCTACCGCGACATCCCCTTCGACGGCGTCGCTTTGGATGAATTCAAAAACCTTTCCATCAACACGGAATCGGAACTGAGAAAAGCTCACCGGGCCTTCCGTGAGCGTTACTATTCGCCCGCCATGGCCCGGGAATATGCAGCGGAAACGGGCACGCCGCTGGAACGCGCGCTCTTTGACATGCGCTACGCGCCGGAAGGCAAACCCGAGGTCCGGATGCGCGCCATCAACACCTACATGGCCGTCATGCGCCGCGGCGTGATGCCCGTCGAGACGGCGGTTTACAAGGCGGCAAAAGAAATTTTTGGCCCGGACACATTTGTGGGCTGCCACGACACCGTCCACAACAACCTGACCGGCGACGAGGTTTGGATCTCCGGCATCAACTGGTGGAACATTCCCCGCGATTACGGCCAGACCGATGAGATAAACCCGTTCTCCACCATGCTCGGCGTGGGCTTTGCCAACCGGGAGAACGCCATGTATAACATGTATTACAATAAGAGCCTCAACAATGTCGTTGAGAAGTCCCTCAACTGCCTGCGCTACGGAATCCGCACGCATTATCATGCGGTGCACGACATCCAAGGCTGGGGTGTGAGCATGGAGAAACCCGAAACCCTGGCCGCCATCAACCCCGTCGAGCGCTGCGCCCGGTTGCTCAACCGGTTTAATCCCTCCTTTCCCGAAATCAAACTGCTGGTCGTCTTCGGCACGGAGGCGATTTACAACTGGTATCCCGACGCCTCCCAGCGCGGCGCCTATGACATCAACGACAAACTCGGGATCGAGGAAAGAGGCGTGGCGTTGTGGAACGCCGGTTACTTGAACATCGTCGTTCCTTCCGACCTGATCGAATTCGGCAAACTGCGGCTCAACGGGCAGGGTAAGCCGGAACTGAATGGGCACGTCTTTGATGCGGTCGTCTATCTTAATCCCGAATACGCCCGTGAATCGGAGTTAAAATTTTTGGAAGGCTACACCAAGGCCGGCGGCAAACTCATGATTGAGGGAACGGCGTCCCATGACTTCAGCGCCAACGACATTACGGAGCGATTCGCCGCCATTAGTAAACAGGCCGTCGCGACGCGGTTCGACGTCGATGAAATTTCGCGCTTGGGCATTTCGCGGAACCTTTTGCCCGACGGCTGCCGCAACGAAGACGGTTCGTATGTCTATACCGACCTGCCTTCGCTAAAAGGTTCAGCGCCCGCTTCTTTCCAGATGCAACTCGGCGGAGTGACCTATTCAGGCCGTTACCACGGGCTGGCGGCCATCGCGGCGGACAGCCACGGCGTCCTTGAGAAATTCACGGCAGCGGGATTCGAGGAACTTCGCCGTGACGGGAAACTAATTTTCAAGCTCGATCAACCGGCAGACATTTTCATTACCGGAAATGACCGGGGCTATGTGGCAATAATTGACACGGATAGCAAACCCATCAAACCGAAGCTTGAAACAAATTAAAGAATCAGTTTTCGAAGCAAATTATGAAAACATCAAAAGCTCAGTCACTCGCCCTTGGCCTGCTGCTCTTTGCCACGGCCCAGCTTCAAGCGGAAACCGCCACCAACTCTTCGCCGGCTGAAACTCAGACGGTGATACCTAAAATCCTGGCGCAGTTGACGACGCTGGAGAAGCTCCAACTGCTCCGCTCCGGCTCGCCCAACGGCGTGGCACGTCTGGGTATTCCCGATGTTCGCTACGGCGAATTGCTCCACGGCTGTCTGGCCCCCGGAGCCACGGCTTTTCCTCAATGCATCGGCTTGGGCGCCACCTGGGATCCGGACTTGATTGAGCAAATGGGCAATTGCATCGCCAAAGAAGCCCGCGCCGCCGGCACACAAATCGTGTTTGCGCCGATGCTGGGTTTGGGACAAGACCCGCGCTGGGGCCGGGTTGAGGAATCGTATGGCGAAGATCCTTACTTGGTCAGCCGCATGGGCGTGGCTTATGTGTTCGGCGTGCAAGGGCGCGGAGCGGAGCGGTTTGACCGTAACCATGTCATTGCCTGCGCCAAACATTTTGCCGCCGACGGCTGTCCGCTTGGCGGCCAAAACGGCGGTGCGATGGAAATTTCCGAGCGACAATTGCGCGAGACCCATCTGCGGCCGTTCGAGGCGGTGGTCAAGGAGGCGGGGTTGGGGGGCATCATGCCGGCGCACCATGAACTCAACGGGATGCCTTGTCACGGCAACCAATGGCTGTTGCAGGATGTGCTGCGCAAGGAATGGGGATTTGACGGGTTGGTCGTGTCGGATTTTCGGGATATTGCCACCATGGCCGATCCGACCCGGAGCCGCGTAGCGGCTACTCCGGGCGAAGCCGCGCTGCTCGCCTTGCGGGTGGGAGTGGACGTGGACCTGAATTTTGGCGCCGCCAAATGGGAGGATCCCGGTCGCGCCTACGGGAAGGTGCTGGCCGACGAAATTCAGGCGGGACGGGTGCCAATGGAGTTGCTTGACCGGGCCGCTGGCGATTGTTTGAAGGCGCGGTTGGAAATTAAATTGGAAAAGGCAAAGGCGCAAAACACCGCGCCCTCGGCCTTGGAAACAAAACTGGCCCAAACCCAGGACGACGCCGGTGCCGGCGATGTCTGGGGCCGGCTGGTGCGCGAGGGGCAGTTGGATGCGAATGCCAAAGACCTTCGCGCAGATGCCGCCAAAGTGCTGGGCGCCCCGGAGCATTGCGCGCTCGCTGTGAAAGTGGCGGAGAAAGCCATGACACTACTAAAGAACGACGGCGATTTGCTGCCGTTGAATGCCGCCAGTTTGAAGAAAGTGGCGGTGGTCGGGCCGCTGGGTGAAACGATGAGCCTGGGCGGTTATTCGACCCCCAAGCCGAAACTTTACGTTTCCATTGTGGACGGATTAAAGCAGGCGCTGGGCGCGGGCGTCGAGGTGGGTTACGCGGCGGGTTGCGAACTGGGCGAAACCAATGAGGCAAATCTGCCTAAGGCCGTCGCGTTGGCTCGCGAAGCTGATGTTGTTATCGCTGTCGTAGGCACCACCCGCGACCAGATGGGCGAAAACTTGGACCGCGACAACCTAGATTTGTCCGGCGGACAAGAGAGACTCGTTGAAGCAGTTCAGGCGACTGGCAAACCCGTTGTCGTCGTGCTGGTCAACGGCGGCCCGCTCACCATCAATTGGATTAAAGATCACGTCCCCGCGATTCTCGAAGCGTGGTATCCGGGGCAGGCAGCCGGAATCGCGGTGGCGGAAGCGCTGCTCGGCAAGTTCAACCCCGGCGGCAAACTCACGGTCACCTTCCCGCAAAACATCGGCCGGGTGCCGTGCTACTACAATCATCTGCCGGCCAATCGTAAAATGAATTTTTATAACTCCAAGGCCGACTGCCTGTTTCCGTTCGGCTTTGGCTTGAGCTACACGAAATTCAGCTACGGAGAATTGTTGGTCACACCCGCCACTATCGCGCCAGGTCAAACCGCCACGGTCAGTGTGGAGGTGACCAACACCGGCAAACGCATCGGCGACGAAGTGGTGCAATTTTACATTCGCGACGATGTTAGTTCCCTGGTGCGGCCGGCGAAAGAGCTGAAGGGCTTCCAGCGCATCACGCTTGCGCCCGGCGAAACCAAGAACGTCTCGTTCCCAGTCGGGTTCGAGCAGTTGAAATTCTGGAAGGACGGCCAATGGGTGGTGGAGCCCGGAACCTTCACCTTGATGATCGGCAGCTCTTCCGAGGACATCCGCTGCACGCGACAATTAACCTGGCAGACAGCCCAATCACCCTCTCAAAAATAAATCGGCGAACAAAATATCATGAAACGAACTATCTTTATCGCTTCACTTTGCATCTGCTGCCTGTCGGCG
>Ga0208872_1001686_pt1 | contig 13332 bp, 7 predicted proteins | sample CryBogCBH12Aug08_FD_185508 | JGI IMG/M metagenome (GOLD analysis project Ga0208872, IMG submission 185508) | Freshwater microbial communities from Crystal Bog, Wisconsin, USA - CBH12Aug08 (SPAdes) | ecosystem: Environmental > Aquatic > Freshwater > Lake | place: Crystal Bog, Wisconsin, USA...
CATCGCGGCGGGCGTCGCGGCCGCGGCTGCCGCCAATCCCCTCGTCGCGTTCAGTGCCTCGGCCAACGTTGTTCATTTCTCATCGAAGGTCAACACCGGCGCATCGGCAAACGTGCTCGGTTACATCTTATGGCTCGTGACGGCCCCACCGGCAACATTCATCGCCGCCAATTTGGTGTCGCAGATCAATGGCTTCAGTTGGGGTGCCAACAGTCTTCCGCTGTCGGCCACGGCGTCGGGGGGGACCATCACGGTAACCTGCACCGTACCGGGAGCGGACGGCAACTCGATCACGCTGTACGCGGTCAGCAAGAACGCGGATCTGGCGATTACGCCCGCCGTGGCTCCGCTGACGGGTGGGGTGTCCGACGCCACCTGGCATGTGACCGTGGACTTCTCCGCACTCGGAATCAACCAGCTCAAACAGGCATGGCTGACGTTCGCGCCGCAGATTCAGCATGCCACCGGGGGCAACCCATGGCCAATCGTGGACTATCAGGATACGGAATGGCTGGTCACCGTCACCAACTGGAGCGTGACGGACCCGAACGGTGTACGTCCGCTCAAGATCGCGGGTGCGGGCAGCGTGCGCGTCGGGAGCCGCGATTCCTGGGTGACGTATGCGGGCTCGTCGTGGATCGAAGAGGCCAGCAATCAGCCCGGCGGCACGGGATGGTTTAACAAAGGCTTCGCGCACAGAATGTCCACGACGGGCGATTCGGTCACGGTTAAGTACGCGTGCCAGTTCGCGCACAAGCTCTACGTCGGCACGTCGTTGTACACGGACCGTGGCATCGTGTCCGTGACCATCGACGGCGTGGCAGGCACGCCACTGGACTGCTTCTACAACCAGGCAACGGCCCCCGTGGTCACGCGCCGTCTGCTATCGGAATCGGCTATTTCGGCGGGCACGCATACCGTGACCTTCTCGCTCCAGTCCGGCAACCATCCGGCACTCGGGGCATGGGATGCAAACAGCGGCGGTCACTTCTTCTATTTCGATTTCCTTGAAGCAGCCGTGCTGGCCGACGTGCCGGACCCGGCGAACACGTACTCATCGGTGATGCCTGCCACCGACTTCGACACTGACCACGGGTACAAGCTGTCACCCCAGCGCCTTTTGTGGATGCTCCAGAGGCTTGGCTTTGCCGGACAAATCAACCACTACCTCGGCGTCTTCTGGTGGAATCAGCGGCAACGAGTGGGTGGCACATTTCCTGTCGCCACGATCACCTTCGGTGGGACGTGGGCCGGCGGAGATTCGGCGTTCGTCACCGTGGACACCCAAACCATCGGCAAGAGCGTGTTCGCTGCGGACACCACCGCAACAATCGCGGCGCACTTCGCGTACTTCATCAACAGCGGCTTTACGGGGCTGCGCGCTTCGGCGTCGGGCGGGGTGCTCACAATCGTTGCCCGCACGCCTGAGTTCGCTTTCGCGCTTTCCACATCGAAGAGCAGCACGGCGGGCACAATGACTTCCGCGGGTTCGCTGTCGGGTGGGGTCGAGGGTACATGGCAGATCAATGACGCGACCACGCCCGTTCTCAACCGTGCCGTGACCGACTGGCACACGGACTTCTGGGCACAGGTAGCGGCGGCTGGACTCACCGGCGTGGCGTCGTTCTCCATGGAACTGACCAACCCTCCTGATAATCCGGGTGGCGGGATTGTATACGCTCAACGCTTCCCAGACGGAACGGCGGTCACTACGGATACAGGCTTCGGCGGGTTGAAGTCCACCCAATGTACCTTCAATACGACGTTTCGGTCTTACCAGCAGAAGGCGTTCAAAGAGATGGCCGCAATGATGAGCGCCGCCGGGTTGACGCCCTATTTGCAGTTCGGCGAGTTCCTGTGGTGGTTTTTCGCGAAGAGTCAGAACATCGGTATCGGCTACGCCAGCTACGCTTCGCCCATATCGATCGGGACAACGGTTCCGCACGGACTGAGCACGGGCCAGAATGTCGTGAACGATGGAGTGCGCGGGAACACGGCGGCGAACGGTGCCTTCACGATCACGGTAACGGACTCCACGCACTTCACGCTGAACGGGTCCAGCGGGAACGGAACGTATACAGGCGGCGGGTCTGTGACGGGCGGCGGCATGGCCTTTTATGACGCGGACACTGCTGCGGCCGCTGTTACAGCCCTCGGGCGCACGCTGGCCACATTCTCTTACCCGAACGACAATCCGAACGTGAACAGCTACGCGGACGCGAACTTTCTTCGCGGGCTGATTTACGCGCACGCGTCGGCCATTGCGACATACGTGAAGGCCACGTACCCGACCGCGCAGTTTGAAGTGCTGTGGCCGTATGACGTGAACCACCCGGAGCCCACTGCGCTGGCCAGGCTCGGGGGCCAGTTGAACCGCTATGTGAATCTGCCTTCGCAGTGGCAAACGTTATCCGGGTCCGGCCTGAATCGCGTGAAGATGGAATCGCTCGCCTTCGGGGCTACCGAACGCAGCCTGACGCTGGCGAAGCAGTCCATCGCGTTTCCGATGATCGCACCGCTCACATGGCCACTGGCGGACACGGCGTACCTGATCCCGATCTTCAACGGCGGATGCCCTTGGCCCCTCGAGTTTTTGGCAGCGCTCGGGACGAAGACGCCGCTTGTCAACTTCTGGGCATTTGACCACTTCTGCCTGCTGTCGTGGCCCGTTCTCATGCCGAAGCCCGGTTCATCGGCCCAGATCCACTAACGCCCTAACAGGGACCGTCGTCTTTCCGAATCCAAACAATCTAACGAGGTGCTATATGAACGATAGAGAGCAACGATTGAAAGAAGTCGCGGGCATCGCCGCCGCGCTCGAAAAGCAGACCGGCTGCCCGGCCCGGCTGATGATTGCGCAGTGGGCGCTCGAATCCGAATGGGGCGCAAAGCCCGTTGGCCACGCCAATTATTTTGGAGTGAAAAAAGCCGCGCGGCACACCCAGTGCTGCACGGTAACCACCCACGAGTTCGTGAACGGTAAGTCCATCGTTGAGAGCCTCGAATTCGCCGACTACGATTCGCTCGCCGACTCCTGTGCTGATTATGCCTGGCTCATTACCAACGGTGCGCCCTATCGGGCAGCGTGGGCGCAGTTTCAGCAGGGTCGCGACCTTGGCGCTCTGATTGCCTCAGTCGCACGCGTTTACGCAACCGATCCCGAATATGCGCGCCTTGTCGAAGCTATCGCGAATCAGGCGAATGTGATGGAGGCGATTGCCCACCTTCGTCAACAGGCCTTGGGCTACATAACCGCTTAAAGACCTGTCTTACAAGCTGCATCGCGCCAACGGGTCGCCAATCACCGCACCGGCGAAGGCTTAGCGACGTCGCCGCCCTCCGGAACATAAACAATACTCCCGTCCGGTAACTGATATGCGACCCCCAGTCGCAGCCCCGGCCCACCCTTCTTTTCAGGCGTCATCTTCTTAACCTTGATGTCGCGGTGGTCCTTCTCGATTACCTCCACCTGACCAGTTCGAGCGTCCTTCTTCATGATGGTGAACTGAGAATTCGGGTCCAGGAACTGCGCCAGGCTGAAAGCCTGTACCAAGGCAACCATCAAACCAACCGCGAAGACGATCGAGGCGTCGAACAGGTTGGCCACACCCGAGAGAGGGTCTTCCCTGTGCACCGATGCGAGCGAATCCAATCCGCGCCTACGCCGTACGAAGGCTCTCATAGGTCTCCTCTTCAGCGGCGCGGCCACTGGAACGAAGCGAACGCAGGGTCAATTCGCATAGGTTCTCCATCTCTTTCAACTCCACACGGGTCCAGCGCTCCCGGACGAGGGTGATGAAGTACGAAACCCCAGACATCACCAGACCGCAGACCACTGCGCCAAAGCCGACCACCAGATGACTCACCATGCCCGCCATGTCCCCTCCCAGCAGCGACTGCAGCGCTGGTCCCAGCGGAATGATGGTCCCGGCAAGCCCGAGCATTGGCCCGATCCGGATGAAAAGGCGGGTACGATCCAGTCGCCCCGCCACGTCGAGTTCTTCCTGTTGCAGCACTTCCTCCAGCCACAGATCGACGTTGGTCCCCGAGCCGGTTTCTCTCAACCGCGACTCCACCTTTGTCCAGAATCGTCGAAGCGATGGTGAGAGGATCACGTCATCGAGCGCGCCTTGTATGGTCTCGTTTTGCTCCAGTGCCCGGGCAATTGCCGGCAAGTCTGAGCGAGCTTCGCGCCTCTTCCGCCAGAACGTGAAGAAGAGCCCGCCCAGATCGGCCAGCGTGACCGTCAGCAGCGCTAACAGAGCTACTGCAACAGGCCAGAAAAAGGCATTCGCCAACTGGTAAAAAAGCGAGACAGTCCATTGATAGAGATTCGTCATGAAATACCCTTTGTTCCGGTCCGGATTGCTTCCAGCAGAAATCCCGCGCCGATCATCATCACGATGAGTGCGAGAGGCAGGAATGACACCGGCAGCGGGCCCGGAGGCCGAGCGCTTGTATGCAGTAGTTGTTCCGACATGCGATAGCCGGTCACAAACGGAAGCGGAGATGAAACAGAACGGTTCGCCGGACTGTCGCGCGGCGGTGTCCGCGACCGGCTGACCTGCGAGCCCTGTTGAATGCCCGACCGAAGAGCCGCCGGAGCATTGGCGAATTCTGCCGCATTCCAGCCAGTGGCCCTCGCCATAGTGCGTCCGAAAGCGCTAAGTTCCGCAGACCCAAGCCCGGGCACTAAGGCGGCCTGCGCAGCGATGTACTGATGGAGCTTCAGATTCCCACAGGTATTCGCTGAACAGGTTGCACCGACCTTCGCGACGGTCTGGACGTACTTTCGGACCAGTTCATTCCTGTTTTCTGTCGAAAACTTGTATGATCCCTGTCGGTCCACTTCGAGCATGCGTGCCATCATCGCCTGCTGCGCGTGTGGATTCGCTTTCTCGAAGAACTTATCCATCTCCAGACCGTTCTTGTCGGCGACGTATACGTCATAACTGTTCTGCCAGAAAACGCCATCCATACGTTCAGCAGACGTCGCCTGCCAACCGTAGAGGTTCTCCATCGTGTCGGCGATCTCGCGCGCCCCTGCATAGCCCGCATTCTGTGCAGCCTGAATCCACTTCGGATTCCAGTACCTCGCGTTCAATTCCGTGGCAATGAAGTTCTGGATCCCGGTAACCTTTTCTTTGCCCCGGGTCTTCATGTCGTTCACGTAGAACGCCGGCGCATTGCCACCGTTGGCAGTCTTGGTAGCGGCGTTTAATCCACCCGCGAACTCATAGAAGTCGTCATTGTCGAGGACACCATAGACGTTGGTGGCGCGGCTGTGGATGATCGCCTGGTTGCCTTCCAGATGTTTGGAGAGCGCATTGGGCACGGCCTCTCCCCAGAGTTCGGAGGAATACGCGTGGTTCATGTAGTTCGCGTAGACATCGGCCAAACCCTGAAGATTCCCGGCGTCTTTGCTCTGCTTCACCATGTTCGAAATACCGGCACCGTAGTCGCCTGGCGCTGCGGCAAACGAACGCGCGCTGGCTGCCTTGGCCGCGAGGTCAGGAGCAACGCCTGCCTTCCTTAGTGCCTCTGCTACCTGTCGGGTATGCCGAATGATCGCGTTGTCGCCATCCGCTGCGGCCAGTTTCGAAGCACGATCCAGCAACAGGACTTTATCGGGGAAGCCATCGCGGTAAATGCCGCCGAGGGTCAGTACGACATCGACACGTGGCCGACCGAGTTCCTGAAGAGGGATAAGCCGAAGACCGTCCACAGAGCCGCGTGCATTCCACTTCGGCTCGACTCCCATGAGATACATGGCCTCGGATTCCATGGCGCCTTGGTGCCGGATGGTCTCTCCGTACCACAGAACCATGCTGATCTTCTCGGGTACATTGTGCTCTTCCTGTTCGAACTTCGCGAGAGCCGCGCGAGCCATCTTTTTGCCGAGTTCCCAGGCTTCCTTGGTCGGCAACAGATTCGGATCGAAGTCGTGTATGTTTCTTCCGGTCGGGAGGCCCGCCGGTGTTCGGAGCGGATCGCCGGACATGCCGCTGGGCTCGAACCGGCCACTGAGTATGGTGACCAGACTCTCCAGTTCGCGGGCAGGAGACTGCCTCAGATTGCGCAGCCAAACGGCCCCCGCAGCAAATGCACTCTGCAGTTTGTCTTTCAGGAGCGGCGGGAGACTGGCTGGCAGAGAGGGCTGACGCTCTTCGCACAGAGCCTCTGCCCAGGTTGCGAGCTGAACCTTGTACTGCCGCAGTTCGGCATCCGACAGGCTCAGTTTGAGGAGTTCGCCAAGTGCCTCTTTCTGAGTCGCGGGGTCTGGCAATTTGCCGACCGTGTGAAGACCCAGCGGGATCGGTCCGGCTTCTGTGGCATCGAGAAAAGCCTCGACTTTCTCCTGCGTTACTTTCCAGTCGACCGCCTCCAGACGCAGCTGCAACTGTGTGTCCAGCCTGAGGCGACGAATCTCGGCAATCGCAGACTTTCGGTACTGCTCTTCCAGCGCCGGGGAAACGTCCTCTGTCTTTTGAAGATTTTCGAAGGTATTCCGCAGAGCAGCAAACTGGTCCTGCTCGCCGCCAGCCACGACCAGCGGAGTCAGGTGGCTGATCATCACTGCGGCGCTCCGCCGTCGGGCCGTTGTCGATTCCCCTCCGCCATCCATGATGTAGTAATACGCGTGCGGCAAGTCGCCGAGAATCGCCTCGGAACTGTCCCAGCCAGCCTGACCCACGTTCTTCCCCGGAAGGAACTCGAGATTTCCGTGGCGGCCAAAGTGAACGACCGCATCGGCCTTGAATTCATTGCGGTACCAGAGGTAGGTCGCGATGTATGAATGAGGTGGTGGGATGTTGATGTTGTGGGCTACCTCCATACTGCGCTCAAACGTGGTGCGCAGCGGTTGCGGCCCCAGGAACACATTGCCGATACGAATACCGGGCACGACGAAGAACTTCTCTCCGTCGCGTGCAGTGTAAGTCATCAGGTGCGACTTCTCCGGCGGTCCCCAGCCGGCATTGACGAAATCCTGAAACTGCTTCGGAAGCGACTGAAACCATGACCGGTACTTCTTCATGGAAACCAGCACGACATGGCCCTTCTCCACGAGAGCTTCCAGTTCGCCGGGAGCCCACACTTCGATGTTTCGGCCGCTGATTTCGAGCAGGGCTTCCAGTTCCTTTTCGGAAGGCAATGTTTCGCCGGTCTGATAACCGCTTTCCCGAAGCTTTGTCAGCACCTCCACGAGAGTCGGGAAGACGTTCAGGTAGCTGGCCCCGATGTTCCCTTTACCGGGCGGGTTGTTGAAGTAAAGCAGGCCAATGTGTTTTTCCGCGTTTGGCTTGTCCTGCAGCGCCAGCCACCGCGCACCGCGGTTTACCGCCATTTCGATTCGTTCGTGCACGGGTTTGGTAGACGAGCCAACCCCGCCCGCGATCTTCTCCGTCGTGCCGACCACGATGGGCTCGGTTGCGCCCGCGATCTCCGGAAGCGCCACCTGTGTGGAAAGGCGCTCAGGTGTGATGCCGAAGGCGGACCGGCTCCACACCTCGTAGGAATCGCGCGAAGTCATGAGGTCGATCACGTGCAGGCCATAGCGTTCCAAGGTTTCGCTGTCGGAGGCCTGCGCAAAACCCAAATTGAAGGAGTAGAGCAGGCGCAACGGAGAGTTGCCCGGTTCGCCCAGGAATGGGGCAAGAGCAGGGACCGGCCAGCCGAAAACCGGCACGGCGCCTACGCCGCGCTTCTCGAGCGTCGTGATCAGAGCGTCGATGTGCGCCAGGTCGTTCAGTTTGTAGTTCGTTTGATAGAAGAGGATTCCGGCAAGCGGCGCTCTTTCCGGGACGAGGTGTTGCGCGCGGTACCAAGCGAGATAGTCCGGCAGCGACTCAAAAGGTCTCGGGGCCTTTGGATGATAAATGCCCTGGACTACATGGCGAACGGGCGCTGGTATCGAGATGTGTCGCTCGCCGCCGCCTAGTTTGTAACAGTACGCAAGAAACGCGGCGAGATTGTCCACCCCTCCGTTGTCCCAGTATTCGTAGGCTGCCGCGCTGGCTTTGACGTCCGGCTTCACCTGCCAGCGGTGCTCTGCGAGGTCTGGCGGCTGCGCGATCACAACGGCCCCGGCAGCTGCGGCCTTCCGCGCTGCCGGGGCAAACTGCGCGTACAAGCTCGCGCTCATCACGTACGAATAGATCACGCGAGCCCCGGCAAGTCTTTCGGGAGTGGTTTCCCCATCGATCACCACGAGATCGACGAGTCCTGACCCGTTGGCGCGCTCGAACTCACGCAGGGCGTCGGGGAGTAGCTGAGGATTGCTGGTGTAGACGGCGACGCGCACGGGATCAGCCGCGTGCATAGCCCAAGGGGCCATCAACGCCAACAGAGCAAGTTGTGCACAACGCTTCATACGCGGTATCGGAAGCCGACAACAAGGCCTCGAATCTATCATCTCTCGTGCTACCAAATTTATGTTCGTGCGAAAGCTGCCAGACCAGCGAATCCTTCAATCGGGACTACGCGACGGTTGCGGAATCGGATGTCGTTAGCCGGAAAAAGGATGTGGTGATTTGCCGCACGGCAACGCCTGCGCATCCCCGAGTGATATACACTCGTGATTTGAGACGTCTTCTGTCCATCTTTTTGCTGGTAATCCTCAGCTCGTCGCTGCTGGTGCCCGCGTTTGGCTCAGATTCCGACGACTCAAGTCTGCCCGCCTGTTGCCGGCGTAACGGCAAGCATCATTGCTCGATGTCGATGTCCCACGGTTCGTCAGAATCGGGACCCGGTTTCCGAGCGAATGCAAAGTGCCCCCTCTTCCCTCAGACCATAGCCGCGCCCGCAGTCTTTCATGCTGCAGTAGACGGGCATCCGGCGTCAGGCTCTTTTTCGAATGAATGTTCCGTCCTCCGGGTAACGGCCGATCAACCAGTTCTCCAAACTCCCCGTGGGCACTCGCATCAAAAGCGTGGCCCTCCCTCATCTGGCCGCTTCGAGTAGGAATCACTCTTTTCCCATCTTTTCGGGCGTTCAGGGTTAAAATCAATCCCGGACTCCCGCAATTGCCTGCGCATTTACTCGCGTGCCGGGAGATTTGAGCGTCTGATTAGTAATCTCGAAGCACACCCAACCACCCTAAGCGGCGCTCCTCCAAGGCCAACCTCTCACGCGAAATCCAGATGGACGGGCGTCGGGAAGGCCGTTTTCAACCAGGTCGCGTGCCACATCTGAGCAGTCGTGGAGGCACGTATTACTCAATCGGACCCATATGAAGAGACCCGACGAAAATCACATCATTAGAGCTTTACGATTTATTGCGATATCCCTCGCCTTATCTTTTATCCTCATTGCTCAGTCATCCGGATTGTCCGACGTTATTACGGGCACCGTGACCGATCCTGCCGGAGCACCCGTCGAAGGCGCGACCGTGAAGGTAACCAGTACTGGAGCAAATTGGACCGCCACCGCCAGGACCAATGAAAGCGGGGCTTTTAGCTTCGAATCAGTCCCGCCCGGAGCTTTTAAGGTCACGATCCTGCAGAAGGGCTTCGACGCTGAAGAGCGGCAGATTGAAGCCACGAGTCGCAGCGCTCCGGTAAACATCCAATTGAAGGTTGCCGGCCTGAATTCTTCCGTCGTCGTAACCGGCGGGCGCGATGCGGTGGAGATCGACAAGTCCGTAGTCGCCGTCAACGCCGTCAATCGAGAAAACATCGACGTCCGAAACGTGCGGCTCATCGACCAGTCGCTCAGCTATGAGGAAGGCGTCAACGTGTATCGCCAGAAGGGTGCGGCGGACACAAGCACGGCCGTCGGAATGCGGGGTTTTGCCGCAAACTCGCCCCGCGTCCTCGTGCTTCTGGATGGCCAACCCATCAACGATGCCTACTCAGGCAAAGCTCCCTGGGCGCTCCTTCCCGTAGCCGAAATGGAGAGCGTTGAGGTTGCCCGCGGCCCGGGCTCTGTTCTCTATGGCGGTAACGCGATGGCGGGGGTCATTCAGATGTTTACCCGGCCCGTCACGGAACGAAGTGTCGAGTTGAGCGGCCAGTATGGAGCCTACGGAACCGAAATGCTCGCCGCCCGCTACAGTGACCGGTTCTGGAAGAAGTTGGGCTTCACGGGAAGCTATTCCAAGCTGCAGTTGCATGGGTATCCCACCGGTCCCGGCGTATATGCCAGTGCCTCTAATGCAACTACAGCATCGTCGCCAATACTGCCGACGCCACCGATCGTTCTCAGTAATACGGGCGCTGTTCGCTACCAGATCGGGACGCAGGGCAACAATGGATTCTTTCAGGATGCCATCCGAACCAGATTCGACTACACACTGTCCGAGAAGACGACGTTCTCGTTCCAATACATGCAACTGCGGCAACAGTATGGCTACAACGCCTCAGTGCCTACCGTTCGTGACAGTTCAGGCAACCCGATCACGAGCGGTTCTTTCTTCTTCAACTATGGTGGCTTGAAGCAGATTGCCATCACCCCCTCCCTCTTCGTGGCCGGGCCTGGAGGCGAGACTATCGAGTACTTGATCGGATCGCTTTACCACACGTTCAGCGCCCGGAGTTGGCTGCGGATCGGCGCGGGCACAACCGATGCTGTCGACAACTGGTTCTCCTTGCCAGCCGGCGGGTCGACGTTCTCCGGCGGTCCGGGAACTACAACGCAGTATCCGAATCGCTCCAATCACGCAGATATTCAATGGAATCTCACACCATCCGGCCGCCAAAAATACATCTTCGGGGCGGAGGTCCGCCAGGACATCACGCGCAATGCGAACTACAATCTGTCCAACTTCGCGATTCGCGACAGCAAGATTCTGTTCACCAAAGGGGCCGAAGGACTGGTCATTGCACCGGCGGCATTTGCTCAGGCTGATTACGCCCTTACGAAACATGTTTCTCTGCAACTCGGTGGGCGACTTGAGGAATGGCGCACCTATAGTGGACGTTCTCAGGCGTCGCCCACTGCGGCGTTGCTTGTCCTTCCTTCCCGGTCCCAGAATGCGATTACCGGACGCGCGGGTCTCTCCTGGCAGCTTCCGAAGGATTTCACTCTTCGCTTCGTCGCCGCGAACGCGTTCCGCGGCCCAGCCGTCAACAATCTTTACGCCGCCTCAAGTTATCCACCCGGCACCGTCACGCTCGCCAATCCCGCGCTTAAGCCGGAAAGCGTTCGCAGCTTCGAGGTGGGCATCCGCAAACGGTTCGGAAGCCGCTTCAGCGCGGACACTACATTCTTTCAGAACTACGTACAAAACCTGATCTACACCTCAACTGATCTCGTTGACGATCCTACCGGGAATACTCGCATCAGCATTAACGCCGGGCGTTCTTACGCTCAGGGTATCGAAGCAGGTTTCCGGGAGCAGGTTCTTCCCTGGCTTCGCGTCTCCGAGACTTACACGCTCAACGTCTCCCGGATCACGGACAACGCCGCAGTACCCGCTTCGGTTGGCAGATACGTGCCCGGCGTTCCCAAGACAGCGGCTACCTTTTCGATCCTCGCGGACCATCACCGGTGGACCGGATCTCTTTCGGGTCGGTACATTTCGGGGTTCTTCTCGACCGATGCGAATACGGACAAAGTCCGGGGTGTCCCCGGTAGCTACTCTCCGTACTTCGTCGCCGAGGCAACCGGCGGCTATCAGCTTCCGCACGGCGTCACTTTGTTCGCCACTCTCGACAACATACTCGACAGGCGCTACTACCAGTTCTATCTTGAGCCGGGCCGCAGCGCCTATGTCGGAATGAGAATTCGCCTTGGCGGGGCGCACTAACGCAGGAAGAGGAGATCCAAGACCATGAACATCGTCCAGCGCATCGTCCAGAAGCCCCGCTCGATTGCCGCGCGGGAATGGCTTTTCCAAATCCACCTCTACACCGGCCTGATTGCCGGGCTCTACGCAGTTCTCATTAGCGTTACCGGAAGTGCGCTTGTTTTTCAGCCGCAGTTCCGTGACTGGCAGGATCGAGACTTCACGGAGGTCGCCGGCTCAGGCCCACATATCTCGGTCGGACAGGCTTTGGCCGCTGTTCAAAAAGCCCATCCTGACTTCCACATCATGAGTATCCGCCCGCCCGCGACCATGAACAGCCCGTTCCGCATCTCAGCGCAGCATATGGGTGGCAACGAATTCTTCATCAACCCCTTCACCGGCGTCATCATTGGTCAGGGTCACACGCGGAAGGACTTCGTCAGTTGGCTTCAGCAACTTCATTTCAACCTGCTTTCCGGGAAAACGGGTCGCCTCGTGAACGGCGTGGGAGGCCTGATGCTGGTGCTGTTGAGCGCCACCGGCCTTGTCATCTGGTGGCCTGGCGTGGCGGGCTTCTGGCGGGCGATGAACATCAACTGGCGGGCGCGCTGGGAGCGCGTGAACTATGACATCCACAGCTCGATCGGTTTCTTCACGCTGGCATTCACGCTGGTGATCTCGCTCACCGGCGCCTACTATGCCTGGCCTGAGCAGACCAAAGACCTGGTGAGCCGTTTCTCGCCAATGCGGCAGCGTGCTGTTGCGCCTCGGCTTCCCGCCCGTCCCAAAGGTCGCGACGTTCCGGTGGACTTGCTCGTCGAAAACGCCCGCAAGGCTGTACCCGGAGCCTGGGTCAGCATGATCATGCTGTCCCACGGGGCTGGGCAGCCCGTGAAAGTCACACTCATGAACGGTGGCGCCCGCGAGTATCAGAACTCAAATTACGTGTATCTCGATCCGTGGACCGGAGATGTCGTTCGCGTCGACGCGGTGAGCACGCGGTCGGCGGGTGATGCCATCGTCGCGTGGATTGGTCCCCTTCATTTCGGGACGTTCGGCGGTGGCACGCCGCTCTACGTCCTCTGGATGCTGCTGGGACTCAGCCCGGCTGTTCTGGGCGTGAGCGGAATCCTGATGTGGTGGAATCGCGTCGCAGTGAAGCAGCTCAGGAAGTTTCGCGCAGCCAAACCAGTTCTCACAACTCATTCGGTGGGGGAACTGGAGCAAGTACCGCGGTAAGCACTTTCTCATACCGAGTTCACAGGAGAAAACAATGAATGTGACAAGGCGCGATCTGGGAATAACACTGGCCGCTGGTTCACTTGCCGGGATCGGATTGGCCAGCGCCGCGCAGGAACTCGCGCCGCCCCCAGGCTACCACGTAATGGACATGGGTGGCCTCAAACATCTGAAGCCAGACAAACCGGAACGAATCGCTATGGTCATTTATCCGGGCATGACGCCGCTCGATTTGGTCGGTCCGCAGCAGGCGTTTGGTTATACGCAGGGTTGCAAGGTTGACCTCGTAGCCGAGTCGATGGACCCGGTCGTGACGGATATCGGCCTCAAGATCTTGCCTACAATGACCTTCGACAAGATGACCGGAC
>Ga0208872_1001687_pt1 | contig 13328 bp, 16 predicted proteins | sample CryBogCBH12Aug08_FD_185508 | JGI IMG/M metagenome (GOLD analysis project Ga0208872, IMG submission 185508) | Freshwater microbial communities from Crystal Bog, Wisconsin, USA - CBH12Aug08 (SPAdes) | ecosystem: Environmental > Aquatic > Freshwater > Lake | place: Crystal Bog, Wisconsin, USA...
AAGCGTATCATATAGATTATTTAATCCATATTCTTTGACGTATGGCTCCCATATCTCAACGCCGGTTATGTTGGAATTTGGGAACATCATTGCGTATGTTCCAGAACCAACACCAATATCGAGTATTCGGTCGTGATTTAGTTTATTGACCACACAACGCGTATAGTCCTTCCCTGCCTCAAAGCTGGTAGCCATAGACCCTTCCTTCTATGTCTAATATATATTATGAAGGCTGATTCTCAGTTTCAGAACTAATATGACTAATTTGGGTTTTAGCCTGACTTTTCATAGAATCAATAATGTCTGCTGCTTGTATGTATGGCATGTTACCGACCCCCTGCATGACGGTATTCCATTGAGCAACGGTTAATTCAATAGAGATTTTTTGGTTTTCCATAGTCTTCCCCTTCTACTTGGTTACGTTATTGCCAAGGTAATGGCGGTATGACAACTTGCGGAGTTATAATACTTTCAATTTGAACATCAAGACCATTTTTAAGTTCTGCTACATTATCCGCACCCAAGGCCGCTGTCACCCATCCAATTACTTCGTCATGGGTTAAATTGGCGTAATCAATAAAGTCTGACGTAGGATCAAACTCTATTGGCGTTGTCCCAGATGTGCGGACAAGGATTGTCCCGTCTGTCGCCTCAAGATGCCACGCTACAGAAGAGACAACGTTTGTATGTCCTTCAGATTGTGGCTGGCACATCATAGAAATAACAAACCAAGTGTAGTTATTTGACATTGCGTTCTCTATTTAGGTTAAGCAGCCACGGCTTTAATGACCGCAAAGTTAATTACTGGAGCATCTGTCGCTGTGCCACCTGTTGTATAGAATGTAATGTTAAAGCTTCCAGCAGCGACAGCCGAGACACTTAAGTTATAGACGTTAGTAGCACCAGATTTTATGGACAATAAAATGACGTCTGTGGCTGCAACAGTTGTATTAGTAACGGTAAATGTTGCAGGAGTAGCCGAACCCGCCGCAGAGAACATGGTTATTGCACCAGATATCTTACTTAGGGTTACACCCGTAGTTCGGGAAGTTCCCTGAGTAACAGTTCCTCCTGCACCTGTTGAGTATCCAATACCAGAAGATCCGGGAGATAGAACACCTCCTGCAGCAGTAATGACGCCGGCAGTGCTAATTTGAGCAGTTTGTGTTGTAGCAATACCGCCAGTGTAAAAAGTAAGGGTATCAGAAGATCCAACACTTATGCGACCGTTACCTGTTGCATAATCAATGACAGTTCCGTCTGTGTAGGTGCCAGAGAATATTCCGTTAGATAAATAGCCAAGCGCCGCAGTTACGTTCCCTGAAGCATCAGCAATAAACTTACCTGTAGAAATATTGAGGGATGCCCCAAAAGACGTAAGAGACGAGGATGTAATGCCGGATGGCAATGTTGTCCCGGTAAGGGAAGAAGCTGGTAAGCCAGTGCAGTTCGTTAGCGTTCCAGACGATGGCGTCCCCAAGGAAGGCGTTACGAAAGTAGGTGACGTTGCGAATACGAGAGCTCCAGTTCCTGTGGCCCCGGTAGATGTAACACCCTCAAGAGTAACGTGACCAGTAACCGAAAGGGTAGATGTAAAAGACACAGCGCCAGTTGCTATTAAAGTTGTAGCACCAAGCGCCCACGCATTTGTTAGAGTTGCGTTTGTTCCAGCGACAGGCGTCTCAAAAAATGCTCCATAAGCATTTGTGTAAGTCGTTGCAGAAGACGCGGCAAAGGTCACAGCCTTGAATGCGTCGCCATATATAGACGCCACTGTCCCAGAAGACGAGCTATCGGTAAATGTCGCGGCTGGTAGGGTCAGCCTTATTCCCGCAGTCGTCCAAGCGGCAGCTGTTAAACCTCCTGTGACAGTTAGGCGGGATGAGGCCAAAGACGAACCAACGGACATCCCAGTTGGGGTTATATGCCACTGTGCGGACCCTGAAACATCTATCTCAAAGAAGCCGCTCCCTGCTACAAAAGCAGCATATGCAGTATTAGCCGCATTATTAAGAAAGTTAACCGAACTTAATCCGTCGGAATTGCGCCCAATGAGGTTTAATGTTTGAGCCGCAGCGCTTGTCTGGATGCATAGTGGAGCATTTAATACAGAAGTCCCTATACCAACACGTCCAATTTCATTAATTATTACTCTCTGCGTGGCGCTAGTAAAAAATTTAATTGGAGTTGCGCTATTATTAAATATTCCTGATATTCCTGTGTCATCGTAATACATATAAAATGAACTACTGACGCCAACATTACCTACGTTGGTAGTAGAATTTTTGATAAGTGCAGATTTTACTCCTCCTATATCATTATCAATCCACAGTGACGAATAAGCATAAGAACTAGAGCTTCCGTTCTGTATGCGGGCACCTTGTATTGATGCATCATTAGTATAGACATCAAGCCTATAACTAGGCGTTGTTGTTCCAACACCAAAATTACCCGACGTATCAATCAAGGCCTTTCCAGTATTATTAGTCCAAAATGTCAAAGAGTGATTAGACTTTGTCCCAATAGCCGCCTGAATACTGGCGCTATTCCAAATAATAGTGGTAACTGTGCCATCTGTAACAGATATTCCATTATTGGTAGGAGATAATACGCTAAGTCTTGCTGTTGGATTCTGTCCTATGCCGACATTTCCAGATCCATCTATTGTTAATCTTGTAGATCCAGCAGTTGCAACCATAACAAAACTATTACCACCTATAACGGATGCATAAACCGTAGAATGGTCATTGCTAACAAAATTAAAAGAGCTAAGGCCATCCGTTGCTCGGCCAATCATATTGTATGTTTGAGCATTAATATTTGTTTGAATTGTAAGAGGAGCATTTAATGTAGTTGTGCCTATACCTAATTGGTTGTTGGTATTATCCCAATATAATTTAGAATTATTTTGAGATACAATACCGCCAGACCCAGAAAAAAGTATAGACCCTTGAGTTAACGGAATTATAGAAAGCGTCCCATCAATAGTGACATTGCCACTAAAAACAGGGTTGGTTTCTAAATACGAAAAATTGGCGTCAAGATAAGAAAGGGGAATTGTGTTGCCGTTTGGTATTGAGGCAAATACATAAGGAACAGGCATTACATCACCCTATTTGTTGTAAGACAATCATCTGTTTGTGCTTCGAAATACTTCATACCAGTCTGTGCCGTTTGATATTAGTGTAATAGAATAATCAGAAGCTAGTCCGTTTCGCCCTCTTGGGTTTCCGTAAAACACATGTCACATTGAGATTGCAACGGCCGCGTCAACCTACTCCTTATACATTTACACTTCTGGTTACTTCATACCATATTACTCCATCGCATATTAATGTTAAAGTATCACTTGATGTAGTTGAGAATGTTGAATTTAAACGAAGTGTTGCGCTACTTGCAACAGTATTGCCGCCGAGAAAACCAAACGTAACAGTTCTTCCCGGCCACCCGCCAGTAAAAGCTGTTATCGCTGTTGCTCCGCTTATTCTAAAATAATTCCCTTGAATTGGTAAATTGACGGTAGATTGTGCGGTAAGGTCATAAAATACTTGAGTTCCAGAATAAATTGGGCAACTTATTCCAGAGCTAATATCATTGGTTGAATTAAGATTTATGTAGGGAGAGTTACCAGAATTATTCAACAAAGCAGTTGTGTAATTATTAAAAATACAAGAATCAAAAGTTGCTTTAGCATTCGTGTTGGATACATTTACCGCACTTGCTAATCCTCCTTGAAAATATACATTAGTTGCAAAAATGCCTCCACCTGATATTTTAACAGTGTCAGATGCAGACGATCCTAATGTCCCTCCCATAAAAAATACATTTTGTAATGGCTGCAAACTTATATTTACATTAACGGCTTGAGAAACAAACGCACAATTCGTAAAAACAATATCGTTTGAAGTTCCTTCGACAATCAAACCTGTATATCCAGATGCAGCATCTTGAACTCCATCAGCGCCGCATCCAACAAATCTCATACCGGTCAGATTTGTTACTCTATGACCAACCGTATAACCAAAAGAAAAACAATATTGAGATTGTCCAGCATCATTTTGAGTATCATAGGCAAATGCTGTGCCAGAACGTCCTATTAATGCTAATTGCTCTGCTGGTGTAGTAACAGGACTAGTATAGCCCTGAGCAGCAAATGGCCAACCTTCGCAATATTCTAAATATGTTGGATCGCCAGATCCATATACATATATACCATTATTGCAATCAAATAAAACACGTGAACAAAAAACTCTGGCAACTCTATTTATATAAACAGCTTGGTTGAAACCTACAATTTGCAATCTTTCAAGAGTAACATTTGTCCCAGCATTAATAGCAGTTCCCGTCCATCCAATTGAATTTGATTGTGGGAATGTCATTCCGTAAGGAAGAACATGCAAATCTCTAACGGCAGATAACTGATCACAAATTATTGTAGCCCCAGATCCCAATAATATAGTTGACTCAAAAGGTGCAAGCGCAGGACCAATGCGCGTAACAGTATTATAACCAGACTCATTAAGCCAACCAAGACCAGCAAGAGTGACGCCAATAGCAACAGTAAATGAACTTGCAGAATAAAATATACTTCCAGACGTCCCTTGCAAATATACAGTCATATTATTTCCAGCAGCATTCAAAGCAGCTTGAATTGCAGCATGGTCATCTGTAGTTCCATCTCCTTTAGCTCCAAACTGAGCTAAAGTCATTGACTCTGCCGGAACGCGGAGCCAAGCACTAGAGCCGTCTCCTCCAGTAGGGACAATTATGGTTCCATAATTTTCGACGTAAGTTCCGGGAGCAGCCCCCTTCACGCCATAAAAAAATCCACCGCCTCCGTCGCCGTCTGCGTAATATCCACCAACAATAACATTTACCCCAACTGTTACAGTTAGGATTCGCAAGGCTGCAATATTGGCAACAAAATTTGTGGAGGAAGAAGATTGTCCGCCAGCAAGGTTCGCAATTTGTGATGTCGTAATACGAACAGATGTTCCCTCCTGAACAGCCTCAAGCTGTTCTGATCCACTTATGGATATTGCTACTGGAAGATTAGGGATTTGAACATTAGACATTAATATTTTCCCGTTTATCTGTTCGCGCTTCGAGATACTTCATACCAGTTTGTGCCGTTGGAGACTAGCGTAAGTGAAGAATCCGCCGCCGTTACGAATGCAGAGTTTAAATACAGGTTATTAACATTGCTGACTTGCAGCGCAGCTGTAAATACAAGAGTAACAACCCTTCCAGATGGCAATGCAGTAATGCCATTAATATTGGTATTACCTGTAATTGTATATGTTTGTGTATAATCTCCATAATCTGGAAGTGTAACGGCGCTCGCAGAAGCAACCGAAATTGGAGAGTAACCAGTAACATAAGTTGTCGAACCAGAAGCTATTGAATATGTTGGCGTGGTCCCAAATGTGCAACCAACTTGGATTATTCTCCCAGAAGCAGAAGATCCTCCGTTTACGAAAGTTGTAACACTTGGCGCTAAAGAAGTGTTATTTGTTAAAAAATTACAATTATAAAAATTAATAATTGGTGTCCCTGACACAGAATTTGCATAATAATTTTGAAAACCCGATTTAAATACACAATCATAAAAATAAACATCACCCCCAGTTGCTTTTACCAATCCCGTCAATGGACCGGTATTAGGGTCCCAATTTCCTACACCCCAAAAAGTGCACTCTTCTATAAGAAGATTCCCTCTATATTCAGCATTTGGGTCATATGTAGTTGTTGGTTGGTTCATGACAACTGTAACAGCCTCGGTAGCACTAAATAGGCCAACGGTTGCGATTCCTACGTTTGTAAATCTAAATCCATTAGAATTAATTCCGCCTGCTGTTAAACTACCGCAAACCACAGAGGTTCCGGGAGTAGAAATTATAATAGGAGCGCCGCCCCAAGTCGCTGCTATCTCAAATGTATTAGTTGTTGTTGAAACTACATAATAATAAGTTGAAGGAGATATACCTGTAGGGAATGTTGAAGCGCTAAATTGGACGGCGTTTCCATATTGAAGACCGTGATTTGGCCAATTTATAATGCCGGGCGATCCAGTAGTTATAGTAACAGCAGAATTAGCATTTCTTTGAACATTAATAGGAAAAGTGCATCCCTCAATAAAGCCGCCAACCCATGCGCCATAACTATATTGAAAATCAAGCGCGTCACTTGGGGATGTTGGGGATTGACCAAATTGTATTGCAGCATAACAATCACTGATACTGCATCCAGAAAAAGTCACAGCATCATTATGACCCATTAAAACGCCAATACCATTTTTTTGCACCCAAGCGTATAAATTATTTGGATTCGTAAGAGAAGCATTAGGAGAACCAAGTAAATAATTAAGTCCCGAACAACTAAGATCTTCAATTAAATCGCCACCATAATCTCCATTTAAAATCAAAAAAGTTTTAAGTATTGTTCCCCAGCATGAAGTTATCCTAACAGGAAGGCGAGGGGCGCATAAATAAATAGCAATATAAGAATTAACAAAATAACAATTTTCTATTATACCACTTGGGCCATCGTAATCATAATTACTTATGGTAGGAGGGAACACAATTGGTATAACAGGATTATTTGTTGTTGGATAGTTAGGATCAACGATATGATCAACTTGTCCGGGATATACAAATGTAAACCCAGACAATGTTGTTGTAACGCCCATCCTAATAGCGCTACCGGTTGTCGTCCCCGATATTCCCTGTGTCCCAGCACCCCAATTAATGACTAAACAATATCCCCCATAATATTGTGATACTGATGCTGCGAAATTATTATGAACAGGAAGAGTCGTAGATCCTACAAGTCCTGTTCCATTCTTAATCCATACTTGAGAATTAAGTAAGTATCCATACTTAACTGGTGGGACAAAAACATTGCCTCCATTAATAGAATTGGAATAAGAAAGAGCAGCATTGAAGGCAGGAGAGTCATCTGTTCCGGTAGAAGTATTAGGGTTATAATCACCTTTTGCACCAAACATTTTTACGTTAAGAACATCAAAAATTCTTAACCACGCACTAGAAGCAGTTATACCTAATCCAGTTGTAATTATTGTCCCACCATTATCTGTATACGGTCCACCAGTAGTGACTGGATAAAAATAACCGCCCCCACCATCACCGTCCGTGTAATATCCATTAACTAAAATATTTAAATTAGAATTTACTGGAAATGCACGAAGATAAGCAATCGTATTAATAACTTTAATAGGAAGGTTATTAATAATTGAAGTTGTCTCATTGTCTAAATAAGTAAAATTGGCATCAAGCTCAGAAAGTGGAATAGGTCCAGCTTGAGTGCCAAAAGCATATGGAACGGACATTACAAATCCTCTCTAAGACTAAGACCTAGACCAAACTGTTACCAACAAATTATTGTTCACCCAACCAACACTTGTCCCCGTATTATTGCCCCAAGAAGGTGAAATTGTAGGACTTGTCCAAAGAAGTTGGTAGGACTGGTTATTTGTCCAATACATTGGATATACATTACTATTGTCCCAAAATACATAGTTAACTCCCGTAAGGGGCCCAGTATATGGGATAGATGTATTTCCATATGGAAGGCCGGGGTCCCCGTTGCCGGGTGTGTTCAATAGCGTTCCGGGGAACTCATTTAGTCCACCCGGCGGCTCACCTGTTTGCTGTGTGACACGGGTATCATTATTCTGTGTTATTCTTGTATTACCACCCGGAACCGGTATGCCCGTGGTAGGATCGACAGTATTCTGACCAGATGTCTGCCGTATGTCAGTTTCAGCCGCGTAATAATCCTGCGTGCGAGGATTCATAATCGGCACAGGATCTGCCGGAACAACAATCGCGCGAAGCTGTTGCTGGGGGACGTCCAAGCAGCTATTGCAAACAAGGACGCGCGTGTTCATTAAGCTTGCACCACGCCAGTCATACTGCCAAGAAAGCTTGTCGTGGTTATAGAGGAACCCACAACGGTCGCATATGCCGAAGGCGCGTGGGTTTCTTGAGGATGTCTGTGCGCGACCTGAGCGGCTGGCGTATCCCATTTTTCTCCCTACCTAAAGTAAGAAGTGATCTGAGGGGATATGTATTGTTGTGCCGTCTCAATGTTCTGTGCGGCGGCAATTTGATATGACTCATCTGCCATTGGCTTTAACATTGCCACTTTGTCGGGAGACCATATCTGTGCAAGCCTAAATGCCAGACCATACACCATAGCCTCAAGCCAAATAGCTGGAATGTCTAATGCCTCGGTGCCGTTCATATTTGCGTCCTGAATACGCAAAACGCTATAATAATTCAGAGTTGTTTCCCCGCCATCTGGAACGGGCCAGAGATAAATGCTGGGAGACAGCAAGCGATCAAACCAATAAGTAGTCGGAAAACCTTGTTGAGCCTTATTAGGATAAGAAGCATATTCCGTTCGGCTTATTGGAAGAATTATTCTGTCAGTATTTGTCGTTCCATTTGTCGTCGTGATGTATGCATCAAGGATAACGACAACATTTGATGGAACAGAATAATTTAACGTCCCTTGAACAAGAGGGACAGAAGTAAGTGTTACCTGCCAAAGATTTACGCCTTCATTGCTCCACCTCGTAAACATGAGGTTTGTGGCGAGACGAGACGCATCAATGTGCTCTTGAAGAAGAGCAGTAGGCCTAACGCCTATAAGCTGGTAAGCATAAACTGTAAGCTCACCAAGCGACGGATCAAATGTGTATGTGCCGCTGGTGGCCATTTCCTACCCTATTATTGTGATGCTAGACCGCTACCTATAGATATACCAGAAGTCTGAGAAAGGCCTGTCCCATTATTAAGACCGCCGGTTGTATTAACGAGGCGCGCCATTAGTAAGGTCCATTGCTATCTTGAACGAATGTAGCAGTCACAGAACCGCTACCGCTGTTTAGTAAGATTCGAGCAAAGATTGGAGCAAACAAGAAATTACTTTGTTTTGTGGCACTTGCTCCAACAACATTTGTATCAGATGAACTTACCCAATTTACGTTAGCAATAGTCACTGGATTTGTCGGGCTATTTGGGTCGTCGAGAGTTGACTGAACAGTATAGTTAACCGTTCCGGTCACATTGCACTGAATCGAGATATTAGATGGAGAATATTCATCAAATCTTACCCACTCACTGCCAGATACGGCACTCGTGCCAACCGTTATTGTTGAAGCCGTAGAGTTGCTGGCCACGATTGATGTTACTGTCGCGTAGTCAATGACGCTCGTTACGGCAGTGGCATTGCCGCCAGTTAGAACTTCAGACGCGGCAGAACCGGCGTATGTCGTGCCAGTAATTGTGAACGTTATGCCGCTGTCATTGCCGGCACTTGTGATTGAGATATGTCTAGGCTTGTCAAGAGTGGCAACGCCGCCAGAAACGAGTGAACCATTAAGAGTAACCGTCAAACTAGGTGACGTTAATGTTTGGCTCGTCGCAATGTTATTGGCTGAAGCCGTTACGAGAGGACCCGCAGTAACAACAATAGGACGCATTAGTGCTTTTCCTTTTTGTGCTGGGCCCGTGCAGCCGCAACATTATCGATTAAATTCGGATAAGGACGACCAGCGGCCCTAGCCTTGGCTTTTGCCATTCTAACACCTTTTGCGTTTAAAGCTTTATGCTTTGCGTCTTTAGGTGCGTCTTTTTCCCAAAATGGCTTAGACATTTGATGTTTCCTCACAAACAAATTCATCGCCATATTTTTCTATGTATAAATCTGCTTCTGCATCACCATTAGATGCCAACAAATATATTCTAGCATATTCTAGCAATTCAGGGTCGTCTTTAAACTGCCCTAACCCTTGATTACACCTATTACACAGCATCCCTCTAATTTTATTGGTTTTATGGTCATGATCTACTACTAGGTTAGACATATCTCCGCATATTGTGCAATTATGAGTTGTTTCAATTAAATAAGATAAGTCTTTATCTCCAATCATATCCCTGTAAATACCGCGCCTGATCCCGTTTCTATAAGAGTTTCTGCAATCTCTGCACCAGCTATCTAATCCATTCTTCTTCTTATTATGAAGAGGAAAGAATTTTGCCGTCTCAGGCTTTTCAATCTTGCAGCGCGTGCAAGCTAACATTTAACATCCCATTTCTTCAAAGCTAAATTTATTCTGCTATTAGGGTCATGAGCCGTTTTAGCAGAAGTTAATCTTTTTTTCATCCCGCACATACGGGCCCGAAAATTATCTCTACGATCAGCAGCAGCAGGGCTTTTTGCAGCCTGCTCTTTCGATACCGGCGGCTTCAGGTTGTGACCCTCAGCCTTGGCGGACGCACGGCCCTTGGCATTAAGGCCACCTTCAGGGTTCTTTCCCTCTGATCGCTGCCAAGTGGGCGTTTTCGCCATATCTAATCTCCAAAAGAGCGACGAGGGTCACTTTTAACCCTCGTCGACTTTAGCACCGACAAATCTCAATAATGAGAAGCCGGACCGCGTGGTTTGCCTTGAGCAGCTGAGGAGAAGACGCCGCCGCCGCTTGCGCGACCCTTGCGTCCCTTAGCAGCCTTGGACATTACGCCACAACCACCCGCAGCCTTTTTAGCACGACCGCCTTTTTTGAAGACGTCGGTGCCCTTTTCCATTGCTTCCGCAACGTGGCTATTTTCAGCATTGTAAAGGCTCTTTTTGGAGCCCTTAGTATCTGGATCTTTAGTTTGAGATACCATTATGGACTCCTATTAGTTTGATGACGTCAGCTGGATGTAGTTAATAATAACATTAACATAACCAGCGGTTGCCGCAGTCCCTACTGGTGTAACAGTCACAACAACTGGAGCAACAGTTGGTGCGGCTACGCCCAATACGGTCTGATTTGACATAGCGGCAAGCTGTGCCGCTGTGTATGTTGGCGCAATGCGGCCCGTTGCAGTTTTAACATCCACACTACCAACATACGTCGTTGCAGCAGCAGATGTGCCAATGGACAGCGTAGCAGAAGTGCCAGAATTAAAAGCAGTCAGAACGTCGATATCGAACGACGTGATCTGAGAACCGGCGGGTATATATATCGTTGCAGAAACAGCAGTAGCGCCGTTTTGCGTTAGTGCCACAGACTGAGCCAGTCTGGCAAAACCTGTATTAGGTCCATTGGTTTGGCCCTGCTGCAGGTCTCCCGACGTGATCGGCCCAGTGAAGTTTGTCTGACCCATTAGGTCTCTCCTTCAAAGTTATGGGGCCTCAATTAAGAGGCCCCGATGCCGTTACGACGTTGGGAAGTTGCCGTAAATTGAACGCCAGTTGTAGTATCCGAAACTGTAACGTTCATAACCCTTTACGAGCAAGTTATCGGTTACGAAGTCGACCTGCATGTCGGACTCAAACTTAACGCGCTCCATGTAGCTCAAGCCGTCAATGTTAGTCAGCAAGAACCAAGCATAGGAAGACGTCAAGAAGTCGTTAACCATGTAGCCTTCAGGCAAGCCACCTGCAGTCATCATGATCGCATTCACGTCATTGTCTGCAGTGCCCGGACGCAGTTCAGTCTTTGTAAGACGAATTGCAACTGGCTCCAACTGAGGCGGAACAACGAGACGACGACCACGAGCAAACACTTTCAGGCCGGCTTGGTCTTTGAAGTTCGTGCGGATAGCAATCATGCTATTCAGCAACGTAGCTTCGTTAAGATCAACCTGAACTGATGGCGTGTTAGCAACAGTTGAACCATCGATTGGATGCGCCGTCGAGCAGAGTGCCTGACCGTCGCCGCCAATTGACGCATTATACGTCGTTGCAGTGTTCAGAATGTTAGCGCCGTAGATCTCTTTCGTCTGATGGAAAGATTCAACGAGGCCAAGGTTCGACGGCATGAACTGTGATTTATACAGGTTGTCGTCGATTGCTTTGCGCGTGATCGCATAGCCGAGAGCAATTTCTGTGTGCTCTTGGTTGTAGATGTAACGCTCACCAGCTGAGTTGTCGAACGCGGTCTGACCGCCTTCAGTTTTCAACTGAGCAAGACCCAAGAAGCGCATTTCCGCAGTGCGCTCAAGCGCCATTTTGGAATCATGCTTCGTGAAGATCTTGTCGTATTGAGATGGGATCATCTCATACTTGCCCTCAATCCCCCGGAGTCCCGGAAGGAGGAGGTCTTTAATGGCAGAAAGATTAACAGCCATTGGTCCTTACTCCTTGTTAGACGCCTTGGAAGTTGCGGGTGACAACATTGTTGAACATGACGATGGCTTGGTCATAAGCCTGTCCGTTCGACAGCGTGCCCTGCACACCGGGAGGGGCGTTGATGATGCCAACAACCTTGAACGGATTGTTCTGAAGATAGCTGGACGTGTTAATCGTCGACGTGTCGAGATAAGCACCTGAAATACCGTTTGCAGTATTGCCAGACCCGATAGCGAAGCCGATTGTTGAGTTAATGTCTGTGAGAGCGAGGCCAGTCGAGTCAGACTGAGCAACGAACTTAGCATTTGGATCGTTGACGATATAACCTTCAACAGTCTGCGTTGAAGCAACGTCGCTGCCCGGCCAATAGTTTGACCAAACAGTGCGCTTCTGCGATACGGAAAGATATTTACAGCCAACAAAGATTCCAGCAATGCCAAGAGCAGCAGGCGTAGCGCCGGTTGATGCCGCCTGAGCAACAGAACCGTCTGACTGCCAAGTTACTGGATCGCCAAAAAAGATATTCGTAGCATTATAGTCAATAAGGACTGCCGCTTGCTCATACGTCGGAGCAGAGCCGTTGCCCTGATATTGACGAAAACCGAAAGGCGCATTTGTGTTCGCCATAACGGAATCTCCTTTTTACAGGAGGCTCTGTCATCGCGCACCGGGGCGACTATAGAACCGGGAATAGTTAATGCTCCACGCCGGGGGAGCTCGAGCCAATTTAATGGCTTGTGTGCATTATCGCATATTTGCAAACTAAAAGTAAAGGGGGCGCTTGACGCGCCCCACTTTCGTGATCTTACTCTTTTGGAATCGGCATTGCCTCGTAAGACTTTTTAATCTGAGGACGCGCCTGAGCATGATCTCTTGTCATCGTGCCATCAGGTGTTCCCGCAAGCTGCTGCTCTTTAGCACGGACCTGCATCCTTGCCTTACGCAATTCTGCATCCTTACGCTCATCAATGATCTCCTTGGGGCATTCCATGAGGATCATGCCCTTGCGTAGGATCGTTCGGCTTTCTGTATTGTGAGGCATCATCTCCGGGTGGCGTGTTGCAGGGACGGCTGTCCAGCCAGAACGAGCAAGAGCAACTTGATAAGTTGGATCTTCAGCACCGTAAGTAGTGTGTCGCTTCCACTCATACGTCCACCCATCAGGGATAACGTCTTCGGGA